>ERZ1643249.1558-NODE-1558-length-22877-cov-4.095960_pt1 | contig 22877 bp, 29 predicted proteins | sample MGYA00579263_ERZ1643249 | MGnify/ENA primary metagenome ERZ1643249 (study PRJEB29033, sample SAMEA4952264) | chicken gut metagenome | biome: Broiler Chicken; feature: Gastrointestinal Tract; material: Caecum | place: Ireland | collected 2018 | study: Broiler... | reverse complement strand
ACCAATTATGGTTACTTATACTTTAAATATGTACGGGAGCCGGTAAAGCAAAAGTGGAACCCGGCAAAAATGAGGTGCTGAGAGGATCAGCACTGGGGAAACTTGTAAATGTGTAAAGTTTTAAGACGAAGGGGGGGATTTTATGACCCAGGAGGAAAGATGGGAGGCACGGAGGCTGTACCGGGAAAGCGGGTACCGCCGGGAACAGGTAAAAATCCTGTGCGAAATGTATCTGGTGACCCGGAAGGAAATGCTGGAGGTTCTGGCCGGGATGCCCAGCCAGGAGGAAGCCATCCGGCGGGAATTCCAGAGAGGGGCGTCCAGGTGGGAAATCATCAAAATGTTCGGGATTGGGGAAACCACTGCCCGGCGGTTGGAAAAGAAATATAAAAAGGGGAGAACCTCATGAAAATTAAGAAAATCGCAGCCATCTGCAAGCCCTGGAAGCGGGTGGACTTGATAACGCAAAGCGAAGGGCGGACCATTGACGCCCAGTACATCAAAGCGGGCGCGGGCATCTATCCGGTGCGGGGACTTCCGGCCATCAATCCGGAACAGCTGCTGACCTTGTTTGACATCCCGGAAAACAAGCGGGACGACTGGACAGCGGAACGGCTCCCGCCGGATCCGGACCGATACAATCTGGCCGATATGGATGAGCATGAACGACCGGTCCACATGGTTCCCTTTGGACTCCGCTGGGGGGGAACGGTCTATCAGCCTATCAAAACCAGCCGGGGCGTTCTGCTGGTTCCGGAAGAATTATTGGGGCCGCTGGAACTGGGCGGCGGGATGTTTGATTTATTCGAGCGGGAAAATTCCTTTGGGGAGCTGTACCTTGCGGCCAAAGTGGGGATGATCTTACAGGGGCTGATTTTCCCGGAGGACATTCTGACGGAGCATTTCATGGAAGCCTTCCGGAGTTTTTACCGGGGAATCGAGGTAAGTTTTGAGGGAACCATGGAACGGAATGAAATCCGGCTGGAACAGACCCGGAAAAATCTGGGAATCGAAGAAAGCTAAAATCCAAAAACAGGAAAAATGATTTTATGAGAAATCCCATTTTGCAGTTGAGTGCAAGGAGGACAAGATAACGTGAAAAAGGTAATCGAGAAAATCCGGGAACAGGGGAAGGTATACAAGCCCCACACCAATCAGTGGAACGTCATGAACCAGCTCATTGACCTGGTGGCGGCAGACCCGGCCGCGGCGGAGCTGGTGGAGAAGGATTTGGACATCCCGGAAATGGAAGTACAGAAAATTGTGGCGGAAATTACCGGGAAGCGGATGGCGGACCCGGTGGAGGTTATGAAGGCCCTTTGCAGATTCTACGGCCTGACCGTCCCGGAGGAGCTGCCTCCTGAATACTGGCGGACAGGAAAGTCAACGGTGCCTGCGTCCAAACCGCAAAGTAAGGTGGTTTCCTTTATGGATCTGCTGGGAGGTGGGGAACATTGACCAGTATGGAGAAAATCCTAAACAGCCGCCCGCCCCTGCCGGAGGATTTCTGTCAGATGGTACAGTATTACGCTATGCCGGGAAAAGAATACATATTCACCCAAAAAGAGCGGGGATACTGTACCGGATGCCATCAATGGATCAATCTGGGATACAATCCCCGGCACGGCAGCAAGGAATGCTGTCCGCACTGCCAGGAGGAACGGGAGACCCGGAAATGGAACATCTCCCGGAAATCCTTGGTATATTGGGCGTCTTATGTCATCATCCAGCCAGCTGGGAAAGATGTGTACATCCGGTTTTTTGACTGTAAAAAGGATTATAACGTGGAGCCGGAAACCATTCATATTGAACCCATCGAGACTGAAGTTTTCTTTTGTTCCGGCAAAAAAATCCGGCATTTTTCCCGGCTGACCTATTACGCATATAACCGGCAGCGGGGAAATGTCTGGGCATGGCACGAAATGAACAGCATGAACGAATATTCCTGGAATTATCAGGTTTATCCCAGTCCGGAGGATGTGCTGGAGGGGACATGCCTGGAGCACTGTCATCTGAATGATTACTGGGCTGTGCTTGACCAGCACAGCATGGAATATCTGAAATTGTATCTGCGCCATCCAAACATTGAGCACCTTTTGGGAGCGGGACTGTACAGAATTATATCGGATTTGGTGTGGCATCCGTTTTGGAGAAAAGCGGTAAACTGGAAAGGACGGAGGCCCCGGGATATGCTGGGACTTTCCCAGCCGGAACTGCTGGAAGCAGCCCAGCAGGATTATTCCATGAGGGAGCTGGATTTGTGGAGAAAGCTGAAGTCGGCGGGAGTAGAGCTGTCAGACAGGAGAATTGTGGAAGGGTTCTGTATGTTGTACGGAAACACACTGGAAAAAATGGAGCGAGCCGGGTTTGCCCAGTGCGCCAGGTATCTAATCAAGCAAATGCAAAAGGACCAGGACTTGCACCGTGTTCAGAGTGCGGCGCAATTTTTAGTGGACAGCTGGGATATGGCGGAAAAACTGGGATATGATCTGGAACAGTACCGTTTCCCGCCGAAGCTGCGGGCCTTCCATGACCGTCTGGCGGATCTTGACCGACAGCGGCAGATACTGGAGGAGGAAAAGAAGCGGGCCGCCGAAGCTCCATTATGGGAAGCACAGTACCAGAATCTCTCGCCCCTTTGCTGGGAAAAGGATGGGCTGTTCATCCGTCCGGTGCGGACCTGGCGGGAGCTGGTGGAGGAAGGAGCGAAGCTCTCACACTGTGTGGGCAGTTACACCGACCGGGTGAAAACGGGGAAGACTCACATCTTTTTCATCCGGAGGGCGGAGGCCCCGGACACGCCGTACTACACCCTGAATTTGGACCCGGCGGGCGGGTTTATCCAGTGCCATGGGTACAAGAACGACCGGGAATTCCCGATCCCGCCGGAAGTCCGGGCGTTTTGGAAAGAATGGATGGAGAAGATTTCCGCACCGTTTTTTAAAAAGCTGAAAAAGACCGCCCAACCGGCGGCATAAGGAGGATTTGCCATGTTTGAACTGACCGTTTATGAAAATCTCGCCGCAGATCAGCGGGAAAGCGCGGCCCAAGAGCTGCATGAAAAAATTGTGGGGGACGCGAATCGGGTGGTGTTTGCCCTTTGCGACCTGGCCGAGCACTTGAAAATCATGCGAGATTGCCGGTTATATGAGGACCTGGGGCTTAGTAGCTTTGAGGAGTATGTGGAAAGCCGGGTGGGCTTAAAGCAGCGGCAGGCGTATAACTACATATCGGCATATGAGCGGCTGGGACCGAAGGTCCTGCGAGAAAATGGAAACCTGGGCATTACCAAGTTGAACCTTTTGGCGGAGGTCAGTGCGCCGGACCGGGCGGAGTTTCTGGAGGAAAACGACCTGGCCGGAATGACGGTGCAGCAAGTTAAAGAGCTGGTGAAGAAAACCAAGGACCAGGGGGAGCAGCTGGAGCTTTTGCAGAATGCTTTGACTGAGGCTGAAAACCGGGGAGACGGCCTGCAGAAGCTGGCGAACAGCCGGAGGGAGAAAATCGCGGAGTTAAGCCGGAATCTGGAGGAGCTGGAAAACCGGCCGGTGGAGGTGGCTGTGCCGGAAATCACGGAGGCCGACCGGGAAAAAATCCGGGCGGAAATCCAGGCAGAGTTTGACCATAAACAGGAAAAATCCTTGAAAAAGTTGGAAACGCTGAAGCAGGAGCTGGAGGCGGCCAAATCCTCCGCCGAAAAACTGGCCGAAGAAAAGGCGGTGGAGCAGATCGCGGCCATTCAGTCCCAGGCGGAACAGGAAAAAGCGGAAATCAGGGAGCGGGCCAAAAGAGAGGCAGCCCAGATACAGGCTTCGGCGGACGCGGAAATCAGGGAGGCGAATATTTTCTTTACATCCTGGCAGGAGGCCCATGGAAAACTCATGGACAAGCTACGGGAGATTGCCGCTCATGACCCGGAAAAAGCGGGGAAGCTCCTGGGGCTTGCCGCCAACATGGCCGAGAAAATGGCCGGGGAGGCGTTATGAATGATTGAATACCAGCGGGAGTTGGAAAAACGCCTGAAAACCCTGGACAGGGCACTGCTCAAAGCCGATGAAAAGCACCAGAAACGCCGGGTGAAGGCAATCCGGCGGGAGATGACGGCGCTTCGGGCGGGAATTCGTTCCATGCGGATTGTGGATGTTCTCACACGGCCAGACGGCTGGGAAGGATGATCTTCCGCAAAAAGCCCTGGATTTCCGGGGCGGCCGCTTGCTTTGGCGGGGAAGGTGTGGTATAATACAGAAAATAGAAAGCCTGTTTTGATTTTGTATGACCGGATTTTCCGGACTGACTACCTGACCAAGTCAAGCCAAAGGGCGGGACTATGAGCGTTTCATTTTATGAGCGTTTATAGTCCTGCTCTTTTTTATTTGCCGGTAGTAGCATAATGGGAATGCGGCGGGTGTAAGCCCGCGCATACAGGTTCAAATCCTGTCATCGGCGGAATCCTTCCCGGCCAGAAGGCCCAGAGCGAAAACTGGGAAATCAACGCAGTATCCCGGAACGCCCGGGATTTGTCAGACTACGGGGCATGACCCGGAGGAGGACGACATGGCAAAAGGTTTTGCAAAAGGATTTTATAAATCGCAGGAATGGAGAGAAACCAGAATGGCCTATGCGAAATCAGTAGGAGGCTTGTGTGAGGATTGCCTGGCGAACGGGCTATATACACCTGGTAAGATCGTGCATCACAAGATTCCGCTGACCCCGGAAAATATCCACGATCCGTCCATCGCTTTATCGTGGGATAATCTGAAATTAGTTTGTCAGGATTGCCACGCAAAGGAACACGCTGCCGGGTCGGTATATTCGTTTGATGAATTCGGAAGGGTAGTCCCCCCTGTCAAAAAGTTGTCCTGATGTCGGGAGGAACCGAGGGGAGGCCCTTCATTTTCCTCCACAGGTGTGCGTGACCCCCTACCAAAAAGGAGGTGGAATTGTGGGAAAAGCAAAACAATCTACCTTGGTAAAAAATGAAATAACCCGATTAACTGAGATTTTCAAAAGCCTTCCGCCGAATCAATTCGATGTAGCCCAAGGATTGATTGTTCAGGCCGCACGGCTGCGGGTAAGGCTGGATACTCTGTGGGAAGATATTCAAAAAAACGGAGAAACGGAGATGTTTACCCAGTCGGAAAAGGTGGAGCCATACGAGAGGGAACGTCCGGTGGCCCGACTGTTTGTGGCTACCGATAAAAATTATCAGAGCGTCATGAAACAGCTCTTGGAATTGACGCCGCCGAGCCAGAGGGAAAGTAAATTAGAGGCGCTGCGAGATGAATAATTATATTCTCGAATATTACCAGGGTATCCAGGATGGTTCTATTGTCGTTGGCCGCTGGATCAGAATGTGGTATGAGTATATCGTCCGGGGATTGGAAAAATCTCTTTTTTCTTTCAACCAGAAAAAAGCAAATAAAGCAATCCGGTTTATCGAGAATTTCTGCCATCATTGCGAGGGACGAGAGGACCTTATCAAGCTGGAACTCTGGCAGAAAGCGTTGGTATCGGTCCTGTTTGGGATCCTGGATGAAAATGGAAACCGGCAGTTCCGAGAAGCGGTTATCATCATGGCCAGAAAGCAGGGGAAAACGCTGTTTGCGGCTGCAATCATTGCTTACATGGCATATCTGGACGGGGAATACGGGGCCAAAGTGTACTGCATTGCTCCCAAGCTGGAACAGGCTGCCATTGTTTATGATAATTTTTATCAGATGGTGCAGAAAGAACCGGAACTGGAGGAACTGGCCAGAAAGCGCCGGTCCGATATTTATATTGCAGAATATAACACCAGCATCAAGCCGATTGCATTTAATGCAAAAAAATCGGATGGGTTTAACCCGCACCTGGTAGTTTGCGATGAAATCGCGAGCTGGCCGGGAGATCAGGGCCTGAAGCAGTACGAAGTCATGAAATCCGCTTTGGGAGCCAGGCGGCAGCCGCTTGTCCTGTCTATCTCAACCGCCGGTTATCTGAACGATGGGATCTATGACGAACTGATAAAGCGATGCACCTCTTTCCTGTTGGGAAATTCCAAAGAAAAACGGCTGGCGCCGTTCCTGTACATGATCGATAACATCGAAAAGTGGAACGACATCAACGAACTGCGGAAATCCAATCCAAATTTAGGAGTATCCGTATCCGTTGATTATCTGATAGAAGAAATTGCGATTGCAGAGGGCAGCCTCTCCAAGCGGGCGGAATTTTTGACAAAATACTGCAACATCAAGCAAAACAGCTCCCAAGCATGGCTGGAATATAAGATCGTGGATTCTGCCAGCGGCCCGCCGTTGAAGCTGGAGGACTTCCGGAATTCCTACTGTGTTGGCGGGATCGACTTGTCCCAGACCACGGACCTGACCTCCTGCTGTGCGGTAATCGAGAAAAACGGCACACTTTATATATTTTCCCATTTCTTTATGCCTGCAAGCCGCATCGAAACCGCTACCGCTGAGGATAGCGTGCCCTATGAGATTTTCCGGCAGCGCGGATTCCTGTCTTTGTCGGGAGAAAATTATGTCGATTATCACGATTGCCTTGATTGGTTCCGGCGGCTGGTTGAGGAATACCAGATTTACCCCTTGTGGGTAGGATATGACCGATTTTCCGCGCAATATCTGGTGGAAGATATGAAAAAATACGGGTTCCACATGGATGATGTGTACCAGGGAACGAACCTCACGCCGGTAATCCGGGAATTCGAGGGGCTTATCAAGGACGGCCTCCTCAATATTGGGGATAACGATCTACTGAAAAGCCATCTGCTGAATTCCGCTTTGAAATCAGAAGCGGAAAACCAGAAGGTGCAGTTAGTAAAAGTAGGACATAGGAAACGAATTGACGGTACTGCCGCCCTGCTGGACGCCTTTACTGTGCGGCAAAAATGGTGTGCCGAAATCGGGGAACAGTTGAGAAATACATGATATAAGAACATCAAAGAAGGTGATCTTTTGGGACTTTTCAGTAAGATATTCAAGAGGCCTGAACCACCCGGACGGCCAAACGGGTTCTTTCAGACATTTACCGCATACGCTCCCATTTTCAACACCTGGGGCGGTGAGATCTACGAAAGCGAGCTGGTTCGTGCCGCTGTAAATGCCAGAGCAATCCATATTGGGAAATTAGCTGTTACGGTACAGGGCACGGCAAAACCCAAATTGCAGACAAGGCTGCGGGCAGGGCCTAATGAATGGCAGACTTGGGGGCAGTTTTTATACCGGCTGTCCACCATACTTGACGCGCAGAACACAGCATTCATTGTGCCGGTTTCCGATGATTTCGGAGAAACATCCGGAATTTATGCGATCCTGCCGTCACGCTGCGAGGTGTTGGACTATGCAGGAGAACCGTGGTTGCGGTACCACTTTCTGAATGGGCAGACCGCGGCCGTTAAAATGCGGGAATGCGGAATCATGACGAAATTTCAGTACCAAGATGATTTCTTTGGGGAAAATAACCAGGCGCTGCATCCTACGATGGACCTGATTAACATTCAGAATCAGGGAATTACCGAGGGTGTCAAATCTGGTGCTACATTCCGGTTTATGGCCAGATTGTCCAATTTTTCCAAATCGGAAGATTTGGCCAAAGAACAGCAGCGATTTACCAAAAACAATTTGTCCGGAGATGGGAAAGGAATTCTGCTGTTCCCAAATACATACTCCGATATCCAGCAAATCAAATCTTCTCCATTTGTAATTGATTCCGGGCAGATGCAGGCGATCAAGGAAAATGTGTATGATTATTTTGGCGTAAACCAGGACATCATGCAGAATAAGGCATACGGAGACGCCTGGTCCGCCTTTTATGAAGGCGCGATTGAACCCTTTGCAATCCAGTTTTCGGATGTGGTGACAAAAATGCTTTTTACCGAGCGGGAACGGGCATCCGGAAGCATGGTAATGGCCACAGCAAACCGGCTGCAATACATGACGAATACGGATAAACTGGCGGTATCCTCTCAGATGGCAGACCGGGGGATCTTTAACCGGGATACCATCAGGGAAATCTGGAATCTGCCGCCGCTGCCGGATGGACAGGGACAGGCCTACACTATTCGAGGGGAATATTACCTGCTGGGATCAGATGGTTCTGTAACAAGGAAAGGAGATGACCTGACCAGTGGAAGCAAAACTGACAAATAAGCAGCTGAACCGGCTGGAGGACGGCCGGGAGTATCGTTCTATGGTAATGACGGTACGCGCAGCCGGAGAAGATACCGGGGAGATGATTGTGGAAGGATATGCCACAACCTTTAATCAGCCGTACACACTGTATGACAGCCGGTATTTTACCGTGCTGGAACAGGTAGACCCAGGCGCGTTTCGTGACTGCGATATGTCCGATGTGATTATGCAGTACGACCACGAAGGCCGGGTATTTGCCCGGAATAAAAACGGGACGTTATCCCTGGAAGTGGACAATGTTGGTTTGAAAATCCGGGCAGATTTGAGCGGGACCGATATTGGCCATCAGCTTTACCAGGAAATCAAAGGCGGGTATACCGACAAAATGTCATTTGGTTTTCTTGTGGCGGAGGATCGCAGGGAATATGTGGAGGATCGGGAAAACAACCATGAAACCTGTACCCGAACCCTTCTGAAAATCTCAAAACTTTATGATGTCAGCGCCGTGTCTATCCCGGCGAATGATATGACCAGCATCAGCGCCCGAAGATTTGCAGACGGAGTGATCGGCGAAATCCAGGCGGAGTGACTGAAAAGGGCAGATGCAGTAAGAAAAATCAAGCTGAAATTATTGGAGGTATGAATATGAGCAAAGCTGTCGTTGACATGACAATCGAAGAATTACGCACTCGCGCTGCGGAAATCCGTACCGCTGTGAATGCACCGGACGCAGACCTGGATGCGCTGGAAACGGAAGCCACCCAGATTTCTGAACGAATCTCCGCCTATGAAACCGAGCAGCGTCGCCGGGCTATTGCAGGCCGTGTTGCCGGAGGCGAAGGAACTGTGGTCCGTATATTTGCAAATAGGCAGGAGGAACTTCTAACTTCTAAAGAATACCGTAACGCCTGGCTGAAGAATTTACAGGGAGTCGAGCTGTCCGATGCGGAACAGCGGGCCTATACCAGCGGGAACGGGGCAATCTCCGTCATTACCGCTAATGCAATTATGTCGGCGGTGCGCGACCATGCGCCGCTGTTAGACCGGATGACCATTGTATATAGTGCTTCAAACATTTCTTATTATGTGGAAGGCACGAATACTGAGGCAGAGGATCATACCGAAAATGCCGCCATTACCGCCGCCAATGATACCTTGAGCAAAGTTTCTCTGGCTCCTGGTGAAATCACAAAGCTGATCCAGGTCAGCGAATCGGCTAAGGCTATGAGTGTGGACGCATTTGAGGCGTGGCTGGCTCGGAACCTTGGAGATGCGATTTCCCGGAAAATTAACTCCAAAATTATCAGTGCCATTGATGACGCTGCGTCTTCCGCTGGAACAGCTATTGATGCCGCAGGTGTACAGGCGCTTCTTGGCGCTGTAAAGGGTGATGGCGTCGCGGTAATTTGTAACCGTAAAACGCTGTATACCAAGCTGCTGCCGATTCAGGATGATTCCAAATCCTCCATTGTCCGATTTGAGGGGGGAAATAGTATGGCGCGGGTTTATGGCGTTGATGTTCTTATGGATGACCATGTAGCGGATGATACGGTGCTGGCCGGTGATTTAACCAAACTAATTGGCGCGATGGCAGAGAGTGTCAGTGTCCGGCAGGGTTATGATATTGATACCAACTCCTATAAATACCTGGGCGTTGCGCTCTTTGATGTAAAGGTTGGGCTTAATAATGCCTTTTCGAAACTGGTGGGGGAATGACAACCCCTCTTGAGAGCGTGACAATCAGCGGGACAGCTCAAGAGGGGCAACCCTTAACCGCATCCGTGTCCCCTGCCGGCGCAACCGCCAGCTATCAATGGATGCAGTCAAGCACCAAATCCAAGGCCGATAATTACCAGCCAATTTCCGGGGCTACGTCCGAAGCATATACCTTGACCGCTGCGGAGGTCGGGAAATATGTCCTTTGCGAAGCTGCCGGAACCGAAAAATACAGCGGAACAAAGAGAAGTTCTCCTACCGAAGCAGTAAAAGCAAAACCCATTGCAGTGACAGCGGTGTCCATTTCCGGAACAGTGCAGGTCGGACAGACCCTGACGGCTGATCTTACGCCGCCGGAGGCCACTGCTACCTATAAATGGCAGAAAGCAGACACTTCGGATGGAAGCTATTCGGATATTTCCGGCACAACGGGAAAAACCTATCTGCTGACAGAAGCAGAGAATGGAAAGTTTATCAAGGTAGTCGTATCTGGAACGGGTTCCTATACAGGGACAGTCGAATCAGCGCCTACCGCGGCAGTGTCTGCTACCGGAGCCTAAGGAGGAGAAAAGCAATGCTGGAAAAGGTCAAGCTGGCGCTTCGAATCAAAACGGACGCTCTGGACGATGAAATCAGCGATACTATTGAGGCGGCGCTGGCTGACCTAGGCATTGCCGGAATCCTGCCGGTAAGTGACCAGGACTCTTTAATCGTCCGGGCGGTTATCACATATTGTAAGTTGCACATCGGGAACACGCCGGATTATGACAGGCTGAAAGCGTCTTATGATGAGCAGAAGGCACAGCTTCAAACGGCTACCGGATATACGGATTGGGGGGATGGGGACCAGTTATGCGAAATGATGTAATCACACTGATCCGCGAACATTTTTCCCAGGATCATTTGGGCATCTGGCAGGAGCCGGAAGAAACTAGCCGGGACGTGTTTGCGGAAGTCAGGTCGGCCGGCCGTGCGGAATTTTTTAAGGCCGCACAAATCGGGAACCGGTGCAGCTATGTTTTCCTAGTTTTTTCTCTGGATTATGAGGGAGAAAGCATCGTCCAGTGGAATGGACGCCGGTACAGCATATACCGGACCTTTCAGAATATTGCGAAAGATGTTGTGGAGCTTTATGCAGAAGAAAGAGCAGGTGTAACCGATGGCGGTAAGCAGACAGAGGGTCAAGACCACGGATCTTTACAAAAGCGTAGGCATGATTCTGGATGAGTATGCCGCAGGCGTGGAAAAAGGTGTGGACCGGGAAGCCGCCAAAGCCAGCAAAACCCTGGTGGATGATCTCAAAAGGGATTCCCCGAACCGAACAGGAGAATATTCCCGCAGTTGGGGAAGAATTCGCCAGGGCGGGGTATATATCGTCCGGAACGTCAAGCACTGGAGGCTGACACATCTGCTGGAAAACGGCCATGAAAAACCAGGCGGTCATGGGAGGGTGAGAGCCTTTCCCCATATCCGGAAAAACGCGGAAAAAGCCGTAAAAAATTTTCACGATAATGTGGAGAAACTTTTGAGGAAAGGAACGCCATGAACGATATACAATCCTTGTATGATAAACTGACTCAGATTCCGATCCCATTTGCGTATAACAATTTCCCAAAGGATGAGACTCCCGCTATGCCTTACGGGGTGTATTCCACCAGCAGAGCCAATCCGTTCTATGCAGACGGAAAGGTCTACTTTGTTTTTGGGCACTTACAGGTCGAGCTGCACACCAAACACAAGCGGCCTGGTTTGGAGCGCAAAATAGAAAATGCATTGGAAGGGTTTGCCTGGACAAAGGATGAAGAGTATTTATCCGATGAAAAATGCTATGTGATTACCTATGAATTGGAGGTACGAGAAAATGGCGACAGCACCGAATAAAGTAAAATATAATCTAAAAAATGTTCATTATGCGGTACATAACCCGCCGGAAGAAGGAGATATGCCAACTTTAGGGACACCGGTCCCGATTAAGGGGGCTGTATCGCTATCCCTAAACGCACAGGGCAATTCGACCCCGTTTTATGCGGATGGCATGGTCTACTATATGGTGAACTCCAACAACGGCTACCAGGGGGATCTGCAGATTGCGCTGATTCCGGATACCTTCCGGAAAGACGTCCTGTTTGAGGTAGAGGACACGACATCCAAGGTCTTGAGCGAGTACAATGATGTACAGCCCAAGAATATCGCGCTGCTCTTTGAGTTTGATGGGGATGTCAAGGCGATCCGCCATGTGCTCTATAACTGCAAAGTTACCCGCCCGTCTATCACCGGACAAACTACCACCGAAACAGTCGAGCCCCAGACGGATACCCTCAGCCTAGCCGCAACACCCCTGCCCAATGGTCTGATTAAGAGCCATACCACTGCCGACACCACGGATGAAGCCTATAATGCCTGGTATGAAAACGTGTATATGCCGGAGGAACGTGTGCCGGCGGCCAAAGCGTAAGGAGGGTGCTATGGAAAAAAACATCAATCTGGGAGAGAAAACCGTAAAGTTGAAGGCCACCGGTGCGCTTCCCCGCGTTTACCGCATAATTTTTACCAGGGATATTTTTAAGGATATGGCCCCGATTTTGCAGAGATACCAAAACATATCTGTAAACGGGGACGCCGACTTAAACCTGCTGGAACAACTCGGGGATCACGATTTGGAAATTTTGGAAAATCTTACCTATGCAATGGCACGGGCAGCCGATCCGGATATCCAGCAGCTTTCCCCACTGGAATGGCTGGATCAGTTTTCTTACCGGGAAACCGCCGCTTTGCAACAGGAAGCAGTTTTGCTGTGGGTGATGGATAACTATACCATTGATAACCCTAAAAAAAAATTAGACCTACCGAACGTGACCTAACCGCAGCCCTTTATTTGCTGAGATGTACGGAGCTGGGATTATCCATGACGGACTTGGATTTGCTGGACGTCGGCATGGTTTTTGACATGATGGTGGAGTCCAGTAATGACAGCTGCGAATACAAAGAACTGGCAACACAAGAAGATTTTGATAACTTTTAAAGGAGGTGTCTGCATTGGCCGATAGAATCAAGGGAATTACCATTGAAATCGGAGGAGACACCTCTTCTCTTTCCAAAGCGATTTCCGGCGTAAACAAGGAATTAAAGGGTACGCAAGACCAGCTGAGAGACGTGGAACGGCTATTGAAATTTGACCCAGGAAACACGCAGCTTTTGGAACAGCAGCAAAGGCTTTTGGCGCAGTCTATCTCGGAAACCTCCCAAAAGCTGGAAATCCTGAAAAACGCCGAAGACCAGACGCAGAAAAAATTTAAGGAAGGGAAAGTATCCCGAGAACAGTATGATGCTTTAACCCGAGAAGTCATTGAAACAGAAAATGCTCTGAAAAAGCTAACCAAGCGGGCGGACGAAAATGCGGACGCCATGAAAAACGCCGGAAATGCCGCCGAGGAAATGACAGAAAATACCCACGACTTAAGTTCTGCCATTCTTTCCGTTGCGGATGCAGCAGGAGTATCCGTTCCACCGGCGTTAAGCGGTATGATTGATAAAATATCTGGGGCTAATAAATCCGGGTTGGCATTGATTGGGACAATATCCGGAATAACCGCAGGGTTAAGCAATTTGACCATGAGTTCCGCGCAAAGTGCGAAAGAAATCTCAATCCTTTCCCAGCGGGCAGGCATGAACACACAAGAGTTCCAGGAATGGGACTATGTTTTAAGGCTTGTGGGAACATCCGCCGAAGAAGCACAGGGGGACTTGGCGGCCCTGGCAGAAAAAGCAAAGGATGCCGCAGCAGGCGGCGGAGAAGCGGCTGAAATTTTTGACGAACTGGGAATCAACGTCCTCAATAGCCAAAAGCAGCTGAAAACTCAGAATGAATTATTTTCCGAGGTAATCACAAAATTACAGGGAGTTACAAATGAAACAAAACGAAACGCCATTGCATCCGCTTTGTTGTCCACGACGGGAGAAAATCTCGCCCCTATTTTGAACATGACCACTCAAGAACTGGCCGCCTTGAAAAAGGAAGCCAGCGAAACCGGATATGTAATCAGTGATAAAAATATCCAGGCGTTTAATGATTTAGGGGATGCCATGGAAAAGATGTCGCTGAAAGGAGAAGCTGTCAAAAACAGTCTGGCCCTGGCATTGCTGCCCCTTTTGACTAGCCTATTTGACGTCATTTCCAAAATCCCTACCCCAGTACTGCAAACAATGGTGGTGTTAGCGGGAATTGTTTCAACAATTGTGCTTACTGTAAAAACCATTAAGGAAATGACAAGTACAGCAAGCACTATCACAAAGTTTTTTAAAGGGTTTGACGCCAGTGCCATGAAAACAACGGCTATTATATTGTCGGTGGTGGCTGCGCTCATTGCGTTAGCGGCCATTATCGCGGTAATCACCGGGAAAGGTCCGCAGTTGGAAAGTTCCCTAAACGGGATTAGCGATTCCATCAATGATATCCAAAGTAGCGTCAAGAATCCAGGAAATTATCCCGCTTACGCAACCGGCACACCGTTCCACCCCGGCGGCTGGGCCATGGTGGGAGAACAGGGCCGGGAGCTGGTAAAACTCCCCAGAGGTTCCGCCGTGTACACCCACAGCGAAACGGAACGAATCCTTTCCAGCGGGGGCGATACCTATTATATCACCGTGGAGGCCCGAAATATCAAGGAGCTGGACGACCTGGTATGGATGGCCAAAAACGCCAGAAGGGACAGGAGGTCGAAGTAGGTGGCAACGTATACACAAACTGTAACGGCAAAGCAGGGAGCCGCATTAACAGCGACATATCCAAACACAAGAGATTATACATCTGCTGTATTTGTAATGGATCGGACGATAAATCTAAATAATAATGATGCATATGCGGTGTTTTCATTTAATGAGTTCCCAACCCAATACCGGAAAAAGAAAATAAACGGAGTAAGCATCAAGTTTAATTTAAAAATAGAAGGGACAAGTTCTGATTATGTCGGATTCGAAAAAATCGATAAGCCGTTTCAACAGGAAACAGTAGGATACTACGATTTTGCTGGAGGTTACTTTAATATATACGACGCAGCATATGCAGGTCCTACATTCCAGTGGTGGGAAACAGCTATCCCTGTACAGATTTATTCAACCCTCGTATCCAAAGAACACGTTTTATCACTATTTCAAAACGGGATTAAAGCATTCACCACTATTACCAGCATAACAAGCATTAAATCACAAAATTCGTCCGAACCTCCTTATGTGTATCTGGAAATGGAGGATTATGTCCCAAAGATCAAAAGTGTAACGCCAAACAGCGGATTTATTAACGAGCAAAAGGATAATGTCTTTACATGGAGTTTGGAAGATGTTTTATCTTATGATACAATCGGGCAATCTTCCGCGGTTTTCAGGTGGAAATCAGAGGGCGATCCCACCTACAACGAAATTCCGGTAAACGGAAGCACACAATCTGTTACCGTTCCAGCTGGAACATTTAACGCAGAAAAAATCCAATGGCAAGTAGTGGTAACATCGGATGATGGAATAGAGGGCACTCCGTCGGATTGGTACACCCTGACCACTGTGGACAGCACGTCCAGCGCCAAAGCGGTAAGCCCGGTCAATGTAGTGGTAGATGGTTCTTATCCCGTGGATTTCCGCTGGAACCACGTCATCGATACCGGTTCCGACCAAACAAAGTATGAAATCGAGTACAGTGAGGATAATGGGCTGGAATGGAAGCCGCTAAAATCCGAAGAAACCCCCAATACTTTTGCAACAATCCCGGAAAATACTCTGCCGGCCGGAAATCTGCTTTGGAAGGTGCGCACTTATAACTCGGACGGAGTTGCCGGAAATTGGAGCGAACCGGCGGGATTTATTGTGCGGGCCGCTCCACAGGCCCCCTCTATTACCAGCATATCCGCAGAAGCGCGCCCCACAGTGCGGTGGCAGTCAGTGGGGCAAGAAGCCTATGAAATCGCGGTATATTCCGGGGAAACGTTGCTTTATACCACGGGAGAAACAGCCGGAACTGAAAAGCAGAAGAAAATCCCGGAATATCTGGCGCCGGGAACGTACACTGTACAAATCAGGATTTGGAACGCCTACAATATCGAAAGCCCCTGGAGCAGCGGGACAGTACAAATTCCGGAAAATGTCCTGACTCCTCCGGGAATTACTGCAACCACCAGGCCGGGAGTGGTAGAAATCCAAATCAGCGGAACCGGGTACGAAAAATATTACCTGCTGCGAGACGGCGTGCCAATCGCCAAAATCTTAAGCGGGTCATATCGGGATTACGCCGTATCGGCTGGAACGCACAGCTATGTGGCGCGAGGCGTGACTGCTGAGGACGCCTTTGCGGATTCTGAGCCGCAGGAGGTTACCGTTTCCCTGCCGTATGCTGTGATTGCGCCGGCGGATAATCTAGCAGCCTGGACCCCGCTCATTTACCGCAGGAACTCAGAGCCAAGCTGGACGGAAAACCTGCAATCCATGGGACAGGCCGTCTTTGTCGCCGGGCGGAAAAAGCCGTTTTTTGAATCGGCAGAGTATTGGAACAACGTCCTTTCCTTCGCTTTTTCTTACCGTACACGGGAAGAATACGACGCGCTGCGGGAACTGCTGCTGGATGGAAAAACGGTCAGATACCGGGGAAAAGACGGGACCGCATACTGGATGGTGATTACCGGCTTGCAAACGACCATGGATTATTTAAGCAAAGATTTTACCCTTTCTGCGCAAGAAGTGGACTATGTGGAGAAGATTGAGTACGACACGGAGGAATCCTAATGCAAAATCTGGAACGAAACGGCTTGACGGAAGAGCAGGTATATAAAGCACTGCACGCTTCAAAGGGCTATCGGGACATCAGGTTCCGGTTTTATATCATTCGGAACGGAGTGCGCGCTGGTATCCTGCCGGCGGTTTCTGGAACGGTCCGTTATTCGGCGGAAAGCGAAATCCAGCGGACGGCCAGTTTCCAGTTTTATGGGGAGTCCGGGATTGACTGGCTTACGGATCAAATCCAGCCGGTTATGGAAATCAAAACGGGGGGTGCCTGGGCGGAATTTTCTTTGGGATATTTTATCCCGTCCACCCCCACCCGGGAAGCTGAAGGGAATCATATATCCTATACGGTGGAGGCATACGACAGGACTATTTTTGTAAAAGAGGACTGTGTAACGGAGCGGACTTTTTACGCAAAAGGGACCCCATATTTGGATATTGTGCAACAACTTATCGTGTCGTCTGGACTGGGGGACGCGGAAGTCACTCCCAGCGGCTTGACGCTTCCCACGGACCGGGAATTTGACATCGGCACAAGCAAGCTGGAAATCATTAACACCCTGCTGTCAGAAATAAATTACCTGCCGCTGTATATCAACTCAGAAGGGAGCGCGGTGCTTAGGCCGTACCAGGAACCCAGCGCGGAAAGAATCTCCTATACATACCGTGCGGACGAACTGTCAGTGCTGCACAGCGCCGCCTCATCGGTGACGGACCTTTATAATGTTCCTAATATTTTTATCGCGGTAGTATCCAATCCGGAACAAGAGCCAATCAGTGCTATGTACGTCAACGATAATCCTGCCTCTGAGTTGTCCACTGTGCGGCGCGGTCGAAAAATCGTAAGCGAGCTATACAAACCGGACAGCATCAACAGCCAAGAAGAGCTTGACGCATATATCCGGAGAATCGCTTTTGACCAATCACAAGTATACGAAGCAGCGTCTATCAGCACCGCCTTAATGCCGATCCACGAGGGCCGGGAGGTGTTGGAAATCCGGCATCCGGAAATCAGCGGAGTCTTTGAGGAAATCGGCTGGGAAATGGATTTACAGAGCGGAGGAAGCATGAGCCACAGCGTTAGGAGGATTGTGCAGATATGACAGAAGAGAACCTTTTCGTACCCGTTGAAACCGAGAAAAAGCAAATTAATTTTGCCACTGTGTCGGAAATTTTTGACGATGGAATCACTCTGATTTTTGACGGCGAAGAATCCCCCAGCGAAAAGCATTATCAATGCAACAGCTTTGTCGTTTTTGCCCCGGGGGACCGAGTCAGGGTTGTGGAGGACAGCGGAACCTATATTGTGGAGTACCCTGTGGGAAATCCCAGAAAATCTTTTGAGGTTGACCATGCAAAAGAGGCGTATAATGCAAAAACAGCCGAAAAGGCAGATACCGCCGAAAAAGCTGAGACAGCTGAAAAAGCAGATACCGCCACAAAAGCCACCAATGCGGATAATGCCAGCAAGTTAAACAATAAAACAGAATCGAATTTGTCAGTAAAGACGGCAGAAAACTTTACAGGCCGTCATACTGGATCGAGGCTGGGTTTTTTTAACCGGAGCGGGACGGCCATTAAAGCAATAGGCGAATTGACATCATCCGCATCAAACTCTACTATCATCAACAAAATAAACGAAATTTTAAGGATGCTAGAATCTTATGGGTTAATAAGTTGAGGTTTGGTATGATTAGTATAGCGATAAAAAAATCAGACTGTAAAAATGCCGTGAAATGGGAATTTACTCCCAGCAAAATCTGCCTTGGCGCGCTGAATTCCAATAAGGTTGAGAAAATCCAGCTGTCTTTGCCGGAAGAATGGAATGGGTATACTATACGGATCACATTTTTGCCATACCGGCTGGACCCGGTGGCTGTGATACTTCCCCCGGACGGAAAACTGGATGTAACCGGGGACATTACCGCCGCAGAGCGGGGAAAAGTCGTAGTGGACGCAGTAAAAGGCGAGCAAATCACATTTTCCACCGGCGCAGATTACTATACATATCCCCACCCGGATGCAGGAGGAAATCCGCCTGCATATACACCGGACGAATACCAGCAGTTTGTGCAGCAAATCGAAACTGCGGCCCAAAACGCTCAGAATGCTGCGGAACAATCGGTAAACGCGCAAAAATCGGCGGCAGAAAGCGCCTCTCAATCATCGAACTCTGCCGGAAAAGCGAAAACGTCCGCAGAACAGGCGGAATCCGCCGCCGAATCCGCAGAAAACGCCGCGGACAGGGCCGAAACGGCGGCCATAAACCAGCCCAAAATCGGGCCGGACAATGTCTGGCAGACATATAATCCGGACACTGGCCAGTACGAGAGCACCGGCGTCAGCGCAGAGGGCCGCGAGGGGCCTCAAGGGCCAAAGGGCGATACTGGCGAACCCGGCCCTCAAGGTCCTCAGGGGGAGCCTGGCAAGGACGGAGCGGCTGGCCCACAGGGAGAGACAGGCCCACAGGGGCCGCAGGGTAACCCGGGGTCTCAAGGCCCCCAAGGAGAACCCGGTCCCCAGGGAGAACAGGGGCCAAAGGGGGATACCGGCCCGCAAGGCCAGAAAGGCGATACCGGCCCCGCCGGATACACGCCGCAAAGGGGCGTCGATTACTGGACGGAAGAGGACGTGGAGAGCATCCACGACTATGTGGATCAGCAGCTTATCCAGACCGCCATTAAGCCCGTCAAAACCGGCGAGCTTATCAGCATTACCGATAGTATCGAGTATCCTTTTGTGGGGCTTACAGTCTACGGCAAATCCACCCAAGACGGCACGCCAAGCCCCGAAAACCCTGTGCCCATTGTGAGTGCGGGGGATGGTGGAAATATTACTGTAACTGTCAATGACGGCGGGGACGCCAGCCAACCCCTCCTCCTCCCCACCCCCAACGGCCTGCCGGGGGTGCCGGTTGACAGCGGCGGGAATTATACGGACAGCACGGGACAGCAGTGGGTTTGCGATGAGGTGGATTTGGACAAAGGGGTGTATGTGCAGAGGGTGCAAAAAGAGATAATAACTGATCAGTCAAACATTGTAACCCATATGCAGGGAGATCATCTGAGATTTGACGTTACAGTTGCGAAAAATGGACAACGTAGGAAAGGCTTATGTAATTGTTATGAGGTAGGTGATAAACCAGTCGGTAGTAATAACATAAATAATATGATTACTGCAATAGAATCATTACCAAGAGTGATGTTTAGGGACGATCGTTTTGCCACAGTAGCAGAGTTAAAAGAGTGGCTTGTTACATCGCCGATTATATTTTACTATCCGCTAGTAACCCCCATCGAAACCCCCATCTCCGAAGAAACCCTGCAAGCTTATAGGACGCTGCACACTTACCACCCTAATACCAACATTTTTGGGACGGATAATGTGGGGTTAAAGGCCCAGTATGTGGCGGATACAGAGCTTTTTGTCAATAACCTTTTGGCCGACATTGCCAGCCTCCACGCCGTGCAGGACGCGGGGCTGGGACTTTAAAGGAGGACACGCTTATGACATTGAAAGAAAAAATCAACCGCGCGAAGCAGCTGCGCAAGGCCGCCATGATGACGGCGGAAACTTACACCGACGAACAGGCGGCGGAGGTACCGACCCTCTATCCTGTATGGATTGCCGGGGAAACCGTGGAGCCCGGCGACCGGCGGTACCGGCCGCCTGTGGACACCCTATACAAAGTGCGGGAGGGAAAGGGCCACACTACTCAAATCGGCTGGGAGCCGGAAAACATGGCCGACAGCTGGGAAGCCCTGGACGTGGAGCACGCCGGGACTATGGAGGACCCGATTCCCGCAAAGCCCAATATGCGGTATTACCCGGACAAATACTACCTGGACGGCGGCAAGGTCTACAAATGCACCCGGGACACGGAAATTCCTATTTCCCAGATGCCCCATGAGCTGGTGGGGGTGTATTTTGAGGAGGTGGCCGTATAATGCCGGATGTGACCCCAGTATCAAAGAGCGTCTGCGACGCCAGACATCAAGCGTTGGAGGACAAAGTCGAGGAATTGCGCCGGGTAGACGAAAAGCGGCTTGATGCTCACCACGAGGACATTGCCGAGCTGAAAAAGCTCCAAATGCAGAACACGATGATTTTAAAACAACTGGCAGATCAGCAAGCAAAAATGGACACCCGCCTGAGCAAAATCGAAAAGAAACCCGCTGAAAAGTGGGGGCTGGTGGTCAAAACGGCCATCACCTCCATCGTGTCGGCGCTGGCAGGCGGACTGATTGTCGCGATTGCGGCGTACATCAAATAGGAGGGATTTGCATGAAAATCGATTGGAAGGCAAAGCTTACAAGCCGGAAATTCTGGGCGGCCATTGTGGCCGTGGTGACCTGTGTTTGTGTCATTTTCGGCGTGGACGAGCTGACCACCGAGCAGGTGACGGCCCTGATTATGGCGGTGGGCGCGCTGATTGCCTACATCTTAGGCGAGGGTTTTGTGGACGCCCAGCGGGCGAAAAATCAAACGGAGGAAAAAGACGATGAAAGGAATTGACGTATCCAAGCACCAGGGCAAAATCGACTGGCAGAAGGTGAAGGCGGCAGGCGTGGAGTTCGCAATTGTAAGAGCTGGCTACGGCATGTACGAAAACCAGGTTGACCCCCAGTTTGCCGCCAACATGGAGGGGGCGATTTCCGCCGGAATCCCTGTGGGGGTCTATTGGTACAGCTACGCCGAAACCCCCGGCCAGGCCAAAAAAGAGGCGGAAACCTGCCTGAAAATCATCGGGCCATATCGGGAAAAGCTGTCCCTGCCGGTGTTCTTCGACCAGGAGTATGAGCCTGGAATCAAGGCCCAAAGCAAGGAAATCCGCACGGAAATGTGTCGGGCCTTCCTGGAGGCTGTCCAGTCCGCCGGATACCGCCCGGGGCTTTACTGCTCCTATGATTGGTACAAAAACTGGGTGGACAGCGCGAAACTGGCGGCTTATCCTGTGTGGATCGCCCATTACGACACGCCCAAATGCGGCTACGCCGGGGACAATCTGGTTTGCTGGCAGTACACCTCTAAGGGCAGCGTGGACGGGATTTCCGGCAATGTGGATATGGACGAGGGTTACGGCGGCCTGCTGGCAACCAACAAATCCGGCTGGGTGCAGGCCTCCTCCGCCTGGTACTGGTACGAGGACGGCGCGCCGGTCAAAAACGTCTGGCGGAAATCCGACGGCTGGTGGTACCGCTTAGGCCCGGACGGCAAAATGTTGACTGGCCTTATTGAGGTGGACGGCAAGGGCTACTATCTCAACCAGTCCCGGGCCACTGTGGGCGGCGTTTATGTGCCACAGGGGGCGTGCATTATCACTGACGGCAGCGGGGCGATTCTTGCGTGAATTGCGTGAATTAAAAATCTGAATCCTGGATAATGCCCTAACATTAAGAAGGGATGAAGATTAGATGGAAAGTTTTATTGGCTGGATTGGCGGAAAACGCCTCCTGCGGAAGGAGATTCTTAGTCGTTTTCCGGACACCCCGGTGAAACGGTACATTGAAGTGTTTGGCGGAGCCGGGTGGGTATTATTTGCCAAAGACAAAGTACCCGGCCAGCTGGAGGTTTACAACGACATCAACGGCGATTTGGTAAACCTTTTCCGCTGCGTCAAATACCACTGCGGGGAACTTCAGCGGGAGCTGGACTGGCTGCTGACTTCCCGGGAATTCTTCTTTGATTACGTTGCTCAAAGCAATGTGCAGGGATTCACGGACATTCAGCGGGCGGCCCGGTTCTTTTACCGGATTAAAGTCAGCTTTGGATGTACGCAGCGGACTTACGCCACCAGCGGGAAAAGCGTTGTCAATGCGGTAGAATATCTTGCAAAGGTGCAGGAGCGTCTGCGGGACGTGAACATTGAGCACAAAGATTTTGCGGACCTGATCCGGGTCTATGACCGGGCCGAGGCTCTGTTTTATCTGGATCCGCCGTATGTTGATACGGAACGGTATTATGACAGCCCATTCTGCAAGGAAGACCATAACAGGCTGCGGGATGTACTGGGAGGTATCAAGGGAAAGTTTCTCCTTTCCTACAATGACTGCCCGTTCATCCGTGAATTGTATGAGGGGTACCGGATTGAATCCATTTGCCGCGCCAATATATTAGCAGGCAATAGCAATAACACGCCTTTTCAGGAAGTGATTATCCGGAATTTTTAACCATATTCGTTATAATATAACAACATATGGAAAAATATACCAAAATCATACTATAATGCTCTCAGGGGCATTATCTATGATTAAGAACCATTTGTCCCGA
>ERZ1643249.1557-NODE-1557-length-22877-cov-5.424766_pt1 | contig 22877 bp, 22 predicted proteins | sample MGYA00579263_ERZ1643249 | MGnify/ENA primary metagenome ERZ1643249 (study PRJEB29033, sample SAMEA4952264) | chicken gut metagenome | biome: Broiler Chicken; feature: Gastrointestinal Tract; material: Caecum | place: Ireland | collected 2018 | study: Broiler... | reverse complement strand
GAACTATTACCCAGCAATTGGCCAAATGCAGCTTTAACAAATCTTAAGACATCCATACCTTTATGTTGAAAAAATCTAGAGTCTTCCGTGGCAATAATGGCATCAACTAAAACTTGAGGAAGTTCATCATATGTTACTAAAACTCTATCTTCTGCACCAATTCTAGCTAGTTCTGTAACACCATCATTATAATAAAGTACAGTTGATTCTTTTGAATATAATTCATCTCTATCAAAATTTGGTGATGTAATAATTATATATAGAGCAAATACTAATATTAAAGTAACTATAGCGATACCTAGTATTAACAAACTCGATAATATAATAGTTTTTGTTTTCTTCGGCTTATTTGTATTTTCTGTATTTGTTTTTTTCTTTAATTTGGTTTTTTTAATTTTTAATTTACCAACTTTTATTTTTTTCATTATCTATCCTCCATAAATTGATCAATTATTTTTAAATAATCTAATCCTTTTAAACTTAATTTAATTTCATATGCATTTTCTTCTAAATATTTATATGGAATACTTTTTCTTTCATTATTATTTAAAAAAGCTAAGAAAGTAGTACCCATAAGTAAAAAATATTTATTATTCATCATAATTATTAAAAAAACTATACCTCCATGTTTATTTATATTATATATATGTTTAATTTGATGAGGATGGACATTACTTATTGGAAAAGATGTCTTGTTTTCGGTAACTTTAGCATCAAATTCAATATAATATCCCTTATAAAGTCCATTAAAATCTAGGGTAGATGGACTTTTATAATAACCATCTTGTATTCTTTTTCCTTTATTACTATACGCAACTTTTGTAACTCCAATCGGAGTTGGCTTTTTATAAATATATGCTATATCATTATCTCTATAGTATTCATTAGTACTTTCAATTATATCTTCTAAATCCATACCACGATTACTATATGTTGTAGTTTTTTGATAATCTTTTTTAATGTTGTTTGGATATAACAAAATAAATCACCTATATAATTATACCACATATTGCTTTTTTAAAAAACTACTTACATGAAATTAATGTTTACTTTACAATAAAACTTTTGTCTAATTTTGTCGATGTTAATGCAAATATTTAAAGTTTATAGTACAATACTTATGGGTGAAGATAATGGATATAAATTATTTTTTAAATGCAATGCTTGAAAAAATTGATTGGGCGATTCTTAATACTTATTTAGTTGATGATAAAAATAAAAAGAAAAGTAAGTAGGTTGTCATAGATATAAGCTTTATGATATAATTTAGACAACGGAGAAGTTATGAAAAGTGATAAGAAAAATTATTTAATAATTTTATTATATGGAATTATATTAATTGTAGTAATGCTTGGTTTTAATAATTTATATGGATCAAGTACGGATTGGATTAGTCAACATAGTGTTATACCAGATTATTTTAGAAAGATATTTTATGAAACTGGTAATTTAGCTCCGGATTTAGCTATAAATATTGGAGCGGGTCAAAATATATTTAATTATAGTTATTATGGACTTTTAAGTCCAGTTATTTTAATGTCTTATTTTTTGCCATTTTTAAATATGACTACTTATATAATTATAGCAAGTATTTTGTTGTATTTAGCATCAGGTATATTAATGTATAAGTTTTTGAAAAATAATACTTCAGATAATAAATTATCTTTAGTACTTAGCTTAGCTTTAATAACTTTTAGTTCGATTACTTATCAAAGTCATCATCATATTATGTTTGTTTGGTATATGCCACTATTAATTCTAGCTTTAATTGGTGTAGATAAATATATAAAGAGTAATAAGTCTTTTATTTTAATGATTAGTATATTTTTAATAATAATGACTAATTATTATTATAGTATTCCAGCGATAATTGCGGTGTTATTATATGGAGTATATAAATTATTTGATAAAAAGGAATTTAATTTAAAAGAGTTTTTAATAGATGTATTTAAAGCAAGTATTAGAATAATTGTACCGATACTTATGGCTGCGATAATACTTATTCCAACTGCTTATGTCATAATGAATTCGGGAAGATTAAGTGATGTAAGTAATTCTTTAATAGATTTAATATATCCCAATTTAAAAGAAGTAGTTTATAAATCATTTAGTATGGGGATTACTGCTATATTTTTACTAGCACCAATTGGGTTAATAGTTACTAAAAAGAAAAAAAGAAGTGAAGTATTTTTAGGAGTAAGTACTTTAATTATTACTTTAATACCTGTATTTATGTATGCTTTAAATGGATTTTTATATATTCGGGGTAAAGTATTAATACCATTTGTGGTAATTTATATTATAATACTTGCATTGTTTATTAAAAATATTAAAGATAAAAATATAAATTATAAAGCTTTAGGAGTAGGTGCTTTAATATTAATACTGTTTGCTTTATTTGATAATTATAAAGACGATGTACTCATTTGTTTTTCTATAGATGTTTTAATAAGTTTTATTTTAATATTGTTATTTAATAAATATCAAAAGAATTATATTTTATATATTCCAATAATACTATTTTTACTTGTAAGTAGTATTATTAATAATACTAATGAAGAATATGTAAGTATAGATAGATATGAAAATATTAATAGTAGTGATGTAATAACTTTACTTGATAGTATAAATGATCACGGATATTATAGAAGTATAAATGAAAATTTTCCACTAGATACTTCGAATAAGTATTATAATGAAAATTATTATAGTGCAACTTTATATTCTTCTAATTATAATAATAATTACTGGAATTTTTATAATTTTGGCGTTGGTAATAATATAGTATATCGTAATTTATTTGTTAGTGCTGGAACAAAAAATGAATTATTTAACAATTTAATGGGAATTAAGTATGTTTTAAGTAATGATAATCCTGGGTTAGGTTATGAGAAAGTTGCAAGTTCTGGGGATTTAAACTTATATTATAATAAACTAGCTTTTCCTTTAGTTTATGTGACTGATAATGTTGGAAGTAGTGAGGTATATGAATCTTTGGAGTTTCCTTATAATGTTGATTATATGTTAAATAGTCCAATAGTTGATGGTGGGTATGTAGATTATGAGAGTCATATAGAACAGTTAGATTGGGGACTTGATGAGAGTTATAGTTTTAAACTTGATGAAAGTACGACATATAATTATGAATTACCAGAGGCAATTAGTAATAAATATTTAATTATTACTTTTGATATGGATTATAATGAAGCTTGTTCTAGAGGAGATACAACGATTACTATTAATGGAGAGGCGAATAAACTTACATGTCGTTCTTGGAGATATCACAATCAAAATCATACTTTTGAATATGTTTTATCAAGTAATGAAGATATTAGAGATTTAGAAATAGAAATAAGTAAAGGAAGATTTGAAATATCTAATATTAATATTTATACTATGGATTATAGGGAAATTAATTATGAAGAGATAGATGATTTAAATATTGATAAAGGTAGTAGTAAAATTACTGGTAAGGTAGAAGCTGAAAATGATTCTTATGTTATTACTAGTATTCCTTATGATGAAGGATTTAGTGTAATGGTTGATGATGAGGAAGTAAATGCAGAAATAGTTAATAGTGCTTTTGTAGGATTTAGAGTACCTGCAGGATCACATAAAATAGAAATTTCATATAATTCTCCCGGTAAGTTACTCGGAATACTTGTATCAATTATAGGATTGTTAGGTTTAATTGCTGTTTGTGTTTATGAGAAATTTCAAGAAAAGTTTGATAAATTATTTAAGAAATATCAAGAAATTATAATGTATTTAATTTTTGGAGTACTTACAACAGTTATAAGTATTGTAACATACTTTATATTTACTCATACATTCCTTGATGCTCATAATTCATTAGAACTACAAATTGCTAATGTCTTATCTTGGGTTATATCGGTTTTGTTTGCTTATGTTACTAATCGGATATTTGTGTTTGCTAGTGAAAATAAAAACATTTTAAAAGAAGTGGCTAGTTTCTTTTCATCAAGAATAGTTACTTTATTAATAGATATGTTCTTAATGTTTATTTTAGTTACTTGTCTGCATTATAATGATACAATATCAAAAATACTTGTGCAAATTATAGTAATTATAGGTAATTATATATTAAGTAAATTGATTGTGTTTAAGAAAGGAAGTAGTAGTAAATGAAAAAGATATCAATCGTAGTACCATGTTATAATGAAGAAGAATCATTACCAATATTTTATGAGGAAATGGGTAAAATTGTTGAAAAATTAAAGAAGAAGGCAACTTTTGAATTTATCTTTATAAATGATGGAAGTAAGGATAAGACATTGGAAATGCTAAGAGATTTAGCTAAAAAAGATAAGACTGTAAGATATATTTCGTTTTCTAGAAATTTTGGTAAAGAAGCAGGAATTTTAGCGGGTTTAGAACATGCAACAGGGGATTATGTAGCAACAATGGATGTTGATTTGCAAGATCCACCAGAGTTGTTAATAGAAATGTTTGAGACATTAGAAAGTGGAGAATATGATTGCTGTGCATCAAGAAGTGTTTCTAGAAATGGATATTCACCACTTAGGAAGTTTTTTACAAAAATGTTTTATAAGATAATTAATAAATTATCCAAAACAGAAATGGTTGATGGAGCTAGAGATTTTAGGCTAATGACAAGACAAATGGTAGATGCAATAATTTCTATGCCAGAATATAATAGGTATTCTAAGGGAATATTTGGTTTTGTTGGTTTTAATACAAAATGGATTGAATTTGAAAATAAAGAAAGAGTAGCGGGATATAGTAAGTGGAGTTTTTGGAAACTGTTTAGTTATGCTATTGAAGGAATTACAGCTTTTTCAACAACACCATTAGTACTTAGTGCATTTATAGGGATTATATTTTGTTTAATTGCATTTTTGATGATTGTGGTAATTATAATAAGAACTATTTGTTTTGGAGATCCAGTAGATGGCTGGCCATCACTTGTATGTATAATAATGTTTGTTAGTGGTATTCAATTATTTTGTATAGGTATTATGGGATTATATCTATCTAAAACATATTTAGAAACAAAACATCGACCTATATATATAATTAAAGAAACAGAAAAAGACATTTAAGCTATTTCTTAGATGTCTTTTTTTTGCGTTTGTTAGTTTTCTTTCTTTTGGTTGGTGATACATATCCAGTTTTTCTTTTAGAATTGTTTGGTTGTTTTTTAACTGTTGGAGATTTAGTTTTATTAGTATTATTAGTGGTTTTCTTAGTTGTAGTTGCTTTACTGGCGGCTTTTTTAGTTGTAGGAGATGTTTTCTTAGTAGGTGTTTGTTTTTTATTAGTAGTTTTATTATTGTTATTAGCTGTTTTAGTTTGTTTTTTAACAGGCGTTTTCTTTTCTTCTGCTTGTTTGTTAATAGAAGTATTTTTTTTAGGTAAATAATATTTTTTTTCTATTTTATCTAATATGAACCAAAGGATACCTATAAATAGCACTAATAAATATATAGATATTAGAACAATAAATATTATGTCAATTTTATCAAATTGCTTCATATAAAAACCACCGTTTCAGACTTATTATATTATAAAATACGCAAAAATAATAGATGTTTACATTGATTTTACAAGAATTTTTGTAAAAATTTGTCGAAAGAGCATGAAAATGTTATAATTATTATGAGTCTAATGTAAGGAGAATAGCATGAAAAAAGTTGAATATATATTATTTAGTTTTTTAGTTATGTTTATATTTTTAGCTGATGCAAATGCAGCTACGACTGCTCATGCTTATATTAATTCTACATGTAATATTAGAACAGGACCAGGAACTCAGAATACTAAATTAGCAAATGGTTTGATTGGTTCATATTATTTGCTAGTGGAAGATAGAACTTATCAAGATACCAATAATCATTATGATTGTAATAGTGATTGGTATCAAATTTATTATAATGGGGGTACTGCTTATGTATGTGGAGATCATGTTGATGTAGTTAGAAGTCATAGTACTGATGATGTGGCACCATCTACAACTTGTGAAATAGAAATGAGTAATTTAGGATTTCCATCAAGTTATTGGGGAGGTTTATGTGCTTTAAAGGAAAGACACCCTAATTGGCAATTTGTAGCTATTCAAACTAACTTAGATTGGAGTTATGCCGTACAAAGAGAAAGTTCGTGTGGTAAAAGTTATTTGCAAACCAGTAATGAAGAATATATGGATAGATCTTGTACTAATCAATATGGTTGGGATAGTTCTTGGAAAAATGCTAGTCAAACGGCGGTGGCATATTATATGGATCCTCGTAATTTTTTATCAGATAGATATATTTTCCAATTTGAATATTTAAAATATTCTGATTCTATAAGAGCATATTATCCAGAAAGTATTAGAGCAATACTAGATGGAGCAGCATTTTATACTTATCATATGAATTTAGGAAATAATTTAAGTACAATTATGGATGAAGTTGGATCATCACTTGATGTTTCACCAACATTTTTGGCAGCAAGAATTTTACAAGAATTAGGCTCTTCAACTAGTTTATATAATTTGTATAGTGGAATTTATCCGGGATATGAAGGTTATTATAATTTTTATAATTATGGAGTAAGTGATGAATGTGCTACAACTAATGGAGCAACTGTTTGTGGATTAATATATGCTAAAGATCATAATTGGTATGGATTAAATGCAGCCCTTAGCGGTGGTGCTAGTTTTATAGCTTCTAGTTATGTTAATGCCGGACAATATACTACTTATTTACAAAAATTTAATTTAGTGCCAACGAATATGAGTTCACAATTTACTCATCAATATCAAACAAATATTGCAGCACCTTCAAGTGAATCGAGTACAACCTACAAATCATATAGTGAATCAGGAATTTTAGATCAAGGTTATGTATTTTATATACCAGTGTTTAATAATATGGATGCTACTATTACTAATAGTAATAATGGAGCCACTGGAGAAGAACCAGATACATCACTTAGTACATTGCCAATAAGTACAATTGTAACATCTAGTGGTTATAAATATCAAAGTGGACATATGACCGGAGTTAGTGTGGGAAGTGATATTAATACAATTAAAGGTGCAGTTGAATCAGTGTCTGGTTATAATACGGTAGTTATTATGGATAGTAATGGTAATGAGATTCAATCAGGAACAGTTGCAACAGGAATGCAAATAAGAATAAATAATGCATATGGAAGTGAAACTTTAAAGATTGCTATTAAAGGTGATACTTCTGGTGATGGAGTAATTAATGCCTTAGATTTATTACAAGTACAAAAATATATCTTAGGAACATATAGTTTAACAGATGTATATGCTATTGCGGGTGATACTTCTGGTGATGGAGTAATTAATGCCCTAGATTTATTACAAATACAAAAAGATATCTTAGGTACATATGAAATTGTTCAATAAAAAGGAGGTTTAAATATTGAAACATTTTGCATCAATAATAATTAGTTTAATTTGTTTAGTAGTTTTTCCTATTAGTGTTAATGCCGCATCGGGAAGTATTAGAATTACTGGAACATCTAGTGCTGTTGTGGGTAATACCGTATCTATTACAGTAACACTGTCAAGTTCAACACCAATTGGTAGTTGGGATATGGATTTAAATTATGACCGTAGTTATTTAGAACTTATTAGTACTAATAGTGAAGGCGGCGGAGTAAGTATGGTTAACTCTTCTTCTGGTACTACAAGCAAAAGTTATACATTTAGATTTAGAGCTCTAAAAAGTGGTAGTACTAGACTTAGTATGAGTAGTTATTCGGCATATGCTTATGAAGATATGAGTGCTATGGATATAAGTGCTGGAACTAAAACAGTAAGAATTATGACTCAAGAAGAGTTAGAAGCATCATATTCAAAAGATAACGATTTAAAAAGTTTATCGGTTGAAGGGTTTGAAATAACTCCGGCATTTGATAAAGATGTAACAGAATATAGTGTAGTTGTACCTGAAAATACAACAGAAATAACTATTAATGCTGAAGAAAATGATAGTGCTGCAAGTGTAACTGGAGCAGGTACACAAACAGTAACTCAAGGAACTAATACTTTTCAAATTGTTGTAAGAGCTGAAAATGGCAGTGAAAAAACTTATAATTTAACAGTTGAAGTTAAGGATGCCAATCCTATAAATGTAACAATTGGAGATGAGACTTTAACAGTTGTTAAAATAAAAGAATATTTGCCAGTTCCCAATGCTTATCAAGAGACAACAGTAAATATTAATGATTTTGAAATACCGGCATATACTAGTGAACTTACTGGTTTTACTTTGGTAGGACTAAAGGATAGTAGTGGTAATATAAATCTTTATATATATAATGAAGAAGATAATACTTATGAGATTTATAATGAACTTAAGTTGAGTAATTTAACTATATATCCTATTAATACTGATAAAGTTTTAGATGGATATAAAAGTGGAACAATAACTATTAATGATATAGAAGTTAAATCCTTTTATGTTAATGATGATTCTAGATTTGCTATTATTTATGGTATTAATGTAGAAACGGGAGAAGAAGGATTCTTTAAATATGATAAAAATGATCAAACGGCAATTAAATATGATGATGAAATGATTAATGTTTTAAATGAAAAAATAAATTTATATACTTATATTATATTTGGTTTTATTGGTTTATTTGTTTTAATGTTTATTATATTAATATGTGCTTTAAAAGGTAAAAAGAAACATAAGAGTAAAAATAAAGAAAAGTTAGCAGAAAAGAAAGATGATATAAAAGAAATTAAGGAAGAAAAGAAAAAAGAACAAGTAATTGAAGAGGATAAGACAAAACAACAACCAATAGTTTATGATAATGTAGATAATAAAAAGAAGAAGAAAAACAAAAAGAAAGGAAAATGATATTTTGAAAAAAATAATAACTATTGTTTTAATTGTTGGGGTAATTTCTCTAGTGGGTATAGCAAGTGTAAAGGCTTATGCTCATCATAATAATGACTATAATTGTTCGAATTGTTATGATAATAATTTAGTAAAACATAATTGTTCTAATTATATTAATGAAAATAATGATAGTGTATGTGATAATTGTTCTAATCAATGTGTTGAAGTAAATTATCACCATAATCATCATCGTCATGGACATCATTAAAACTACTTAATTGTAGTTTTTTTCTTGAATTAATTTCTTAATTTTGATACTATAGTAGAGGTGATACTAGTGAATGATGCTTATTTAAAAACTAAGAATGAAGTATTAAATGAATATAAAACAAGTATGGATGGATTAAGTAGTAAAGAAGCTAGAAGAAGACAAGGAATCCAAGGCAAAAATGTTTTAATTGAAAAAAATAAAAAGAGTAAGTTAAGTATATTTTTAAAACAATTTAAAAATGTAATGATTATTCTTTTATTAGTTGTGGGTTTAATGTCTTTGTTTTATGCGATATTTACTGATGGAGATTTTTTAGAACCAATTGTAATATTAGGTACAACTTTAGTTAATTGTTTAATGGGTTATTTTCAAGAATCGAAAGCTGAAGATGCGATTGAGAAGTTAAAAAATTATTCATCAGAACATACAACTGTTAAAAGAGATGGCAAGATAGAAGAAATTAATTCTGAAGATTTAGTTGAAGGCGATTATATAATTTTGGAAGCGGGAGATAAAGTTCCTGCTGATGCTAGAGTTATTGAGAGTCATTTTGCGAAATGTGATGAGGCAATATTAACTGGAGAAAGTTTAAATGTTGAAAAAATTGATGAAGTATTAAAAGGCGATTTAACTATTTCGGAATGCAAAAATATGATTTATTCTGGAACAGTTGTTACAGCAGGTAAGATTGAAGCGATAGTTGTTGATATTGGTATGGATACGGAACTTGGTAAAATTGCTGCTAGTATTGATACATCAGTTGAACCAATTACACCATTACAAGTAAAAATTAAGAAAATATCGACATTTATTTCTGGTATTGCAGCCTTTTTAGTAGCATTTGTTATGTGTTATGGTATTATTATGGATTATACATTGTTAAATGTATTTATGTTAGCAATTTCAATGATTGTTGCGAGTGTTCCAGAGTGTTTACCAATAGCTATAACTGCTACATTATCTATCGGGGTAAGTGAAATGGCTCGTAAAAAATCAATTGTAAGAAATTTAGCAGCTATTGAAACTCTTGGAGCTACAGAAGTAATTTGTACTGATAAAACAGGAACACTTACTACTAATAAAATGGAAGTTATTAAAATATATACAAATAATAATATCATTAATTTGCGGGATATTAAAAATAATCCAGTATTAATTGATATTATGGCTTTGTGTAATAATGCGGTACTTGATGATAAAGAATTTTTCGGGGATAGTGTTGAAGTTGCTTTAGCTAATTATTTATTAAAAGAAAAAATAAATGTTGAAAATTTAAGAAAAAGTAAAAAAGAAAAACTCGAACTACCTTTTGATTCTGATCGAAAATTAATGAGTGTAATTTATGAAAATAATAAGAAAAATTATATTTATACTAAAGGAAGTTTAGAAAATTTAATTAAAAGATGTAAATATGTTTTAGTTAATGGTAAAAAAACAAAACTAACTAAAGAAGTAAAAAATAATTATTTAAATATTGAAAAAGAGTATTCTCATGAAGCATTAAAAGTACTTGCTTTTGCTTATAAAGAGATTAAAGAAAAACATACAAAAGAAGAAGATTATTTTAAAGAAGAAAATGATTTAATTCTAGTGGGATTAGTTGGACTTAAAGATCCTGCAAGAAAAAATGTTAAAGAAGCTATTAAAACTTGCAGGGAAGCGGGTATTAGACCAATAATGCTTACAGGTGATAATCTAGAAACTGCTCTTGCTATAGGTAAAGAGGTTGGTATAATAAGTAGTGATGATGAAGGAATTAATGCTACAGTTCTTAAAAATATGAAAAAATCAGAACTAGCTGAATGTATTAGCAAATATTCGGTATTTGCCAGAGTAAGTCCTGAGAATAAACTCCAAATTGTTAAAGCTTTGCAAAGACGAAAAAAGGTTGTTGCAATGACGGGGGACGGGGTAAATGATGCTCCCGCAATGAAATTAGCTAATGTGGGAATTGGCATGGGTAAGAGTGGCACAGATGTTACTAAAAATGTAGCTGATATTATTTTGCTCGATGATTCTTATAATACTATTACTACTGCAATTGAAAATGGTAGAAGAATATATGATAATGTTATAACTAATGTGTTATATAATTTATCAAGTAATTTTACAGAAATTGTAATTATTTTACTAGGTATGTTTATGGGAAGTAATATAATTAGTGCAATCCATGTATTATATATCGATTTGGTGGCTGATACTATTCCATCAATTGCTTTAGCTTTTGAAGGACCAACCAAAAATATTATGAAAGAAAAACCGCATGGGTTAAACAAAAGAATATTTACACCGTTTTTTATGGCATTCTTGATAATTTCAGTCATTTTAGAGGCAGGTATTAGTATTTTAGTATATTTCTTATTTGAAAATATGGGAGAAGGTATTGCTCAGACAATGGCATTATTTAGTATTGTGTTAAATGAATTTGTTTTTGCTTATAATTGTCGGAGTTTAAAAAGACCAATAATAGAAAAAGGTATATTTTCTAATAAATATTTAAATTTAGGGATATTGGTATTATTTGTGATTCAAATTATTGTGTTCTTTACACCAGCCGGTAAATTATTTGGTTTAGAAATTATAAATATGTCACAATTTATATTTGTAATACTAGTTAATTTAATTGCTTTTATAGTTTTAGAGTTATTAAAGCCAATTATAACTAAGATTTTTAAAGATGAATAAATTTTATAGTCAAGCGAGTTATGTTTTTAGAAAAGGAGTTTTTTGATGTTGCATTTTAATATTGATATATCAAGATATAAAGAAGTTAAACTAAATAGTTCTAATTATATTAATATTTCATTGGAAGAAATTGAAAATGATTCTAGTAAATTAGAACATTATAAAAATTGTAAAAAAAATTTTGATATTAATCTAAATCGTTTTAAAAGCTTAGATAAATATGATTTTAATCAATGTTTGAGAGATTTTTTAAGAAAGTATCCACAATTTATTGAAATAAAAGATTTAAATAATTGTAATTATTCTGGATATTATATTATGGTTTTAGATGACTATTGTCAAATATATATTGGAACATCTAGAAATATTAAGGATAGAATTGTTTCTCATTGGCGGAAAAAAATGCCTTTTGAACGCTTGATATTTGGTAATGTTGAAACTTCTAAATTATCAATAGATAGTTTTTTGCCTTTAGATACTACAAGAATATTTGTTTATAAAACAGATGTTCTGTATAATGATGAAGATAGATTTATTGGGGATTTTCCTAATAAATATCTTTTAAATAGAACAATTGGAGGTAAGCTAGATAGCTTAACTACTGCATATATTAATAGAAAAGAATATGTAGAGGACGAAGAATTAACTATGATTGATTTAATGAAAATGCTTCAATGTAGTAGAAATAAAGTGATAAATTTGTATGTTTATAATAATTTGCCGCTATATAAAAAAGGTAATAGATACTTTGCTAAAAAAATGGAAGTAGAAGTTTGGTATAAAGAATATTTAAAAAATCAAAAACAAGAATATCTCATAATGATTTTAACAATAATTATAATACCTGTAGTTGTAATTATTACATTTATAGTAATTACCACTATGATGGCATCATAATTAAATATTATATTAAAAGGCAATCAATCGGTTGCCTTTTAATGTTGGTTTAAAAACTTAATGGTGACAATCGACACCAATATAAAATTTTGTTATAATTAATTAACTGAAGGATGTAAAGGAGGATTTATGTTATCAACATTGGATAAAAATGCAGTAGAGGCTTTTTTGAAATTATGTAAAAAAGAAGTGGAGAGGAAAATGTATTGTTTATTAAAAACAGAAAAATTAATTTAAATGGTAGAATATTAACTGCTAGACAAGCTCTTGCCGAAATAGGTATATTTAAAGAAAAAGAAATATGGAAACATGTAATGGATCTCAATGTGCAAGATTGTATTAGTGTAAGTTTTGATTATGATGTTTCTAGGGATTATAATACAGAGATGTATGTGTTTTTAAAAATGATTAATGGTAAGAATGTATATAACATATAGAAATAAAGTGGTATGTTTGTCATTTCACGAAAGTAATTATAGTTAGGAAAGGATTTGATAATATGGAAAAAAAGTATTGTTTTGAATGTGATAAAGATGTAATGGTGGAAGTAAGGGTTGAAAAAACTAATCATAATATTCATGGTCAAAATGTTGTGATTGATGAAAGAGTTTTTACTTGTCCAATATGTGAAACTGAATATGATTTTGATGATTATGATGTGTTTGTACATGATATAAATGTTGCTTATTTAAATTTGTTTGGTTTGAGTTTTGAAAAATTAAAAGAAATAAGAGAGTCACTAAATTTATCTCAAGGGTTATTTGCGGAAGCTCTTGGGTGGAGTAAAAAAACAATAACAAGATATGAAAATGCCGAATCACTGCCACAGAAAGAATATCTTGATACTTATATAAGCTTGTTAAATAATAAAGATAATATTTATAATATCTTAAAAAATAATAAAAATTTATCTAAAGAAAAATATTATAAAATATTAGATAGAATAAATGTTGATATTGATTATAAAAGTATTAATGTAATTTTATATATTCTTAATAAAGTTATATTAAATAGGACTCAATTAATGAAATATTTATTTGCATCTGATTTTCTAAATTATAAATTATTTAATAAAACAATAAGTAATTTCAAATATGCTCATGCACCTTGGGGTCCAATTGTTAATAATCAAGATGCCTTACTTAATTTATTAATTAAACAAGATTATATTAAGCTTGCTTCATCAGTTGATGATTCAGCTATGTTATTTGCACCTCTTCAAGATGCTGATCTGTCTTGTTTTAATGAAGATGAAATAAATATTTTAAATAAAATAATTGATACATTTAAAGGGATGAGTGCAAAAGATTTGTCGGATTGGTCTCATGTGTTTATTGGTTGGATGGAAACTAAAGATGGAGAAATAATTGATTTTAAATATGCAAAGGAACTTGATATTTAAAAAATAAATATCGTCTTATAAAATCTGTATATCAATGACAAATAGAAATCTTTTTGGTATACTGTTATAAATGGAGAGGTTAGAATGTCTGAAAAAGAATTAGATTCAAGTGTAAATAATTATGTTGAAACAAAGACACCTAAAAATAATATAAAACAACAAGAGTGGGATATGGCAATTGGACTTCAAGAAGTTGATAATTTAAAGCCATCTAAGTATTTAGAAAAGTTATTACAAGAAAATGTAACAGGTGAGAAAACCATTTATGAAGTTGAACATGAATTAAAACGATATTATGTAGAAAAAGATCAATCAGATGAAATAGTTTGGGATGAATTTGAATGCGATTTAGTTTCTACGAGAATTGTTGAGCTATTAGAAGAAGATAATTTTGAATTATCAGTAGACTATATAAAATATATTCACAAATTTTTATTCAAGGATGTATACGAATTTGCTGGAGAATTTAGAAAAGTAGATTTTTCTAAACATGAAAGAATTTTATATAATGATTCAGTTGCTTATGGTGATTGTAGATTTTTAGAGCAATCATTAGATTATGATATATCATTAGAAAAAATGAAAAATTATAAAGAATTGAATATGGTTGATGTGATTAATAATATAACTAGTTTTTCTTCTAATTTGTGGCAGGTCCACCCATTTAGAGAAGGTAATACTAAAACTACTGCACTATTTATAGAAAAGTATCTAATCTAATATCGCTTGGATATACGGTAGATAATACTATGTTCAAAGATAAATCTGTTTATTATAGAAATGCACTAGTAAGAAGTAATTACTTTAATAATTATTTAAATATAAAACAAGATAATAGTTTCTTAATAAAGTTTTATGAAAACTTATTATTGGGTAAGAATAATGATTTACATTCAAGAGACCTCATTGTTGTAAATGAATTATTTAATAAGGAAAATTAAAAATGAAAAATACATTAGTTTTTTTTGCAATAAATGGTGAAATTATGAAGGTAAAAGAAAAAATAATGAATGCAAAATAATAGATGATTTAATAGAAACTGAATCTAAAAAAAGAACTTTTAAATGAAATAATTGTTAAATTTGAAAATTACTTTCAAGAAAATAAAGGATAATTCTTTTATTTTCTTTTTTTATGGGTTATAATATTATTACTAGGAGAATATTATATGGATTTAGTAGTAAATGGACATAATGTATTTATTATAGTAATTGTTACTTTTTTAGCTAGTTTAATACTTGTACCAATTGTAAAAAAGATAGCTATACATATAAATGCAATGGATGAACCAAATGAAAGAAAGATACATAAAGTTCCAATGCCAAGGCTTGGGGGACTTGCAATTTTTCTAGCATTTTTACTTGGTTATATTCTTTATGGTGATGTTAGTACTCAAATGTTATCCATTTTAATTGGAGGTTTCTTACTTATTTTAGTAGGTATAGTTGATGATATAAATCCAGTTAAAGCTAGATATAAATTAATTGCCCAAATTATTGCAGCAACTATTGTAGTATTATATGGCGAGTTATATTTTACAAATGTCACATTACTTGGATTTAATATTTATTTTAATGAATTTTGGGGTTCACTTACATCAATTATATTTATTGTAGCTATTACCAATGCTATTAATTTAATTGATGGCCTAGATGGTTTAGCAGCAGGTATTAGTTCTATATACTTTTTAACTATTGCTATAATTGCCTTTATATTAAATCGTATTGGTGGCCTAGATGTAATAATATCTTTAATTATGCTTGGATCAACTTTAGGGTTTTTGTTTCACAATTTTCCACCAGCCAAAATATTTATGGGGGATACTGGAAGTTTATTTTTAGGTTTTATGATATCAATTATTGCACTACTTGGGTATAAAGTAACAACATTTACATCATTAATTGTGCCAATAATTATTTTAGCTATACCAATATTTGATACAGTATTTGCAATACTTAGAAGACTTTTAAAAGGACAAAATATTGGAGTTGCGGATAAAGAACATTTTCATCATCAACTTCTTAAAATGAAATATAGTCCTACTAAAAGTATTTTAATAATATATGCTATAGATATAGCTTTTGCAGCAGTATCAATATTTTATATCTTAGGAGATAATCAAATAGCTATAGCTATATATGTAATACTTATGATTCTTTTATTATTTGTTATACTTAAGACAGATATATTATTTGAACATAAGAAGAAAAATGAGATAACTGATAAAGTAGTAGTAAGATTAGCAACTGATATAAAACACAATAAGAAAAAGAAAAACAAGAAAGGTAGGAAGAAAAGATGACTTTTGCTAAAAATATATTTTATAATGTAAAAAAGTATCGATTTTTATTGTCGCAATTAGTAATAAGAGATTTTAAAATAAAATACAAGAGAAGTGTTTTAGGGGTTTTATGGAGTATCTTATATCCGTTATTAATGATGATAGTAATGGCTATAGTATTTTCTAATATGTTTAAATTTAGTATGGAAGGAACTAATTATTTAGTATACTTAATGAGTGGTTTAGTAATATTTAATTATTTTAGTGAAGCCACCAATAATGCAATGCTTTCTATTACAGGAAATGCATCATTAATAAATAAAGTATATATACCTAAATATATTTTTCCAGTTGCTAAATGCATATTTGTTGCAATTAATTTTGTTTTATCATTAATACCATTATTTTTGATAGTTTTTTTATCAGGTGATGCTGCCGAGGGAACAAAATGCTATATTAATGTATATTATTTATTATTACCTTTTATATATTTGTGTATGTTTATGTTTACTGTTGGTGTAGGTTATATTCTTTCTACAATTGCGGTATTCTTAAGAGATATGATATATATTTGGGGGATTATTCTTACAATCTTAAATTATTTAACACCATTATTTTATTCTCTTTCAATATTGCCACCACTTTTACAAAAATTATTTATTTTTAATCCATTATATCAATTTATAAATGCCACAAGAGATATTTTGTTAAATTCACAAATGCCAACATGGACAAACTTATTAGGATGCTTTTTATCTGGTTTTGTCGTATTGATAATTGGATTAATTGTATTTAGAAAAAATCAAAATAAATTTATTTATTACTTATAGGAGGATACATGATAAGAGTTAAAGATGTTGGAATGAAGTTTAATTTAGGAATTGAAAAAGATAATTCTTTGAAAATGATGTTTATAAGATTATTTGATAAAAGAAAACGAGTAAAAAAAAGTGACTTTTGGGCATTAAAAGATGTGACTTTCTCCGTTAATAAAGGTGATGTTGTGGGTTTAATAGGTTCAAATGGGGCTGGAAAATCCACACTTCTTAAAGTTGTTAGTGGAGTTATGAAACCAACTGAAGGAACCGTTGAAGTTGATGGTGTAATTTCGCCGATGATTGAACTCGGTGCTGGATTTGATGGTGATTTAACAGCTCGGGAAAATATTTATTTAAATGGAGCAATACTTGGATATTCTAAAGAGTTCTTAGATGAAAAATTTGATGAAATTGTCGAATTTTCAGAACTTAAAGATTTCTTAGATGTTCCTGTCAAGAATTTTTCTTCTGGGATGGTTGCAAAGCTTGCATTTTCAATTTCTACTGTGGTTGATCCAGAAATATTAATTGTAGATGAAATATTGTCTGTTGGTGATATTAAGTTTCAAGAAAAAAGTAAGAATAAAATGATGTCGATGATAAAAGGCGGAACTACTGTTTTATATGTATCACATTCATTAGGATCTATTAAAGAATTGTGTAATAAAGTTATATGGCTTGAACATGGAAAAATAGTTATGATGGGTAATACTAAAAAAGTTTGTGATGCTTATTATAAAAAACAATTAAATAAATAACCAAAGAAAGAGAGAGGTGGTATAAATGGTTATTACAAAAACTCCGTTTAGAGTTAGTTTGTGTGGAGGTGGTAGTGATTTACCAGCATTTTATGAAAAAAATGGTGGTTGTGTAATTAGCACAACAATAAAAAAATATATGTATATTACATCACATCCATCATTTGACAAAAAACAAACAGTTTTAAAATATTCTAAAACTGAAACAGTTCATGATATTAATGATATTGAACATCCGATTTTTAGAGAATGTTTAAAACAAGAAGGATTAGAAGGATATGAAATAACATCAATTGCTGATGTTCCTCAGGGAACAGGACTTGGTTCATCAAGTGCATTTACAGTAGGTTTAATTAAAAACTTGAAATGTCAAAAAAGAGAATATATTTCTGATGAAGAAGTAGCCCAAGCAGCTTGTCATATGGAAATTGATGTTTTAAAAAATCCAATTGGTAAGCAAGATCAATATGCGGCAGCTTATGGGGGACTTAATTATTATCAATTTAATAAGGATGGCTCTGTTTTTGTTGAACCCGTATTAATGTCTAAAGAGGCTTTTAATCAACTGGAAAAAAATTTAATTATGTTATATGTAGGTGGAGAACATAGTGCATCGGAAATTTTAACAGAACAATCTAAAAATATGACAAATGCTAAGGACAAAGAAGAAGGGCAAAAAAGAATTGTAGAACTTACTCATAAGTTAAAATATGAACTTGAACATGATAACATTGATGCTGTTGGAGAAATTCTTCATGAAAATTGGCTTATTAAGAAAACTTTAGCAAGCGGAATTTCTAATCCAAAGTTTGATGAATGGTATGATTTAGCTTTGAAAAGTGGAGCTAAAGGTGGTAAAATATTAGGTGCTGGTGGTAGTGGATTTTTCCTATTTTATGTGCCAGAAGAAAATCAAGAAAAGTTTAGAGAAGCGATGAAGGAACTTCCAGAAATGGAATTTAAGTTTGATCATCAAGGTACAACTGTTATATTTGTTAATTAAGGAGGAGTGATAATTTATGAAAGCATTAGTAACAGGTGGAGCGGGTTTTATAGGAACTCATTTAGTTAGAGAATTATTAAATAGGGGGTTAGAAGTAGTTTGTGTTGATAATTTTACATTAGGGCGTCAAGAGAATGTTGATTGTTTTTTGGATAATCCAAATTACAAATTTTATAAGCTAAACATTGAAGAAACTGAAAAATTTTGTGAAGCATTAAAGGATGAAAAGATTGATATCGTTTATCATTTAGCGGCAAATTCTGATATTCAAAAAGGTGGAAGAATGCCAAGTGTAGATTATAACGATACTTTTATGACTACTTATAGTACACTCGAATTAATGAGAAGAAATGGTATTAAAAATTTATTCTTTTCTTCAACTTCAGCTATATATGGTGAAAAAGAAGAGCTACTAACAGAAACTTTGGGAGATTTAAAACCAATTTCATATTATGGTGGAGCAAAATATGCTAGTGAAGGTTTTATTTCTTCATATAGTTTTATGAACGATTTAAATACAGTTATATTTAGATTTCCAAATGTTATTGGACCTAATTTAACTCATGGAGTAATTTATGATTTTGTTCGTAAATTACAAAAAAATCCGCATGAACTAGAAATTTTAGGTGATGGACATCAAACTAAGCCATATTTATATGTACTTGATTTAGTTGATGCAATTATACAATTTACATTAGATAAGAAAATGAAGCAAGGTGTTGAAATATATAATGCTGGTGTTGAAACTGCAACTAGTGTAACAAGAATTGCTGATATAGTTTGTGAAGTTTTAGGTTATGAAAATGTAGAATATAAATATACCGGAGGAAAAGGTGGATGGAAAGGCGATGTTCCTAAATTCCAATATGATTTAACAAAAATTCATAATGCTGGTTGGACTGCACATCACACATCCGATGAATCTGTTCGAGAAACAGTAAAATACATAAAGGATAATAACTAGAAAATGACAAAGAGGAATAGTTTAATAGATATAACTAAACTATTTTTTTCTATTTGTATAATATTTATTCATACTGGATTATGTGATAAAATTACTTATGGTTATGAATTAAAAGAATTTGTATTTCGTTTAGGAATTCCTTTTTTCTTTGTTTGTTCTGGATATTATTTTGCTAAGAAAAATATTGGTACAAGAGAAAAATTGTATTTATATTTGAAAAAAATCTTGATACCTTTTATAATTTTTGGGCTTATTTATACTTTTTTTGAGGCTTATTTTTTATCTGAAGGATTATTTGATTATGTGATATCTAATATTTCTAAAATGTTTTTAGGGTCGCAATCTAATGTTATGTGGTACAGTGGATCATTAATATGGTCGTGCATAATATTATATTTGATAAAAAACGAAAAACAATTAATCGTTGTAATTTTTATCTCATTTATTTTATATTTAATTGGCTTATCTTTCACTACATATGACTTTTTGCTTAATGAGGTAAATCCTTTACTATTAAATGCCTTAAAAAATACTTTTGGACAAAATAGATCATTTTGGTTTGTAGGTTTACTTTATACATCTATTGGATATTATATTGGTAAACAATTAAAAATTGATAAAGTAAAAAATTATAAATTATTTATTTTACTCATTTTTAGTACAGTTTTATGTATTTTGGAAGTGTTATATATTAAGGGAAAGACAATTTATTTTGAGTATGATTTTTTAGTTTCATATATTCCTTTAATTATTATATTATTTATATTAATTGTTCGTTGTAAAAATTTAGAATTTAATACAAAATTTATGAGAAATCTTTCAACCACGATATATTATATACATTTTGGTATAATTTATTTGTTTAAATATTTAAGTGTTAATTATGTTTGGTTTGATAATGTTTTTAATATATCAAATCTAAAATACGATGTAACTATTTGCATTGTAACTATATTATTAGCAATAATTTTTAATATAATACCTAATAAATATTTAAAAATGGTGGTAAATTAATAAATAAAATGTTATACTTAATTCAAGGAGGATTATGAAAGTAGTAATTATGGCTGGAGGTAAGGGCACAAGAATTGCATCAATAACAAATGATGAAATTCCCAAACCTATGCTTACAGTTGGGGGAAAGACAATATTAGAACATCAAATAGATTGTTTAAAAAAATCTAATGTTGATGAAATTATTATCGTAGTTGGTCATTTAGGTGATATAATAAAAAATTATTTTGAAGATGGCAAAAAGTTTGGAGTAAATATAAGTTATTATGTTGAAAATCCAGATAAACCACTTGGTACAGCTGGCTCATTATATTATTTAAAAGATAAAATTGATGAAGATTTCATATTAGTTTTTGGTGATGTTTTCTTAAGTGTTGATTTTAATAAAATGGCAGATTTTCATAAAAGGCATAATTCTGATGCTACACTGTTAACACATCCTAATTCGCATCCATTTGATAGTGACTTAGTTGTAACTAATGATCAAGAAAAAGTAATTGGATTTGATTCAAAAGAAAACAATAGAGATTATGATTATAGAAATTTAGTCAATTCAGGAATTTATATGTTTTCTTCAAGAATTTTTGATTATATAGTAGAACCTAAAAAATATGGATTAGAAAAAGATGTAATTTCTAAAATGATAGCTTCGGGTGATAGAGTATTTTCTTATCATTCAACAGAATATGTAAAAGATATGGGGACTCCAGAAAGATATTATAGTGTTAATGCCGATTATGCTAATGGTTTATGTGAACATCGTAATTTAAGTCACAAACAAAAAGCTATATTTTTAGATAGAGATGGAACTATTAATGTTCATATTCCATTTTTAGTAAATAAAGATGAATTTGAATTGATTGATGGTGTTAGTGAAGCCATTAAAATGATTAATTCATCAGAATATTTGTGTATAGTTGTTACTAATCAACCAGTAATTGCTCGGGGAGAATGCAGTTTTGAAGAATTAGATGAAATCCACAAGAGAATGGAAACATTATTAGGTAGAGATGGAGCATATATTGATGGATTGTACTTTTGTCCACATCACAAGGATAAAGGATTTCCAGGAGAAGTACCAGAACTAAAATTTGATTGTGATTGCCGTAAACCTAAAATTGGAATGCTTTTAAAAGCTGCAAAAGATTATAATATAGATTTAAATGAATCAATAGTAATTGGAGATTCAACGCTAGATATAAAAATGGCCGAAAATGCTAATATAAAAAGTATTTTGGTAAAAACAGGTCAAGCCGGACTAGACAATAAGTATGAAGTTAGGCCCGATGAAGTTGCAGAAAATTTATTATCAGCAGTAAAAATGATTTTAAAATCAAATGAAATAGAAAGAAGGAGATGAATTTTATGGTAGATTTTAAAAATGCTATTAAAGAATATTATGAAAGGGAAATTGAGTGCATTAAAAGATTTAATTTAGATGATTTTAATGAGGCAATGAATGCTATTTTAGATACCTATGAAAATGGTGGAATGATTTATGTTTGTGGTAATGGTGGTAGTGCATCAACTGCATCACATATGCAAAATGATTTTAATAAAGGTATAAGTGAATATGTAGATAAGAAATTTAATTTTTATTGTTTGAGTGATAATGTTTCAACAATGATGGCTGTTGCTAATGATATTGGATATGAAGAAGTATTTAGATTTCCATTACTTGGTAAAATAACTTATAATGATTTATTTATTGGAATTTCTGGTAGTGGTAATTCTAAAAATGTTATAAATGCCGCAGAGTACGCTAAAGAATGTGGTGCTAAAGTTTTGGGAATTACTGGTTATTCTGGTGGAAAACTAAAAGAAATTGCTGATTATAGAATGCATGTTGATGAAAATGATATGCAAATAGCAGAAGATTTACATATGACTTTTGATCATATGATGATGAAAATATTTTATAATTATTTAACTAAAGGT
>ERZ1643249.1556-NODE-1556-length-22885-cov-9.405519_pt1 | contig 22885 bp, 8 predicted proteins | sample MGYA00579263_ERZ1643249 | MGnify/ENA primary metagenome ERZ1643249 (study PRJEB29033, sample SAMEA4952264) | chicken gut metagenome | biome: Broiler Chicken; feature: Gastrointestinal Tract; material: Caecum | place: Ireland | collected 2018 | study: Broiler... | reverse complement strand
ATACGTCATAGACCCCGAACAGGCGGAGACGGTCAGAATGATTTACCGCTGGTATTTGCAGGGCTACGGCATGCGTGCCATAATGGGCAAGCTTATCGAGAATAAGCGCAGGTGTGCCAATGGCTTAATCAAGTGGGATACAACCAAGGTTTCGCGCGTGCTGCACAATGCGACTTATATGGGCTATATCGGCTATAACAAGTCGTACAGAAACAACTTCCTAGACCAGAAAATCATCCGCAACAAGGAAGATGAGTTTGTATATGTCAAGGGCGATTTTGAGCCGATAATTCCCGAAGACGTATGGTACGCTTGCAGAGACCTGCGCATGGACAGGTCAACGACGGTGCCTGCGCTTGTAAAGAGCAAACAGAAGAGAATAGGCGTAACGCCGTCAACCGATGTGTGGGCAAATAAGCTGCGCTGTGCGTGCGGCTCCAGGTTCAAGCGCTACAAGTGGCGACAGGATAAGGACGGGCAAAAGCACTACGGTTATAGCTGTTATTCGCGCATCAACAACGGCAGTGCGGAAAAGCGCAGACAGCTAGACCTCGATACCGACGGCTTTTGCGATATACCGACCGTTAACGAAACAAAACTCGACGTCATGGCGGCGGTGCTGTTCGACAATATCATAGACGATAAAGCTCCCGTCATAGAGGAGGCGGTCACAATTCTCAACCAGACGTTAAAGGAGATGAAGACGGAAAATAAGCGCGACCTTTCGGACTATCAGCAGCGAATTGAAAAGGCGGAAAAGAAATTAGATACTCTGCTCTCAATGCGAGCCGACGGGGAAATAAGCAAGGAAGAGTATCAGCGCGCCAAGTCGAAGTGCGAGCAGGAGATTAAAGAACTGCAAGCGGCAATGCTCGGTAACGGACAGGATGAAGGCGACGCCGAAGAGAGCATAGATATGCAGTATGTCCGAGATCTGCTCGGAAAAATCAGCATAACCGAAAACGGCAAGGCGGATAAAGACGTGCTGATGGAATTTGTTGATACTATCACCGTAGAAAAGGGCAACGTGTTTAGATGGGGCTTGTGGCTGAGGAATAAGCCTTCATATTTAAGAATGACCACATCGGGCAGAGGTGACAAAATGACTGCAAGCGCAGTGGGGGCTGAATTTGACGCAAAAGAATTCATCGAACCCCAAAAAACAGGGCAAAACGGGCATTTTACCCCCGCAGGCTGTGACCACCACAGGCGAACATCAAAAATCCCCGCAAGTAAAATCTGTCAGGAACAGTACGAAAAGCCCGCTTCGGCGGGCTTTTTGAGTATAAGCCGCCGCGCCGCTTTTCGTCGCAGCGGCCGGCGGGAGGGAGGGGCTGTATGCCCTCCTGTGCAGAAAGAAAGATAAATATTGAACGAATACTCCGGTACTGAAAAAGCGCGGCGCATCATTCGATGCGCCGCGCTTTTGGCTGCCTGAACTATTTATTATATTGTGTACAGCGTATCGCAGTGTGTCACGAAGTGCTGTCGGGCGGTTTCATGCCGCCTTCGATAAGTTTTTTATAGCGCATGGGGGTCACACCGTACTTCTTCCTGAATATTTTAATAAAGAAACTGACGCTGCTGTAACCTGTTTCGAGTGCAATATCGAGAATAGATTTGTTTGTCTGCGTCAGAAGTGCCGTGGCATAGTCCAGCCGAAGATTGACGATATATTCAATCAGACTCATGCCCGTATATTCCTTGAATTTCTTGCTGAATTGAGCATGGGAATAGTTGGAGATCTCCACGATGTCATTTATTCGTTTGGAAAAATTTTCCGGCTGGCGCAATTTATGCGCTACCTCATAAAACCAATCGGGGACGGGGTCGTTCTTTTCCCATTCCTGCTTTACATACAGGCTCAATATATAATGGATCAGCCCGTTGGCGACGGATTGCTGCGTCGCGATCGCTTTCGGGGTGTCTGCCTCCGCCATGAGGGAAAGTTTCTCAAGGCCTTTCAGTTCGGATATGATCGCATCAAAAATGTTCGGCTGCAATTTCAAGTGGGGGGGGGTATTGCTTTTTGCTATATTTTCATAAAAATTGCCGTCAAAGGAACAGCAAATCGTTTTCATTTCCTCTTGCGTGCAGTAGATATCCCAATGCCCGTGCGGTTCTTCGACAAATTCGATGATATGCGGATGATTCGGACCCAGCACGAAGACGTCTCCGCGGGTCATATTGTCGAAGGTAATTCCGTTGACGATATTGCGCGAAACACCCTTTTCAAAGATCAGAATTTCCCATTTAACGTGCGTATGCAGCGGGTTCGGCGTGGTGTAATGGCGGGTGGCAAACCGTGTAGTCGGCGTAAGCGTGATGCAGCCGTTTCTGTTCTTCCCCATTTTTGCCTCCTTTCCGGGCGACCATAGTGTAATGATATTATAAACCGAAACGTCACCTTTGTCAATAGGGGAAAGAAAAGTTCTCGCCCGTGAGAGCACCGAAAGAAAGACAATTATTTTGAGGTCATGACCCCTTCCTTTTTGATAAGATAATAAAAAAACACAATTTTGTAACGCAAAAAGGCGAGAAATGCGGCAGATTCAATGTTACAATAAGATTGTAGCGAAACGCTAACTTATTTTGATCAGGGAGGAATCACAATGAACCGGAAAAGTGCTGTTCATCGCTTTTCAATGATGCTGGCGGGCATTTTATTGTCCTTTGCATTGCTCTTCACAATGTTGCCGACCGTGGTTTTCGCGGCGGGCGAACCCGAAGAAGCCCCTACGGCGGGCTGGAACAGGGAAGTGCTCGACTTCACGGAGACCGCTATCGGCGCGGAGGAAGGATGGCAGTATTACTTTGCCAACAACGGCATCATCACCTACACCAGCAGCGCCGCCTATATGGAGATCGCCGAGGGCGCAGGCGTAGACGGCGGCAACGCGCTGCACGCCGTGCGCAAGTCGGGCGCCCCGCAGGAATTCGTGCTGTACAGCCGCCACAACGCGGTGAAGCCGAGCACGATGTATGAGATCTCCGCACAGGTCAAGGTGATCGGCGAAGGGTGCGTGCTGCAAATGACGCGCAACGAGCGTATGGCGGGCACCACGGAAAAGGATGCACAGGAAACTTATGCCGGAACATCTGCCGAAACTACCGTGACGAATACGGAAGGAAAGTGGCAGAAAGTTTCCTATACCTTCCGGACGGTGTCGGGAACGGCGCAGATGGGCGCGAAGATGCTCTTCAACGCCGGCGTCGGCGAAGTATACGTGGACGAGATCATGATCCGCGAAGTCACCAACGCGGACGAAGTGACCACCGCCCCCAATTACGGCTGGAGGCTGTACGGCTGGGGCAAGGGCGTCAAGGATACGGGCATCGCAAGCTCTTCGTCCACGGAAGAGAAATGGGAACAGCTTTCCCCAATGGCGTTGAGCGAAGAATCTTCGGACAATGACGGCGCCAGCCTCTCGCTGACGGGCGGGATGTTCGTAAAGACGATGTTCGGCGCCCTCGCCAAACGCAACGAGGATACGACGTACACGCTGTCCTTCAAGTACAAGGGCGGCAACGAAGGTTCCAACATCAAAGTCCGCATGGACGGCTACACCACCGACGGCACCGCGTTTTACTGGGTCACCGGCGAAGGGCAGCCGAACGAGACTGCTCTTACCGGCGCCGCAGACGATTGGACGGAGTTCAGCTACACCTTTAAGGCGCGCAACGGCAGCGACTGGAGAGAGATCGTGTTCGTCACGCTGGGCGCGACGGGCGGCGATTACCTCATCGACGAAGTCAGCCTCGTCTGCAACGACGCGGACGACCCCATGCAGTACATACAGAACGGCTCTTTCACCTCGTGGATAGAGCTTGACGAGCAGGTAGTGCTGGAATCGACGACGTCCGTTGCCGAAATGCCGGACGGCAGCTACGTATATACGGCGGGCAACCAGGCGCCGCGCGGCGTGGGAAGCATGGTGAACGACGCCAATACGACGGTCGGCTACAACAGGGGCTACATCCGCATGTGGACGGACGGGATGGATCTGAGCCAGAAATATAAGTTGAGCTACGAGTACCGCGGCGGCATCTGGCAGAATACGTACGTCGAAAACGGTTCGTATCCGGACAATACCTACGTCATGTCCAACGACAATACGGCAACCGGCGGGCGCGGCAGCGAAAAGAACAACGGCTGGTCGACGGCGGAAAGCGATTTCATCGAGCTGAAAGACTCCGTGCTCATTTACGGCGATTCGGCTAACGAGTATACCGCAGCCACGCAGACATATATCCGCAACATCAAATTTACGGGCGAAGACGGCACGGAATATAAGATCGCGAACCCCGCGTTCAAAGATTACAGTCAGGCTCCCGCACCCGAATACGGCGAAAACGTTTACGAATACGGCGACTTCGACGAGCTCGTTTTCCCCGACACCGATTGGGAACTGACGGGCGGCGCGCGGGTGCGCGGGTTCGTGCACGAGTATGCGGAAGCCAAGCAGTACCGCCTGGCGCTGGACGGGGAGAGCAAGGTGGTCTCGCCCGCCGTCTCCATCGCGGCTGCGAAAGAGGATACCTTCGCGCGGGTGATCTTCGCCTTCGAGTCGGAAGGCGAGCTCAACGTCACGCTGCTCACGCAGGACGACGAAGTGCTCGAACCGCTCGGCGAAAAGCAGACGGAGAAGGTTTACGGCGTCAACGCCTCCATTTACGGGCAGTACCGCATCCCCGAGGGGACTACGTCTCTGCGCATCGTCATCGAAAACACCAACAACTACTATATCTCTCTGCAATACGTCAGCGTCATGAAGGGCGGCATCGGGCTGGAAACGCACGTGCATACCTTCGTCGCCGACGACGACGCGGAGCACCCCGCCAAGATCGAAGAGGCGACCTGCCAGCACGGCGGCACTTCCAGCAAATATTGCAGCGACTGCGGCGAGTACGTCGTATTGGAGAGCACGGAAAAGGGCGAGCACAACTGGTCTGAATGGGACGTCATACAGGAAGCGACCTGCGTGACCACGGGCAGACAGCAGCGCACCTGTCAGGATTGCGGGGAGCGCGAGGCAGAGATCACGCAGCCCACAGGCGAACATACCTATGAGAACGGCGTCTGCACCGTCTGCGGCGCGGTAGACCCGAACGCGGGAACGACCGACCCCGGCACAGACCCCGGCACCGATCCCGGCAAAGACCCCGGCGACGACGGGGAAGAAGGCGGCGGATGCAGCGGCGCGGCCGCAGGCGCGGGCGCGGCGATAGCGCTCCCTCTGCTGGGCGTGGCGGTGTTCGCTGTCGTCAAGAGAAAGAGGAACTGACCTTAACGGCAACGGGGCGGGAACCCGGACAGAGGGTTTCCGCCTTGTCTTCCGGAGTATTCAGGGATAAGGAGAAAAATCGGTGAAAGCAACAGGCAAAAATCTGCGCATTGTTCTGATAGCATTGCTCGCGGCGGTAATGCTTGCCGCCGCGGTGCTTTGTTCGGGGACTTTGTTCCCCTCGGCAGCGGAAGGAGACGCGGAACGGGATGCCGCGGTGGCGGCGTTCAACGGAGGGCTGGAAAGCGAGGACGGCGAATCTCTGCCGGCAGAGTGGTATTTCCGCGAGCGGAGCACCGTAAAGGTCGACAACGCCGAGTATCTGGAGGGGAAAAACTCGCTCTATGTCGTCCGCGACGATTACGGCTCGGACTTCTATATGAGTTCTCTCAACCGCATTCCCGTGGAAGGGAATACGGAATATCGCTTTTCTTATTGGATAAGGTCTGTCGGTTGCGACTATGCGAGCGCCATCGTCAAGGCCGTCGTCTATGATGAAGCCGGGCAGCAGGTGACTTCAAGGCAGAGCGGGGAGACCATCCTCAATAAAGACGGGGAAAATGTTTCCGACTGGACGGAAATATTCGTCACACGCCGCCTGCCGAGCAATGCGGCATGGGCAACGATAGAGATCACGGTCACGAAAGGCCGCGCGGAATTCTGGATCGACAAGGTCACCGCCCGCCCGAACTACCCCGTATATGAGAATTTTGACGCCGTCAATTCTCTCGGCAGGGCAGAAGGCTGGGAGAATACGGGCACCGTAGCGTTTACCGGCGGTGAAATGGCAATGTACGGCACGGCGGCTTCCGCCCTGCGGTGGGATGCGCATTCCTCCTGTATTTACGCCCTTTCGTTCGACTATAAGACATCGGGTTCTTCGGCATTGAAAGTCAATATCCGCTACTATTCGTTTGCGGGGAAAGAGCGTTCCGTCGAAACCTTTACCGTGCCGGCGTCTGCCGCGGGAAGTACTTATACACAGAATTTCACTGTCACGCAGGCCGCTTATGCGAGTATCGAATTTGCAACGGAGGGGGCGGGCAGCTCTTCCGTCGACAACGTTACTGTTCAGATGACTTACGATCCGCGCACGGCGGGTACAGGCTGGCAGGGAGCGTGGGTATGCTACCCCGCAAACGACATCGCTTACGGGCTTGCCGGGCAGAATTTGTTCTATCGCTATACTTTTGAAATCCCGGACGAAGCGATCAGTTCCGCCTATATCCAGTTTACCGCAGACGACAGCTGGAAGTTCTGGGTCAACGGTACGGACATAACCACATCCGAAAACAACGGCATGGAGTCATGGTCCTTCGTTTCAATGGAGGACATCAAAGACCTACTCGTTCCGGGGAAGAATGTTTTTGCGTTCGAGATCGCGAACATGACGTATTACACGGGGCTGCTTTTCGATATGACGGTCGTCTATCAGTCGGGGAAGCAGGAGCGCTTTTTCTCGGATGAGACCGTCCTTTCCGCGCTGGAAACGGAAAAGGAGGAAGGATGGGAACAGCCCGCGTACGACGATTCCGACTGGAAAGAGGTGTACGTCATCGGCGTTCCTCCCTGCCAGCCGTGGAACGAGGTCAGCTATACGGATAATTCTACCATCAGCGACACGATCGAGATCAAAGATGCGGAAATAACCGAAAACGTTACGGCAGGAGAGGAAGGAGAAGTGACCTTTACGCTCTCTGTGCCCAAACAGCTGACAGCCGATTATGATTTCCGTGTATTCTTCTGGGGGAAATATTCCTCCGATTCCGAAGTTTCCCGCGTGCCGTCGGCCATCCTCGAACCGATAGACGCGCAACCGTCGTCGCAGTGGCCCGCAGGGCAGGACATAACCGTGCGCTACCGTTTCAGAGTACCCGATTATGTGGAGTCCGGTTCATATATGCTGCAGTTCGATCCCGAACAGGTCGTTGTTACGGGCAGCAGCAGCTTTACGGATAACAAGCTGCGCGGATTTTATTTCGACATCACGATGCCCGAAACGCCTCTGACCACGTCGGAAGTGAAACGCGAAAACGGGCAGACGCTGCTGTATATCAACGGTGAGGTGACTTCTCCCATGATCTATATGCGCGAAGGCTCCAACGTTTTCAAAACGCAGTACGCGCAGGGCATGGAGGATGCGGGCGTGCAGCTCATCTGCCTGCCGAACAGCCGCAGCTACGAAATGAACCGTTCCGGCGCGGTATGGGTAAGCAACAACCGCTACAACTTCGATCCGCTCGACGACCTCATCTATGAGACGCTCGAGGGCGCGCCCGACGCGAAACTGATGATCCACCTCGACGCGGAACCGCCGCAGTGGTGGAAAAACGCGAACCCCGACGAATGCGTCATAGATTCCAACGGCGGCACGGCGATGGCGGACGGCACTACCTACGGCGCGTCGTATGCTTCCGAAAAATGGCGCACGGACGTGGGCAATTACTATAAAGCATTTATAGAACATGTGCTCGGGCAGCCGTATGCGAGCCATGTGTTTGCGGTAAAAGTTACGGCCGGGCAGACGGTCGAATGGCAGTGGTGGGGCATGACGACCTCTACCTGCGGCGATTACAGCCCGGTGGCGCTGAACGCTTTCCGCGCATGGCTCACGGAGCAGTACGGGACGGATGCAGCCTTGCAGGCGGCCTGGGGAGACGATTCCGTCACCCTCGCCACCGCGCAGATCCCCACATGGGGCGAACGCGTCAATCAGGATTATACATACATCCTCAACGGGATCGGACAGCGCAACGTCATTGACTATCACCTGTTCTACTCGCAGATGACCACGGACAGCATCCTGTATTTTGCGGATATCGTGAAGCAGGCTTGCGACGGGCGTTGGATCGTCGGCACATATAACGGCTACGTCACGAACTCGCTGACGTTTGAATCCAACAATATCATGAACGCGCACATCGCGCAGATACTTGCCTCCGACGACGTGGATTTCCTCTGCGCTCCCATCGCTTATGATACCCGCATGCCGGGTATGAGCGCGGGGTATATGGCGCTCGTCGATTCTATTCTCAATGCAGGGAAGATGTTCTTCATGGAGTGCGACAGCCGCACCGTATATTTCGAGATCGAAGACATGGAGCCCTATCTGCTGCAGGAATGGGGCAAAACGTATACGCTGAAAGATACGATCGAACTGATGAAACGCGATTTTGCAGCGGTTCTCGCGAAAGGCGTGGGGCTGTGGTGGTACGATATGTACGGCGGCTGGTTCGACGATGCGGAGATCTATGACATGGTATCCGTCATGAAGGCGGAAATGGATTACAGCATCGCGCACCCCGTGCAGAACGAAAGCGAGATCGCCTGGGTGATCGACGACGACCTGCTCACGACGACTGCGTATAACTTCGGCGCAACGTATTCGGTCCTTTATGGCGCGAATTATCTGCAAAAAGAACAGCTCGCGCATATAGGCGCCCCGTATGACAGCCTGTATCTTTCCGACCTCGAAAACGGTTCGGCGAGAAGCTATAAGGTCTATCTCATCAGTGCCGTGAATATCGACGCTGCGGAAAAGGCGGCGATCGACGCCCTCAAAAAGGACGGCGTCACCATTCTCTGGTACGGCATCCCGGGCGTCTATGCGGAAGACGGTACGGTCAGTGCGGATCGCATCTCCGAGATCACGGGGATCGACCTTGCACTGACGAACGAATCGCTCAACTATAACGTGCGCATCGTCGAAGATCCCGCGGCGGATTCCGTCGCTGCGGGCGTGGGCGGTTTGCTGTACGGCGATTACGATCTCGGGGCGCGGAACGTTACGCCGATGGCGTATTCTGTCGACGATGACGCTGCCGTGTTGGGATTGCTTAACGGCACGGAGTATGCGGGCCTTGTCGAAAAAACGGTGCAGGGCGAGAACGGAAGCTGGACATCGGTCTACTCTTCCGTATCCAATATCCCCGCACAGGTCATCCGTGCAGCCCTTGAAAAAGCGGGCGGGCATATTTACAGCGAAAATCAGACGGATGCCCTGTTCATCAACAGCGGATATGTAGGCATCAGCAGCCCTTACGGCGGCACGCGTACGATCCGGCTGAAAACGGCCTGCGACGTGTACGACGTTTTCGCCAAAGAATATGTGGCGAAAAACGTTACGAGCTTTACGGTCGAGATGGAAGCGAACGGCACGAGGCTTTTCAAGACCGTCCCTCCGGGAACGGTGCTCGAAGAGCCGGAACTGCCCGAATCGCCCGGAGGCGGAAATATCGGCCTGATCATCGGGCTCTCCGTGGGCGGTGCGGTCATCGTGGCCGCGGCGGTCGTGGTCATTGTACTGTTGCTCAGGAAAAAGAGCAGGAAGAATGCGTAAAACGGGGGAGGACCGCGCATGAAAGCAAGGCGCGCAGAAAAACTGCGGCTCGCCGCCGTTTCGATACTGGCGGCAGCGTTGCTCGTCTGTATGTCTTTCGCCTTTACCTTTGCGTTTGCGGAGGAGGGGGAACTCTCCTTCCCGAACGCGGGGTTTGAGGACAGCGGGAGCGAGGCAACGTCATGGACGCTCGGCACCTACCTGAACGGAAAAGACCCGGATAAAGCGGATATTCGTTTCGATATCGTATCCGGGGACGAGGCATATGAAGGGAACAGCCTGAAGATATCCAATGCCTCGACGGAAGATATCCATGCGCTCGTAACGGCGGCGGCGATACCCGTCGCGCCGAACACCGCATATTTTATCGGCTTCCGCGTAAAGTCGACCGCGCCGTCGGTCACGTTTTCGCCGTGCGTGCGGCAGTATGCGGATGTCGGCGGTACGGTGGGCGTTCCCGTCGAAAGCGAAAATTATCACTGGCTTACGGACGGCAACGTCTACGGGCAGACGGACGGCTGGAGATATATTTCGGTCGGCTTTGTCAGTTCATCCGACGCGAAGTCTGCGGCTGTGTTTTTCGAGATCACGCCTACAGGCGAGGGAGCCGTATGGCTGGACGACGTCGAGATCGGCCTGATGCCGGAATCTGCCTTTAACGGCGGCATGGAAGCAGAGGAAGGTCGCCTTCCGTCCGGATGGACATACTCCGCTTCGGAATATCTTTCCGCCGATACGCAGGTGTACTACGAGGGCGAAAGTTCGCTGCTCGTGCAGATGGAAAATTATGCTGCGCCTCTCTCGATGGCGGCGCAGGCAAGGATCCCCGTACAGGGCGGCGAAGAATACCGCTTTTCGCTGCGGGCGATGTCGCGCGAGGCGAGATATTCACAGGCATATTTCACCGTGACACAGTATGCGGCGGACGGTTCCGTTACCGTCGCCGCCACGGAAAGCCCGTCTATCCTGCTCAATGAAGGAAAGGAGTGGAGCGACTGGCGGGAAATATGGCTGGGTCTGAAACTCAATCTGAATACGGCTGAAGCAGAGATACGCATTTACGTTACCGCAGGAAAGGCGGACGTCCGGTTCGACGCATTTACCGTCCGGCCGCGCGGGTACGCCTTTTATGAGGATTTCTCCGATGTTTCTTCGTCGGGCAGTTCCGCGCTCTGGCAGGCGGAAGGGGATGCGAAGTTTACGGGCGAAGAGCTCGTCCTCGGGCAGGGCGCATCCGCCGGAGCCGTGTGGACAGAACTTTCCGGCGGATGCACTTACAAGGTTTCGGGCAGTGTCCGCGCTTCGTCCGGCGCTGCACCGTCGCTGCGCATCGAATATTATTCCTGGCGCGGCGAGTTCGTAAAGGCACAGGAAAGGGCGCTTTCCGCGGGGCAGGCGATGCAGTCCTTCTCCGTGGAAACGGAGGTTCCGTCGGCGACGTCTGCACGCATCGTCCTTGAAAATACGGGCGGCGGCGAAGCCGTTTTCGACGATTTAAGCGCCGTCAAAACGGAAGATCCGCGAGAGACGCAGGCCGGCTGGCACGGATATTGGATCAGCTGCGGAGGCGAAGAAGCGCAGCATACGGGGTATCGTACGCGCTATTTCCGCAAAAGTTTCACGGTCACGAAAGGGGTGAAGTCTGCGCTGCTGCAATATACGGGCGACGATCACATTTACGGTTATCTGAACGGCAGCGCGTCTCTGGGCGACTGTACCTTCTATTCGAGCGTCGTCGCCGACGTCACCGACCGCATCGTGCAGGGCAAAAATGCGCTCGCTTTCAGCGTTACGAGCGGCGGGGACTTCTGTGCCGTACTCTTCGAACTTACGCTGGTCTATGAGGACGGCACGGTCGAGCATATCTTTTCAGACGAAAGCGCGCTCGGTTTTACGAGCGAAGTATCCGGCTGGAAGACGGCAGGTTTCAACGATTCGGCCTGGTTGGGATCGCGCTTTTTCGGGCGCGTACCCTGTCAGCCGTGGGGGTCTATCCCGTATACATATGCTGTTTCCTCGGAACGGGTAGCAATCCTTTCGGAAATACGGATGCCCGCAATGGCCGTGGCGGGTGAAACCGCCGAGATCGCGCTGACCTTTACCCTTCAGCATGCGATCGCCGCAGATGCACAGCTGCGCGTATTTTTCGTCGGAGAAGAGGGAGAACTCCCTTTTTCGGCGAAACTTGTCCCTTCGGAAAATGCAGACATGACGCAGTGGACGCCGGGGCAGGAGAATACGGCCGTATATATGCTCGAGATCCCTGATTTTACGGAGGCCGGAGAATACAGGCTTCGTTTCGACGAGCAGGGCATCGTGTTTGACGGGACGGAAAACAATACGCCGTCTGCCGTTATACGCATCGCGGCGCCGCGCTATGAACTGACCCGTTCGGAGGTAAAGAAGGAAGACGGCGTCACGCGTATGTTCATCGACGGGGAAAAAGTGAACCCGATGCTGTACCTGCGCGATTTCAGTACCAAGTTCAAGGCGCAGTATGCGGAAGATATGTTCGGTTCAGGCGTAACGCTGCTGCAATTTCCGAATACCCGCAATTACTATATGAACGGGCTTTCCGCCGTCTGGACGGGAAACGACACCTACGATTTCGGGGTGTTCGACGACCTGATCTACGAGACGCTGGAAGGTGCGCCGGATGCGAAGATCATGATCGCGCTGGATGCGGACCCGCCCGAATGGTGGCTGAACGAAAACCCGGGAGAAAGGGCGGTGAACAACGCGGGCGGCATGTATTCGAACGGCGTCTCGTATGCATCGCAGAAATGGCGGCAGGATGCGGGCGAATATTACCGGGCCATCCTCGAACATGCGCTTTCGCAGCCATATGCAGGGCATATTTTTGCGGTAAAGATCAGCGCGGGCGCCACCTGCGAGTGGCAGCAATACGGCATGACGCTGGATACCTGCGGCGATTATTCGCAGGCATCGCTGAACGCCTTCCGCGCATGGCTCACGGAAAAATACGGAACGGACGCGGCGCTCCGCACGGCATGGGGCGACAGTTCCGTCACGCTCGCCACCGTGGCTATCCCTTCGAGGGAAGAGCGCCTTCCGTCGGGGTACCGCACCGTGCTCGACGGTAAAAAGCAGAGAAACGTCATCGACTATCACCTGTTCGCTTCGGATATGGTCACGGACAGCATTCTGTATCTTGCAGGCATCGTCAAGGAAGTGACGGACGGAAACTGGATCGTCGGCACTTACAACGGATACATGATCAATGCCCTCACATACGAGGGGAACGGGATCGTCAATTCTTCCTTCTCGCGCCTGCTGGAATCTGACCTTGTGGACTTTTACTGTTCGCCCATCCTGTACGATGCCCGTATGAGCGGGATGAGCGCAGGGTATATGACGATGGTGGATTCCATTCTCGATGCAGGAAAAATGTTTTTCCTCGAGGTGGACGAGCGCACCGTCTTTTACGACGATAACGGCTGGCAGGCGCCCGCGCTGCTGCAGGAATGGGGGCAGACCTATACCCTGCGCGACACCATAGAGATGCTCAAACGCGATTTTTCGAACGCGCTCGCCAAAGGCGCGGGGCTGTGGTGGTACGATATGTGGGGCGGCTGGTTCGACGACCCCGAGATCTACGACATGATCTCCGTCATGAGCGAAGAGATGGCATACGATCTCGAACATCCCGCATCGAGCGTCAGCCCGATCGCATGGATACAGGCGGACGATCTGCTCGCTTACATGCCGTATGATTTTGACGGCACATATGACGTCTTGCTGCAATCGCACTATAATCAGAAAGAGAGCCTTGCAAAAACGGGAGTCCCGTACGATATGTATTATCTCTCCGATATTGCGGGCGGGCTGAAAAAACAGTACGATATTTATATCATCGAAGCGACGAATATAGATGCGGATACGCGGCTGGATATCGAACTGTACCTCGAACGCGACGGAGCTACCATCATCTGGTCCGGGCTTACGGGCATATACGGCAGCGACGGGCGCATCAGCGAAAGCGCGATGGAAGAAGTCGTCGGCATGGATATTTCGTTTACTTCGGAAGGCAGGTACTGTGTTACCATAGAGGACAACGGGCATTATTCCACCGCGGGGCTGGACGGATTCGTGTACGGGAACGCCGCGTCTTCCGGCAGGGTTACGCCGATGGCATACGTCACCGATCAATCGGCAACCGTGTTGGGAACGCTCGGCAACGGCATGGCGGGGCTCGCCGTAAAAGAGATACCGATCGCAGGAGGGGAAAGCTGGACCTCTGTGTATTCGGCGGTAGGGAATATCCCCGCAGACTTCCTGCGCAATATCCTGAAGCATAAGGGTGTCAATATCTATTCCGAAGAGGGCGACGTCATCTTTGCAAACAGCAACTATCTCGCGATAGACAGCCCTTACGGCGGCGCACGCACCATCTCCCTCGGCGGGCGTTACGATGTATATGACGTATTCTCGGGCGAAACGGTCGCAACGGGGGCCACATCGTTCGATACCGTTCTGGAAGCGGGGGAGACGCGTCTGTACAGGCTCACGGCGTCGGGCACGGGCGGGGAAGACCCCGGGCCGCAGCCTCCGGAAACCGAGCCGGAACAGCCGGAAAGCCCCGGCTGTGCGGGTTCGGCGCTTGCGGCGGCAGGCGGCGCATCCGTCGCATTGATTGCGGCCGCGGCTGTAATTATTGCAGCCGCGCGGCGAAAAAACAAAAATAAAAAACGATCATAAAAGGAGGAATTCATATGAATCTGAAAAAGACTGTAACGTCTGTCGCCCTTGCGGGACTGCTGGGGCTGACGGGGGCAGCGTCAGTTGCCTGCGAGCAAGGCAAATCCAATCCGGACGCCTTCGAGGTGCAGATCGTTTCGGCCGGTTTCGGCACGGAAATGTGGGAGTATGTGCTGGAGCTTTTTGAAAAAGATCATCCCGACGTGGAGGTCATCCCATATATGGACGGAAACGCGAATCAGCAGCTTGCCGCGCGCTGGAGACAGGGCGATCCGCCTGATTTCGTGTTCCTTGAGGGCGACGGGATAGACCGCGATCTCTGGCTTGAAAACGATCTTCTGTACGACTGCACCGAATGGCTGGAAACCGCTACGGTAAACGGCAGCGACGAGCGCATCGTCGACGCCGTCGGGTCGCAGTTCTTCAACAGATATACCAACAAGAGCGGCAAGGAGATCACCTACGGTCTGCCCCTTCTGAAAAACTCTTACGGCGTGTGGTACGACGAAAACTGGATCAACGAGAACGAGCTTACCGTTCCCGAAAATTATGACGAGCTGCTGCAATTCGGGCAGGACGTGCGTTCTCTGAAAGCGGACGACGGCACGACCATCGTGAGCGCGCTGTGCTACCCCGGGCAGTTCTCCGGCTACCTCGTGCAGGGGCTCATCCTCCCCGCGATCGCCGCGTATAACGACGAGGAGTACTTCTACAAGATCATCAACGCGAGCGACCCCGCGGCGTTCACCGACGCGCGCACGATAGACGTGATGCAGCGCTTCATTGATTTCGTGAAGGCGGGCAACGTCATGAACGGCACGCTCTCGCTCAACCACACCGAGTCGCAGTTCCGCTGGCTGCGCCACGACGCCGCCCTCATCCCCAACGGGCTGTGGCTGCGCAACGAGCTGGAAAGAGATGTTCTCAACCCCGACAGCACCGGCTACGATTCTGCGGACGCGGGCCGCTTTGACCAAACGCGGATGCGTTACGGCGCTTCTCCGCTCATCACGGCGGATCAGAAGCCGACGCTCGTCACCACTTCGGTCGACTGCGGCATCGCCGCGCAGGGAGATCAGATCGAGCTCGCCAAAGAGTTCGTCACCTATCTCTACCGCGAAGACGTGGCGAAGATGTTCGCCATCCATGCGGAAACGCCTTCCGTCGTAGACGTTACGTTCACGGACGAGGACGAAGTGAGCGATACCTTTAAGTATACCCAGGAGATCCTCGGCAGCGATGAGTATCTGCAGATATACAAGACGGGCAGCTGGGGCGCCGTAGACGGCGAATTCAACAAGATCGTCAATGAGATCGTGCAGGCGGGCGCCAATCAGACGACGACGGCGCGCGCGTACTGCGAACGGTTGCAGGCGACGGCGCAGGCACAGCTGTAACGATTTTTTGCAACTCAATTTTGACCCGCCCTGCCGCCCGTCGCGGGCGGCAGGGGAAAAGGGAGAAGTTCAATGAATAAAGTCAAGATCAAAAACAGCAACATGACGGTCTCGCGCTGGATCTTCGCGCTCCTGTTCGCGGGCGTCACGTTCGTGCTGTACGTTCTTTTATGCGTATATCCCATTCTCGAATCCGTATACAAGAGCTTTTTCAACTGGAACGGGTATTTCATTCACGTCCCCGATTTTATCGGCTTCGAGAACTACGGCGGCGTTTTGAGCGACCCTATTTTCTGGCGCGCGGTGGGGAACGACTTTATCATCACGCTCATCAAAGAGGTGGTGATCATCGTGCTCACCGTCCTTTTCGCCGTTTCGCTCACGCGCTTCAAGTTGCGTAAAGGGGAGAGCATCTTTTATAAATTCGTGTTCTATATCCCCAACATCCTCTCCGTCGTCATCCTGGGCACAGTGTGGCGCTTCATCTTCATGTCCGGCACGTCCGGGCTTCTGAACGGGCTTATCGGCATTTTTTCCGAGGGGTACAGCAAAGACTGGATCACGGACGCGCCGCTCGGGGTCATCGGTTTCGTCGCCAGCTGGTGCGGCGTGGGGCTGTTCATGCTGACGATGATCGCCTCCATCAACCAGGTCTCGGAAGAGCTGTACGAGGCGGCGAAGGTCGACGGCGCGAGCGAGATGAAACAGCTGTGGTATATCACGATGCCCGCGGTATGGCTTCAGGTCACTTTCATTGTGGTCAGTATCCTGTACCAGTCTTTGGGCGGGAACCTTGCCATCGTCAACGTTTTCGCGCCCAACGGCGGCGTGGGCGGCAACGCGATGGTCATGGGGCTGTACGTGTACCTGTACGGGCAGTCGACCTACGCCACGGTAGACGGCGCGGTCAGCTATTCGTACGCGGCGGCGGTGGTGATGCTGATCATCACGGCGATCGTTTCATTGGGCGTGAAATATCTTATGGACAAAGCGGGGGAGAGGATCTGATATGCAGACGGAAGAAAAGAATTTAACGTCTATCGAACGGCCTGCGGAAGAGCCCGTGCAGGAAGCACCCGTCGCCGGGCAGGCCGCCGAAAGCGCGGCAAAGGCCGCAAAGCCCGTGCGCGTCAAAGACCCCGCGAGCACGGTCGCGCTGCGCTGGGTCGCGCGGGTGCTGATGATCGTCTGGTCGGTGCTCATTATATATCCGCTCTTCTGGACGCTGATCACCTCCTTCAAAAACTCGTATCAGTTCATGAGCGACCCGTGGGCGCTGCCGAGCAGGTGGATGTACTCCAACTACGTGGACGCCTGGATAGACGCGAGCTTCGCCGATTACTTTATGAACAGCGTATACGTCACGCTGGGCGCGCTGGTGCTCACCGTCATCATGGTCAGCACTTCGTCGTACGTCATCGCGAAGTACCGCCATCCCGTCATCCGCTTCCTCGAACGCTTTTACGCGCTGTTCATGATGGCGCCGCAGGTGCTTTTGCTCATCCCGCTGATGTACCTGTGCCTGAAATTCAACCTGACCAACCTCTTCACGCTGATGGTGCTCTACGCCATCCAGAGCGTGCCGTTCTATTGCTTCATGATGGTGCCCTTCGTCCGCGGCATAGACGACGCCTTCCTCGAAGCCGCTCAAATCGACGGTGCGAATGAGTTCTATGTATTCCTGAAGATCATTCTTCCGATGGCGGTGCCCGCCGTCGCCATGGTCGCATTGCTGAGCGTCGTGGGATCTTGGAACGAGTATATGGTCGCGATCACGCTGATCAAAGACCCGAAGTACTATACGCTTCCCGCAGGTATCAACAACATAACGTCGTCAGCGGTATATTCTTACGGCGTGAAATTTGCAGCGCTGATCATTTCCATGATACCCGTGCTGATCATCTACGCGATCTTTCAGAAACCGCTGCAGAACGGACTTTCCGCGGGAGACGGCGTGAAGGGCTGACGGCATGAAGGAGAGGGAGACTATGAAAACAATATCGCCGGAAAAGTTCAGAAACCCGCCGAAAGAATACACGCTTGCCCCGTTTTGGTTCTGGAACGATTCTCTTGAGGAGGACAGCATAGCCTTCCAGCTCGAAGAGATGTACAAAAAGGGCGTATACGAATGTATCATCCATGCGCGCAAAGGGCTGGAGGTCGAATATCTTTCCGATAAGTGGTTCGACCGCATCCGCTTTGCAGCGGCATACGCCCGCAAGAAGGGAATGAAACTGTGGATCTACGACGAAGACAACTGGCCGAGCGGATATGCGGGAGGGCGCGTCATCGCGGACAATGCGGATTTTGCCGCCACCTGTCTTTCCGTTGAAAAAATATATCCCGTGATGTATGAAGACATTACGGTGGAAGATGTCCCCGGAAAAGAGCTGGTCGCCGTCGTCGCGGTACATAAAAACGAAGAGTTTTTCGACATCACCGACCACGAAAATCATTGCTGCAAGCCCTGGCATTCGGAAACGCTGCAATGGGAAGTGTTTGTATTCCGCATGGAAAAGTGCAGGCATAAGCCGTGCTACATAAACTCTCCGTATATTGATATGCTGAACCCCGCCGCGACGGACAGCTTTATCCGCCATACGCACGCGGAGTACAAGCGGCGCCTGCCCGAGTTCTGGGGCAGTACCATCTGCGGCTTTTTTACGGACGAGCCCGGCTTTTATCAGAATTATGCGGAGCAGGCAAAAAATATCAATACGATCATCTGGACGAGGGATTTTCCCGAAAGGTTCCGCGAAAGGTTCGGCTACGATATCATTTTGCCGCTGTTTGCAGTCTGGGAAGAGGCGGGGGATCTCTCCGCACGCATCCGTCGGGACTATTATGCCGCGGTGAGCGAGTTCTACTGTGAAAGCTATTTTCGCCGCATCGGCGATTTTCTCGCGGCGGACGGACTGAAGCTGATAGGCCATCTGCACAAAGAAGAGGGGCTGGAGACCCTCGTGCAGACGGAGGGCGGCTTTTTCGATTGTATGGCCGAGCTCGACTATCCGGGTATAGACTGTATCGACCGCATCCTGCCGAGGATAACGGAAAAACTCGGTTCTTCCGCCATGCGCGTCCTGAAAAAGGACAGATGCTTCGACGAGGTGTTCGGCACGTTCGGCTGGGAACTGACGCCGCAGGAGATGAAGGCGCGTACAGACTTGCTGTGCGTGCAGGGCGTCAATATGATCATTCCGCATGCCTTCTTTTCAAGCATCGAAGGGGTGCGCAGTCACGAGTGCCCGCCTTCGATGTTCTGGCAGGCAGGATATTGGAAGTATTTCAGACAATATGCCGATTATGTGCGCAGATTGAGCTATTTTACATCGTGCGGACGCGCATTGATAGACGTGGCCGTATATTACCCCGAGTATTCCGCACGGGCGCAGTTCCGCCCGCTGCTGCACAGTGAAGCCGCGAAGACGGACGAATATATGACAGACATCGGCGACCGTCTGCTGAATGCCGGATACGATTACGATTTTTTGCCTGACCGCGGCATCGAAAACGTGCGGGCAGTCCGCGGCGTGCTGAAAGGGGCGTCCGATTATCGCGCCGTGATTTTGCCGAACGTGCGCTACGTTCCTCTGAAAACGGCAAAAAAGCTGTGCGCCTTTGCAAAGAGCGGCGGCAAGGTCGTCTGTGTCGGCAAATATACGCCCGAGGGCATCGGAGAAGAGAGAGAAGAGGTCGGGCGCCTCTTTGCTGCTGCCTTGCGCGGAGGGAACGTCTTGTTCGCAGACCATCCCGCCGAAGTCGTCGGGATTCTGCGCGGCTTTCTTTCTCCCGTTTGCATGGAAGGAGATGCCGGAGGAGTCTATGCCATGCGCAGGGAGAGCTGCGGCACCTGTTTTTATTATCTTGTGAACACATCGGCGGAGCCGCGCGCCTTTACGCTGCGTGCCGCAGGAGAGAGCGCGGAAGAATGGGATATAGAGACGGGAGACAGGCGACCCGCCGTATTTACCGCCGGGGGCGGCGAAGTGAATATCAGCTGCACGCTGGCGGAATACGGCTCGAGCATCGTTGCCGTCAGCGACAGCCCCGCCGCCTCGGCGATCCCCCGCGCGGTGCAGGGCGAAAAGAAGCTCGGCGGCGTATGGCAATGGTCTTGCGGAGCCGCATCCGGCAGCTGCCGCCGCCTCACCTTTCATGCGGCGGGAATACACGGGTTTTCGGGCGAGGTTGCTTTCGGCAAAAAAATCCGTGTGGCAGACCCGGAAGTCCGCACAGTGCTGAAACTGGAAAACGTAAAAGATTACGTTTCCGTTACGGTCAACGGGCGCCGTGCCGGAGAACGGCTTTGGGCGCCGTATGAGTTCGACCTGACCGGGCTTTTGAAGAAGGGCGTCAACGAACTTTTCCTCACTGTCGGAAACATGCTTGAGAACGAGATCGAAGGGACAGACCGCGATGCCGGTATTTTCGGAAACGTTTGTATGCTTTTCGGGTAATGCGTAAAACATGGGAAATCGGTATAGCCGCAATAAAATATAAGGAGGAATTTCTGATGGGTATCGGCAAAAAGAGAGGAGCGATATTCGCGACCGCTCTGTGTGTGTTTCTTTTGGCAGTCTTTCTGCTTCCGCAAATTTCCGTGTCTGCGTCGGCAGAGGAAACAGTATGGAACGAGGTGACGGTTCCCAACGGCGGCTTTTCCTCGGTGGAGGACGGAGCGCTCGAGGGATGGCAGTTTTATTTTCATGACGGAACAAACTTTGTGTATGACAGCGATCATCTCCGCCTGGGCATAACGCAGGACGGATATGAGGGGAATGCTATGCTGATCTCCCGCACTGCGGCAGATGACGAATTCGTCGTTTACAGCTATGCGATCCCCGTAAAGCCTTCCTCGTCGTACCGGTTCAGTTATCGGGTCAAGGCGGAAACTGCCGGAGCGTCGGATAAGCTGATGGGCGGCATCTCCGAACGGGCAGGCGCCCGCGAGGTGTATTCTGCAAAGTATCTTGCCGAAACGGCCGGCGCTACCGAAGGCTGGGTACAGAAAACGGCAGATTTTACTACCGGCATGGCCGTCGATTCCGTCGTGCTCAAATTCAGCGCGTCGGGCATCGGAGAATGGGCGGTAGACGATATTCAGTTGTTTGAACACATTCAGGCGCCGTTGCCGGAGGCGGATTATTCTCTCTGGTACAAGGGCGAAGGCACATATCAGTGGAACGATCCGCAGTATACGATGTTCGACGGCTCGGAGATCAGCACCGAGAGCAGCGACGGGGACGGCGCTTCCCTGAAACTGGAAGCAGGCAGATATTACCGTGTGGAGATCCCCAAACTTCCGTATACGCAGAATACATATACGCTGCGCTTCAAGTACAAGGGCGGCTCTTCTGCAAGCTGGGCGGGCGTTCGCATAGACAACTACGGCACGGATAACGAAGGGGATCGCTATTACGCGGGCACCTTTGGCAGCGATAACCAAGTGACTGCACAGATGATAGCCGGGCAGAAGGATGACTGGACGGTCGCCGAATATCAGTTCCGTTCGCAGAACGGCGCGGGGACGAACAAGGATGTTACCTTTGTGGAATTCCACGGCATCGTATACGGAGAAGGTGCTTTCCCTTATCTCGTAGACGAGATCACGATCACGGATGAGAGCGGAATGCAGTACGTCGCGCAGGGCTCGTTCGCAGACGAGGCATATACGGCGGGTTACGGGCTGTACAACGGCGTTACTTTTGCCGAGCAGACGGACGGCAGCTATGTCTTTTTCGGAGGATCTGCAAAGACGAGCGGCAGGGGATATCTCACCGTCGACATTTCGTCTCTGAATCCCGGAGAAGAGTACACCATATCCTTCGATGTCCGCGGCGGATGCAATCAGTCTGCCGTCGTGTACGGAGCGAATGCGCAGGGCGTATATGACAATTCATATGAAATAGCGACAAAATGGGAATGGCAGCCCGAATGGACGGAAGTTTCGGGCAAGTTCACTCCCTCCGCAGAACTGCAGCAGCTGCAGATCTACTTTGACAGCGGTACGACGTACAACTCTTATATCCGGAACATTCAGATCACGGATGCGGAGGGCAACGAATACATCGTTAACCAGTCTTTGAAAGCAGAGGCGAAGGAAGACGGCAGCAATCTCTTCGCATACGGCGCTTTCAATGGCGCAGCGGCGAAAACAGCGGAAGGCTGGACGCTTTCCGGCGGCGCAGAACTCTGCGGCAATACGGCGCAGGGCGGCGAACAGGGCTACTGCGTACAGTTCAACGGCGCCGGCAGTGCCGTCAGCGATGAGATCACGGTGTCCGGCAACCTCGCAAAGGTCACATTCACGGCGCCTTACGGCAATGTGACGGCGACGCTGCTTGCCGGCGAGCAGGAACTTTCTGCGCAGAACGGAGAATTTGTCCTTCCCGAAGGCACGCAGTCTGTGCGCATCAAACTGTCCGTATCCGAAGGGTATGCGACGGCAGACCTCGTCGGATTGCAGACGCATTCACACGTCTTTGACATAAACGGGGAACATAAGGATGCAACCTGTGAGGAAGACGGTTATGACGTGAAACTGTGTTCCTGTGGCGAAGAACAGAGAACAACGCTTATAGCGACGGGACATCAGATCGTTGAAAACGCCGCCAAAGAAGCTACTTGTTCCGAGCCGGGCAACATCCGCTATTGGAGTTGTTCGGCGTGCGGAAAATATTTTTCTGATCCGGACGGCGAGAATGAGATCGTTGATAAAGACTCTGTGATCATCGCGGCGAAGGGACATACTCTGACCAAGACGGAAGCGAAGGAAGCTACCTGTACCGAGGTGTGCAACATCGAGTATTACACCTGCTCGGCCTGCGGAAAGCTGTTCTCCGACGCCGAAGGCAAGACGGAGATCACGCAGGAACAGACGGTCATCGCCGCGAAAGGCCATGCGCTGACCAAAACGGAAGCGAAGGAAGCCACCTGTACGGAAGCGGGCAACATCGAGTATTACACCTGCTCGGCCTGCGGAAAGCTGTTCTCCGACGCCGAAGGCAAGACGGAGATCACGCAGGAACAGACGGCCGTCGCCGCGAAAGGGCACGACTATGAAGACGGCGTGTGCACGGTATGCGGCGCGGAAGACCCTGCATATGTGGCTCCCGGCGGTGAAGAGCCGGGCGGAGGGTGCT
>ERZ1643249.1554-NODE-1554-length-22903-cov-4.469538_pt1 | contig 22903 bp, 22 predicted proteins | sample MGYA00579263_ERZ1643249 | MGnify/ENA primary metagenome ERZ1643249 (study PRJEB29033, sample SAMEA4952264) | chicken gut metagenome | biome: Broiler Chicken; feature: Gastrointestinal Tract; material: Caecum | place: Ireland | collected 2018 | study: Broiler... | reverse complement strand
TCCAGTACGCTGTCCAGGTTGCTGCCCTCCGCATGTACATTCAGATCGATGGGTTTGGAAAGATCCAGGCTGAAAATACCCATAATAGATTTGGCGTCGATCACATATCTGCCGGATACGAGATCAAAATCGAAGTCATATTTGGAAATATCATTTACAAAAGCTTTGACTTTGTCAATCGAGTTAAGTGAAATCTGAACTGTTTTCATGTTGCTTCCTCCCAAAATACAGAATATTTTTAATTAATGAACTAATTTTATCTTACCTGTTACCGTATGAAAAGTCAAGGTGAAAGAATACAAAGATTCCGGCAAATACGGGGCTATATTGCCCCGAAATAACGAAAGGAAGAAGGCGGAAAATGAAAGGAAAAGTTGCTTTGCACAATCTGGGATGTAAAGTGAATGCGTACGAGCTGGAAGCCATGCAGCAGATGCTGGAGGCAGCCGGTTATGAGATCGTTCCCTTTGCGCCGGGCGCGGACGTTTATGTGATTAATACCTGTACGGTCACCAATATCGCAGACCGGAAATCCCGCCAGATGCTGCACCGGGCAAAGAAAATGAATCCCCAGGCAGTGGTGGTGGCCGCCGGCTGTTATGCCCAGGCCCAGGCGGGAAAGGAAAAAATTGAGGCAGATCCGTCTATAGATCTGATTATTGGAAATAATAGGAAACAGAATCTGGTACAGATCCTGGAAGATTACCGGCAGGGCCGCGCCACAGAAGATGCGGTTGTGGATCTGGCCCACGGCTGCAGTTATGAAGAACTTTCCATCAGCCGGACAGAGGAGCACACCCGCGCTTACATCAAGGTACAGGACGGCTGCAATCAGTTCTGCAGCTACTGCATCATCCCCTATGCCAGAGGACGGGTGCGCAGCAGGAGGACGGCGGATGTGGTGGAGGAAGTCCGCCGCCTGGCCGATTCCGGCTGCCAGGAAGTGGTGCTGACGGGAATTCACCTCAGTTCCTACGGAACCGACCGGAAGGAGGAACAGGAGACACTGCTGTCCCTGATTGAGCAGGTACACAGTGTGGAGAAGATTGCCAGAATCCGCCTGGGTTCCCTGGAGCCGGGGGTGATTACCGAGGAATTTGTGAAAACCATTTCCGCCCTGCCCCGGGTCTGCCCGCACTTCCATCTGTCCCTCCAGAGCGGCTGTACGGCCACTCTGGAGCGGATGAACCGGCGTTACACAGCACAAGAGTACCGGGAAAAATGCCTGCTTCTGCGGAAATATTATGATAATCCCGCCCTGACCACCGATGTGATCACCGGTTTCCCCGGCGAGACGGAGGAAGAGTTTCAGGAGTCCATGGACTTTGTGGATTCCATCCATTTTTATGAGACTCATATCTTCCCCTACTCCCGCAGGGAGGGAACCCGGGCGGCCAGGATGGACGGGCAGGTGGCGGATCCGGTGAAAAAAGAGAGAAGCCGCCGGCTGATCCTTCTGGGACAGCGGCACCGCCGGGAATATATGGAGAGCTTTCTGGGAACGGTCAGGGAGGTTCTCTTTGAGGAACAGCAGACCATAGACGGGAAGCCCTTCTGGACAGGCCATACCATGGAATATCTGAAGGTGGCGGCCGACAGCGAAGAGTCTCTGGAGAACCGGCGGGTTCTGGTGCGGATTACCGGATTTGCCGGGGAAGAAGCGCTGACGGGCGAGGTGCTGAAATGAAATAGAAATTCTTCATTGAATTTTCTGATAATCTGTATTAGAATAAAATAGATATCAAGTATAGTCAAGGACGTGAGAAAATGGCAAATATCAGTAATACACAGTATTTCAAAGTGAAAACAGAGCCGGAAGTTTCGGTTAAGCAGGTTCTGGATGTGGTATACACTGCCATGGCTGAGAAGGGGTATAATCCCGTGAATCAGATCGTGGGATATATTATGTCCGGAGACCCCACCTATATTACCAGCTACAAAGGCGCCCGCAGCATGATTATGAAGGTGGAGCGGGACGAACTGGTGGAAGAGCTCCTGAAGGAGTACATCAAGAACAAAGCCTGGGAGAACCGGGAATGAGAATTCTGGGACTGGACTATGGCTCAAAGACCGTGGGCGTGGCTGTCAGCGATCCTCTGGGAATTACGGCCCAGGGAGTGGAGATCATACGCAGGCAGTCGGAGAACAAGCTGCGCCGGACCCTGGCCAGAATCGAGGAACTGATCGCCCGGTACCAGGTGGAAAAGATTGTGCTGGGATTACCAAAGAATATGAATAACACGCTGGGGGACAGGGCTGAAAAATCGCTGGAGTTGAAGGATACTCTGGAGAGAAGGACAGGTCTGGATGTTGTTATGTGGGACGAACGGCTGACTACCGTTTCCGCGGAAAAGGTGCTGATGGAGAGCGGGGTCCGCAGAGAGCACCGGAAGGAATACGTGGACGAGATCGCGGCGGTTTTCATCCTGCAGGGATATCTGGACTATCTGGCAAATCAGAAGAAATCGGACGGGAAAGAAGCATGATGGATAAGATCAAATTTGTGACGGAGACAGGAGAAACTGTGGAATTTTATGTGGAAGAGCAGACCAGAGTGGGCGGCAGAGACTATCTGCTGGTGACGGATTCTCTGGAAGATGAGGCCTCCGCATATATTCTCCGGGACATGTCTTCGGACGGCGATCAGGAAGCAGAGTATGTGATGGTGGAAGACGATGAAGAGCTGGAAGCGATTTCCAGACTTTTCGCGCAGATGATGGATGACGTGGAGATCGAGATGTAAATGAGAGACGCCTGCGGAGGGATACGGGACAGGTATGCCCGTCTGCAGGCGGAGTGTGAATTGTGTTCGGAAAGAATCGTGGAGGTGCTGTTTGAAAAAAAATCATACTGGAAAATTGAAAATCATTCCGCTGGGAGGACTGGAACAGATCGGAATGAATATTACTGCCTTTGAATACGAAGACAGTATCGTGGTGGTGGACTGTGGTCTTTCATTCCCGGAGGACGATATGCTGGGAATCGACCTGGTCATCCCCGATGTGACCTATCTGAAGGATAATATTGAAAAAGTAAAGGGCTTTGTGATTACCCATGGCCATGAGGACCATATCGGAGCCCTGCCCTATGTTTTGAGAGAAGTGAATGTGCCGATTTACGCCACCAAGCTGACCATCGGCCTGATTGAAAATAAATTAAAAGAACATAATTTACTCCGCACAACCAAAAGAAAAACCATCAAGCACGGACAGTCCATCAACCTGGGCTGCTTCCGCATCGAATTCATCAAGACAAATCACAGCATTGTGGACGCTTCTGCCCTGGCCATCTATTCCCCGGCGGGAATTGTGGTTCATACCGGCGATTTCAAAGTGGACTATACGCCCGTATTCGGGGATGCCATTGACCTGCAGCGCTTTGCGGAAATCGGCAAAAAGGGTGTGCTGGCACTGATGTGCGACAGTACCAACGCTGAGAGAAGAGGATTCACCATGTCCGAGCGGACGGTGGGCAAAACCTTCGACATGCTGTTTGCCGAGCATAAAGATACCCGCATCATTATCGCCACCTTCGCGTCCAATGTGGACCGGGTGCGCCAGATTATCAATTCCGCGTACAAATATGGCAGAAAAGTGGTGGTGGAAGGCCGCAGCATGGTCAACGTAATTTCCACCGCGTCGGAACTGGGATATCTGAATATCCCCGACAAGACTTTAATTGATATCGATCAGATGAAGAACTATCCGGATGAGCAGATGGTGCTGATCACCACCGGAAGCCAGGGCGAGTCCATGGCGGCATTGTCCCGGATGGCGTCCAACACCCACAAGAAGGTATCCATCAAACCGGGCGATACCATTATCTTAAGCTCCAACCCGATTCCGGGAAATGAAAAATCCGTGTCCCGGATTATCAACGAGCTGTCCGCAAAGGGCGCCGATGTGATTTTCCAGGACGTTCATGTGTCGGGCCATGCCTGCCAGGAGGAGATCAAGCTGATTTACTCCCTGGTAAAACCCAAATATGCCATTCCGGTGCACGGAGAGTTCCGTCACCTGAAGGCCCAGGCGGGCATTGCCGAGAGTCTGGGAATTCCCAAGGACCACATTTTCATCATGTCCTCCGGGGATGTGATGGAGCTGGACGAGGATTCCGCGAGAATTACGGGAAAGGTACACACGGGAGCCATCCTGGTGGACGGACTGGGCGTGGGCGATGTGGGAAATATCGTGCTGCGTGACCGTCAGCACCTGGCTGAGGACGGCATCATGATCGTGGTGCTGACTCTGGAAAAATACAGCAACCAGCTGCTGGCAGGACCGGACATCGTATCCAGGGGATTCGTCTATGTGAGAGAATCCGAGGATCTGATGGGCGATGCCAAGGCGGTGGTGGAGGATGCCATCGACGGCTGTCTGGACCGGCGGGTATCCGACTGGGGCAAGATGAAATCGGCCATCAAGGATTCCCTGGGAGATTTCCTCTGGAAGAGAACAAAGAGAAGACCCATGATATTACCGATCATTATGGAGGCGTAAAGATCCATGGATAAGATACAGATGTGTGTGGATTCTCTGATCACGGCTATCCGTGACGGAGAGGCGTACCGGCGTTACCTGGACTGCGAGGAAAAGCTTCAGAAACAGCCGGATCTGAGAAAAAAGATTGACGAGTTCCGTGCAGCTGTATACCATTTGAATAATGCAGAGGAGCAGATTGATTTATTCGATAAAATCGATGAATTTGAGAAAGAGTACCGGGAATTTCGGAAAATTCCCGTGGTAAACGAATTTCTGGAGGCCGAGCTGGATGTGTGCCGGCTCCTGCAGAGGGTGGGAGCCAGGATTCAGTCCGGCGTGGATGTGAGAATTCCCCGGGTATAGACTGGCGGCAGCAAAGGAGTGACAATGGGAAAAAAGAAGAAAAAAGACAGAGGCTATCAGGCTGCGGTTACCGGAGCCAAGGGCGTGATTAAGGTATTGCTCTATATTGTGGTGATTCTTCTGATCGTCCTGGTAGGTAGAATGGCCTACAGCTTCGGCTATCTCGTTTTTGACCAGAGACCGGCCACAGTGGTAAAGGAAGAGGGGGAGGATGTCACGGTTGTAGTGAAGGAAGGCGATACGGCCTACGATGTGGGCCAGACGCTGGTGGAGAAAGGCCTCAGCGAAAATGCCGTCGTCTTCTGGGTGCAGGAGCAGCTTTCCGATTACAAGGGAAAGATCCAGCCGGGCACCTACATTCTGAACACCGCCGATAATGTGGACGAAATGCTTGCCATCATGTCCGGAGAAGACACGGAAGGACAGCCGTCGCAGACCGGAGAGGGGGATGCGGCCGAATCCGGGGAGGAAGAATCCCAGGATGCGGAACAGACCCAGGAGGAAGGTACGGACGGCGCCCAGGAGGAATCTCAGCAGTGATTGTAGATGAGAGAATGGTGACCTACATCAATTCGCTGGACGAGGGACATACCCCGTTTCTGGAGGCTCTGGAGCGGGAGGCAAAGGCGGCTCACGTTCCCATCATCCGCAGGGAGATGCAGAGCTTTCTGAAGTTTCTGATGGCAGCGTTTGCTCCCAGGCGGATTCTGGAGGTGGGATCCGCGGTGGGATTTTCCGCCCTGATGATGTGTGAGTACGCGCCGGCGGACTGCAGGATTGTCACCATTGAAAATTACGAAAAGAGAATACCCATCGCCCGGGAGAATTTCCGAAAAGCAGGAAGGGAAGAGCAGATTACGCTGCTGCCCGGGGATGCGGCACAGATACTGAAGACACTTGAGGGACCCTTTGACTTCATCTTTATGGATGCGGCAAAGGGTCAGTATCTTCATTTCCTGCCCCAGGTACTGCGGCTGATGCGGCCGGGAGGGATTCTGGTGTCAGACAATATCCTCCAGGAGGGAGATCTGATCGAGTCCCGTTTCGCGGTGGAGCGCAGAGACCGGACCATCCATAAGCGGATGCGGGAGTATCTGTATGAACTGAAGCACAATGAACAGCTGGTCACTTCCCTGCTCCCTCTGGGAGACGGAGTGGCAGTGAGTACGAAAAAGACAGGAGCGGACAGATGAGAGTTCCGGAATTACTGGTGCCCGCCAGCAGCCTGGAGGTGCTGAAGGTGGCGGTCATCTTCGGCGCAGACGCGGTATATATCGGCGGAGAGGCCTTCGGCCTGCGGGCAAAAGCAAAAAATTTCTCCATGGAGGAGATGCGGGAGGGGATTGTCTTCGCCCACGAGCGGGGCGTAAAGGTTTACGTCACCGCCAACATTCTGGCCCACAACCAGGATCTGGAGGAGGTGCGGACCTATTTTCAGGAGCTGAAAAAGATCGGGCCGGACGCGCTGATCATTTCCGATCCGGGGGTGTTTATGATTGCCCGGGAAGTTTGTCCGGAAATTGAGATCCATGTGAGCACCCAGGCCAACAATACCAATTACGGTACGTTTCTTTTCTGGTATCAGCAGGGGGCCAAACGGGTGGTTTCTGCCCGGGAGCTTTCCCTGGAGGAGATCCGGCAGATCCGCAGCCGGATTCCGGAGGATCTGGAAATCGAGACCTTTGTCCACGGAGCCATGTGCATCTCCTATTCTGGCAGGTGCCTGCTGTCCAGCTTTCTGGCCGGCCGGGACGCCAACCGGGGTGCCTGCACCCATCCCTGCCGGTGGAAGTACGCGCTGGTGGAGGAGAGCCGGCCGGGACAGTACATGCCGGTATATGAAAATGAGCGGGGAACCTACATTTTCAATTCCAAGGATCTCTGCATGATCGACCACATCCCGGATCTTATGACTGCCGGTATCGACAGCCTGAAGATCGAGGGAAGGATGAAGACGGCCCTTTATGTGGCCACGGTGGCCAGAACTTACCGGAAGGCCATCGACGACTGGCAGAAGGATCCGGCGCTTTATGAGTAAAACCTGCCCTGTTACCGGGAGCAGATTTCCAACTGTACCTACCGGCAGTTTACCACAGGCTTCTTCTATGGGAAACCCACCGAGGAAGCGCAGATCTACGACAGCAACACGTATATTAAAGAGTATACCTATCTGGGAATTGTAGGCCAGCCGGACGGTACCGGCGCCTGGCAGATTTCTCAGAGAAACAAATTCTCCGTGGGCGAGACCATCGAGGTGATGAAACCCAACGGAGAGAACATCGAAGTGAAGGTGAAAAGCATCCGGGATGAAGAGGGGAATTTCATGGAGAGCGCCCCGCATCCCAAACAGATTCTGTATATCGATCTGGGAATGGAGCTGGAACCCTTCGATATTCTACGGCGGAAGGAAGCAGTTCCTGAGCTTTAATATGGCATTTTTTTCTATTCGGGAGACGTAGGAGCGGCTGATTCCCAGCCGCTTCCCGATCACCCGCTGCGTCATCTCTTCTTCGCCGAACAGGCCGTACCTGCATTTCAGCACTTCAAATTCCAATGGCGTCAAAACCTCCGAGAGCAGCCGGCACAGCCGCCGGATATCTTCCTTCCTGGCGCATTTCTCGCCGATATCGGTTTCATTTCCTTCTATAATATCCAGAAGATGAATCTCATTCCCCTCTTTGTCAGTTCCGATGGGTTCGTACAGGGATACCTCCCTGGAGAACTTTTTTCTGCTTCTCAGCATCATCAGCAGTTCATTGTCGATGCAGCGGGCGGCGTAGGTGGCCAGCCGGCTTCCCTTGGACATGTCGAAGGTGGAGACTGCCTTGATCAGACCGATGGTTCCGATGGAAATCAGATCGTCCAGCTCCTCGTCCAGTCCCTGATATTTTTTGATTACATGGGCCACCAGCCGGAGATTCCGTTCTATGAGGATATTTCTGGCTTCCCGGTCTCCCTCCTGGCATCTTTTGAGATAATACCGTTCTTCCTCCAGCGTGAGAGGTTTCTGAAATGTCTTCAAGCCGGCACCTCGAAGGGGATTTATTCTATTCTATGTGCAAATCTGAAATTCGTGCTTTTCCAACAAAAACGATTCAATCATAAGGAAAGGGGAAATTATATGTATACAAGTGTAATGTCTGCGTATCTTATGGGACTGGAGGCAGTGCCGGTTCAGGTGGAGGTGGACGTCAGCGACGGCCTGCCGGGATTTTATATGGTGGGGTATGTGAGTACCCAGGTGCGGGAGACTTGCAGCCGGGTCCGCACGGCCCTGAGAAATGAGCGGGTGACCATCCCGCCGAAAAAAATAACGGTCAATCTGTCCCCCGGAGATCTGCCCAAATCGGGGACGGGCTTCGATCTTCCGGTGGCCGCCGGAATTCTGGAGGCATTGGGAAGGCTGCCCGCCGGAGGACTGAGGGATATTCTGGTGGCCGGGGAGCTGGGACTTGACGGGAAAATCCATGGAATCCGGGGCGTATTTTCCATGGTATGGCAGGCTGCCCGGTCAGGCTGCAGAGCCTGTGTGGTGCCCAAAGAGAATCTGAGGGAGGCCCAGGCGGTGGGATTTCCCGTGCTGGGGGCGGAAACCCTGGAGGAATTTGCCAAAGTGGTGCGGCGGGGGGAATGGAAGACGGAGACGCCACATATACAGATAACAGAAAGCGGACCGCCGGACGGCCCCGATTTCGGCGATGTGCTGGGGCAGGAAGGAGCCAGGCGGGCAGCGCTTCTGGCCGCGGCCGGTTTCCACAATCTGCTTCTGACCGGGCCGCCGGGTTCCGGAAAGAGCATGATCGCCCGGAGGATGCCGGGGATTCTTCCGCCCCTGTCCCGGCCGGAGGCTCTGGAACTGACCAGAATCTACAGCGCCGCTGGCATGCTTTCCGGGGAGGATCCGCTGATGGTGCGGCGGCCCTTCCGTGCCCCGCATCATACCATCTCGCCCCAGGCGCTGGCAGGAGGCGGCAGGATTCCTGTGCCGGGGGAAATCACCCTGGCCCACCGGGGTGTGCTGTTTCTGGATGAATTTCCGGAGATGGACCGGAGAAGTCTTCAGCTTCTGCGGCAGCCGCTGGAGGAGAGGGAAATATGGATTTCCAGAACGGGCGGAAGGTTCTGCTTTCCCGCCGCTTTTCTTCTGGTGGCAGCCATGAATCCCTGCCCCTGCGGGCAGTATCCGGGACAGAAATGTGTCTGCACGCCGGCGGAAATTGCCCGATATCAGGGGAAAATCAGCCGTCCGCTGCTGGACAGGATGGATCTGTGCGCGGCCACGGAAAATCCCACCTACAGGGAAATCCGGGGCGGCATGGACAGCCGGGGAATGGACTCCGCCGCCATGGGAAAACTGGTGAGAGGCGCCTGGGAAATTCAGCGGGAGCGATACCGGCAGGAGCCGTTTTCTTTCAACGGGGAAATCCCGGCGGAAAAGATCCGGCAGTACTGCCGCACCGACGCGGGGGCGGAACGGCTTCTGGAAGCGTCCTTTGACAAAATGGAACTGGGAGGCCGGGGCTGCCACCGGATCCTGAGAACAGCCAGAACGTCAGCGGATCTGGAGGGCAGCAGCCTGATACGGGAACACCACATGGCCGAGGCCATCAATTACCGGATGTTGACAAAAGGGAATGGAGGGATGCGGATATGACGGAACAGATGAAATGCTGCAGACTGGAAGATCCCGCATATCCCCGGCGGCTTAAGCCCCTGGAAGATAAGCCCCGCCTGCTGTACGGCTACGGCAGGCTACCCAAGGAGAACCTGCCCTCGCTGGCGGTGGTGGGCGCCAGAAACTGCAGTGTCTATGGAAGAAATATGGCGTACGAATTTTCCCGCGTGCTGGGCGGTATGGGGATTCAGATAGTGAGCGGCATGGCGGCCGGCGTGGATTCGGCGGCCCATGAGGGCGCTCTGGCAGCGGGGGCGGATACCTTTGCCGTACTGGGATGCGGGGCGGATGTGTGCTATCCCGCCTCCGCCCGGCGGCTGTATGAACGGCTGAAGCAGGCAGGCGGGGTCTGGTCGGAATTTCCTCCGAAAGATCCGCCGCTGGCCTGGCATTTTCCCAGAAGAAACCGGCTGATCAGCGGGCTGGCGGACGCGGTGCTGGTGGTGGAAGCCAGGCAGAAGAGCGGGTCGCTGATCACTGTGGACTGTGCCCTGGAACAGGGGCGGACGGTTTTTGCTGTCCCCGGCAGAGTGGGAGATGCGCTCAGCGAGGGATGCAACCGGCTGATTGCCCAGGGAGCTTCTGTTGCCTGGAGCCCCCAGGCCATTCTGGATGAGATGGGATGGGACGGGAAAAATCCACAAAAAACCAGGACGGTTGGTGAAAATCAGGGATTAGGACTTGCAACTGCCGATAAATTGGTGTATAGTTGTCTCGATTTGGACCCAAAAACCTTGAGCCGGATACAGCAGGAAACCGGACTTCCCATAGGGGAGCTTGCGGGGGCGCTCCTGCGGCTGCAGCTTATGGGAGCGGCAGAGGAGATCTGGAAGAACACATATGTGAAAGGTACAAATCGGGTGTGTCCGGAAGCGTCCGGACCGGAGCATGAAAAAAATAAAAATGGAAAGCATAGAAGCAAGTGAGAAGCTGCGGGTACGGAGATGCGCATCCGGCCGGCAGCGGACAGGAGGAAAACAGTGGCAAAGAATCTTGTGATTGTTGAGTCCCCGGCAAAGGTGAAAACGGTAAAAAAATTTCTGGGAAACAACTACGAAGTGGCAGCTTCCAACGGTCATGTGCGGGACATGCCGAAAAGTCAGCTGGGCTTTGACGTGGAAAACGATTACGAGCCGAAATATATTACAATCAGAGGAAAGGGAGAGCTTCTGGCCGGCCTCAGGAAGTCGGCGAAAAAGGCGGATAAGGTATACCTGGCCACCGACCCTGACCGGGAGGGAGAAGCCATCGCCTGGCATCTGTCCAAGGCCCTGAATCTGGATGAAAAGAAGATGCGCCGGATTACCTTCAACGAGATCACCAAATCCGCGGTGAAGGAGTCCATCAAGCACGCCAGAGAGATTGACATGAATCTGGTGAACGAGCAGCAGGCCAGAAGAATGTTGGACCGGATGGTGGGATACCGGATCAGCCCCCTTCTGTGGAAGAAGATTAAAAGGGGACTGAGCGCCGGACGGGTACAGTCTGTGGCCCTGCGGATTATCGGAGACCGGGAGGATGAGATCAATGCCTTTATTCCGGAAGAATACTGGACATTGGAGGCGGATTTTAAGATTCCGGGAGAGAAAAAACCGCTGACGGCAAAGTTTTACGGAAAAGAAAAACAGAAAATGGCTATTTCCTCCAGGGAGGAGCTGGATCAGATTCTCAAAGAACTGGACGGCGTTTCGTACCAGGTGGCGGATGTGAAGCGGGGAGAGCGGACCAAGAAGGCGCCGCTGCCCTTCACCACCAGTACCCTGCAGCAGGAGGCCGCGAAAAATCTGAATTTTTCCACCCAGAAGACCATGCGGCTGGCACAGCAGCTGTATGAGGGCGTGGATATCAAAGGAAACGGCACGGTGGGTCTGATCTCCTATCTGCGTACGGATTCCACGAGAATTTCCGAGGAGGCGGACGCCATGGCCAGAGAGTTCATCGGGAAACAGTACGGAGACACCTACCTGGCGGACGGCAGTGAGAAAAAGCAGGATGGAAGAAAGGTGCAGGATGCCCACGAGGCCATCCGTCCCACGGATGTGAACCGGACGCCGGCCGCCATGAAGGAGTCCCTTTCCAGAGACCAGTTCCGTCTTTATCAGCTGATCTGGAAACGGTTTGTGGCCAGCCGGATGAAGCCGGCGCTCTATGAAACCACCTCCGTGAAGATCAGCGGAGGCCCGTATCTCTTTACCGTGGCTGCTTCCAAACTGGCCTTCGACGGATTTCTCTCGGTATATGCGGTGGATGACGAGGAAAAGAGTCAGGGAATTACGCTGGTGCGCGGCATCGACCAGGATACGCAGCTGAATTTTGCCGGCTTTGACAGCCAGCAGCATTTCACGCAGCCGCCGCCCCACTATACGGAGGCTTCCCTGGTGAAAACGCTGGAGGAACTGGGCATCGGACGTCCCAGTACCTACGCGCCCACCATCACCACCATCATGGCCCGCCATTATGTGGTGAAGGAACAGAAAAATCTGTATATGACTGAACTGGGCGAAGTGGTGAATCAGATGATGAAAAAAGCCTTCCCCAGCATCGTGGATGTGAACTTTACGGCCAACCTGGAGGACCTTCTGGATAAGGTTGGCGACGGCACCGTGGACTGGAAGGTGATTGTCCGCAACTTCTATCCGGATCTGGAGGAAGCTGTGGAGGAAGCGGAAAAGCAGCTGGAACAGGTGAAGATCGAGGATGAGGTTACCGATGTGATCTGTGAAAACTGCGGCCGCCACATGGTAATCAAGTACGGTCCCCATGGAAGATTCCTGGCCTGCCCGGGCTTCCCGGAATGTCGGAACACCAAACCGTATCTGGAGAAGATCGGTGTAAAATGTCCCAAGTGCGGCGGGGAGATTGTGGAGAAAAAGACGAAAAAAGGCCGCCGCTATTACGGATGTGAGAACAATCCCCAGTGCGATTTCATGTCCTGGCCCAAGCCGGTGGAAAAGAAATGCCCCAACTGCGGCGGCTATATGGTGGAAAAAGGCAGCAAGCTGGTGTGCGCTGATGAGCATTGCGGATATGTGGAGTCAAAGAAATCCGCTGCAGACCGGTGATTATAAAAAGTTTTTCGATGAAAGGGCAGTCCTTGTGAGGGGCTGCTCTTTTCTGTGAAAAAAGAGAGCCTGTTTTCAATCTGATGAAAGTTTAGCGATATCTTTATAAAAATAAATAGTCAGAAAACATGCAAAAATCAAGAAAATAGTGTTGCCATTGCTTGGTTTACATGCTACAATGATTATAAAGTATTATAGTGTGGGAAAATACTTAATAGATCAGAAAGGAGCATGAAATGAGCGTACAGTTACTGGATAAAACCAGAAAAATCAACAAACTGTTACATAATAACAGTTCAACGAAAGTAGTATTTAACGATATCTGCAAAGTGATGATGGAGACGCTGGATTCCAATATTCTGGTGATCAGTAAGAAAGGAAAGGTTCTGGGCGTAAGTCTCTGCCCCGGAGTAGAAGAAATCACGGAGTTGATTGAAGATAAGGTGGGAAGTCACGTGGATCCCCTGCTGAATGACAGATTTCTGAGCGTGCTGTCCACAAAGGAGAATGTGAATCTCCAGACACTGGGCTTTGAGGGGGAGCAGATCACCCGCTACAGAGCCATCATCAATCCCATCGATATCGCCGGGGAACGGCTGGGAACCGTATTTATGTACCGCAGCGGCGAACAGTATGATATCGAGGATATCATTGTCAGCGAGTACGGCACCACGGTGGTGGGCCTGGAAATGATGCGCTCCGTCAACGAGGAAAATGCTGAGGAAGCCAGAAAGATCCAGGTGGTAAAATCCGCCTTCAGCACCCTTTCCTTCTCAGAACTGGAAGCCATTATCCACATTTTCGACGAACTGGACGGGGATGAGGGTATCCTGGTAGCCAGCAAGATTGCCGACCGGGTGGGCATCACCAGATCTGTGATTGTCAACGCCCTGCGCAAATTTGAAAGCGCCGGCGTCATCGAGTCCAGATCCAGCGGCATGAAAGGAACCTATATCAAAGTACTCAACGAAGTGATTTTTGACGAGCTGGAAGAACTGAAGGCCAGAAAAAATCTTAAAAGCGCCGACAAAGAGTCATAACAAATTAAGAAACGAGCAGTGAACTGCCGTCCTTCCGCGAATGCAGCACCCGCGGACAGGGCGGCTTTTTTGCGCGAAGGCACAAGGCGAACGGAGGCGCTTGCGCATCCACTCGCCGCCGCCCGCGAGCCGTCAGGCGTGCGCGAAGGCACAAGGCGAACGGAGGCGCTTGCGCATCCACTCGCCGCCGCCCGACCGCCGTATTTCTTCTGCTGAGTGTCAAAACATATCCGAAAATGTCGACAGAAAAATGAAAAAATGAGAAAACAAAAGAAAAATAGAGTATAAAAGAGGTTTTACCATAATATCCCTTAATTGACCAAAAAAACAGATGTTGCGAAATTGCATGGAAATTACTAATATTAAGACGATCGGTAGCACTCGACCAGATCGAGTGCTAATAAAAAACGGAATTTTAAAAGGAGGCAATAGATATGAAGTTAGTACCATTGGGAGACAGAGTTGTTCTGAAACAGTTAGTTGCCGAAGAGACCACAAAATCCGGTATCGTACTTCCGGGCCAGGCGCAGGAAAAACCGCAGCAGGCAGAGGTTGTCGCTGTGGGACCGGGCGGAATGGTTGACGGCAAAGAAGTAAAGATGGAAGTTGCCGTGGGTGATCAGGTCATCTACTCCAAATATGCCGGAACCGAAGTAAAGCTGGAGGATGAGGAGTACATCATCGTAAAACAGAATGACATTCTGGCAGTGGTAAAATAAACAGCAGGAATTGATTAACAGCCCGGAGGACATTTGCGGATGTCCGAAGGTTTTTGAAATTTGTGAATCAGACTAGGAGGAATCAGAAATGGCAAAACAGATCAAATTTGGTGCGGATGCCAGAGCAGCCCTGGAAAAAGGTGTAAATCAGCTGGCTGACACCGTAAGAGTAACCCTGGGACCGAAAGGAAGAAATGTAGTTCTGGAGAAATCCTTCGGAGCGCCCCTCATCACCAACGATGGTGTGACCATCGCCAAAGAGATCGAGCTGGAAGACGGTTTTGAAAACATGGGCGCACAGCTCATCCGTGAGGTGGCTTCCAAGACCAACGATGTTGCCGGAGACGGTACCACCACAGCAACCGTTCTGGCACAGGCTATGGTAAACGAGGGTATGAAGAACCTGGCAGCAGGCGCTAACCCGGTAGACCTGAGAAAAGGTATGAAAAAAGCCACTGACAAAGCAGTGGAAGTTATCGCTTCCATGAGCAAGGCAGTAGAAGGAAAAGAGCAGATTGCGAGAGTAGCTGCCGTTTCTTCCGGAGACGATGAGGTTGGACAGCTGGTGGCTGACGCCATGGATAAAGTATCCAAAGACGGCGTAATCACCATCGAGGAGTCCAAGACCATGAAGACAGAACTGGATCTGGTAGAAGGTATGCAGTTTGACAGAGGATATATCTCCGCGTACATGGCCACCGATATGGATAAGATGGAGGCGGTTCTGGAGAATCCGTATATCCTGATCACTGACAAAAAGATTTCCAATATTCAGGACATTCTGCCGCTGCTGGAGCAGATCGTACAGTCCGGTTCCAAGCTGCTGATTATTGCTGAGGATGTGGAAGGCGAGGCCCTGACCACTCTGATTGTAAACAAACTGAGAGGAACTTTCTCCGTGGCAGCTGTAAAAGCACCGGGATATGGCGACAGAAGAAAAGAAATGCTGCAGGATATCGCTATTCTGACCGGCGGACAGGTGATTTCCGATGAGCTGGGTCTGGATCTGAAAGAGACACAGATGGATCAGCTGGGCCGTGCGAAATCTGTAAAAATTCAGAAAGAGAATACCGTTATCGTGGACGGCGAAGGAGATAAAGAAGCGATTCAGGCCAGAATCAGCCAGATCAAAGCACAGATCGAGGAGACCACCTCTGATTTCGACCGCGAGAAACTGCAGGAGAGACTGGCAAAACTGGCCGGCGGTGTTGCAGTTATCCGCGTAGGCGCTGCTACCGAGACCGAGATGAAAGAAGCAAAACTTCGTATGGAGGATGCTCTTGCAGCTACCAAGTCAGCTGTGGAAGAAGGAATCATCGCAGGCGGCGGATCTGCTTATATCCACGCAACCAAAGAACTGCAGAGCCTGGTAGACAGCCTGGAAGGCGACGTGAAGACAGGAGCGAAGATCATCATGAAAGCTCTGGAAGCACCCCTGTACCACATCGTAGCCAACGCAGGACTGGAAGGCTCCGTAATCATCAACAAAGTAAAAGAGTCCGAAGCAGGCATCGGTTTCGACGCTTACAATGAGGAGTATGTGGATATGGTAAAAGCAGGAATCCTGGATCCCGCCAAGGTAACCAGAAGCGCCCTGCAGAACGCCACCAGCGTAGCCTCCACTCTGCTGACCACCGAGTCCGTTGTGTCCATCATCAAAGAGGAGAATCCTGCCCCCGCCGCCAACCCCAACATGGGCATGATGTAATCCATCGGAAGAAAAATGAGCGCGAACGAAGTGAGCATTCATTTTTACCCGATGGATTAGCGAAGGCGCGAAGCACCTGAGCTCCCCTGCGCAAGCAGGGGGGAATCGGAAGAAAAACTTCATAATTTTTTCATAATAAACAGGAGCCAATCCGATAGACGTTGGCTCCTGTTTGTGCTAGAATAGGAATAGCTTTTGGAAAGGACGAACAGAGAAATCATATGGCGGAAAAAAGGTACGAGAGCGATTTGACCGGAAAGGAAAAACGGCATCTGGAGTGGGAAAAGATCAAGGGTATGACCTGGAAGCAGAGGATCGGACATATTTGGACCTATTATAAGATCCATATGGCCGTACTGATCGGCGTCCTGCTGGTGATCGGGGTGATCGGACAGATCATATACAATTCCCGGTTTGAGACTGTTTTTCAGGCGGCCATCCTTAACGGGGGGACGGGAGATGCTGAGTCCATGACTGAAGATTTTAAGGAGTATCTGGGGGACGGGGACAAGTATCATGAAATCGTTCTGGACAGCTCCATGTATTTTGTCGGTGATGAGTCGGCGGATATGACTTCCGTGATGAAGCTGACTACACTGATCGGAGCGCAGGAGCTGGATGCCATAGTCTGTGAACAGTCACAGTATGACAAATATGTGGATCTGGATGCGTTCGTTCCCATGAATGAGCTTCTGACCGATGAGCAGATGCAGGAGTACGGAGATGATGTGCTGGAGTACGCGATCCGTGTGGATGGAAGCGAAAAGCTGAAAGAATTTGGGCTGGATGTGAATCAGCCTGCGTATCTTGCGGTGTTTGTCAACGCGGAACATCAGGATAACGCAAAAGAATTTATTAGGTACTTGAAGGAGGACGAAAATGAGTGATTTGTATCTGGAGGAGATGGTCAAAAGGAGGTGGACGGCAAAAGACAAGGCGATCCGTATGATTCTGATGGTTCTGACCGTGCTTTTGATTATTGGCGCCTTTTTTGTTCACTATATTCTTGTGTTCCCGGCGATTGCCATCTGCGTGGCGGATATCTTTATATTTCCCCGGTTTAATGTGGAGTGGGAATATCAGTATGTAAACGGCGAACTGGATGTGGACCGTATCATCAATAAGGCCAAAAGAAAGCGTAAAGGCAGCTTCGATTTGGATAACGTGGAGATTCTGGCTCCGGCTTCTTCACATCGCCTTGACTACTATAACAATAATCAGCAGATGAAGGATTTTAACTATACATCCAACGATCCGGATCGGGTGAAAATGGTATACGCCATGATTGTCTCCGATGAGGGAACGCTGAAAAGAATTCTTTTTGAGCCGTCCGCCCAGATGATCAGGGATATGCGGGCGAGAGCTCCCAGAAAGGTCTTTGAGGACTGAACTGGTTCCTGAAAATTTCCGTGACAGGGGATGGAGGTGGCCGTTGGGCATTCCGCGGATCCGCGAAGCGGGTCTTCGATTGTTGACAGTCTTGTCTTTTTTTGTTAGACTATGGGTTAACAAAAAAATAATGAGTTAGACGAAAGGAGAAAGAGATGGGTACAATTATTGGCGAAGGGATTACTTTTGACGATGTGCTGCTGGTACCTCAGTATTCCGAGGTGACTCCTAATATGGTTAATCTGTCGACACAGCTGACCAAAAAAGTAAAGCTGAACATTCCGATGATGAGCGCCGGAATGGATACCGTTACGGAGCACCGCATGGCCATTGCCATGGCAAGACAGGGAGGTATTGGAATTATCCACAAAAATATGTCCATCGAGGCACAGGCTGACGAGGTGGACAAGGTAAAGCGCTCTGAGAACGGAGTTATCACAGACCCATTTTTCTTATCTCCGGAGCATACCCTGGAAGACGCCAACAATCTGATGGCGAAATTCCGGATTTCCGGTGTCCCCATCACTGAGGGAAAGAAGCTGGTGGGAATTATCACCAACCGTGACCTGAAGTTTGAAGAGGATTTTTCCAAAAAAATCAAAGATTCCATGACATCGGAAGGGTTGATTACGGCAAGAGAGGGCATCACCCTGGAGGAAGCCAAGAAGATTCTGGCGAAAGCAAGAAAAGAAAAACTTCCGATTGTGGATGAAGACTTTAACCTGAAAGGCCTGATCACCATCAAGGATATTGAGAAGCAGATCAAATATCCCTATTCCGCCAAGGATGAGAAGGGAAGACTGCTCTGCGGAGCCGCAGTGGGAATTACAGCCAATGTGATGGAACGGGTTGCCGCCCTGGTGAAGGCCCATGTGGATGTGATTGTAATTGATTCCGCTCATGGTCATTCAGCCAATATCTTCCGCACGCTGAGACAGATCAAGGAGGCATATCCGGATCTGCAGGTGATCGCGGGTAATGTGGCTACCGCGGAGGCTACCAGAGATCTGATTGAAGCGGGAGCAGACGCAGTGAAAGTGGGTATCGGACCCGGATCTATCTGTACCACACGTGTGGTTGCCGGTATCGGCGTGCCGCAGATAACCGCTATCATGAATTGCTATGAGGCGGCCAAACCCTACGGCGTTCCGATTATCGCGGACGGCGGAATCAAATATTCCGGAGACATGACCAAGGCGATTGCAGCCGGAGCCAATGTCTGCATGATGGGAAGCATTTTCGCGGGATGCGATGAGAGCCCGGGAACCTTTGAACTTTTCCAGGGAAGAAAATATAAAGTATATCGCGGCATGGGTTCCATTGCGGCCATGGAGAACGGAAGCAAGGACCGTTACTTCCAGACCGACGCTAAGAAACTGGTGCCGGAAGGCGTGGAAGGCCGTGTGGCTTATAAGGGGCTTGTGGAGGATACAGTTTTCCAGCTGGTTGGAGGACTTCGTTCCGGTATGGGCTATTGTGGAGCAAAAGATATTGAGACACTGAAGGAAACCGGAAAATTTGTGAAGATTACCGCGGCATCTCTGAAGGAGTCCCATCCCCACGATATTCATATCACCAAAGAAGCGCCGAACTACAGCGTGGACGAATAAGAATGCGGGACAGCCCTGAAAAAGGGGCTGTCCTGTTTTGTTATACAGAGACTCTATCCGCTGTTCGGATTTGACGGGCGGCGAGAAGGGTAGGGGAAAAGTACAGGAGAGAACATGCAGGAGGGCTTCATACCGTCCTGACAAGGGAGAATGTTACCATGGGGAGAAACGATTACAGCAGGGGGAGAAGAATGACAAGGAGGCAGCGGCAGAAGCAGCTGATACGCCGGGCATTTCTGGCGCTGGGAATCGGCGGCGTGGGACTGGTGCTGGTGATTTTTGCCTGCAGCCGGCTGTTTCTGGGAGGCCGGTCCGACAGCGGGGAAGGTCAGGAGCAGATGACAGAGGAAGATTGGATTGGCGCGCCTGAACTGGATGTAGAACTTCTGGATGTGAATGAATATTCCCGTCCGGGTACGCCGCTGGAGCAGATTAACGGCATCGTTGTCCACTATACGGCCAATCCGGGCAGCAGCGCCATGGCCAACCGGGATTATTTCCAGGGACTGAAGGACGCGCATACCACAAAGGCCAGCAGCCATTTTATTGTGGGGCTGGACGGTGAGATCGTTCAGTGTATTCCCAGTACGGAGATTTCCTACGCATCGAATAACCGGAATGGGGATACATTATCTATAGAGTGCTGCCATCCGGACAATACAGGACAGTTTAATGACAGTACCTATCAGTCCCTGGTACAGCTGACAGGCTGGCTCTGCAGCCGGTTTGGCCTCAGCAGCCAGGATGTGATCCGCCACTATGATGTAACGGGGAAAATCTGTCCCAAACATTTTGTAGATCACGAGGACGCCTGGGAAACATTCCGGCAGGATGTGGAGGCGGAGATTGCGGAAATTAACGCGATGAAGGCATAGATCAGGCCGGCGGCATACGGACGCTTTCGGAGCAGAAGACACAAGAAAAGGAACGACGGAAACATTTCCGGCGGAAAGGAGTTTATATGGGAGCAAGAAAACGTGAGGAACAGAATCTGGCCGACTGCTGGGCGCTGGAGGATCTGTTTGCGTCAGATGAACAGTGGGAGAAGGCTGTGGAAGAATTTCCGGAAAAGATGAGACATTTTTCCGGTTTCGCCGGCCATCTGGGAGAGGACGGAGAGACGCTTCTGAAGGCAATGCAGACATTGGACGATCTGAACTGTGCGTTTGAACGGATTTATGTATATGCCAATCAGAAATATCATCAGGATACAGGAAACGGGAAGTATCAGGAAATGGCGGCCCGGACTGCCCGCATGTCGGCACAGCTGGAGCATGCGGCCGCTTTTGTGGAGCCGGAGCTGCTGGCGGTTCCCTCCGGGCGGCTGGAGACATTTTTTGCCGAAGAAGCCGGACTGGAGGCTTACCGCAGAAAAATCGGGGAAAGTCTGAGAATGAAGGCGCATATACTGTCAGAGGAGCTGGAGCGTGTGCTTGCCATGACGGGAGAAATGGCCCGGACGCCGGAAAACGTATTTTCCATGTTTCAGAATGCGGATCTGAAGTTCGGCGAGCTGACTGTGGACGGAAACAAGGAGGTACTGACCCAGGGAAATTACGTACGATTCCTGGAAAATGAGGACCGGCAGGTGAGAAAACAGGCCTTCCGGATGTTTCTGGGAAGATACCGGGAATTTCAGAATACGCTGGCAGCAGTATATGGAGGAAATCTGGCAGGAGACATTTTTTCTTCCAGAATGAGGAAATATTCTTCCTGTCTGGAAATGGCACTGGACGGAGGGAATATCCCCACCAGCGTATACACCCAGCTGATCGGGGCGGTTCATGACCATCTGAACCTGATGTACCGCTATGTGCGTCTCAGGAAGCGGGCGCTGAAGGTGGAGGAACTGCACATGTATGATGTCTATGTTCCGCTGGCCAAACCCACCAGCCAGAATATTCCCTTTTCTGAGGCAAAGGAGATCGTGAAGGAAGGTCTGGCCATTCTGGGAGACGATTATGTGAAGCTTCTGGAGGAGGGATTTTCCAACCGCTGGATTGACGTCTATGAAAACGAAGGGAAACGGGGAGGAGCGTATTCCTGGGGAGCTTATGGGACGCATCCTTATGTACTGCTGAATTATCAGGAAAATCTGAACAATGTGTTCACGCTGGCTCACGAAATGGGACATGCGCTTCACAGCTACTACTCCGATCATCACCAGCCCTACACCTATGCGGGATACCGGATTTTTGTGGCGGAGGTGGCATCTACCTGCAATGAGGCTCTGCTGATTCACCACCTTCTCGATAAAGCATCCGGGAGAGAAGAAAAGGCTTATCTGATTAATTATTTCCTGGATCAGTTTAAGGGAACCATTTACCGGCAGACCATGTTCGCGGAATTTGAACTGCTGGCGCACCAGAAGGCAGAGCGGGGAGAGGGCATTACCGCCCAGGGACTCAGTGAGATGTACTATACACTGAATAAGAAATATTTCGGCGAGGATATGGTAAGCGATCCGGAAATCGCACTGGAATGGGCCAGAATACCCCATTTCTATACGCCGTTCTATGTGTACCAGTATGCCACAGGATTCGCGGCGGCAATCGCCATCAGCAGCAGGATCCTTTCCGGCGAACCGGGGGCTGTGGAGGATTATAAAAAGTTCCTTTCGGGAGGAAGCTCCATGGACTGCATCGACCTTCTGAAACTGGCAGGCGTGGATATGACCAGCAAGGAGCCGGTGGACCGGGCACTGGAGGTTTTCGGAGAATATCTGGACAAGCTGGAAATGCTGATGGACGAGAGCGAAGCGTAAGTGATGGTCAACGCTGCGGCAGCCGGAAGGCGGAGGCCCTGGCTGCCGCAAAAAATGAGAAAAAACTTCAGGAAGCCATTGCAATTATGGAAAAGCATGTTACAATAGTATTACGAAAAAGTTAAAGGTGATAACATGAATATATATGAAGCAATCTTTGTCAGGCGTTCCGTAAAAAATTATCTGCCGGATGGCCTCAGCCCTCAGACACTGCAGGACATTTTGGATGAATACGATGATGTAAAAGGGCTGTTTGGGGGCATTGAGACAGAGCTGGTGATTTTAGATAACCGGAAGGGGGAGTATCGTCTTCTGAGCCTTCTGGGAATCCGGGCTCCGTATTATCTGGCGATTTATTCGGAGGAGAAGGACCGGGCGGTGATGAATGCGGGATATCTGATGCAGCAGATGTCTCTGTATCTCTGTACCAGAGGTCTGGGCAGTTGTTTTGTGGGGAATCCCATGATGAAGAAAAAATATATGCGACGGGATGGCAAAAAACTGATGGCGGTACTTGCTTTTGGAAAGCCCAAAGGCAGCTGTGTGCGGAAACCGGTGGATGCCAGGCGGCTGAGTCTGTCAGAACTGTGCGTCTATAAGGAGATGCCCAGACAATGGATGAAGCAGCTGCTGGAAGCAGCCAGGATGTCCCCTTCTTATATGAACAGTCAGCCCTGGCGCTTTGTGGTTTTTGACAGCCGTATTCATATTTTTTCCAAGAAGCATGCCAGCGACCGGCTGGGCAGATATGACGAATTGAATTTTGGAATTATGTATGCCAATATGATGGTGGCGGCGGAGGAATTGTGGCTGGATGTGGATCTGATCCGTCTGGAGGAAATCAGCCAGAAAAATTTCCCCAACAGTCAGTATATGCTCAGTGCGATTCTGCGTCTTTGACCGGGAATCTGTGCTGCATCAGCGGCCAAGATGCAGATTCCCCGGACTGGCGGTAAAAATCCTGCAAAAAAAAGATAAATTGTTATTGACAGTCGCGGGAATTTATAGTATAATATCATTTGTTCGGAAGAACACGGTTGTGCACGAGTGGCTCAGTGGTGGAGTATCGCCTTGCCAAGGCGAGGGTCGCGG
>ERZ1643249.1553-NODE-1553-length-22908-cov-15.900232_pt1 | contig 22908 bp, 23 predicted proteins | sample MGYA00579263_ERZ1643249 | MGnify/ENA primary metagenome ERZ1643249 (study PRJEB29033, sample SAMEA4952264) | chicken gut metagenome | biome: Broiler Chicken; feature: Gastrointestinal Tract; material: Caecum | place: Ireland | collected 2018 | study: Broiler... | reverse complement strand
CATTAGGACTATTAACAATAATATTAGTAGGAGTAATCTTAATTAAGAAATTTGTTCTATAGAAAATAAAAAATTTGTCGAGAGGGACGTTCCTTCTCGGCAAATTTTAAATAATTGGATTATCAATAAGTCTTTGACATTTTTCCATAAAAAAGTAAAAAGCATAAATAAGCATGAAAATCCAAAAAACTGTATGAGCTATATAACCAGTTATAAGAGAAACATTAAGAATAAAGCAAATACGTTTTATGATATAAACATTAATTGAATTAGAGCCAAATTCTAAACTATTATTTTTGGCTTGAACAAGTTCTTCACTTGGAATTTGATATAATTCGGATAATCTATAAATCATATCAATATCGGGATATGACAAACCATATTCCCATTTTTTTACTTCCTTTTCCGATATTGTTTTATCACTTATGTGTTCTAAAACATCTAGATAAGTCCAATCATTTTTTTCTCTACATTCTCTTATTAAATCTTCAAAAAGTTTTCCAACAAGTACTTTTTTATTTTTCTTCATTTGACTCAATCCTTTTTATAAAATATATATTAATTATAAACAAAAAAAGTATTAAAGACAATATAAAAATTAAATAAATATTTACAATTAAAAAACCTTATGATATAATTTTTACGTATAAAAAACTAAGAGGTGATTTTGTGAATCAGATATTAATTACAGGAGATGAAAACTACAAAAATAATAAAAACAAAAAAGAGAAACAGAAGAAGCAGAAACAACCCAAAATTCCAAAAGAGACAACTACAGTTGGCATAAATTCAATAGTGATATTTTTCTCAATAAGTATAATAATATTGGGAATATGTTTGATAAGTGGAAGTGTATATGCAAAAGAAAAAATCAATACTACAGTAGAAGCCTCAATCAAACCTAATGTTGAAACAATAAGAAATGATGATAACAATACATTAGAAATAAAAGTAACACATATAAGAGGTATTTCACAAATTGCATATAGATGGAATAATGATGATGAAGTAATAATAAATGGTAATAATCAAGAAGAAGTAAGTCAAGTAATTGATTTATTAGGAGGAAAAAATACTTTATCTATTACAGTAACAGAAGAAAATGGACAGACAGTAACTTATGAAAAACAATTTACAGTTGGAAATATTCCAGAAATTACTTTGGAAGCTGTTTCAAATGGTGTAAAACTTACAGCAACTAGTGAAGTAGAAATCCAATATATATCTTATGCATGGGACAATGGAGAACCAACACAAATAGAAGTAGGAAACACAACATATGAAGGAACAATTGAAACTCCACAAGGAAGACATACATTAAATCTAGAAGTAGTGGATATAAATAATAATAAAGGAACTAAAGAACAAGTTGTAGTCGGAGATACAGCGCCAACTTTAACAGTAAACCCAGCAAGAGTTGATGAAAAACTTGTATTCACAATAGATGCTGAAGATGATGAAGAAATTTCAAGAATAGAAATAACATTAAATGATGGAGAAAAACAAGTTATTGAAGTTAATGCTAAGACATATCATGGTGAAGTTGATATAGTAGATGGAGAAAATAGACTAGTTGTAACAGCATATAATTTAAACAACTTATCAGTAACTTCAAGAAAATTATTTAGAAATGAATAGGAGTAAACATGGTACAGGAGATATATGTAATAGATGATGATGATTCGTCAATACCAATTTTTAGAGAATTATTCAAAAAAGAAAAAGAATTCAAATTTATAGGAGTGAAAACAGAGCAAATCAATATAGCTTTAAAAAATATTCCGTTTTTAATTATAATAAATGAAGATTCTATAGATAGAGATGTTACAGAATTATGTAAAAATATTAGAACTGATGAAGATAATAAAATTACCCCAATAATAGTAGTATCTTCAAATGTATCTAGAGAACACAGGCTAGCTGTTCTAAAAGAATCTGTAGAATATTATATTAAAAAACCAGTAGATGTAGACTATATATATTATACTATTAAGAATTTGAATAGACTTTTAACTATTAATAGAAGAATAAGTGCATTAACAGGTTTGCCAGGAAATGTACAAATACATGCAGAATTAAAAAAGAGACTTTCAAATAAAGAAGAATTTTCAGTACTATATTTAGATTTAGACAATTTTAAAGCATATAACGATGTATACGGATTTGTAAAGGGAGACCAAATAATTGAATTCACAGCACAAGTTATAACAAAATGTATACATGAATTATTCTTAGAAAATTCATTTATAGGTCACATAGGTGGTGATGATTTTATAGCAATAGTTCCATCAACAGAAGTTGATGAAGTTTGTCAATCAATAATAGCAAACTTTGACAAAGATGTAGAAAAGTTTTTTACAGAAGATGATTTAAGAAAAGGTTATATTGAAGTAGCAAATAGAAAAGGAATTATGGAACAATTTACATTAACTTCTATATCAATAGGGGCTGTAATAGTAGACAAAAATAGATTTGCTAATATCCTAGAAATAGGAGAAGTCGGAGCTCAAGTTAAACACATGGCAAAATCTGTAGTTGGAAGCAGTTATGCAATAGATAGAAGGAAATCATAAAGGAGAAGTTGAGAAATTAAATGTTAACACAAATATTAGTTTTAGTAATATTAATAGGATTAAATGCATTTTTCGCGGCAAGTGAAATAGCATTTATATCTTTAAATGACAATAAGATTGAAAAACAAGCTAAAGAAGGAAATAAAAAAGCAAAGCAAATACAAAAAATGCTAGAAAGTCCAAGTAAATTCTTGGCAACAATACAAATAGGAATAACATTAGCAGGATTTTTATCAAGTGCGTTTGCATCAGATACATTTGCTGGAATGTTAGCACCAAACTTAAACAACCTTATTCCAATAGGAATAGAAGCATGGGAAAATATATCAATAATAATTATAACAATAATATTATCATTCTTTACATTAGTATTTGGAGAATTAGTTCCAAAAAGATTAGCAATGAAAAATTATGAAAAAATTGCTTTTGGAACAATAGGAATAATAAGAGCAATAGCAATAGTAACAGCACCATTTGTAAAATTTTTAACTTTAACAACAAATGCAATATCTAAATTATTTGGTGTTGGAGAAAATGAACAAGAAATAGTAACAGAAGAAGAAATCAAGATGATGGTAGATCAAGGTGAAGAAAACGGAACAATTGAAGAAGAAGAAAAAGAATTAATAAATAATGTTTTTGAATTTAATGATATAACAGTATCAGAAATAATGACTCATAGAACAGATATATTTGCCGTTGATGTAAATATGAGTGGAGAAGAAGTGTTGCAAAAAATCATTGAAGATGATTGTAAACACAGTAGAATACCAGTATATGAAGAAACAATAGATGAAATTATTGGTATATTATATGTAAAAGATTTAATTAAAAATGTTAATAAGAAATCATTTAAAATAAAAAACATAATGAAAGAAGCATATTTCGTATCACAAAGTAAACTAATAAATGAATTATTTAGAGAACTACAAAAAAATAAAAAACAAATAGCTATAATATTAGACGAATATGGTGGAACAGCTGGATTAATCACTATGGAGGATATCCTAGAAGAAATAGTTGGAGATATTTATGACGAGTATGATGACATTGAAGAAGAATATGAAAAAATAGATGATAATACTTATATACTTTCAGGAAGTATGCCAATATATGACGTTAATAAGCTGATGGGTGTAGAAATTCCAGAAGGAGATTATGATACACTTTCAGGATACTTACAAGAAGAATTAGGTAGAATACCTGAAGAAGAAGAAAATCCAATTATTGAAACAAAAGATTTAATTTTTAAAATTGAAGAATATGAAGATAGAAGAATTTTAAAAGTTAAGGTTTGTCGTAAAAATCAAGTTGAAGAAGAATCCCAAGATGACGAAACTGAAGATAAAAAACAGTATTAAAAAGATTGCAAATTTTTTTACTTGCAATCTTTTTCTTGCTTCCAAAAAAAGAACATGATAAAATAACTAAAAATAAGAAAGGTAAAAATTAATTATGGGAATTGAAAAAACAAAATTAAGCAATGAAAAAATCAAAAACATACTCAAAAAATATTATAATATAGAAGCAAATAATATTTCAAAAATGGAAAGAGGAACATCAAACATCTTCAAAATTGAAGCAACACAGAACAAATACATATTAAAAGAATTTATAAGCAAAAGAAAAAAAGAAACGATTATAAAAGAAATAGAAATAATTAATTTTTTACAAAAAAGAAATATAAATGTACCAATATATATTAAAACAATAGATAATAATTATTATATAGAAAATGAAGATAGAATAATTATAGTCCAAGAATTTATAGATGGTTATACAATAGAAAATAATACTGGAGACTATAATCAAGTAATAGAATGTGCAAATATTTTAGGAAAACTAACAAAAGAATTATCAAAATATCCTGAACTTAGTGAAGAAAACATCATTGAAAAATATTTCTCTAAGAATAGAGTACATACAGCAATTGAAAAAATGGAAGACTTAAAAAATAATATTAAAAAAGATAATATTTATAAAGAGCAAATACAAAAAGATATAAATTATAGAATTAAAATTTTAAAAGAAATGGAAGAAAATTTTGACTTTTCTATAATCCAAAAACTAACAATGTTGAATAGTCACGGGGATTTTTGTTCTCAACAATTAATTTATAGAGATAACAAAGAACCAGTAATTATTGATTTTGAAAAAGCTAAAAAAATGCCAATTGTATGGGAAGTAATAAGATCATATAGTTATATAGACAAAGAATTTAATATAGAACATTTAGTAGATTATTTTAAAGAGTTTATTAAATATATACAACTAAATCAATATGACTTAGAATATGCTTCTTACATCTATTTAATACAATTGGCTGGTAGCACTTATGGATATAAAGAATACAATGAAGATTTTGACCAAAAAGAACTCCTACAATTTGCATTTTATAGAACTAATTTGTGCAAAATATTATATGAAAATTTAGAAGAAATTAGTTTGAAGTTAAAAAAACTATATAGCTAAATAGAAAAGTTGAATAGTTTATACATTAAAATAATAAAAACTCTCATACAAAAAAGTATGGGAGTTTTTTGTCGAATAATTCCATAAATTGGTTTACAAGGTTTAAATAGTATGGTATAGTGTAAGTGACAGGATGGGAGAAAAATAGTAATTGTAGCAATTCTGTGTACCATATTTTTGCGATAGGTAATCTGATTAATAATTTATAAAAAGGAGAACTATATTGAAAAATTATAAATTTATAATAAAAGAAAGTCCAGAATATATAGATGGAGAAATATTTTACAAGAATAATGAATTTATTTTTGAAAGTAAGGATGGAAATGGCGAATTCTCATTAATGATAGAAAAAAATGATTGGAGATTACAAGGTCAAGAAGAATACCTAAAAGGAGAAACTTTATATTACAAAAAATATACTAAATATTCAGATGAATGGGAACATGAACATTGTGAATTCTGTGGTGATAAAATAAGTGAGTATGATGGTGACTTGCATGAAGGATATTGTACAAAAGATGAAAAATGTTGGATTTGTGAGAAATGTTTTAATGATTTTAAAGAAATGTTTGATTGGAAAGTTGAAAAATAAAATTATAAAGGAGAAAAATATGTTTTTATATAAAATTACATTAACACCAAAAAACTCAAAATTTAAAATGTCTGAAGATATAGAGGATACTATATATGACTATTTAGGATGTTTATACAAAAATGGACAAATAATGTTAAATTATGAATTAATAAAAGAAGAAAAAGTATATTGTGCATATTGCAAACTTATAGAAAAAAATTCCTTAAATAATAAGTATAACAATAAATATGTAAATGAAAGACTTAATAAACTTGAAGAAATATTTGATTTAAAAATAGAAGAACTAGGGGAAGAAATTAATAATGAAGTATGTTCATGCAAATCACCTAGTTGGTATATGTTATATGCCTCATATTTAGAAGGTGAAACGCCTGTAATATGTGGCGATTGTGGAAAATCTGTGCCATTATATAGATTACCTAAAATAATGGGGCAAGAAGAGTATTTTCAAGAATTTAATTGGCAAAGAGATTATCAAAATGTTGATAATTTGTATGTAAGTTGTTTATCAGATAGATTTACATATAGACAGATGAGTAATCCTAATTCACAACTTTCAAAAAAAGGCAGAAAAATTTGCCATGAGTTTGAAAAAAGTACAAATAAGCCATTTTATTATTATCTTGCAAATTTAAAAAAGAATTTGAACAGATGCCCTATTTGTGGGAAAGAATGGCAAAACAGTGATAATTCTAAAACTGTAGATTTTAAATGTGAAAACTGTAGACTTGTAACAGATATTTAATAACCAAAGTAACCAGATATAATAACTAACGAAAATATGAAAATAAAAGGAAATGGAGTTTAACAAGTAATATGAAAAAGTTTAATAGAGAAAAGTTCATAAAAAGATGTATACAAATATTTGCAATAGTAGTTGTATTAATATTATTAACATTAGGAATAAGTGCAATAGTTAAAACTGCATATTTTAACAATGCATATAATGAATATAATGAAAAAATTTATTATAAAAATGATAATATTGCAATAAATATTTTCTTAACATTAATATCAATAATTGTAATATATGCATTATATAAAATATTTTTTAAAATTAAAAATAAATATTTATTGTTTGCAGTAATACTTATTTACGCAGTATTAAGTGTTATATGGGTTATTGTATCTAAAACGCCATTAAGAGCTGATCAAAAGGTTATACAAGATATTGCAACACAATTTATAGATGGAAATTTAGGCACATTAGACCCAGGTCAATACCTATGTTATCATCCATTACAATTAGGAATAATATATTTTCTTGAAATAATATATAGAATATTTTCTTCAACAAATCCTATTATATTTAAAATATTAAATATAATATTTTCTACCATTGCAATGATATATATATATAAAATATCATATATAATTTTTAAAAATGATAAAGTTCAAAAAATATTACTTATTTTGTTATGTGGCAATTTTATTATGATATTTTTTAATGTATATGTTTATGGAAATATAATTGGATTTATGTTAGGTCTAATTGCGATTTACTATACATTGAAATATACTGAAAATAAGAAAGTAAGGTATTTAGCAATATCTACTATTTCTATTGTAACTGCTATAGCTTTGAAGAGTAATTATCAAATATATTTAATTGGAATAATAATAATATTACTATTAGAAACATTTAAAAAATTTGATTATAAATCTATAATTGCAATATTCGCAATGATAATATTAATGACTGTAGTTAATAAGGGAATAATAAAATTTACGGAATTTAGATATGGAAAAGAGATAAATGAAGGAATTCCTATGATATCATATATACAGATGGGAATGGCAGAAAAAGTCGATAGGGCAGCTGGATGGTATAATGCTGTTGTTAATGTGGAAGCAATTTTTAGAAATAATGATTTTGACGAAGAAAAAACAAGTGAATACAGTAAAACAGAGATAGCCAAAAGACTAAATGAAATGTTAAACAATCCAAAAGATGCAATAGTATATTATGGTGACAAGATTTTATCTACATGGATAGAACCAGCATTTCAAACGATTTGGATAAATGAACCACAAGAAGAAATAGAAAAAGTTAATGATTATATTTCAGATAAAAACATATTGATAAGCTTATATGATGGAACAGCAAATAAAATAATAATGAAATATTTTGATATATATGATATTATAATATTTATTTTTGCTGCAACATATCTTGTAATTAATTTTAAAAAGATAAATATAAAAGAAATTTCTTTAATGATTATATTTTTTGGAGGATTTGCATTCCACATATTATGGGAAACAAAATCTATATATGCAATACCATTTTTCGAACTATTAATACCATATGCGTCACATGGAATAATGGATGTGATACAAATAATAGAAACAAAAATTAAAAAAAAGAAAAGCAAAAAAGATAAAGAAATAAAATTAATATGTGGAAGTTAGATTTTTTATCATAAACATATTAACCCCTGAATAAATTAATAAAAAAGATTTAAAGGGGTTAATATGTTAGTTTTAAGTAAAAAAAGAATAACAATAATAATGCTAAGTGTATTTGTATCTGTGTTTGTCTTTTTGTTTTCAACAGAAATGCAAATAACAGTGCCAACAGTATCATTGCCTGTATCAGGAAAAACAATAGTAGTAGATGCAGGACATGGTAAACCAGACGAAGGAGCAGAAAGTAGTACAGGAACAACAGAAGCGGAAACAAATTTAAAAATTGCATTAAAATTACAAAACTTATTAGAACAAAGTGGTTCAACAGTAATACTAACTCGTTCTGATGAAAATGCAATATATGATTATGATTCAAAAACTTTAAGACAGAAAAAAATATCTGATATACACAATAGAGTAAAAATAGGAAACGAAAGTAGTGCAGATATATTTGTATCAATACATCTAAACAAAATACCACAACAACAATATGATGGATGGCAAACATTTTACAATGCACAAAGTAGTGACGGAAAAAAATTAGCAGAATCAATTCAAAATAACTTAAATGATGCCATTCAAAAAGAAAACAATAGAGTTGCAAAAACTATAGACAATATTTATATAATAAAACATGTTGAGATACCAACTACAATAGTAGAATGTGGATTTTTATCAAATCCTGAAGAAGAAAAACTTTTACTTCAAGATGAGTACCAAGACAAATTAGCTTGGGGAATATATAATGGAATAATAGATTATTTTTATGAATAAAATATTTCAAATTCTTTACATTTCGAAATATTACAAAAATTGCTTTTCCCTTACGGAAATAGCAATTTTTTCTGTAAATTTTCCCAAATAGATTGACTTTTTGACGTTTTGAGTGTATTATAGTAGTTGTAAAAACTAGGATTAAAAATAGAAAGAAATTTCATGAAAATATCCTAAGGAGGAATATTATGGGAGAAGTTATAGTTATAACATCAGGAAAGGGTGGAGTTGGTAAAACAACAACAACTGCTAATCTAGGTTCAAGCTTGGCACTAGAAGGAAAAAAAGTAGTTTTAGTAGATACTGACATTGGTTTAAGAAACCTAGATGTAGTTATGGGACTTGAAAATAGAATAGTTTATGACATAGTAGATGTTGTTGAAGGTAAATGTAAATTAAGACAAGCCTTAATAAAAGACAAAAGATTTAAAGAATTATATTTATTACCAGCTGCACAAACAAGAGATAAAAGTGCAGTAAATGAAGAACAAATGAGAGAATTAACAAGTAAATTAAAAGAAGAATTTGACTATATACTTATTGATTGCCCTGCAGGAATAGAACAAGGATTTAAAAATGCAATAGCAGGAGCAAACCGTGCCATAGTAGTAACAACAGCCGAAATATCTTCAATTAGAGATGCCGATAGAATTATCGGATTATTAGAAGCGTCTGAAATAAAAAATCCAGAATTAGTTATAAATAGGATTAGACCTAATATGGTTAGAAAAGGAGAAATGATGGATGTTGATGACATTGTAGACTTGTTATCAATAGACCTTATAGGAGTTGTTCCAGATGACGAATATATTATAACACAAACAAATAAAGGAGAACCTGTAATACAAAACAGAAAAGCTCCATCCGGAAAAGCATATTTAGAAATAGCAAAAAGAGTACTAGGAGAAAATATTGAAGTTACAATCCCTGGTAGAGAAAAAGGATTTTTTGCTAAACTAAAAAACATATTTAAAAAATAAACAAAAGTTGGAGGGTAATAGATAATGTTTGAAAGCATAATGAATTTTTTTAGAAAAATGGCAAAGAAAGAAGACCAAACATTAAAATCTAAAGATGCGGCCAAAGAAAGATTGCACTTAGTATTAATGCAAGATAGAGCTAATGTATCAGCAGACTTTTTAGATTTGATGAAACAAGAAATAATAGAAGTAATAAAAAAATATATAGATATAGATGAAAGTGCAATAGATGTCAGGTTAACAAATAAAGAAAACAATGACGGAACAAATGGTGCACCAGCTTTATACGCAAATATACCTATATTGAATATTAAAGATGAAGCAAGAAAAAACGCTAAAGTACTACAAGCAGAACCTAAAGAGGAAACTCCAAAAAAATCTGAAAAACAACAAGATGCGGATGAAGTAAGCAAAAAAGGAGACAATAAAGATAATAAAAAAGACAACAAAGTAAAAGATGAAAAAGTAGAAGAACCTGAAAAGGTTCAATCTGAAAAAGAAGACAAAAAAGAAGAAGTAGCAGTTGAGAAAAAAGAAGACAAGAAGGAACAAACTAATAAAAAAGAGGGGAAAAAAGAAAAATAATCTTATAAAAGAGTGATTTAATGAATACAAAAAGATTAAGAAAAATAGAATGGTGGATACCATTGTGTGCAATAATACTATCTATAATTGGATTAGTAGCATTGTTTTCAGCATCATATGATGCTGGTTTAGATGAATTTAAAAAACAAGCAGCGTGGTTAGTAGTAAGTATTATTGCAATGTTAATAGTAATGTTTATAGATTATAAAATTTTAGTAAAAATATCACCAGTCCTATATGCAATATCAATTGTTTTACTTATTGCGGTATTATTTACAGAACCTATAAATGGTGCAACAAGTTGGTTTGAAATAGGAGATGGTGCGTTTTCATTACAACCAGCAGAAATATCAAAAATATTTATTATTTTATTCCTATCATATGTTATATCTCTAATACAAATAAGAGGAAGAGATGAAATAAATAGATTTTCAAGATTAGCTATTATATTACTTGTAATTGCTGTACCATTAGGGTTAATCATTAAGCAACCAGACTATGGTACTGCAATGGCATATGTAGTAGCTATTACTTTAATGATTTTTGTTGCGGGAATAGATAAAAAATATATAATAACAGCAATTGCTATTATTTGTATAAGTTTACCAATAATATATTTGTTCTTCTTGCCAGAACATGCAAAAACCAGAATAGAAACATTTTTTAATCCAGAAGCAGACGCAAGAGGTGCTGGGTATAATGTTTTACAATCAAAATTAGCAATAGGTGCAGGTCAAATTACTGGGATGGGAATTCTTAAGGGTAATCAAACACAATTAGGATATTTATATCCTAAAACTACAGACTTTATTTTCTCTGTTATAGGAGAAGAAATGGGATTTGTAGTTGCTGGCGGAGTAATTTTACTAAATGTAGTTATTATAACTAAATCAATTCAAGTTGCCAAAGGAATTAAAGATGAAGCTGGAGCTTATATTGCAACAGGAATTGCGGGAATATTTTTATTTCATACAGTAGAAAATATTGGTATGACTATGGGATTGTTACCAATAACAGGTGTACCATTGCTGTTTGTAAGTTATGGTGGAACATCAATGCTCACAAGCTTTGTTAGTTTAGGAATTTTGTTAAATATAAGTAGTCAGAGAAAAACAGGAATGTTTAATAAGTAATGATTTTTACATTAATGTTTTTTGACAAAATATAGCTAGGGTATAACAATCCTGGTCTTGTCTTTAAAATATTAATGTAAAAATCCTTTAAGTTAAAAAAGGGGAATAATATGTATTTGCATTCATTGAAGATAGGAAATGTAGAATTAAAGAATAATTTAATATTAGCTCCAATGGCAGGTGTAACAGACCTGCCTTTTAGAATTATTGTAGAAAAATATGAACCAGGACTTGTTTGTACAGAAATGGTAAGTGCAAAAGCTTTATTCTATGGAGATGAAAAAACTAAAAAACTATTAAACACTAATGGAGAAAAAAGACCGATAAGTATGCAAATTTTTGGAAGTGATGCAGAAACAATGGGATTTGCTTCAAAGTATGTTAGTGAAATCGCTGATATTGTTGATATTAATATGGGATGTCCTGCTCCTAAAGTGGTTAAAAATGGTGATGGTAGTAAATTATTGTTAGATTTAAATAAAGTAGAAGAAATTATTAGAGCGGTTGTAAAAAATTCTAAAGTTCCAGTAACTGTTAAATTTAGAAAAGGATGGGATGCTCAAAATATCGTTGCATGTGATGTAGCTCAGATTGCTGAAAAATCTGGAGCATCAGCCATAACAATACATGGAAGAACAAGAGATGAGTTTTATACAGGAAAAGCGGATTTAGATATAATAAAAAAAGTAAAAGAAGCAGTTAAGATACCGGTTATTGGAAATGGTGATGTTGTAGATGAAGAATCAGCAAAGTATATGTTTGAATATACTGGTGTTGATGGAATAATGATTGGAAGAGGTGCAATGGGAGAACCATGGATTTTTAAACAAATACATCATTATTTAAAAACAGGTGAAAAACTTCCACAACCAACACCAAAAGAAAAAGGAGAAATAATAAAAGAACACATAAAACTTGCAATTAAAGAAAAAGGTGAAGTTGTTGCAATAAACGAAATGAGAAAACATATTGCATGTTATACAAAAAATATGAAAGATGCTAGTTCATTTAGAAATGAAATCAATCATATTAATGATAAAGATGAATTATTGAAAAGAATTGATGAATATTTTTTGTAATATTTTTAGTAAAAAACTAATAGATATCTACAAAGGAGGAGCTTAATGAAAAAGAAATATTGGTTTATTTTACTAATCATATTAATTTTAATTTTGGGAGGAGTATTTTTTTATAAAAATAATGTTAAAAATTCTAAAATTGGGAACAATAAAAATAGTCAAGAAATCGTAGATAATTTTTTAAACCTTAGTTCATATGAAGTGCAAGTAACAGTTAATGTAACAAGTAATAAAAATTCAAATAAATATATATTAAAACAAACATTTAACAGTCCCAATATTAGTACACAAGAAGTAATAGAACCTAGTAATATAGCAGGAGTTAGAATTGAAAATAATGGAACAAATGTAAAAATTGAAAATACTAATTTAAAATTAAGCACATTATTAGAAAACTATAATTATTTAGGAAATAATTGCTTAGATTTAAGTAGTTTTATTGAAGATTATAAGAAAAATGAAGATTCAATTTTTGAAGAAAATGATGAAGAAATAATATTAAAAACAAACAGTAATGCAGATAATAATTATATACAAGAAAAAACATTACATATAAGTAAACAAACATATAACCCAACAGAAATGGAAATCAAGGACAATAAACAAAATACTACAATTTACATATTATATAATGAGGTAAAGCTAAATAGTATATAGTAATATAAGTGCTTTTTCCGAAATTATATATGTAATAGACTATTAACTTTACTTCAACTAAGTTTAAAATATACGAATATATAGACTTAAAATATACTAATTTTAGGAGTGAAGAAAATGGTAGTAAAAAGAGGAGATATGTTCTATGCAGATTTAAGTCCAGTTGTGGGTTCAGAACAGGGAGGAGTTAGACCTGTTTTAATAATACAAAATGATTTAGGAAATAAATATAGTCCAACTGTAATTGCTGCTGCTATTACCTCTCAGACTAATAAGACTAAATTACCAACACATATAGAATTAGATGAAAATACAAGTGGACTAAAGAGTAATTCTGTTGTTTTAACTGAACAGATTAGAACAATAGATAAAAGTAGATTAAAAGAAAAAATAGGGCATATAGATGATACTCAGATAATGAATAAACTAAATAATGCCCTTGGAGTAAGTTTTGGATTAGAATAAAAAAGAACAGGTACAAATTGTACCTGTTTTCTTTCTACACGACAAGAGTGCTGATTTATAGAGAATCAAGATATGGTAAAACTTCACTTAAAATCTTTCCACCAATAGGAGCTGCAACTCCACCACCTTGATGACCTCCTTCACCAGTGGGATTATATAATGTAATTAATAATGCTATTTTTGGATCATCTGTTTCTGCAAGACCACAAAAAGAAGTAACATATTTTCCAGTATTAACTCCATCTTCAGAAGTACCAGTTTTTCCACCAACATTATATCCTACAACTTGAGCATTTTTACCAGTACCTTCAGAAACAACACTATTCATCATACTAAGAACTTTTTGTGCATTCTCTTTTGAAATAATTTGTTCTCCTGTTTCTACAGGCATTTCAGTAACTTCTCCAGTAGTAGTATCAGTAATACTTTTTACAATTCTAGGCTTAATATAAATACCATCATTTGCAATAGAAGATACAGCAGTAATCATCTGCAAAGGTGTAATCTCAAATCTTTGACCAAAACTTATTGTTGCAAGTTCAACTGGTCCAGCCTTTTCTTCTTTTACAAAAATACTGTTTGCTTCACCAGGAAGCATAATTCCAGTTTTAGAAAATAAACCAAATTTTCTTAAATATTCATAATATTTTGTAACTCCAATTTTTTGACCTAGTCCAATAAAAACAGGATTACAAGAATTCATAAGACCTTGTCTTAAGCTTTCTGAACCATGAGGTCTATAATATCTCCAACATTTTATTCTAGTACCTGCAACTTCAATTCCACCTGTGCATGTAAACTCTCCTTCATTATCTGTGTCTGTTATACCTTCTTCTAAAGCTGCAGAAGCTGTAATCAATTTAAAAACAGAACCTGGCTCATATGTATCAGATATAGCTTTATTTCTCCACAATCCTTGTAAAGTTTCTGTTCTTTCTTTTTGTTCCATGGTCTCCCAAGAAGCTTTTAATTCATCAGAATATGGTTCAAAAGGAGTGTTAAGATTGTAACTTGGATATGTTGCCATTGCAAGAATATCTCCATTTTTAGGATTCATTGCAATAATACTTCCACCATCTGTACATACATTATCTATACATGCTTCTTCTAAATATTTTTCAACAATAGATTGAATTGTCATATCAATTGTCAAAGTTAAGCTATTGCCATCTACAGGAGCAACATATTTTTCCTCACCTAAACTTTCTCCTGTGGCATTTGTTTGCCTTTCGATTTTCCCATTAACACCTTTTAAAACTTCATCATATTTTGCTTCAATTCCATCTAAACCTTGATTATCACTTCCACAGAAACCAATTACTTGTGCTGCTAAATCATTATAAGGATAATATCTTTTTGAATCTTCATCAATGTTTATTCCGGCAGAAATTCCGGTATCTTCCATCCATTTTCTGAGCTCATCAGTTTTTTCTTTATCAACTTTTTTTACAATTGTTTCTATAGAACTCTTTTTAGAAACTTTTTTTAACACAGTTTTATAATCTAGTTCAAATATTTCACTAAGAGCTTTAGCAACTTTTTCTTTATTTTCATTTGTTATATTTGTAGGATTAACACTTACAGATTCTACACTTGAGCTCATAGCTAAAACATATTTCCCTGTGCTATCATAAATAGTTCCTCTTTTTGCTGTAATACTTCTACTTTGAGCCTGTTGACTGCTTGCCATTTGACTTAATTCAGCTCCCCAAATAAATTGAATATAACTAAGCCTTGCAGTTAATAAAATAAAAATAATAATTGTAATAAATAGTGCATTTCTCATTTTTTTCTTATTAGTTAATGAAATTGGCATATAAATCACCTCTATTAATTTTATGCACTATATTTCAATAATATTGTTTTATGCTTCAATTTTACCACAAGCAATTTTAGTACCAGAATTTCCACTAGGTTGACTGGTAAAATCATCTGGCATATCATGTATAATTAACACTTTTCCTATAATATCATTGATTTTAAATTTATTTACCAAAACACTCATATAAGCATACCCATTGTTCTCAAGTAAAGGAGGTAAATCACCAGCGTGAAAAGGATGTGCACAGTTTTTTGGATTGTAATGACTGCCACTTAGATTCGGATATTCTTTGCCACCTTTTATATGTGCTATGGCATCACTAAAAATATTTTGAAACATATTCCACCTCACTAATGATATTTTATTTATAAAACTCTTAAATATTGACAAAAAATATAAATTTTGATAAAAATAAAAATGAAGATAAAAAGAGAAAGGAAATAAAAATATGAAAAATTTAATTGATATAAAAGATTTATCAATAAATGAAATTGAAGAATTAATAAAAGTAGCTAAAGATATTATGCAAGCACCTGAAAAGTATTATGACAAGTGCAAGCATAAGAAGTTAGCTACTTTATTTTTTGAACCAAGCACAAGAACAAGATTGAGTTTTGAAGCGGCAATGATAGAATTAGGAGGAAATGTTATAGGGTTTTCATCAGCAGATAGTAGTTCTACTTCAAAAGGAGAAAGTGTAGCAGATACAATAAGAGTAGTAGGTTGTTATAGTGATATTATTGCAATGAGGCATCCTAAAGAAGGTGCTCCACTTGTTGCAGCATTTAAATCTACAGTTCCAATTATAAATGCAGGAGATGGAGGACATAATCATCCAACTCAAACATTAACAGATTTATTAACAATTTCTTGTGAAAAAAACAGATTAGATAATTTAACTATTGGTCTATGTGGAGATTTAAAATTTGGAAGAACTGTACATTCATTAATTACAGCAATGTCAAGATATAAGAATATAAAATTTGTATTAATTTCTCCAGAAGAATTAAAAATTCCAGAATATATAAAACAAGAAGTTTTAGAGAAAAATAATATAGAATATGTTGAAACAGAAGATATAGAAGAATATATGAGTGAACTTGATATTTTATATATGACTAGAGTACAAAAAGAAAGATTTTTTAATGAAGAAGACTATATTAGATTAAAGGATTACTATATTTTAAATGAAGCAAAACTTGAAAATGCAAAAAAGGATTTGAGTATAATGCACCCACTTCCAAGAGTTAATGAAATAGCAACAGAAGTGGATGATGATCCAAGAGCTTGTTATTTTAGACAAGCATTATATGGTAAAGATATTAGAATGGCATTAATTTTAAAAATGCTAGAAATAGATTGAAAAATCTTTTTTAAAGGGGATAAACTAAATGAAAATAGAAACGAAATTAACATTTAATAATATGAAAAAAAATATAAAAAGAACAATATATACCACAATTTCAATAGCATTGTGTACATTTCTTATAATAACAACAATTTTAGTAGTAACAAGTATAAGTACAGGCTTTCAAGAAAGCATTGCTAGTAAATATAATGATTATCATCTTGTAATAAAAAATATAGATATTGATAATTTTAATAAAATTAAAGATAAAAGTTATATCAGTCAAATTTATTTACAAGAAAATGATGAAGGACAATTATATGAAATAAATAATTTACCAAATTCTTTTCAAATTGATAGTGGTATAAATGTGTATATTAAATATGATAACATTAGAAGAACTTCAGATTATACAAATGATATATTGAAAACACTAAATTATTCAATTATTGATGCACAAAAAAATTGTGAATTAAACACAAAATTACTTAATGCAAGTGGATTAATAGATGTTTCAATTGGTTTAAAGAAATATACTAGTGATGTACCAAATTGCCAAGTTAGATTAAACTTTACATATGTTTTAGATATAATGTTTATTATTATATTATTAGTCTTTTCAATTTTATCGATAATAATATTATACAATGCTTTTTTAATAACAATTAATGAAAGAAAAAAAGAATATGCTGTATTAAATAGTGTAGGAGCAACAGAAAGTCAAATATTAAAAATGACTTTTTTAGAAAATATTATTATAGGAATAATGGGAATAATTATAGGATTTTTACTTTCTATTTTAGGTTCAACTATTATTTTAAAAATGTTAAATAATATATTAGAACCTGCTAACTATCATTTTGGATTAGTATTAGATATTAAATTTATGATGTTATCTTTAGTTATAATGATTATTAATATTTATTTAGCATCATTAATTCCAAGTGTAAAAGCAGGTAGCACATCAATTATGCAAGGAATTAAAAATAATAACCAAATAAAGTTCAATAAAAATAATTCAATTTTTGAAAAAGTGCTTCCTATAGAAGGGAAGATAGCTTTAAAAAATTCAAAAAGAAATAAAAATAAGTATAGAATTATAACAATTTTACTTGTAATATGTATGACTTCATATATAACAATTACAACATATATTAATTATGAGAAAGTAGCAGAAGATTTAATGGATGAATATGATATTGATGCCGAAATAGATTTTAGTGGAGACTCAAATCAATATTATAAATCTATACTTGATAATTATGTATCTCTTTCTGGAGAAAAAATTGAATATTTTGAATATAAAAAAATGGGGGTATTTGCCGTAGTTGAACCAGAAGATGCTCTTATAGCAAATCGTAGATATGCTGATTCAATGGCTTTCCCTATAGTGATAATTGGATTAGATGATAAAATTTATAATGATTATATAGCTGATTTAAATGCCAATAATGGAGATTATATAATTTATAATAATATTACAGAAGAAGAGGGAGAAGGAGAGTTTGTATATAGATATGAAAATGTATTTAAGACAAACTATAAATTCAATTTAAAAATAATTTGTAGAAGAATTGAAGAATATGATAAAGAGTCTTATACAGAAGAAAATGAAATAATTGACGATAAAAATTTAAGAGAAAATTTTGTATTAACTGAAAAACTACCTAGAGGATTTAAAGAAATAAAAAATACAGAAGACATAACAATTTTCACAAATATGAACACATTTAATAATATTGATGAAAAGATGGATATTCATTCAAAAGATCAAAGTCACATAGTTGCATGGTACTATAATAATGAAAGTGCTACTGGAGAGTTTCTAAGAATTAAATGTGATAATGTGATTGGTCTTTTAGATTATATAGAAAATCTTAATAAAAAACAGGATAATTACATTCACGCACATTATTATTCTTTGGATAATCAAGAAAAAATAATATACACCAATGTTTTACAACTAATATTAAAAACTATTATATCAATAATTATAATTATAGGAATAATAAGTTCTATAAATATAATAAATGCAAGTTTATGTGAAAGAGAAGAAGAATTTAAAACATTATCAAGGCTAGGAGCTACTAAAGGAAATATAAATAAAATATTAATATATGAAAATATTTATATATTTATTAAAGCAACAATAATATCAACTATTTTGTCAATTCCAATTATATATTTAATTATAAAATATATGAAAAATGTAATAGTATTAGATAAAATATTAATCCCATATGCTAGTATCGGTTTATTTATTTTATTACTATTAGTAATATCTATGGCTATAGCAATATATTCAACAAAATTTATAAAAGAAGAATAAAAGTATAGGAGAAAAATTATAATGAAAATTTTAAAAATAGAAAAATTAAGTAAAGTTTATGGAAAAGGTGATGCAGAAGTTATTGCATTGAATGATATTTCTTTTGAAGTAGAAGAAGGTGAATTTATTGCAATAACAGGACCTTCTGGAAGTGGAAAGTCTACTCTTTTACATACAATTGCCGGATTAGAAAAACCATCCAGTGGAACAGTATATTTTTATAATAAAGACATATATAAGATGAATAAAAAAGATTTGACAATACTAAGAAGACAAAAAATAGGAATCATATATCAATTTTATAATTTAATTCCTACTTTAACTGTAGAAGAAAATATCTTATTACCTATTGAGCTTGACAGAAAAAAAGTAGATAAAGAAAAACTAGAAAACATACTTAAATTCTTAAATTTAGAAAACAGAAAAAAACATTTACCAAATGAATTATCAGGAGGACAACAACAAAAGGTGGCTATAGGTAGAGCTTTAATGATAAACCCAACAATAATATTAGCGGACGAACCAACAGGTAATTTGGACACCAAGTCAAGTAGTGAGATTATACAATTATTACAAAAAGCAAACAAGGAATATAAGCAAACAATTATTATGATTACTCATAATTTAGAAATTGCAAAATTAGCAGATAGAATTATACATATTGAAGATGGAAAATTTATATAAAAATGAAAGGAAAAAAATATGAATATTGATAGTATTAGAAATGGAATAGTAATAGACCATATACAAGCAAAAAAAGGAATGGAAATATATGAAGCTTTAAAACTTGGAGAATTAGATTGCTCAGTTGCAATAATTACAAATGCCAGAAGTAAAAAAATGGGGAGAAAAGATATAATTAAAATTGCACAAGATATTGATTTGGATTTAGATATATTGGGCTATATAGATTCAAATATTACAATAAATATTATCAAAAATGATGTTAGAGTTGAAAAATATCATGTAGAACTTCCACAAACTATAACAAATATTGTTAAGTGTAAAAATCCAAGATGTATTACTTCTGTTGAACAAGATTTGGATAATATTTTTGTTTTGACAGATAAGGAAAATAAGGTTTATCGTTGTAAATATTGTGAAACTGCTATTGAATAATAATAAAAAACGGTATTAGAGAACTAGCAATTGCCAATTCTCTAATACCGTTTTGTTCAATTCAAATCAACATTTGGAACTTCATTAGCTTCTTCAGAAGCTTCGAAATATTCTGCAGCTTTAAAACCTAAGAACCTAGCAAAAAAGCTTGTAGGCGGTGTTTGAATTGCAGTATTGTATTCATTTACAGCTTCGTTGTAATAATACCGAGATACTGCAATTCGGTTTTCAGTGCCAGCCAACTCAACTTCAAGAGTTCTGAAGTGTTCACTTGCCTTTAACTCAGGATTGTCTTCAAGAACAGAAAGCATATTATTCAAAGCTAAAGTCAAATTATCATTAGCTTCTGAAATATCGTCCAAATTTCCTTCTTCTAAACTAAGTTGTAAATTTGAACGAGCTTCAGTAATACTATCAAAGATATCTTCTTCGTATTCTGCATAGCCCTTCACTGTTGCAACTAAATTTGGAATTAGGTCACTGCGACGTTGAAGATTACTTTCAATTTGTGCTTGCTGTAAATTGACATTTTCCCTTAAAGGAACAAGTTGCCACTGTATGATTGTTACCATAATGCTTAATATCACAAGCAAGATAGCTACAGCAATAATATTATTCCTAGTTCTGTCTGTCATATGTTACTCCTTTGAAGTTATGGTTAGAACTTTCTAGAAGCACCACCGCCACCAGAACGACCACCAAATCCACCACTGCGAGATCTGCTACCAGAGCTATAAGAAGAACTTCTTCTACGACGTTCATCTTCTTCTCTACGACGGCGTTCGGCTTCACGTCGACGACGTTCTTCCTCTTCTCGCTCACGACGGCGACGCTCTTCTTCTTCACGTTCACGACGGCGACGTTCTTCTTCACGTCTTCTAGCATCTTCGATTCTTCTCATATCTCTTTCAGCATCATCAATAAGCTGATTAAGCTTACTCAAAATACTGTTATCAAAGAAAGAACGAGAACCAGAATCAAGTGAGAGATAAATGTGCTTAGCATCATTCAATCTCTGAAGATCGCTAGCTCTTGCTATAGTGATGCCACAGATGATAGAAGAAATTTCGTTAAAGGCATCTTTGGCAGCTTTTTGCTGACGCTTTCTTTCACATTCCTCATCATACTCTTTTTTTAATTCCAAAGAAGCTTGATACAAAACATTCAGTTTTTTGACATCAGATTTTACATAAGCTTTTTGAGATTCGGTTAAATGAGTATACGAAGAAAGTGCTTTTTCGACTTCTGGAATAATAGTTCTGTCAGCTGGCAAATCTATCACTTTAGAAATCAAATTGTCAGTGATTTTTGCTGTGTTCATGTCTTTTTGACGAATTTCTTCTTTAACCATTGCATCGATTTCGTCATCAAGTTCAGGATGCAAAATTTTTGCCCTAGAATAACGGTCTTGCAAAGTTGTGTTCTTTTCAAGCAAAACTGCATGAGAAGCAGAAATTCGCCTTTTTTCTTCTTTCATGGAATCTAACTCTTTTGTAAGGCTATTAACTTTAGAGTTGAGAGAGTAAACTTTCTCACATAGAGAATTACGGTCCATTTCAAAAGTTTCTTTTTGCTCAAGAGCTTCTTTTTGAACTTTTTCGAGTTCTTTTTTCATGTTGCCATGTTCTTCATCTTTAGAATTAAGATATTTTAGCACTATAAGCGACATAATTACGATGGCGACAAGCCCTACAACAAAAAGCACAATTCCAAAAGAATTATTTTCACTGGAAGTATTAGTAGAAGAAGTATTTGATGTTTCAGGTAGAATTTCTTGAGAAGAAGCATTTTGAGCATATACAGGTTCATCTCCTACCAAGGAGATAATTTTGTCGATTGTTCCTTTTTGAAGTTCAATAAGTCCTTCAGCAAAATTATTTTCGCGTAGATAGTTGATTGCATAATCTTCAATAAGAGAATCTGCAATAGAATCTGTAATATATGCTTCCATAGCATACCCTACCTCAAGGCGAATATCACGTGTTTCAGTAGACAGGAGAATCAAAACTCCCATATCGTTTTTACCAATACCATACTGTCTGTACATTTCAGTAGCGAATATGTTGAAATCATCACCATCATAATTTTTGACAGTGGTAATAACAACCTCGATACCATCATAGTTATTTGCAAGTGATATTGCGTTGTTTTCGAGTTCCGATTTTTGTTCTTCTGTGAAAATCCCTGCGAAATCATTCACATATGAATCGCCGGTTCCGCCTGGTATGGAAAGTTCTTTTGCATACACTGTAGAAGCAGATGTACAGAAACCTACAGCTACGATGATACAAATGGTAATGAACTTTACCAAGAGTTCCTTCAAATTAGTCCGTGTGTTTGTGTGTGTTGATTTGTACATGATTAACCTCCTTAAGATGTTAAAATAATTATGTAAAACTAAAAGTGAGGCCTTTTCTCACAATTAGTGGGAAAAAGGAAATAAGTAAAAAATTACTTATAATAAATATTATAACATTTTTTGGCTGTAAAATCAAGGATTTAGAATACTTCGCTGTATTTACTTTATGATAAAATCACCTTAAAAGTTTAGAAACGAATATTTCACCC
>ERZ1643249.1552-NODE-1552-length-22925-cov-5.781592_pt1 | contig 22925 bp, 19 predicted proteins | sample MGYA00579263_ERZ1643249 | MGnify/ENA primary metagenome ERZ1643249 (study PRJEB29033, sample SAMEA4952264) | chicken gut metagenome | biome: Broiler Chicken; feature: Gastrointestinal Tract; material: Caecum | place: Ireland | collected 2018 | study: Broiler... | reverse complement strand
GCTACAACCAAATTATTCAGTTTTGGACTTGAACGGGCTGCCACTTAGGAGGCGAACGCTCTATCCTGCTGAGCTACAGAGACATCTATACAATATTTACTTTTTGACGGCCAACTTTTTTCCTCAGTTGATAGTTGTAACGCGACCTTAGGAGGCGAGTGCTCTATCCAGCTGAGCTACGAAGACACATGCCGCAAACCCTTGATTTTACTGGGTTTCTCGAGTTTTTCACCCGGCGACCATATATAAGATTATCAGTCTTTTATGACTGCCAATCTACAAATTTTTGATTATGGTGACATCAGAGTATTCCCCAAATAAGGGAATGCCTTCTTATCACTTTTTGCATTTTCAAATTTGAATAGAACCCTGAGCATTTTTTACAATATCTCTTAGGGGAACGCCTCAGCTTATTCCTAGGATGCGGTCGCTCTATCCAACTGAGCTATAGCGACATATATTATTGAGCGCATCTATCCCGGACGCATTAAATAATATACCACGTTTTCCCCAAATTCTCAACTGTTTTATTCGTTTTTCTTTATCATTCGCTTTCTTCCATGATGTTTTCTTATGTGCTGCAGCGCTTTTCTCTTAGCATATCTATTTCAGAAATTGATATATCCCTGGAGCCAGATCGTCCCTTTAAACCGCCGTCCGATGTCCGGCTCTCCCATTACCTCATCTGCAGGAACACACACATCGAACTGGAGTTCATTGACATTGAGCTTCATCTGATACAACTCCATCCCGGTCGCCACATTCTTTCTCCTGCGCACTGCCAGTATCTCTCCCATAATGGAGTACAAATCACACTCCACACCATAAGGCATGAAATAAGTATCCACAATAGAAAATACATCTTCACTTTCCAAACGTCGAGATACTTGAGAATATATATCAATATCGTCTAATGTCAGCGTTTCAATTGCTGTCTGATCCCCGTTTCTCGCCGCATTCAGCAGCATTTTTCTATTGTCCGAAGCTTCCTGATCACTTTTTAGATGCCTCTCATCTTTAACAACGGGTAAAAGAATCATTCCCGACAACGCCAGGCCGGACAACGTAACAGATGTGGTAATATCCGCGGCAAACCCGGCTTGTCGCTCTCTCATATATTCAAGGCCATTCTGAAGGGTAAAAATGAGACTGATCCCAATCTTAGAATCCTCGCACATTCCTACATACTGTTCCTTCTCAATCTTTCTCTCCACAGCGATCTCCGCGTAAGTGCTGATCCCGCTCCCCTCAAAATAAGGAAAATAATAGTCCGGTTGAAAATTTTCCTGTTCATCCAATTCGCCGCACAGAGAAATACCAATACACTGCCCGTATTCTTTTCTCATCTCACAGAAGTCTTCACCCGGTCTGTAAGAGATAATCGTCTGGTGAGTGAACTCCTTTTGAATAGTTTTCAAAAGTTTTTTTAAATTGTTTTTTGTGTTGATATTATCGAATCCGATCGCTTTTAAATATTGGTGCATCTGTTCTTATTCTTTCTCTATTTTTTCGACGTAATTTTATCATTGCCGCCCATATACACTCTTAACACTTCTGGTATGGTAACAGAACCGTCTGCCTGAAGATGATTTTCTAAAAATGCAATAAGCATTCTTGGCGGCGCTACGACTGTATTATTCAATGTATGCGCAAAATAGCTTCCGTTTTCCCCTTTTACGCGTATGCCGAGCCTTCTTGCCTGAGCGTCACCCAGATTGGAGCAGCTCCCCACCTCAAAATATTTCTTCTGGCGCGGAGACCATGCCTCTACGTCCACAGACTTCACTTTAAGGTCCGCCAGATCACCTGAACAGCACTCAAGAGTTCGCACCGGAATCTCCATGGAGCGGAACAGATCTACCGTATTCTGCCAGAGTTTTTCGTACCAGTCCATACTTTCCTCAGGTTTGCATACAACGATCATTTCCTGTTTCTCGAACTGATGAATCCGATATACTCCCCTCTCTTCAATGCCGTGTGCACCCTTCTCCTTGCGGAAGCACGGAGAATAGCTCGTCAGTGTCTGTGGAAGCTGGTCTTCTGTAAGCTGTGTGTTAATGAACTTTCCGATCATGGAGTGTTCGCTTGTACCGATAAGATAGAGATCCTCTCCCTCTATCTTATACATCATAGCATCCATCTCTGCAAAACTCATCACACCTGTTACCACATTGCTTCGGATCATAAAAGGAGGAACACAGTATGTGAAGCCTCTGTTAATCATAAAATCACGGGCATACGCAATCACCGCTGAATGAAGTCTCGCGATATCTCCCATCAGATAATAGAATCCATTTCCTGCAACCTTCCTTGCACTGTCAAGGTCAATACCGTTAAATGATTCCATAATCTCTGTGTGATACGGAATCTCAAAATCAGGAACTGCGGGTTCGCCAAACCTCTCAATCTCTATGTTCTCACTGTCGTCTTTTCCGATCGGCACAGACGGATCAATGATATTCGGAATGATCATCATGATCTTCCTGATCTTTTCCTCCACCTCTTTTTCCTCTGTGGAAAGTTCATCAATCCTTCCCGCGTTTTCTGCCACCTTTTTCTTAAGCGCTTCTGCTTCCTCAAACTTTTTTTGAGCCATCATCGCGCCGATCTCTTTGGAAGCTTTGTTTTTCTCAGCGCGAAGCGCCTCTACTTCCTGTTTAATCTCCCGGTTTCTCTGATCCAGTTGGATCACCTCGTCAACGAGTGGAAGCTTCTCTTCCTGAAATTTATTTTTTATATTCTGTTTTACAATTTCCGGGTTACTTCTTAAAAATTTAATATCTAACATTGTTTTTTCCTCTCATTTCTTATATTTTTTTATATCTTTTAGATCATACTCTTCCTGATAGACTGCTTTTTCAAGGCATTGTCTCTCTTCTTCAGACAGTTCAATATAACTTTCCCCTTTTATAATCTCTTTGATATATGTGTAACATCCTTCTCTGCTGTGCATCGCGTTGAATATCCATCCATTGTCATTTTGATCCAGCATCGTCAGCACGAAGCTTAAGTTCCCGCCCATCTCATGAAACGCATCGTATTTTACGATCCCAACTTTTTGATAATGGTCCTCCATCTTTTTTCGTATATCCTGAACTGCTTTTTCATTTTCTTTGACCATCTCAGATATTTCTTCCAGTTCGCTGAACTTCTTGAAAATGCTTTTCTCCAGATTCTTACCGCTTCTGCCTCTCATAAAAGTGGAATAACTTCTTTGTAGTTTCCTGTACCTGCTGTTCAGTAACACATACAGTACAATGAACACAATCTGCAGGATGAATATAATAATGAATAAGTAAAACGGATCTATTCCCAGATTATCCAGTATTCCGTTCATTTAGCATACATCTCCTTCTAAATATTTATCTCCCTCTTATATCTTTTTTCCCCTATTCTAAGCCGGGCTATATTATTTCTCCCTGATGGACATTATTAGATCATAAATTCTCTCCAGTTCTTCCTCTGAATAGTATTCTATCTCTATTTTACCCTTTCCATTCGCTTTGGGGTTTACACTTACCTTTGTTCCTATTATATTTTTCATCTGTTCTTCCAGATTATCGTATACGAACGTATGTTCTTGTTTTGGTTTCTTAATCTCCTTTTTCGGATTTTTTAACGCTTTGACCAGCTTTTCCGTCTCCCGAACACTTAGCTTTTCATCAAAGATCTTATTTGCCAGTATATACTGCTGTTCTTCATCATCAACCGCTAACAGAGCTCTTGCGTGTCCTGTGCTGATCATATCATCCACAATCATTTGCTGAACTCTTTCGCTCAACTTCAGAAGTCTCATAGAATTAGTAACTGCAGTACGACTTTTTGATACTCTCTCTGCAACTTCATCCTGCTTTAAATTAAACTCTTCAAGAAGTCGCTTAAAAGCCATTGCTTCCTCAATCGGATTAAGATTTTCACGCTGAATATTCTCGATAAGAGAGATCTCCACAATCTCCTGATCTGTATAATTTTTTATGATAACAGGAACCTCTTTTACACCTGCCAGCTTTGCAGCGCGCCATCTTCGCTCTCCCGCAATAATCTCATAATAATCTTTTTTCTTCTGTACGAGAAGAGGCTGTAGGATACCAAACTGTTTGATAGAATCAGCCAGTTCCATAAGAGCATCCTCGTCAAAATCTTTTCTTGGCTGTTCACGGTTCGGTTCAACCTGATTAATCTTTACCACAACCTCGCCTGTCTTATTTTCCGTTTCTTCTTTTTGACTCTTATCCACTGTTTTTTCAGAAGAAGCCGGATTTACTTTTTTATCTGGAATAAGACTGTCCAGTCCTTTTCCTAATCCATTTCTTTTTACTGCCATATTATTCTTCTCCTTTATGAATAACTTCTTCTGCTAACAGCATATAACTTTCTGCCCCTGTGGATTTTGGATCATAAAGATTGATCGGCATTCCATAGCTGGGTGCTTCAGCTAATCTGATGTTTCTTGGGATAATTGTCTTGTAAATATTCTGATTCAAATTATCTTTTACGTTTTCTACTACCTGCAAAGAAAGATTTGTCCTTGCATCATACATCGTAAATACAACTCCCTCAATTTCAAGTTTTGGATTCAATCTCTCTTGCACAAGTTCAATGGTATGTATTAACTGGCTTAATCCCTCCAATGCATAGTACTCACATTGAATAGGAACAATCACTGAATCAGCGGTTGTCATTGCGTTAATTGTAAGCATACTCAGTGCTGGCGGACAATCAATGACAATAAAATCATACTTATCTTTTATTTTTTCCACTTCACTTCTTAAAATATACTCTTTATTCTCAACTCCTATCAATTCTATCTCCGCCGCAGAGAGATTAATATTAGACGAAAGAATATCAAGGTTTTCTAATGCATCTTTGAATATGCATTCATTAATTTGGGCATTCCCTATGATCAAATCATAAATTGTTTTTCCGACTTCATCCTTATCAACACCCAAACCACTCGTCATATTTCCTTGCGGATCCATATCAAGTGCAAGAACCTTTTTATTCATACTCGCAAGAGATGCTGAAAGATTTATGGCAGTTGTGGTCTTTCCTACTCCACCCTTTTGATTCGCAATTGCGATTACTCTCCCCATTTTTGCCTCCTCACACTACTACTTTTTCGGATACGTATTTATTATATCACCTTTTTCTTTATTATTCTATAAAATGTTTCACGTGAAACATCTTTATTTTAAAATTCTATCATATAGTATGTGAAATAAAAAATATTTTCTTGTTATTACAGACAGATATCCATATTTATTATTTCTATCCATATGACAATATAATATTTGTAAACATTTCATTCAGGAATGTTTCACGTGAAACATTTTCGATTTATACATGCATCTTTTCAATTATCTTATCTTTTTCCTGACATTTTAATCTTTCTATTTTCTTAAGTTGTCCGCCATTCCTTGAATTGAATATTAGGGTGTAGTATAATAAGATAACGATTATTGAAAGCAGGTGATTCCATGAGTTGGAAAAAAAATCTGGGGCTTGCAACAGTTTTTGTTGGTGCAACATTGGGTACTCTGCATTTTATCAACAAACTGTTCTCCTATATTGCAACAGCAGATAATTTGTTATCTGAAGAAAATTATAAATATTATGAATGGAGATTTGGAAAGATTGCTTATAAAAAGAAGGGATCAGGCTCGACAATATTACTTATTCACAGTCTTGATGTCTGTTCCTCCTCTCACGAATGGAAAAACATAGAGGATACTCTCTCAAAAACAAACACTGTATACTCTATTGACCTTTTAGGATGCGGATGCTCTGAACATCCTATTCTCACATATACAAATTTCTTATATGTACAATTAATCACGGATTTTATCAAACATGAAATAGGAGAAAAAACAGATGTCATTGTGTCCGGGGATTCTTCATCTTTTGTATTAATGGCATGTGCAAATGATGATACGATCATTGACCGTATTATCATGATAAATCCTCAAAACATGGTTTCTCTCGCAAAGGTACCTACAAAGCGTACAATAACAATAAAATATCTTTTGTCTATGCCTATAATTGGTACGTTTATTTATAATATGAGAGTAAACAAACGAACTATTGCTCAAAAATTTGCTGATACATATTATTATGATCATAACAAAATAGATGAAAAAGATATATTTACATGCTTTGAAGCTTCCCATAAAGATAAAGCACATTCCAAATATCTTTATGCCAGCAAGAAATCAAGATTTACGAATACAAATATTACGTGCTGTCTAACTAAACTCAACAACAGCATATTTATTATTGTTGGAAATGCAAATCCAGAAAATATGCTGTCTGCAAATCAATACCAGAATCAGATGCCTTCAATTGAGATCATAGGTATAGATGAAGCAAAGCAGCTTCCTCATGTTGAAAAAGCAGATGAATTTATGGAGCAGGTGCAAGTGCTCTTTTTTAAAGAAGAGTAAAATGTAGATTGTCGCCGGATGAAAAAAACTCCGGGCAATATATATCCTGAAGTAAAACGTATCTGTTCAGAATATATGTCGCCCGGAGATTATATTTCACCATCCTGTCAGTTCCACATTTACAGTGGATCTTTAGATGGTACTCCTGCTTTTCTCGGATACCTATTATGGGTATTTTTTATTTTTTTGATGTCGATCAACGTCCTGCCCATATCCGTTCCGGGAAGTGTAAATTTGTCTATTTTTTCTATCTTTCCTCCCAGTAACCCTACCGCCTTTTCTGCCTGCTTTACTTCTTCATCAGAAGTGCCGCCTTTATAAGATATAAATACACCGCCTTTTTTTACGAAAGGAATACAATATTCACTTAATGTAGCCAGGTTTGCCACTGCTCTTGATACACAGAGATCAAACTTTTCTCTGTACTCTGTCTTTCTGGCGTGGTCTTCTGCCCTTCCATGCAACGTTTGAACAAATTCAAGTCTTAGTTCGCCTATGACTGTATTTAAAAATTTAAGTCTTTTATTGAGTGAATCAAGCAGTACTACTTTAATATGAGGATAAGCTATTTTTATAGGAATGCCGGGGAACCCCGCTCCGGTTCCTACGTCGATCAATGATGATACTTTACTCATATCACAGATTCTGCAAAGAGTCAGGCTGTCTATGAAATGCTTTAAGATAACCTCATCATAGTCAGTGATTCCCGTAAGGTTCATAACCTTATTCCATTCTATGAGAAGCTCATAATAGCGGTCAAACTGTTCTTTCTGTGTATCTGTCAGCGTGATGCCAAGTTTTTTTAATTCTGTTTCAAATATCTCTATACTTTTTTTTGTATCCAGCATATTTTCTCCTTGTCAGCCTGTCAAAATTTTTCATTTAGATTTTTCTGTTTCCTGGGATACAGTCACTCTGTCAGTTTATTTCAAATACACAAGAAGCACAGACACATCCGCAGGTGATACGCCCGAAATTCTTGATGCCTGTCCGATAGATGAAGGACGTATCTGATTAAGTTTCTGCTTTGCCTCCAGGCGAAGACTCTGTATTTCGTCATAATTAATATTTTCAGGTATCTTTTTATTCTCAAGCTTTTTGAACTGCTCTACCTGGCGCATCTGCCGCTTGATATAACCGTCGTATTTAATATTAATATCTACCTGTTCTCTCACATCAAAAGGAAGTTTAGGACGATCTTCATCTATTTCTTCCAGCTTTTCATAAGACAGCTCAGGACGACGTATCAGTTCTGCAAGTGTTGTTCCCGAATTTAAAGGTGTACTTCCATAGCTCTCAAGCAGACTTCGAACTTTTTCGGAGGTACCGATGTTCGTATGCTGTACCCGCTTGATTTCTTCTTCGATCATATTTTCTTTTTCAAGAAGCTTTTGATAGCGATCTTCACTGATCAGCCCTGCTTCATATCCAATCTTCGTGAGGCGCAGATCAGCATTATCCTGTCGAAGAAGGAGACGGTATTCCGCCCGGGAGGTCATCATTCGGTATGGCTCCCTGCTTTCTTTTGTTACCAGATCATCAATCAGAACTCCGATATATCCCTGTGAGCGGTCAATCACAATACCTTCTTTTCCCTGTAATTTGCGCACCGCGTTAATTCCTGCGATCAGCCCCTGCGCGGCAGCCTCCTCATAGCCGGAGCTTCCGTTAAACTGTCCGCCGCTGAAAAGCCCTTCGATATTTTTAAATTCCAATGTGCTCTTGAGCTGTCTCGCATCAATACAGTCATACTCGATAGCATAGGCATTTCTCACGATTTTTGCGTTCTCTAGGCCGGGAACGCTGCGGTACATGGCATACTGCACGTCCTCCGGAAGAGAACTTGACATCCCGCCAACGTACATTTCATTTGTAGACAGGCCCTCCGGCTCGATAAATACTTGATGACGGTTCTTATCTGGAAACTTTACTACCTTATCCTCTATGGAAGGGCAGTATCTCGGACCTGTTCCCTCGATAGCTCCCGAAAAGAGAGGGGATCTCTCCAGATTTGCACGTATAATGTCATGGGTCGTCTCATTTGTATAAGTAAGCCAGCATGACGCCTGATCGATCTGAACTTCTTCCGGGTTTGTTGTAAAAGAAAACGGAACGACATGTTCATCTCCTTTTTGCTCATCCATCTTTGTGAAATCAATGGATTTTTTGTCGATACGCGCCGGTGTTCCTGTCTTAAAGCGATACATCTTTATTCCAAGAGATTTTAAGCTTTCCGTAAGATGGATTGCGCTTTGAAGACCGTTTGGCCCTGTCTCCGCACTTACTTCACCGTAAATACATCTTGCCTTAAGATATGTGCCTGCACAGAGAACAACTGCTCTGCAAGGGTATATAGCGCCGGAATAAGTCTGTACGCCTGTTACTTTTCCATCCTCTGTAAGTATATCTGTCACTTCCATCTGACGGATATCCAGATTATTCTGATCTTCCAATACCTGTCTCATGGTTCTGCTGTATTCTGCCTTGTCTGCCTGCGCGCGCAGGGAATGAACGGCAGGTCCCTTGGACTTATTAAGCATTTTAGACTGTATAAACGTACGGTCAATAACTTTACCCATCTCCCCGCCCAGCGCATCTACTTCTCTCACAAGATGTCCTTTGGAACTTCCGCCGATATTAGGGTTGCACGGCATCAACGCGATGCTGTCCACGCTTACTGTAAATATTACCGTGTGAAATCCCAGACGCGCCGCTGCCAGCGCTGCCTCACATCCTGCGTGCCCCGCGCCGACAACTACGATATCATATCCGTCTTTATTTTCCCATACAGAATTTGCTGAATATTTCATTTATCAAATCTTCTCCTACTGATTCTCCCGTAATACTTCCAAGTGAGTCATATGCATCCATCAAGTCTATTGAATAAAAATCTTCCGGCATCCCCTCATTGATGCTGTTTATGACCTTTTCCATACTTTTTTCTGCGTCAATTAATGCATTTTTCTGTCTTACATTTGTAATATATATTTGATTGTTAAAAGACAAATTCCCTTCCAGAAAAAGGGATTTCACTGTATCCTCAAGTTCACGGATTCCCTGTTCTTCTTTAGCGGATATTGAGATTACCGGAATATCTGAGTGCTTTTCCTTAGAAGAACTTCCATAATATTCCGGCGCTTCATTAATCTTTTCTCTGATTACTTCCTCCGTAACCATAGTATCCAGATCTGACTTATTTAGCAGGATGACCGCTTTCTTATCAAGGATAAGTTCTAATATCTTCTCATCATTTTCATCCAGATTTCTGGAAGCGTCGACAACATATATAATAAGATCTGCTTTCTGCGCGTATTCCTTTGCTCTGTCTACACCGATCCTTTCTATTATATCCTCTGTCTGTCGAATTCCCGCTGTATCGATCATCTTCAGACTTAAGTCGCCGAGCCGTATGTGCTCTTCCAGGATATCTCTGGTCGTGCCTTCAATATCTGTAACTATGGCACGCTCTTGTCCTGCCAGGACATTTAAAAGTGAAGATTTTCCTGCATTTGGTTTACCAATAATGACAGTATTAATTCCTTCCCGTATCACTTTTCCATTATCTGATGAATATATTAGTTTCTTTAATTCATTTATAATTTCTTTTGAAACTTTTTTTAATATATCCCCATACCCCTCTACACTGATGTGTTCAGGATCATCAAGAGCGGTTTCTATAAAAGCAGTATGGTAAATAATTTTATTTCTTATATCTGATATTTTATTTTTAACGCTTCCTTTTAATTGACTTATTGAACTTTGAAGCGCATACTCATTTTCTGAATTGATAACATCGATCACAGCCTCTGCCTGAGAAAGATCTAACTTTCCATTTAAAAATGCCCTTTTTGTAAACTCTCCAGGCTCAGCTGCACGTGCGCCGTTTTTTAACACAGTTTCGAGAACACGTCTCACAACGAAAGTTCCGCCGTGACAGTTGATCTCCACTGTATCCTCCCCTGTAAATGTATGTGGAGCGCGCATGACCATGACAAGGACTTCGTCCACTGTCTCTTCGGTATCCACAATATGTCCGTACAGAATGCGATGGGTCTCTGTCTCTGATATTTTTTTATTTCCTTTATATATCCTGTCAGCAACAGCAAAAGCTTCCTGACCGCTGATACGGACGATGCCGATCCCTGAGCTGGTCATGCCCGTGGATATCGCAGCAATCGTCTCCTCCCCGGAAATCATTTTCATATTCATCATAACTCCATCCTGCCGTCCTTCCCGACGGCTTCAATAATATTTAACCATATATATACTATCACATTTTTTCAAAAAAGAAAAAGGACGTTTCTTCCTTCACGAAAGCATCCGTGAAGCGTGAAACATCCTTTCGCTTCGAAATATTTAAATGCTGTTTTATAATATTTTTACAACACTATCTTTTTAATGTAACAACAACCTTTCTATAAGGCTCTTCACCTTCACTGTGTGTAGTCACATAAGGATCAGACTGCAGCGCAGAGTGGATAATACGTCTCTCATAAGGATTCATCGGCTCAAGTACAACAGGTCTTTTATTTCTCTTTACTTTATGGGCGATATTCTTTGCAAGATGTCTTAATGTCTCTTCTCTTCTTGCACGGTAGTTTTCCGTATCAAGCTTTACCCTCACATAACCAGACTGATGTTTGTTCGCCACACGGTTTACAAGATACTGGAGAGAATCAAGTGTCTGTCCTCTCTTTCCAATAAGGATTCCCATATGATCACCCTTCATATTCACGCAGAGGGCTCCATCCTCATCAATGGAAGATGTAATCTCAACTTCCATATTCATGACCTTTAATGTATCTTTTACAAACTGTTCAACAGCCTGTATCGTCTGATCTTCCACCTTTGCAAGAACCTGCTGCTCTTTTACCGGCTCTTCTGTATTATCTTCTTCTGTTTTCCCCTTTGCAGGTTTCCCCGCCTTTTTTTCTCTTACCGGACGTTCTTTTTTGGGAAATTCTTTCTTTGGACTTTCTTCCTTTTTTTCGTTTACAGGTTCTTCTTCTATCGAAGCAAAATCAGATTTTACTTCTTTTACAACATCTCTGACCTCAGGCTCTTTCTTTTCTTCTTTTCTCCGTGCTTCAATCACAGCCTGTTTCATGCCGATTCCAAGGAAACCGGCGCTTCCTTTCTCAATCACCTCATATTCCAGTTTGTCGCTTGTAACACCGAGCTGAATCAATGCTTCTGTAATCGCATCGTCTAATGTTTTCGCCGATACTCTAATACTACCCTTCATCCTTTTTACTTCCTTTCCTATCCCCACTGTTATAACGGCTTACAAGATTTGCCTTGTCAGTCAGGCTTCCCGGCTTTGCATTCTTTGCCATCTCCTGTGCATGTTTAATCTTTTCTTCTTTTGCGGGGTCTGACGACTGTTTGTCTGTCCTGGCGCTTCCCACATTTCTTGTACTCTTTGTTGCCATCCTGTTGATCTCTTCTGCGGAAGTGCCTTTCTTTTCGCGTTTCTTCTGTGATTTCCTGCGGTTTTCTTCAATGATATCTTCTACACTCTTCTTCTCAAGATATTTGTTTACTACAACCTGCTGGATACTTCTTACTACAGCGCTTGCCACCCAGTAAAGACCAAGACCGGCAGGGAGTGAAAAACCAAAGAATACAGAGATCAAAGGCATGGTATATGTCATTGTCTTCATAGAGCTTGCCATCGGGTTGTCAGAATCCTGAAGGGCAGCTCCGGAAGCTCCCATCTGTGTAAGCTTTACACTGATGAACTGTGTCACACCGGCAAGAATCGGAATAATAACCGCAAGGATTACTCCGAGAACAGAAGCTGCTGCAAGCGCATCTTTTAAAAGTTCCCATGGATGTGATCCAATATCTATACCGAGGAAATAGTTCATATCGGAAACCTTGCTGACCGTATCTTTTACCGTTCCCTCGATACTCGGAATCTTGTCAACCAGTGCGTCCCATGTGGAATTCTGGAATTTATATAAGACATTTGCAAGCCCTTTTTCTGTAGTGATGTCAAAGCTGTTGATATTCGGGACAACTGTTTTGGAAACAGTCTCCATTATCTTCTCATATCCCGACGTAGCCTGAATCTGCTGGATAACCGGAGCGTACACATCCCTTACTTTTGTCACATACTCTGTCACATACTGCACAACCGGGTAAAGTCCTAACAGAAATACCATCTGCATCAGTGAAGGAAGACATCCGCTGGACATCTTCACTCCATACTTATCATAGACCAGATTCATCTCTTCCTGCTGTTTCAGCATAGATGCCTGATCCTTTTTATTGGCATATTTCTTCTGAATCTTCTGAATCTCAGGCTGCATCACTGCCTGCATCTTAGAAAATTTCTGCTGTTTAATCGTAAGCGGCATCAGGATCATATACACAATGACCGTAAAAATAATGATGCTCACACCAATATTTTCGATGCCAAGAGCGCTCATCACATTGTAGATCCCATTCATGATTTGTCCAAGCAGCCATGATACCTGCTTTATGACCGGAAGATCATAAAAACCGCCTCCAACCGCTAAAAGTCCATACACTTCCATTACTTGTCCTCCTTAAGGTACCGGATCATATCCGCCTTTTGAAAATGGATTGCAGCGCAAGATCCTCCATAGGGCAAGCCCTCCGCCTTTTAAGGCACCGTATTTTTCTATCGCCTCAATCCCATATTGGGAACAAGTGGGATAATATTTACACGTGCTGTATCTTTTAAGACCTGACAGATACTTTCTGTAAAAACGAATCATCCACAATAAGATCCGTTTCATCTGCGCCACTTCCTTTTTTAATGCAGACTGTTATCATCAGTCCTGCTTATATATTTTATGAAGCTTTCCGAGGTGGATCAGTGCACTCTTTATTTCATGGTAATTCTTTTCCCTGGCACTTGTCCTTGCTATCACGATCATATCTATTCCACACCGGAAATATTCTTCTGACAGTCTGTAACCTTCTCTGATCAACCGCGTCAGACGGTGTCTCACGATGCTGTTTCCTACTTTTTTACTGACTGATATCCCTACTCTGTTCTTATCAAGACTATTCTCTTTCACATACATGACAAGATAACTGTTAGCGAGGGATTTTCCATTTTTATACACATTCTGGAAATCTTTATTTTTCTTTAAAGATTCGGAAAATTTCATCCGTTTCCTCTTCCTTTTTTCCGCTCCACACCGACTGATGAAAGACGCGGGATATTTAATTCTGAATAGAAGAAAAGGCCACATATATGCGGCCTAAGCTGATAACTGTTTTCTTCCTTTTGCCCTTCTGGCAGCTAAAACTTTTCTTCCGCCTGCTGTGCTCATTCTTGCCCTAAAGCCATGAACCTTAGATCTTGATCTTTTCTTCGGCTGAAATGTCATCTTCATCCCCAATACACCTCCCTTTGACTGAGATACTTTATTAAAAAAGTATTCCTTAATTAACAAAATTGTCTTTGAGTCTTTAATAATCTGAAAAGACACCACGCTTAATTATAGTGAAAAAACACATATAAGTCAAGCAGAATCAAGGGTTTAAAGGAAATATTTATCCACATTATGAGGAAAAAAATAGAAAAATATGTGGATAACTTGTGAATAAGCATTAAATAACTATAAAATAAGGTGTAGATAAAAAATATTTTTTTAAAAGACTTTTTATTTTAATAATGACAAAAGCTGTGAATAACCTTATACACATATTATTTTGATTGCTTCACATCCCTTTTTGATGTAGAATGTAATAGAGAGATTCTGCCTTGGCATCTCTCTATTCTGTTGATTAGGAGTTACTTTTAATGAATATTGTAGAACAAAGCTGGGATCAGATATTAAATAAGATGAAGCTGGAATACTGCTCATCCAACATTTCTTATAATACTTGGATTGCTCCCCTCACAGTGTATGAAGTGAAAGACGGCACTGTGTATATTCTTGTGAAATTAAGAGCCAGTCTGGAGCATATTGAAGAAAAATATCTTCTTCCCTTCAAGGTCTGTATCGCGGAAGTAACAGGAATCGAATATGAAGTTGTATTTGTCACTGAAAATCAGACTGTAATCCAGGAAAAGAAAGAAAACATTTTGAAAAAAAACAGGGCAAATGCAGTATTTGAAAAAGCAAACTTAAATCCGAAATATACATTTGAGACTTTTGTCGTCGGAAGCAACAATAACTTTGCTCACGCAGCGTCTCTGGCAGTAGCAGAATCTCCCGGAGAAATCTATAATCCTCTCTTTATATACGGTGGAGTAGGGCTTGGAAAAACTCATCTTATGCATTCCATTGCACATTTCATCCTTGAGAATGATCCTTCGAAAAATGTACTCTATGTTACAAGTGAGACATTTACCAATGAACTGATCGACGCTCTCAAGGCAGGTAAGACAGGAAGTGAGCTGGCAATGACAAAGTTCCGGGAAAAGTATAGAAATAACGACGTGCTGCTCATTGACGATATTCAGTTTATCATAGGAAAAGAAAGTACTCAGGAAGAATTCTTCCATACATTTAATCATCTTCATGTGTCAGGAAGACAGATCATCATATCCAGTGATAAACCTCCAAAAGATATCGAAACACTTGAGGCACGTCTCCGAACCCGCTTTGAGTGGGGACTGATCGCTGATATTTCCTCACCTGACTATGAGACGAGAATGGCGATCTTAAGAAAAAAAGAAGAATTAGACGGTCTGGAAAAATACCATATTCCGGATGAGGTCATGGATTATATTGCTACAAATATTAAGTCCAATATCCGTGAGCTGGAAGGTTCTCTTAATAAACTGGTGGCTTTGTCCAATCTTGAAAATAAGCCCATTGATATTCCTCTTGCTGCGGAAGCATTAAAAGATATGGTATCTCCTGATGACAACCGCGCTGTGACGCCGGATCTTATCATTGATATTGTGTCCGAACATTTTAATATTTCGATCGATGACCTGAAAGGGAAAAAAAGAAACAGGGAGATCGTTCTTCCAAGACAGATCGTAATGTATCTCTGCCGTCAGATGACAGACACCTCTTTGAAAGCAATCGGAGCTTTCCTTGGAGGAAAAGACCATGCTTCGATCAATCACGGTATAAAGAAAATAGAAGAAGACATTAAAAAAGACGAAGCTTTAAATAATACTGTCAACATAATAATAAAGAAGATCAATCCCATATGATTGTTGATAAGTATGTTGAAGAATATGAAAGAAAGTTAAAATAACCTTCAGGAATAAAAAGAAAGATTAATAACCCAAATTTTTATTCTCACACTTTCTTCATTTCATCCGCAAATGACCAACAGGCTTATCCAAATGGACAACCCATGATTTTAACGGGCTTTGAAGCAGTTATCATCTTATTCACAGCCCCTAATAAGAAGAAGGCGGAATCGATATAATATCAATCTGTATTCTGCACGTTCGATTACATTTCCCACATACAGCGAAAGGAGTTATTATCACATGAAGATCATCTGTACAAAAACAAATCTTGCAAAAGGGGTAAGTATCGTATCAAAAGCAGTTCCTTCCAAGACGACAATGCCGATCCTTGAATGTATCCTTATAGATGCTTCTACAGAAGTTATCAAACTGACGGCCAATGATATGGAACTGGGTATCGAGACTTCTATTGACGGTGAAATCATCGAGAGAGGGATACTGGCTCTCAATGCAAAGATTTTTTCTGAGATTGTGCGTAAGCTTCCTGACAATGAAATTGTGATCGAGACACAGGGGGACAGCCAGGCACTTATTACATGTGAGAAAGCAAAATTTAATATCGCTTCACAGCCCGGAGATGATTTTTCCTATCTGCCTGCTGTTGAGAAAGATGATTTTATTACACTGTCTGAATTTACGTTAAAAGAAGTGATCCGTCAGACGATCTTCTCTATTGCTGACAGTGATACAAACAGAATGATGACAGGCGAGCTTTTTGAGATTCAGGACAATATTCTTAAAGTTGTTTCTCTTGACGGACATAGAATATCAATTCGTAAAATCGAGCTAAAGGATTCCTACTCCCCGAAAAAAATGATTGTTCCGGGAAAAACTCTTCAGGAGATCAGCAAGATTATTGGCGGGGAGGCAGAGGCACAGGTTGATATTTCATTTACAAAGAATCATATCGTGTTTGAATTTGACAGAACTGTTGTCGTGTCAAGATTGATCGAAGGAGAATATTTCCGTATTGAACAAATGCTTTCAAGCGATTATGAGACAAAAGTAAAGATTAATAAAAGAGAACTTCTTGACTGTATTGACCGTGCAACCCTGCTGATAAAAGAAGGGGACAAAAAGCCTATTATCATTGATATTCAAGATGAAGCCATGGAGTTTAAGATTAAATCACAGGTAGGTTCCATGGATGAGGAAATCATGTGCATTAAGGAAGGGAAAGATCTTCTGATCGGATTTAATCCGAAGTTTTTAATCGACGCGCTGCGTGTCATTGACGATGAAGAGGTGAATTTGTATTTTATGAACGCGAAAGCACCGTGTTTTATCAAGGATGAAGAACAGAGCTATATTTATCTGATTCTTCCTGTGAACTTTAACGCGGCAGTATAAAGGAGAATCATATGGAATTATTTCAGTTGAGAGCCGGAGAAGAATTTATCCGGCTCGGACAGGTTTTAAAAGCAGCCGGATTTGTCGAGAACGGCGGAGAAGCGAAAGAAGTTATCCGGGAAGGTATGGTCAGTGTCAATGGTGAGATCGAGACACGAAGAGGAAGAAAGCTGTATAAGGGCGATATTGCCTCTTATGATGGGAGAGAGGTACAGGTGACCGTATGAGTAGTCTTTAAGGCGTATTTCGGCTTATATAGGGCTCTACGGTTGAAATAAAGCGAAAAAAAGTGTAAAATAAATTAGATAGGAAAGTTATGGTAATCAAATCGCTGAAGCTGAAAAATTACAGGAATTATGACCTGTTAGATATTACCTTTGATCCAGGTACTAATATCCTGTACGGAGATAACGCCCAGGGAAAAACTAATATTCTTGAAGCCTTGTATATTTCAGGGACAACGAAGTCCCACAGAGGAACAAAAGACAGGGATATCATACAGTTTGGACATGAAGAATCCCACATAGAGACAACAGTGGAAAAAAGAGGAATTAATTTTCAAATGGATATTCATTTGAAAAAGAAGAGTCCGAAGGGGATTGCTATTGATAAGATTCCGATAAGGCGCGCAAGTGAATTATTCGGTATCGTTCACTTTGTATTTTTTTCACCCGAAGACTTGAATATTATCAAAGAAGGACCGGCGGGAAGAAGAAGATTTATCGATCTTGAGCTGTCTCAGCTTGACAGGATATATCTAAGTAATCTGTCAAATTATAACCGGGTCGTTAATCAGAGAAATTCTCTTTTAAAAGATATATACGGACAGAAAAATCTGATGGAAACTCTGGATATATGGGATATGCAGCTTGTCTCATACGGAAATAAAATACTGGAAAGAAGAAAAGAATTTATAAGACAAGTAAATGAAATAATTTCTGATATACATTTTAAATTAACAGGCAGAAAAGAGCGTATCAGTTTATCTTATGAGGAGAGCATCGGAAATATGACTTTTGAGGATGCTCTTACAAAATATAGGGACAGGGATATCAGAATGAAGAGCACTACGTCAGGTCCCCACAGAGATGATATCTGTTTTACGACCGATAAGGGACTTGACATCAGAAAGTTCGGCTCTCAGGGACAGCAGAGGACAGCGGCTCTTTCGTTAAAATTATCTGAGATAGAGCTGGTAAAAAGAGCGATCGGGGATACCCCTGTACTATTGCTTGACGATGTATTGTCTGAACTGGACAAACATCGGCAAAACTATTTATTGGACAGTATTCATGATATACAGACGATAATCACATGTACCGGCTTAGATGAGTTTGTGAATAACAGGTTTTCTATCAATAAAATATTCCATATCAAAAATGGACATGCAGAAAACGCAAATTAGGAGGTTATTAAATGGGTGCATCAAACACAGAATTTGACGCTGAATATGGAGCGGATCAGATCCAGATCTTAGAAGGTCTGGAAGCCGTGAGAAAACGACCGGGTATGTACATCGGAAGTACGTCCACAAGAGGACTTCACGACCTTGTCTACGAGATTGTTGATAATTCGGTAGATGAAGCTTTGGCAGGATACTGCGATGAGATACAGGTTGATATCAACAAGGATAATTCCGTGACAGTAAGTGATAACGGAAGAGGTATCCCGGTAGGTATCAATCATAAGGCCGGACTTCCTGCTGTAGAGGTCGTATTTACGGTACTTCATGCAGGCGGAAAATTCGGCGGCGGTGGATATAAAGTATCCGGTGGTCTGCACGGAGTAGGTGCATCTGTTGTAAACGCTCTTTCCGAGTGGCTGGAAGTTGAGATATTCAGCGAAGGAAAAATATATAAACAGCGCTATGAACGCGGAAAAGTAATCTATAAACTGAAAGTATCAGGAGAATGTGAACCGGAACGTACAGGGACAAAAGTAACATTTTTCCCTGACGCGGATATCTTTGAGGATACGGTCTTTGACTATGACATATTGAAGCAGCGCTTCCGTGAGATGGCTTTTCTCACAAAAGGCCTGAAGATTGTCTTAAGAGACTGGAGAGGCGAAGAATTAAGAGAACACGCTTTCCACTATGAAGGCGGCATCAAGGAGTTTGTCACTTATTTAAACAGAAGCAAGACTCCTCTCTATGAGCAGATCATTTACTGCGAAGGAATGAAAGACGGCGTTGCGGTGGAGATTGCTATGCAGCACAATGATTCCTACAGCGACAATACTTACGGGTTTGTAAATAATATCACAACTCCCGAAGGCGGAACGCATGTAGAGGGATTCCGTACCGCGTTGACGAAAACATTTAATGACTATGCAAAGAAAAATAAGCTTATAAAGGATAATGAGCCCAAGCTTTCCGGAGAGGATATAAGAGAAGGTTTGACGGCGATTATCAGCGTCAAGATAGAAGATCCCCAGTTTGAGGGACAGACGAAGCAGAAGCTTGGAAACAGCGAGGCAAGAGGAGCTGTAAACAGCATCTTAAGCACACAGCTTGAGATATTCCTTGAGCAGAATCCTAATGTAGCGAAGATGACAGTGGAAAAATCCGTGATGGCGCAGCGCGCGAGAGAAGCCGCAAGAAAAGCAAGAGACCTGACAAGAAGAAAATCAGCTCTTGAGGGAATGTCTCTTCCGGGTAAGCTGGCAGACTGCTCTGACAAAGATCCTGCAAACTGCGAGATCTACATCGTAGAGGGAGATTCCGCCGGCGGTTCCGCTAAGACAGCAAGAGACCGTTCGACACAGGCGATTCTTCCGCTTCGCGGAAAAATCTTAAATGTAGAAAAGGCGCGCCTTGACAAGATCTATGCAAACGCAGAGATCAAGGCTATGATCACGGCATTCGGAACAGGAATCCATGAAGATTTTGATATTTCCAAATTAAGATATCACAAGATCATCATCATGACCGATGCCGATGTAGACGGCGCCCATATCAGTACCTTATTATTGACGTTCCTTTATCGTTTTATGCCTGATCTTATTAAAGAAGGATATGTATATCTGGCGCAGCCGCCGCTTTACAAGCTGGAAAAGAATAAAAAAGTTTGGTATGCGTACAGCGATGAAGAGCTGAACAATATCCTCATTGAAGTAGGCCGTGACAACAACAATAAGATCCAGAGATATAAAGGTCTGGGCGAGATGGATGCGGAACAGCTATGGGATACGACAATGGACCCACAGCACAGAGTCCTTCTCCGAGTGACGATGGATGAGGAGACGTCATCAGAACTCGACCTGACCTTTACAACTCTGATGGGAGACAAGGTTGAACCACGACGCGAATTTATCGAAGAAAATGCAAAATACGTGAAAAATCTGGATATTTAGCAATTTACCGACTGGAGGCAGGAGCGGAAGCAGATAAAGCAAAGGAACAGGAAATAAAGGAGACAGATAATGGAAGATAATATTTTTGATAAAGTCCACGAGGTCGACCTGAAAAAGACAATGGAGACTTCCTATATTGATTACGCGATGAGCGTAATCGCGGCCCGTGCCCTCCCTGATGTAAGGGACGGACTTAAGCCGGTGCAGAGAAGGATACTCTATTCTATGATCGAGTTGAATAACGGGCCTGACAAGCCGCACCGTAAATGTGCGCGTATCGTCGGTGATACGATGGGTAAATATCACCCCCATGGAGACAGCTCTATCTATGGGGCATTGGTAAATCTGGCTCAGGAATGGTCTACCAGATATCCCCTTGTTGACGGTCATGGAAATTTTGGTTCCGTGGACGGTGACGGCGCTGCGGCAATGCGTTATACAGAGGCGCGTCTGAGCAAAATATCTATGGAAATGACCGCGGATATTAACAAAGATACAGTTGATTTTGCTCCGAACTTTGATGAGACGGAGAAAGAGCCGACTGTGCTGCCGTCCAGATTTCCGAATCTGCTTGTAAACGGCACGTCAGGTATTGCGGTTGGTATGGCGACTAATATTCCCCCGCACAATTTAAGAGAGGTTATCGGTGCGGTGGTGAAGATCATCGATGATCAGATGGATGAGAACGGAGAAACTACCATCGAAGATATCCTTCAGATCATCAAAGGACCTGATTTTCCGACAGGAGCGGAGATCCTGGGAACAAGAGGCATCGAAGAAGCTTACCGCACAGGACGCGGAAAGATCAGAGTTCGTGCCATAACAGATATTGAACCAATGCAGAACGGAAAGAACAGAATCATCGTGACCGAGCTTCCGTTTATGGTAAATAAAGCAAGGCTGATCGAGAAGATAGCAGAGCTTGTGAAAGATAAAAAGATTGACGGTATCACAGACTTAAGCGATCAGTCCAGCCGCGAAGGAATGAGAATATGCATTGAGCTTCGCCGCGACGTAAATCCGAATGTTATTTTAAATCAGCTTTATAAGCATACGCAGCTTCAGGATACATTCGGCGTGATCATGCTTGCTCTTGTAAATAATGAGCCCAAAGTAATGAACATTCTTGATATGCTGAATTATTATCTTCAGCATCAAGAGGAAGTTGTTACAAGAAGAACGAAATATGATCTGAATAAGGCAGAAGAAAGAGCTCATATTTTACAGGGATTACTGATCGCTCTTGATAATATTGACGAAGTCATCAATATCATCCGCGGATCTAAGACCGTGCAGATCGCGAAAGCGGAGTTGATGGAAAGATTTGAACTTTCAGATGTTCAGGCCCAGGCTATCGTGGACATGCGTCTGAGGGCTCTCACCGGTCTGGAAAGAGAGAAACTGGAAGCAGAATACGCGGATCTGATGAAAAAAATCGAAGAGTATAAGGCGATCCTTGCAGACCGCAGACTCCTGCTCGGTGTTATCAGAAAAGAGATCCTTGTAATTTCCCAGAAATATGGAGATGACAGAAGAACACGTATCGGATACGATGAGTTCGATATCTCCATGGAAGACTTGATTCCGAGAGAAAATGTCGTTATTACAATGACAAATCTGGGATATATCAAGCGTATGAGCATGGATACGTTCAAGAGCCAGAACAGAGGCGGCAAAGGTATCAAAGGAATGCAGACGTTGGAAGATGATTATATCCGCGAGCTCTTTGTGACGACAAGCCACCATTATATCATGTTCTTTACAAATACAGGACGTGTATATCGTCTGAAAGGCTATGAGATTCCTGAGGCGGGAAGAACGGCAAGAGGAACGGCGATCATTAACCTGCTTCAGCTTATGCCGGATGAAAAGATCACTGCCATGATTCCTATCTATGAGTATGAGGAAGGCAAATATTTATTTATGGCAACAGAGCGGGGACTTGTGAAGAAAACGCCCATCCGTGAATATGCGAATGTGAGAAAGACAGGACTTGCGGCTATCATTCTTCGTGAAGAGGACAAACTTATCGAGGTAAAAGTAACGGACAACCAGCAGGATATCCTGCTTGCTACAAAATACGGACAATGTATCCGTTTCAATGAGACAGATGTGAGATCTACAGGAAGGGTTTCCATGGGTGTACGCGGCATGAACCTAAGCGACAATGACATGGTCATTGGAATGCAGATGAGCAGTCAGGGAAAAGAAATTCTCATCGTATCTGAAAAAGGTATGGGCAAGCGAACCGGCATGGAGGAATTCACCAGGCAGAACCGTGGCGGCAAGGGCGTGAAGTGCTATAAGATCACAGAAAAGACAGGAAATGTCGTGGGTATGAAGGCTGTGGATGAAGACAGCGAGATTATGATTATCAATACGGATGGAATTGTGATCCGCATGAAGTGTTCGGACATATCACAATATGGAAGGATTACTTCCGGAGTGAAGCTCATTAATCTGCCGGAACATCAGAAAGTTGCCAGTGTAGCAAAGGTAAGAAAAGCTTCCGCTGAGATTGACGGACAACAGGTAGAGATATCAGAAGAGGCTGAAGAAACAAAAGAAGAATAAAAAGAGAT
>ERZ1643249.1549-NODE-1549-length-22953-cov-18.254957_pt1 | contig 22953 bp, 19 predicted proteins | sample MGYA00579263_ERZ1643249 | MGnify/ENA primary metagenome ERZ1643249 (study PRJEB29033, sample SAMEA4952264) | chicken gut metagenome | biome: Broiler Chicken; feature: Gastrointestinal Tract; material: Caecum | place: Ireland | collected 2018 | study: Broiler... | reverse complement strand
GCCGCTGCCGCCAGCGCCGTTAAAAATAGTAAACTCTTTTTCATATCTTTTCCTTTCTCTTAATTGTGCTTCAAGTGTAACTGTTCCACCGGAAACGGATGCCGGAACAATTCCTTTTTCTGCTGTTGTTATACTTTACTTCATTTTCTCTCTGATGTAAAGCAGGCACTTTCAGGTAACCATGCCCGGTTCCCTGTCATCGTTCCCCCGACGGAACTGCTGCGCCTCGCTCCCGCTCCGCAGAATATAGTCTTTCAGAAATTCATACATCTGTTCTTCCGTCGGAGGGCAGCCTTTCAGGGAATGTTCAAAACAGCTGGTGCATCTTCCGATTCCCAGATGCCCGGTCTTCTGCTGATATCCCTGTCCGATGGCGATGCGGGTATCCAGTTGTTCCAGCAGCCCTTCCTGCTTCAGCCGGTCCAGCGCCGGGATCAGATATCCGTAGCAGGCGCTGCAGGATTCCACTTCCTCCACCGCATCCTGAAGTTCCACGATCTTGCGTTCCCCAGGCACCACAGTCTCCTGTTCCGGTTCATTCAGCGCCCGTATCTCCAGTCTGGAGAGATCGGCGTTTCCCACACCCAGTTCCTCCGCCATACGAAGATAGGGAACCTCCTCCGTCTCATAATTCAGCATCCGGCAGACATAAGCGTCACATAATACCGGGTCAACTGCCGCGATCAGACGGTTCATCACCACCGGATTTCCCCCGTCCTCAAAATCCAGGTCTCCGCAGATATTGTCCACAAGGATAAAGTCCTGACGGATCCCCACATTCAGATGGGCGATCGGACGGTGCAGTCCCATTCCGTGAAAATGGCGTTTCTCCCGGTTCGGGATCAGGCCCTTCATATTCTTCAGCGCACAGGTGATCTTTGTCTGGCAGTGGCCCTTCAGCACCGGAAGATTGATGAGAAAATCCAGATGTTCCACGCTGTCGCAGATCTCCAGTTCCATGCCCGCGCAGTCCTTCGTGTGGAAGCTGTCCTTCTGCGTATCAATAAATTCCACGCCATATTCCCGGACCAGCCGGTCGTAGCCGCAGACCTCAAAGGCATCTGCAGTCTTGTCCCCCACCCAGGAACCTTCCAGTATCACAAGATTCTCGAAACCGTGCTCTTTCAGGTATTCGATCGTACCTGCCGCGATCTCCGGATGGGTGGTCGCGCCCCAGGATGCCTCACTGGGAGATACAAGGTTTGGCTTCAGGCCGATCCTGCTGCCGGCATCCGGGATCCTCCCCGCCAGGTCGGCGGCTTCCAGAAGCTGCTTTGCCATTTCTTTATACTCTGTGCCGTAAATCATCAGCAATTCATTACTTTTCATGTATTTCTGTCTCCTGATATAATTTTCAGAATTTTGACTTCCTGTACTTTGAGAGTACCACATTTCATAAAGAGTTACAATCGGAACTTAAATGTGATAAAATAGCCGTGCCGGACCGATCGGATGCCCGGCAGAAAGGTTGACTGATCATGGAATATTACTTTGCTCCTCTGGAAGGAATCACCGGATATATTTACCGCAATACCCACGCCTCCTGTTTTCCCGGAATGGACCGTTACTACTCCCCTTTTCTGGTCCCTCATCAGAACCGGGATTTTGATACGCGTGAGAAGAACGATATTCTCCCGGAACATAACCAGGGTTACACACTGATCCCACAGATCCTCACCAACCGCTCCGAAGACTTTCTCCGGTTATCTGCCGCCCTTGCACGTTATGGATACCGGGAGATCAATCTGAACCTTGGCTGTCCCTCCGGTACCGTGGTGACCCGCGGCAAAGGATCGGGATTTCTCACGGACCCCGACGCCCTGGACCGGTTCCTCTCTGAAGTCTGCAGCGGTTTTGAACATCTTCATCTGAAGCTTTCGGTCAAAACCAGGATCGGATGGGAATCGGCGGAAGAATGGCCGCGGCTCCTGGAGATTTTCAGCGCCTATCCTCTCATCGAACTGATCATCCATCCCCGGCTGCGGACAGATTTTTATAAGAATACACCCCATATGGAAACCTACGAATACGCCTGTTCCCATACACCGCTTCCTCTCTGCTTCAACGGAGACCTGAAAACCCCGGAGAACATCCGTGATCTGGAACAGCAGTTTCCACAGACAAAAGCGGTGATGATCGGCCGCGGGCTTCTGGAGACGCCGGATCTCGTCTGCCGGGTGCGCGGCGCGGCTCCTGCGGGAATGGCACAGCTGGAAAACTTCCACGGACAGCTGCTGGACGGATACTGTACATCAATCTCAGGAGAGCGAAATGTACTATTTAAGATGAAAGAATTCTGGGCATATTTTGGAAAGAATTTTCCTGGAAAAGAAAAAGAACTGAAAAAAATCAGGAAGGCTCAGAAGCTCACCGTTTACCGTGAGATCACAGCCTCCCTGTTTGCAGACGCATAACGTTTCGCAACCGCTTCGCTGGCTGGACTGTTACAGAGAAGCTGCAGGTTTTACCCTTTCAGCTTTTCCGCCAGTTTTTTCAGAACCTCCGCGGTTCCCCTCGGGTCTTCCGCCTTCATGATCGCGCTCACCACACAGATTCCCGCAATCCCCGCGCCATCAAGCACATCCACGTTTCCGGCATTCAGCCCTCCGATGGCATTGACGGGGATCGGGACCGCCTCACAGATTTCCTTCAGCGTGGAAACTTTCGTCAGGATCGTCTTTACTTTCGTGGTCGTCGGATAGATCGCGCCGACGCCCAGGTAATCCGCTCCCTGTTCCCATGCCTCTCTGGCCTGTTCCACGGTTTTTGCCGTCGCGCCGACGATCTTGTCCGGACCAAGGATCTTTCGTGCCGCCGCAACGGGAATATCGCTCTGTCCCACATGAACGCCGGCGGCATCCACAGCCGCAGCCACATCCACCCGGTCGTCGATCAGAAGCGGCACGCCGTACCGGTCGGCGATCTTCTTCACCTTTCCCGCCAGTTCCATATATTCTCTGGCGCTTTTGTCCTTCTCTCGCAGCTGCAGAAGCGTCACGCCTCCCTGCAGCGCAGCCTCCACCGTCCGGAAAAAGGATTCCTCCGTGTGATAGCTGCTGTCCGTCACAAGATACAGCGTCGTATCCAGACGCGCCCTTTCACTGACTGTTCCGTTCATTGTTTCCTCCTTCCTGACGCACTTGCTGCGTCATCCAGGTAGATTTGAAAGTTTACTTCCAAACTTACACTCCTTCCACACACTTACCTTCCTGCAGGTTTCAATCTTCTCCCAGGTACACTCCGACAATTCATCCATCAGCCGCACCTGATACGTCCCGGTTCCCTTCCAGTCCCGGGCGGCAAGCTCGCCGCAGATTCCATACATCACAGCGCCAAGAAGCGCTCCCGGCAGGAGTTCCCCTTCGCTGAGCCATGCTGCGGTAAGCGCCGTCACCATACAGCCGGTTCCGGTGATCGACGCCATCCGTTCACATCCATTTTCCACCAGATAGACCTGCTCCCCATCGGCGATCACATCCGTCTTTCCGGTTGCCATCACAACCGCCTCATGTCTCCGTGCCAGACTGCGTATTTCCCGGGCAATCCCGTCTCTTGTGACATCATTGACCACATCCTGCGGCCTCGCGTCCACACCGCTGACTTCCAGCTCCTGTCCCAGTTCCATACCGGCAAGCACCCGGATCTCCGACAGATTCCCCTTCAGCACCAGCGGAGCCGGTTCTTTCTCTTTCCCGCTGCACCGTTCCCTCATTTCCAGAAACTCCCGCACAATGGTCCTTCGCAGCCCGCTGCAGCCGATTCCCACCAGATCCAGGATCACCGGGATCCTGCGCCTGACCGCCTCTTCTCCGGACAGCAGCATCGAAGTACGCCTCGCATCGGTGATATTTCCCAGGTTCAGCCCAAGAGCGCCGGCGGAAGCCGTGATCTCCCGTACTTCCTCCGGATGTTCCGCCATGATCGGTCTTCCGCCCACCGCCAGGATCACATTGGCACAGTCATGGATGGAGATCGGATTGGTGATGCAATGGATCAGCGGCGCCTTTTTCGGCACCGCTTCCATGATCCGTTCTGCTTTTCTCCAGATATCATCTGTTGTTTCATTTTTCTTACTGCTCATTCTGTCCTTACTCCCGCGCTTCTTTTCCTTTGTGGTGACCGTCCCGAGCCACATGGAAATACACAGCAGCCACCAGTTCCACCAGCAGAAATGCCGCCGCCGGAATTCCAATCGTCAGTTCTCCGGTCATATGCAGGAAATTCTTCATCACCACATACACCGCCAGAAAAACCAGGATTCCCAGCACCGCGATCCCGATGGAATCCGCCGCGCTGTTCTCCGGCTGTTCCGTCACCGGAGCGCCGAGAGACGCCTGCAGCTTTGCGAGAAGCTTCGCCTGGTTCAGATATTTCAGGAACAGGAACGCCACGCTTCCTCCGATCAGTGTGCCGCAGATAAAGCTCGGCACATAAAACAGCCAGGAAAGGCCGGTACGTCCCATCAGGCCTGCCATCACCGGATAGGAGACGATCGCCCCGATGATTCCGGTTCCGATCACCTCACCGACCACCGCATAGATCATTCTTCCTTTGGAGATCCGGTACAGAACACCCGACAAAAATGCTCCGAAAACGGCTCCCGTCAGCGCAAGGGGCGGGATTCCCATAAACGCCATTCTCAGGATTCCGATCAGCACTGCACAGAGCAGGGAATACCAGGGTCCCAGGAGCACCGAACAGACAATATTGATAAAATGTGCCATCGGACACATGCCTTCCACCCGCAGGATCGGGGAAATCACAACTCCCAGCGCCACCAGCATGGCAAGCAGTGTCATTCTTTGCATTGTATATTTCTTCATTGTTTCCTCTTTCCTGACGCACTTGCTGCGTCATCAAGGTAGATTTGGAAGTTTACTTCCAAACTTTCCTCCATCTGACGCACCTTCTGCGTCATTCAGGCAGGCTTGGAAGTTCACTTTCAAGCCTTCACCTTCCGATATTCCTCTTTCAGATCAAACCCATGGTTCATCGGGCCGCTGCCATTGCCCAGATCCAGCATATCCGCCAGAGCGCCGGACAGGTATTCTTTCGCCCGTTCCACCGATTCTTCCAGGGAAAATCCCTTGGCAAGATTCGCGGCGATGGCGCTGGACAGGGTACAGCCGGTTCCATGGGTATTTGGATTGTCGATCCGTTTCCCGCGGAACCACCGCAGAGAACCGTTCTGGCACAGAAGGTCGTTGGCATCGTTCCTCTGATGGCCGCCTTTCAGCAGTACCGCCGTCCGGCAGACTCTGCTGATCTCTGCGGCAGCTTCCTCCATCTCCTGCTCCGTCACGATCGTTCTTCCCACAAGCACTTCCGCTTCCGGCAGGTTCGGCGTGATCACATCCGCCAGCGGACAGATCTCTTCTTTCATCACCTGCACCGCTTCCTCTGCCATCAGCCGGGAACCGCTGGTGGACACCATCACAGGGTCCACAACGATATTTTCCGCCTGATATTCCTTCAGTTTCCGTGCCACCGTCCGCATCAGGGCCGCGGAAGAGAGCATGCCGATCTTCACTGCGTCCGGACGGATATCGGTGAAGATACAGTCCAGCTGTTCTTCCAGAAACTCCGGCGACGCCTCCATGATCGCTTTCACGCCAACCGTATTCTGCGCGGTCAGGGCTGTGACCGCGCTCATGGCATAGACCCCGTTGACCGTCATCGTCTTGATGTCCGCCTGGATCCCCGCGCCTCCGCTGGAATCACTTCCGGCAATGGTCAGTGCCGTCCTCATCTTTTTTCTTTCCATATTCATTGTCACATCTTCCTTCTGATACTAATCCTCAAAATCATTCATCAAAAATGCTGACGATCTCGCCGTCCAGGATCCGGTTCATATTTTTGACCGCACAGAAGTTTCCGCACATGCTGCAGGTATCCTCTTTCTCCGGTTTTGCCTCTTCCCGGTATCTGCGCGCTTTCTCCGGATCGATGCACAGACGGAACATTTCCTCCCAGTCCAGATTCTTTCTCGCGGTACTCATCTCACGATCCCAGTCCGCCGCATGAGGAATTCCCTTGGCGATATCCGCCGCATGGGCCGCGATCTTGGAAGCGATGATTCCTTCCTTCACATCATTGACATCCGGAAGACGCAGATGCTCTGCCGGCGTCACATAGCAGAGGAACGCCGCGCCGCTTGCCGCCGCGATGGCGCCGCCGATCGCCGCCGTGATGTGGTCATACCCCGGAGCCACATCGGTCACAAGAGGTCCCAGGACATAGAACGGAGCGCCCTGGCAGATGGTCTGCTGGATCTTCATATTTGCCTCGATCTGATTCAGCGGCATATGACCCGGTCCTTCGATGATCACCTGTACGTCTTTTTCCCATGCTCTTCGTGTCAGCTCTCCCAGCGTTACCAGTTCCTCGATCTGTGAGATATCTCCGGCATCCGCCAGGCAGCCCGGACGGCAGGCGTCGCCAAGGCTCAGGGTCACATCGTACTCCCGGCAGATCTCCAGGATCCTGTCGTAGTGCTCATAGAACGGATTCTCCTCTCCCGTCATCTCCATCCATGCAAAGATGATGGAACCGCCGCGGGATACGATATTGGTCAGACGCTTCGCTTCTTTGAACCGCTGTGCCGTACGTCTGTTGATTCCCACATGGATCGTCATAAAGTCCACGCCGTCTTTTGCATGCATCTCCACAATCTTGATCCATTCCTCAGAGGTGATCTCACGAAGCGGTTTATGATAGTAAACGACTGCATCATAGATCGGCACAGTTCCGATGATCGCCGGACACTCTGCAGTCAGCTTTCTGCGGAACTTCTGGGTATCGCCGAAGGAACTCAGATCCATAATGGACTCCGCGCCCATCTTCACCGCGTCGTTGACCTTCTCCATCTCCATATCCATATCCTTCCAGTCTCTGGAAGTTCCCAGATTTACATTGATCTTCGTCTTCAGCATAGAACCGATGCCGTTGACATCCAGACAGGTATGCAGCTTGTTTGCCGGGATCGCAACCTTTCCTTCCGCCACAAGCCCTCTCAGCTTTTCCACATCCATCTGTTCTTTCTGAGCGACACGCTCCATTTCTTTTGTGACAATACCTTTTCTGGCAGCGTCCATCTGTGTCGTGTAATCCATATCCATTCTCATCCTTTCTGTTTTCCGGGAGTCTCCCTGATCAATCAGAAACAGCCTCCGTTCCGGGAAGGAACAGAGGCTGATACACGCAATTTCGTCAGCGCATGCCGCTTTTTATGAACACTTCCCTACGTTGGCATTACCCAAATCAGGTGATACAGGTCGAAGTTGATCACTTCCTCTCAGCCCGCTCCACGAGCTCCCTGGTTTTTTTTTCGATTGTATATAACGATCTTTTTCGCTTTTCAGTTTAACACTTCCGCCGTTCCGCGTCAATCCTTCCTTTTCTCAAAACACGCCAAACGCATGAATGCTTTTTCCTTCCCAAACAGCACATCCTTATTTTTTTAAAAGATAGAACTTCTTCCAAATACTGGATCGGGTTCAAGCTTATCACAAACCGTTTCTTTTTCATGGATAAACCCGGTTTCGATATCTCGATCATCTTCAACAGACTCAAACTCCATTTTCTGATGAGACGAGATTTGATTTCTTCTTTCAGAAATTCGGGGTAGACGATTATGGACTTTAGTTCCTCAATATCCATCCAACCAATCATCGCATTGCAATTATCCTTCCGCAACGTGAATAGTCTGTTAATTTGTAGTGAAGTACGTTTCCGTTCTCATCCTTCGCCCAGCTTGCACCAGAGATAGGTGCTGTCGATAGAGGATGTTCCTGTGAAAATATGAAATATCCACCCGGAGTTAATATGTCATATACACCTTTTTCAAATGCGTCAAAATCTTCTATGTAGTGCAACGCAAGAGAACTGAATACCACATCATACCTGTCCTTAATGAAAGATAGATTGCTCATATCTACATGAATGAACTTGATGTCTGGGTGCTCTTCCATTGCAACAGCAAGCATCTTTTCAGAGATGTCTACACCCACAACCAAAATCTAAGACCGATTTTCCTGTCAACTCTGGTGATAGAGAAAATAGCGCAGGCTTTTCCTCCACGTTGTTGGCACTATACTGATTACTACGGAATTTCTTATATCCTTCAAAAAAGGGTTGATTGTCGTATATGTTTTGTGATTCGCTTATTTCAAATCCTCTTGATTTTTACGCAGGCTTTTTGGCCAAGAAGAGAACGAATGTTTCGTTGAACACAATCTTATTTCCTGCTTCTAATACTGCTTCTCTGAGTCCACTAAAGAATTTGCTTCTGTATGGCTCCGGAATAACAATGTGATCACAATGAGTACCACAGTAAGCTACATACTCATCTGCTGTAAACTCGCGCTGTCCGTAAAACTCACGTTTCTCGAAGTCTACATATCCATAATTTGGAGCATTGGTATATTTGAATGACCCGTGCTTATATTCTGTTTGCGGTTTGAAATATTCAGAATGCACCTGCTGAATTCTATTGAATAGATCTTCGTTCGGAGTTTTATAATCATCTCTGGTCAGCATCATTGCAAGTGTTCCACCCGGTTTTAACAGTTCAAATGTCTTTGCAAAGGCAACATCCTCAGGAATCCATTGGATAGTTGCTGCAGAATATATCAAATCGAATTTCTGGTTTTCAAAATCATACGTGATGAAGTCGTCATTTACAATACTAAAGTTGGGGTACTGACCATATTTACGATTCATCATTTCAAACAGGTGCTCACCAAGCTCAATAGCGTTGTAATCACAGCCTGTGTTCAGTATAGGATCTGTTGCCTGACCGGTACCGGGGCCAAGCTCCAACACGGATTTACCGGGACCGATTTCTGCGTATTCAATCAGATCAGTAAATAACTCCGCTGAATAACGAGGTCTGTACTTGTCAAACTGTTCGGGTATGGTATCAAATACCTTTCTAAATTCCATTTTTTCGCCTCCTCTTATTTACTTGCATTCAAATCTTTCTCCAGTACGTCTGCAAAGCACTGTATCGGCTCTGCAAGCATTTCTGCATAATCGAAGGTGTTTATCTTCCTTGTGTTCCAACAGGCTCCTACGGACCTCCAGAGCGATTCTGAGGGCATCAGGATCCGGGCAGAGATTGTTTTCCAACGCCCATTCTACAGCATCAGTCTTTACAATAATCTTGCCGGTACGCAGTGTGTAGATGCACCGTGCGATGTCCAATATCCAGCCAAAGGAATAGATACTACGCCCGGTTTTCTGCACAAATTTTCTTATGATTTTATTATATGGTACTTTACATCGGCATACAGTTCACTGAACTCAGGTGCCTTCAGCTGAGTTCGGATGTCATTGCCGTATAGTAAAACACTGCTTTCAATCAACTCTACCATACCGAAACTGTCAAGCACATAATGATTGATCATTTTTTCGCCGCCAGTGCCCCAGTAAACAACGCAGTCTGCCCTTCCGGTAAGGAAAGCGTCCAGTGTGAGCATTGCGCCTTCAAAGGAACGGTAATAAAGATTGCCAGGTTCTTTCTTGAGCATCGCTTGTCGTAGACCAACGAGTTTCTTGTCCTGTTCTTCCGTGATATGTTTGTACGTCAAAACCAAGATATCAATATCTCTCCACCCCAGCCTAAAATCATTCAGAACAGAGAAGCCATACAGGTAAATTGATGGTTCGTTACCTTGCAGTATACTGCTGATCTCTCACACCATCTTGTTGATCGCACTTTGTCTGTCTTTACGCTCTGAACCTGCAGGATGAAGAACGTACTTCTGATTTGGATAATCCATCGCCTCGGTTAATTCATCCTCGATAAAATTGTATTTCTCGTACAATGCTCTCGGGGCAGGCCCCTTCTCATCATCGGCTCTGAAAGTGGAAACCGATATCTCTTTTGTCCTATCTAAGTTACTCAACGCTTCATCCATAAGCATTGAAGCTATGCCACGCCGACGGTATTCGGGTGCAACAGCAAGGCAGCAGATCATGTTGTGTCCTCGTGAAAACAACATAACACCGACAATCTCGTTATCTTCCTTTACACAGATAGCTTGTCGCTTGCCCATGAATTTGAGGACGGTGGCTCGATGTTCGTTTAGCCTCTCTTGTGTTTCCAGACCAGGAAAGTTCCATCGAACCCGTGTTACAAGGCACATCCATTGTTCAATATCTTCGGGTACTCCATAAAAGAGCTGCACAGCATTTCGCCTCCGTTCATAAGTCAATTTGTTATCAGATCAACCCGCCCTTACATATTAACACAAAAATTCATAATAATCATAGCACAAAAACGCAAAAAATCTATCATTTTCGCGAATAAAATAGAAAAAGCGGGAGTGTATCATTCAAGAATGCCCTCCTGCTGAAATTTTATCACTCCCAATTGTCTCTGTTTTTCTTTTTATTCTGCTGTGCTTGCTGTTGCTGTTTCTGTCGCAGGCGTTCCCGGACGGAGTGTGTTTCTATTTCCTCATGGAGCATATTTGCCACATCCCGCTTACTGTCAAACATCATCAGTGAAACCTTGTGAGTCGCTATGGGGTTCGTCGGCAACTACGCCCCTTGTGGACTTTTACCACAGACTGACGGCATGCCCGTCATACGAAAAAAGCGAGCTGACATTCATCAGCTCGCTTCAAAAATATTATGCTGTTTTCTGTTCATGCTCGGCTTCTGCCGCAGGGGAAATATCAAGTGCAATCGGATCAGTTTTTACCGCTTGCCACTTCCTGTCGATAAAACTTCGTTCTGCATTTCGAACTGCAAAACAGCGTATTTGACCGAGCAGACTCAAATTCCTCGCCGCAGCATTTACAAGTCAGCTTGAAAGGCTGTCCTACGGTTTCCGGCAACCTTTTCGGGATCTTCCATAACACAAAACCCCTTTTTCTTTTCATCATACCAGAAAAATGGTTGTGTTCACAATTTATTCATGCATTTGTCGTGTTCTCAAAACCATAAACCCACTTTCCGCGCAGGAACAGCACAAGGAAGATCGCCGAACTGATGCTCCAGGTCAGCGGATATGCCCAGAATACCACCCGGATATCCGGAATGAAATGCACCGTGACGGTAATGTAGGTGACACGGAGAATGCACCAGACACAGAGCATGACCACCATCGGGATCGCAGATTTTCCGGAACCGCGCAGGATTGCGGCAATACAGTGGGAAAATGCCAGCAGGAAATAGAACAACGTGACGGTGCGCGCCTGTGCTGCTCCGTAAGCCACGACGTCAGGATCACTGTTAAATGCCGAAATCAGCAGCGGAGCCGCCGCATAGATCACGATACCGATCAGCTCGGCGATGGAGATGGAGCAGAGAATGCCGAATTTCGCTCCTTTTTTTGCGCGTTCGTACTCTTTCGCGCCGAGATTCTGGCTGACAAACGTGGTCAGAGCCATCGTAAAGCAGTTCACCGGCAGAAAGCCAAACCCTTCGATCTTCGAATAAGCACCACATCCTGCCATCGCCATTTTTCCGAAGGCATTGATGTTTGTCTGCACAACCACATTGGCAAGGGCGATCACAGAATTCTGAAACCCTGCCGGAAGACCGTTGGCAATGATCTGTTTCAGCATCGGCAGGTCAAAACGGATCTTGTGAAAATACAGCCGGTATTCCTCCGGCGCTTTCAGCAGATGCCGCATGCAGAGCAGAGCGCTGACAAACTGAGAAATGATCGTTGCCAGCGCTGCGGAACCCACGCCCATATGGAACACAGCGACAAACAGCAGGTCCAGCCCGACATTCACACAGGAAGATACGATCAGGTAAATCAGCGGATGACGGCTGTCCCCCACCGACTGATGGATTCCCACAAAGATATTGTACATGACGAATCCCAGCGAGCCTGCAAAATACGTCCGGAAGTATTCGACCGACTGGGGCAGCACCTCCGCCGGCGTTCCCATAAGAACCAGGATTTTCGGCGCAAAGATCATGCCGACTGCCGTAAGGGCCACGCCCGCCGCCAGGCCGAAGGCAACGGTCGTATGGATCGCGCACTGGAGCCGTTCTGTCTGCCTCGCTCCGTAATACCGCGCCATAACGACTCCGGCGCCCATCGCAATACCATTGAAAAAGCCTACCATCAGAAAGATCAGATTGCCGGAAGAACTGACCGCCGCAAGTGCGTTGCTTCCGAGAAAATTTCCAACGATCAGGGAATCCGCCGTGTTATAAAGCTGCTGAAAAAGATTGCCCAGGAACAGTGGAATGGCAAAGAAAATAATCTTTTTTGAAATGCTGCCCTGGGTCATCAATGTCTTACTGTTTTGTGTGTCCATTTCAGAAATCTCCTACATGATTCATCAGATGTCGGGAGGAAAAACCTCAAAATCACTTTTCATTCTACTACAAATTTTACAAAAAGTTAAGACTTTAATGCATTTTATGGATTTTTCTGATATACTGAAATCTGATTGCGCCTCAGCCGGCGCAGACAGCATCAAGCACTGTCCGGCTGACGGGATTCATAGAATTTTCAAACAACAGAGGTGACAAACAATGAACACACAGGATTTTCTTCAAACACCGGTCCGGAAGCTTTTCTTTCATTATCTGCTTCCTTCCATCTTTGGAACTATGGTGACTTCCATCTATGTGCTCGCCGATACGATCATGATCGGAAAGGGCATCGGCACCGTCGCCATGGCTGCTCTGAACATTGCGCTTCCGGTCTACAATATTTTCTTTGGCCTCGGTCTGCTGACCGGTGTCGGCGGTTCCGTTCTTATGTCCATCGCCCGCGGCAAGGGTGAAAAACAGAAAGCGGATGCCTATTTCACAGCTTCCCTTCTGCTGACACTGTCCCTTCTCGCCGTTTGTATGGTCATCTGCACGGTATTTATGGAAGAGATCGCCTGGATGCTGGGCGGCACGGAGGAGACGATGCCGTATATCATGGGCTATCTGCCGTACATCGTCTGGGGTATGGGAGCTTTCTTCTTTTCCTCTTACCTCCAGACTTTTGTGCGCAATGACGGAGCTCCGAAGCTTGCAATGAACGGTGTGATCGCCGGAGGCGTCACCAACATCATCCTGGACTACGTTTTTGTCTTCCCCATGGATATGGGAATGGACGGCGCCGCTCTTGCGACCGTGATCGGTTCCACCCTGACGGTCCTGATCCTTCTGACACATTTTTTCTCAAAGAAGAATCAGCTCCATTTCTCACTGAAAGGAATCCGTCCGGCTTTTCTGCGGGATATCACGATCAACGGCTTCGCCAGCTTTTTCATCGAAGTGGCTTCCGGCCTGACCATTTTTGTGTTTAACCTGCAGCTGCTGAAATATACGGGAAACACCGGCGTCAGTGTTTTCGGCGTGATCAGCAACACGGCAATCGTGGTCACAAGCCTGTGCAAGGGTATCAATCAGGCAGCGCAGCCGATCCTCTCCACCAATTACGGCGCGGGCTTTCGGACGCGCATGCACGAAGTCCGTTCCCTTGCGATCAAAACGTCTCTGGTTATCTGCGCCATTCCGGTATTGCTGGGCCTGATCGTTCCGAACCTGTTTACTTACATCTTCCTGAATCCGGATGCCGGCATCCTGGCTCTTTCCGCGCCGGCGATCCGAATTTATTTTACAGGCTTTCTGCTGATGGGCATCAACATGGTCTTCATCTGCTATTTCCAGGCGGTATTCAAAAACGGATACTCCCTGCTGATCTGCGTGCTCCGTGGATTCGTCCTGATCATCCTCTTTGCCTACCTGCTCCCTCCATTCCTCGGGGTGACGGGAATCTGGCTGGCTTTTCCTGCCGCAGAGCTGATGACAATGCTGGTGGGTATCGGACTTACCCGGCATACAACCAATCAGGAGGCGTAACAGTTCAGCCAGCGAACGGTTGCCGCATCCGGCTAAAACAAAAAGCTGCCTGCCCTCTCCCCTTATGGGATGGGCTGGCAGCTTTTTTTGACAATCTGAATCATGATCTGACTAAACGGTTGCCGCGAACTGGCTTTCATACAGCTGTTTATAAAATCCATTCTGTTCCAGCAGTTCCTCATGCCGTCCGCTCTCGATGATCTTTCCGTCCTTCATCACCAGAATCCGGTCCGCATTTCTGACTGTCGAAAGACGATGGGCCACAATAAAGCTGGTGCGGCCTTTCATCAGTTCCTCAAACGCACGCTGTACTTTCATCTCCGTCCGTGTATCGATGGAGGAAGTTGCCTCATCCAGGATCAGGATCGGGGGATGCATCAGCATTACCCGGGCAATACACAGGAGCTGTTTCTGTCCCTGGGAAATATTCCCCCCGTCTTCCGCGATCACCGTATCATATCCCTGGGGCAGCCGGGAGATAAAGCTGTGGGCATGTACCCGTTTCGCCGCCTCCACAACCTCTTCCCTGGAAGCATCCGGTCTTCCGTAGGCGATATTTTCATGAATCGTTCCCGCTTTCAGCCAGGTCTCCTGCAGCACCATTCCAAAATTGGCGCGGAGAGAATTTCTTGTGATATGGCCGATGGGCGTTCCGTCAATCTTCAACGTACCGGTATTCACATCGTAAAACCGCATCAGCAGATTGATCAGCGTCGTCTTTCCGCATCCGGTAGGACCGACGATGGCGATCCTCTGGCCCGGTTCCACCTTCAGGTTCAGATTTTCAATCAGCGGAACCTTCGGGTCATAGGAAAATCCTACCTGATCGAATTCTACCCTGCCTTTTCCTTTTTCCAGCACCACCGCGTCGTCATCGTCGGGAGTTACCGGCGGTTCATCGATAAAGGCAAACAGTCTCTGGGCGCATGCCAGTGCGTTCTGCAGCTCCGTCACAACCCCGGAAATTTCATTGAATGGTTTCGTATACTGATTCGCGTAGGTAAGGAACGCTGACAGGTCCCCCACAGAAATAGTTCCTGTAATCGCCTTGAGAGCGCCCAGCACACCGACGCCGGCGTACACCAGGCCATTGATGAACCGTGTCGCCGGATTGGTCAGCGAGGAAAAGAACAACGCGCGGATTCCGCAGACACGGAGCCGCTCATTGATCCCCGCAAAACGCTCCTCCGCCCGCTCCTCATAGGAAAATGCCTGGACGATCTTCTCATTTCCAACCATCTCTTCCACCAGAGAGGTCATCTCGGAACGCGTCTCCGACTGAAGCTTGAACATGGTATACGTACGTTTCGCAATAAACCCTGCCACAAAGAAGGACAGCGGGGTCAGACATACAACCAGGACAGTCGTTGCAAGATCCAGCGTCAGCATGAAACAAAGCGTACCGACGATGGTCAGCACTCCTGTAAACAACTGGGTAAATCCCATCAGAAGTCCATCAGAAAACTGTTCCACATCCGTGATGATACGGCTCAGGGCATCTCCCGGCTGGTGATTGTCCATATACTTCAGAGGAAGCTCCTCCATACGGTTAAATGCCTGGACACGCATATCCCGCACCACCTGATAAGTGATCCGGTTGGTCATCAGGCTCATCAGCCACTGGCTGATCCCTGTCACTGCGATCATCAGGAGAAACTGCAGGATCAGCGAACGAAGTCCGGCAAAATCAACGTTTCCCTGTCCTATGATCAGGTCAACGCCCTGTCCGATCAGGATCGGTCCATACAGGGTAGCGGCAACCGTGATTACCGCAAACAGCAGGATCAGTGCGGCCATCCACCAATAAGGGCGAATCAGCCCGAGGATCCGTTTCAGCGTTTCTTTCTGTGCTGCTTCCTTTTGTCGTTTCATAATGCTGCCACCTCCTCTTTCGAAAGCTGGGACAGACAGATCTCCCGGTAAACCTCACAGTTCCGGAACAGCTCTCTGTGGGTTCCAACGCCTGCCAGCGCGCCGTCGTCCAGCACCAGGATCTTGTCCGCCTGCTGTACCGTGGAAACCCTCTGGGACACCAGGAATACGGTACAGCCTCTGGTCTTTTCCCGGATTGCCCGGCGAAGAGCCGCGTCGGTGGCAAAATCCAGCGCTGAAGCGCTGTCATCCAAAATCAGGATCTCCGGCTTTCCAGCCAGCGCACGGGCAATCGTCAGCCTCTGTCTCTGACCGCCGGACAGATTCCGGCCGCCGGGCGCGATCTGCTCGTCCAGCCCGTCTTTCTTTTCTACAAATTCCCTCGCCTGGGCAATCTCCAGCGCTTCCCAGATTTCCTGGTCGGAAACATCCTCCCGGCTCCATTTCATGTTATCCCGGATGCTTCCGGCAAACAGGACCGCCTTCTGCGGAACCATTCCGATCTTCCGGCGAAGCTGGCGAAACGGATATTCCTTCACATTCACGCCGGACACACAGACTTCCCCGCCCGTTGTATCATAAAAACGTGGGATCAGGCTGACCAGAGTAGTTTTTCCGGAACCGGTTCCTCCGATCACACCGATAGTTTCCCCTTTTTCCGCTTTGAAGCTGATATCCGTAAGCGACGGAGCTCCAGCTCTGGCATAAGTGAAATTCACATGAGAGAAAGACACGGCGGGCGCTTCCTCTTTTTCCTTTACCTGCCGTTCTCCTTCCTTCATCGTGGAAGGCGTATCAAACACCTCATTGACACGTGCCGCGCTCGCCCATGCCTTGCTGGCTGTGATGATCAGATTCGCCAGGGCGATCAGCGCTACCAGGATCTGGTTCATATAGTTGACCAGCGCGATCACCTCTCCCTGGGTCAGCATTCCCGTATCCACCTGAACGCCGCCCTGCAGAAGGATCGCAATGATCGCAAGATTGACCAGCACATAGGTCACCGGATTCATCAGCGCTGAGATCCTGCCCGCCTTCTGCTGGATTCCTTTCAGCAGGTCATTGGCTCCGGCAAACTCTTTCTTTTCATCCTCCTGACGGGAAAACGCCCGGACCACGCGGGCTCCCACATAATTTTCCCGTGTCAGCAGCATTACACGATCCAGCGTATTCTGCGCCTTCTTGTAAATCGGAACCGTGATCTTGACGATCAGGAAAATCGCCAGCGCCATCAGCAGCACGGCAGCCAGAAAGATCACCGTCATTCCCGGACTGATGGCAAACGCCATCACAACTGCTCCGACGACGATAAACGGCGACCGCATAAACAGACGCAGCAGAAGATTGACTCCCGTCTGCACCTGGTTCACATCGCTGGAAAGCCGCGTCACCAGTGTCGGCGTGCCGATCTGATCCAGCTCCGTGTAAGAAAATCCATGAATGTGATGGAACAGATCCCTGCGAAGACCGGTTCCCAGTCCCATGGATGCTTTTGCAGCAAAATACTGCGCTGTGATGGAGCATCCGAACCCGAACACTCCCAGAAAGATCAGCACCGCGCACTGACGCCAGATGTAGGCGGTATCTCCGTTTTTGATGCCCACATCGATGATGTTCGCCATGACCAGAGGCACAAACAGCTCAAAACTTGCCTCCAGCATCTTAAACAGCGGAGCGATGATACTTTCCCTGACATACCCTCTCAGATACCTGAATAATCGAAACATAGGTTTTTCTCATCCTTTTCCTATTTTTTGATTTCCCTCCTGCCTTCTGCAGGCGGACGTAAATCTGCGTATATTATAGCAAAAAAACAGAAGAAATGGGAAACTATTTTCCCTATTCCTTCTGTTTTTCTGATCAACACTGACAGCAAATGACCGCACTCAGTTTTTTCCCGGTTATCTTCCGCAATAAAACGGCGGATCTCTTACAGGTCTGCCACTACTAATGGGTTAATCCGAAGTTTCATCATAAGCTACTCTCCCATAATTGCCTTTAATTCGTCCAATCGGCACAAAAAACGCTCTATGCGGACAGATTATTTTATACATCTGTCCACACAGAGCGTTTTTCTATATGATTTTATACCCTCTCTTTTTCTGATGTCATTATCCTAAATGCCAGATATCCTCATTGTACTGCTCAATCGTACGGTCCGAAGAGAAGAATCCCGCATTTGCGATATTGATCAGGCATTTTTTGTTCCATGCGCTGCGGTTCTCGTAATCTTTGTATACTTTCTCCTTCACCTGGATGTATTCTTTCAGGTCAAGCAGGGTCATGAACCAGTCTTTGTTCAGGATCTCCTTGTACAGACGCTCCAGGTTCAGACGGTCGCCGATTGCCAGCAGCTCGTCACTGACGATAAAGTCCACCAGTTTTGCGATCTGAGGATCTTTGTCATAGATTGCCTTGGAGTTGTATCCTGCCTGCGGATCTTTTTTCTTTTCATCATACAGGTCGATGACATCCTGCGGTTTCTTTCCGAAGATATAGATGTTGTCGTCGCCTACCAGATCATGGATCTCCACATTCGCGCCGTCCTCGGTTCCCAGAGTCACTGCGCCGTTCAGCATAAATTTCATGTTTCCGGTTCCGGACGCTTCCTTGGAAGCCAGGGAGATCTGCTCAGAGATATCCGCCGCCGGGATCACTTTCGCTGCCTTGGATACATTGTAGTTCTCCAGCATGATCACCTGGAAATACGGGCTTACCTCCGGATCGGAAGCGATCAGTTCCTGCAGACAGAGGATCAGGTGGATGATATCCTTGGCGATCGTATATGCCGGAGCTGCCTTTGCGCCGAAGATCATGGTGATCGGAGTTTTCGGTTTGTTTCCTGCCTTGATGTCCATGTATTTGTAGATCGCATACAAGGCATTCATCTGCTGGCGTTTGTACTCGTGAAGACGTTTTACCTGTACGTCGAAGATTGCGTTCTCATCTACCGTCAGATTCTGGGTCTCATAGAGATATTTCTTCAGGGCTTTCTTGTTGTTCTTCTTGATCTCTTCCAGCTTTTTCAGCACTTTCGCGTCATTTTTGTATTTCAGAAGTTTTTCCAGCTCCATCGCGTTCTTCTTATATCCGCTTCCGATCAGGCTCTCGATGTAATCCGCCAGCTCATGATTGCAGTGGATCAGCCAGCGGCGGAACGTAATACCGTTGGTCTTATTGTTGAACTTCTCCGGATAGATATCATAGAACGGTTTCAGCTCGGAGTTTTTCAGGATCTCTGTGTGCAGCGCCGCCACACCATTGACAGAGAAACCGTAATGGATATCCATATGTGCCATATGCACACGTCTGTCCTTGTCGATGATGGCAACTTCTTCCCCTTTATATTTGGCTTTCGCCCGGGCATCCAGCTCAAAGATGATCGGAAGCAGATGCGGAACCACCTCTTCCAGATAATCGATCGGCCATTTTTCCAGTGCTTCCGCAAGGATCGTATGGTTAGTGTACGCACAGGTCTTGCTGACTACATGGATTGCCTCATCCAGAGTAAATCCTCTCTGCTGAAGCAGACGGATCAGTTCCGGGATTACCATGGACGGATGGGTATCGTTGATCTGGATCACCACATGCTCATCCAGGTGATGCAGGTCATAGCCTTTCTCATCGCACTCCTTCAGGATCAGCTGTGCGCCGTTGCTGACCATGAAATACTGCTGGTAGATACGCAGAAGCTGTCCGGCGCGGTCACTGTCGTCCGGATACAGGAACAGGGTCAGGTTTTTCTGGATCTGATGCTTGTCAAAACCGATGCTGTCGCTCGGCACGATCCCCTCATCCACCGTATCTACATCAAACAGATGCAGACGGTTGCATCCGGAATCATAACCCGGTACATCAATGTCATACAGCACAGAGTGCATGGTAAAATTCTTAAACGGCACCTGGAAGGATACCGGCTGCTTCACCAGCCAGCTCTCTGCGGTAAGCCATGGATTCTTCACCTCTTTCTGCTTGTTGTCCACAAACATCTGGCGGAATAGTCCGAAATGGTAGTTCAGGCCGATACCGTCGCCCGGAAGTCCCAGGGTCGCAATGGAATCCAGAAAACATGCCGCCAGACGTCCCAGTCCGCCGTTGCCCAGAGACGGTTCCAACTCCATTTCCTCAATCTCTGTCAGATCTCTTCCGTGTTTTTTCAGCGCGTCCGCCACTTCATCGTACATGCCGAGATTGATCAGGTTGTTGGACAGCAGCTTTCCGATCAGGAACTCTGCGGAAATGTAATACAGTTTTTTCTTTCCTTCATTTCTCCTGCGGGAAGCCATCTCCTGCTTGGTCAATACCATCAGCACTTCAAAGATCTCGCTCTTTGTGCAGTTGTCAATATCTCTTCCAAAACGTTCTTTTAAAAGGTTCTGAATTCTTTCTTCCATCTCTTCTTCTCCTTTTCAGACTTTTTTGTTCAGCAATGGTCTTATAATAGTCTTATTCGTTAACAGTTCCGTTTTCTGATATTTTTGTTACTCTTTCGGCTTTCCGGTGGATTCCCGGATGACCAGTTCTCCGTCAAACACCTGCGCCGACGGTTCTTCCTTCCGGTCGATCATCGCAAACAGTTTTCTGGCGGACTCTGTCGCCATCGCTTCCACCGGCTGGCGGATGGTCGTGATGCTGGGAATATAATACTCCCCAACGTCAATTCCGTCAAATCCTGCCACGGAAATATCTTCCGGCACACGTTTTCCCGCCTCCTTCAACGCCCGGCACGCGCCGATAGCAAGGGTATCCGAGGTCGTATACAGAGCGGTAAAGTCAATGCCTTCCTCCAGCAGCTCCCGGGTCAGCTTGTATCCTGTCCCGAACGAATAATTGTCCTGGCGGGTCATATGGCGGACCAACAACGGGTCAAAGGGAATCTGCCGGTCCTCCAGTACCTTCCGGTACGCATCCAGCCTCAGGCGGCCGATACTGATATCGTCTTCACATGCCGCCAGGATCGCTATTTTTCTGTGTCCGCAGGAACACAGGTAATCCACCATCTTATAACTTTCCCTGTAATCATCCACCGATACGCTGGCACAGGGAAGTTCTTCATTCTCCCGGATTCCGACGGTGGTGATCACATAGGGCACCGGGATCTGCTCCAGTTTTTCTTTCGGATGGATGAAATTTCCGCCGAGAAAGATAATGCCCCGGAGCCGTTTTTCCTTGACGATCTCAATGGCCGCATCCACCTCGCTCGCCTTTTCCTCCACCCGCTCAATGATGCAGGAATACTTTTTCTTTCTTGCTTTCTCTTCCAGAATACTGATCATATTGTTGAAGAACATATTGTCCATACCCTTGACCAGCACCGCGATCGCCTTGGCATCGGAACGCTTCAGGTTGCGGGCGCTGTTGTTGGGCACGTAATTATATTCCGACATGACCTTCAGGATCATTTCTTTTGTCTCCGGATTGATGTCCGGATGATTGTTCAGCGCGCGGGAAACGGTGCTTACCCCGACGCCGCATTTCTTTGCTATATCCCGGATCGTTATCTGCTCCATTTCCTCACCTCACTTTTTTTACTGTACACATCTCGCATACAGCTTGGTCACTCTTCGTATCTTTTCTGCCAGCTCATCGGTGAAGGCATCTTTTTTCATCCGCCACTTCCAGTTATTTCCCAGAGTGGACGGATAATTGATCCTCGCCTCACTTCCAAGCCCCAGGTAATCCTGCATCGGAATGATGCACAGATCGGCAACGCTTCCCATTGCAAGACGGATGAAATCCCACGGAAGCTCTTCCTTGGTACTCTTGTAATTATTCATGTACTCTTTGGAAAATTCCCTGTCCTGCTCAGCCATCACATCGTACCATCCAAGGATCGTATCGTTGTCATGGGTTCCCGTGTATACCACGCAGTTGTGTTCGTAATTGTGCGGCAGATAGTCGCTCTCTTCTCTGGAGTCGAAGGCAAACTGCAGCACCTTCATTCCCGGGTATCCGCTCTCTTTCACCATCTGGATCACACTCTCAGTCAGATAACCAAGGTCTTCCGCGATGACTTTCACATCTCCCAGTTTTTCTTTCACTGTGTGGAAGAGTTCGATGCCCGGTCCCTTTTCCCAATGACCGTTCTGAGCAGTCTCATCGCCGTAGGGAATCGAATAATATTCATCGAATCCCCGGAAGTGGTCGATCCGGACCACATCGTACAGCGTTGTGACGTATTTCAGGCGCTGCATCCACCACGCATATCCGGTGCTCTTGTGATAGTCCCAGCGGTACAGAGGATTGCCCCAGAGCTGTCCGGTCGCCGAAAAGGCATCCGGCGGACAGCCGGCAACCGCCAACGGCTGATTCTCCTCGTCAAACTGGAACAGCTCCGGATGCGCCCAGGTATCCGCGCTGTCAAACGCCACATAGATCGGAATATCTCCGATGATCTCAATTCCCTGTTCGTTGGCATATGCCTTCAGTTTTTTCCACTGCACGGCAAACAAATACTGCAGGAAGCGATAAAATTCGATTTCCTTTTTCAGCTCTTCTTTCTTCGCCTCCAGAACTTCCGGCACACGATCCTTCAGTTCTTTCGGCCATTCGCTCCAGCTCACATCCTTCTGCTGCTTTTTCACCGCCATATACAGGCAGTAATCATCCAGCCAGTAGCTGTTTTCTTCTATAAAACCAGCGTAATCTTCATCCGGCACAAAGCGTTCAAACGCTTTCTCCAGGATCAGGAAACGGCTCTTGTAGATCTTCTCATAATCCACATATTCCGGATGATCTCCAAAATCGCAGGCCGTGCACTCTTCCTCTTTCAGAAGTCCTTCCTGCTCCAGCGTCTTCAGATCGATAAAATACGGATTGCCCGCATAAGTAGAAAAAGATTGGTACGGGGAATCTCCGTATCCGGTCGGTCCCAGAGGAAGGATCTGCCAGTATTTCTGGCCTGCTGCCTTCAGGGAATCCACAAATTCATATGCTTCTTTCGAAAAACATCCGATTCCGTATTCCGACGGGAGGGATGTGACGGGAAGTAAAATTCCACTGGCTCTCATGGTAATCATTCTCCTTTCTTTCCGGAAACGATATCGGTAACGTTTCCGGAACCGTTTTCAGAATACCACAGACAGTAAAAAAATGCAAGAAAAAGCGCCTTGTCACTTTTCACATTTTATCATTCTGCATTTTGTGAAAAACGACAAGGCGCCGATTGCTGTGTGATTGTAAAGAAAACAAGCTTTATGCTTCGTCAAATAAATCCGCATACATGCTGGAAGCTTTAACAAACACAGGAAT
>ERZ1643249.1546-NODE-1546-length-22961-cov-4.712433_pt1 | contig 22961 bp, 18 predicted proteins | sample MGYA00579263_ERZ1643249 | MGnify/ENA primary metagenome ERZ1643249 (study PRJEB29033, sample SAMEA4952264) | chicken gut metagenome | biome: Broiler Chicken; feature: Gastrointestinal Tract; material: Caecum | place: Ireland | collected 2018 | study: Broiler... | reverse complement strand
AGACCCGCGGTGGAAGATGTTGTTGTAATCGATCAGTGCGTCATAATTTTCTCGGATCGTACGTTCTGAATAACCGGAGATTTCCTCAATCCCAAGAGAAGAAATATCATGATAATACAAGGGACGGAAGTTGAGAGTAAAAACAGCGGCAGCGCTGATGAGAAAGATCGTTAGGAAGAATGATAATAATATTCGTTTCATGATCGTTTTGTCCTTTCTATGAAGATGATCGGCCGTTGACCGTTAACCATATAGATCAAGTATATAAGATTAGGAGAAGAAATGATAGGGATAATTTCACCGGCAATGAATATGCGGATCAGAGAACGCTCAGAGATGCCTTCATCAGAACCGATTTTTCTGGCGCAGGCAGAGGAAATCCATGAGGAACTTCAAAAACTTCAGCCATGGGAGATCCAGAGCCTTATGAAGGTCAATGAAAAGATTGCGCTTCGGTCCTTTCTGGAAATCCAGGACTGGAAGAAGGGAGAAGGCGGCGGAGCAGTCTTTGCCTATGACGGATTAGTATATAAGAATATCGATGCCCAATCTTTGACCAAAGAGCAGCTTCAATTTTTGAATCAGCATGTAAGGATTTTAAGCGGGCTTTACGGAGTTTTACGACCGTTGGATCAGATTCATCCCTACCGATTGGAGATGGCTGTACCATGGAAGATTCAGGACAAAAATCTATATCAGTTTTGGGGACGGCTTTTGGCGGATGAGATTTTCCGCACAGGAGAGCCGGTGATTAATTTAGCATCAGAAGAGTATGCCAAGGCCGTTCGGAAATACGCAGAGCCTTTTGACCGTTGGATTGATATCGATTTTCTGACGATGCGGAAAGGGAAACTTCGGACCATCGTCGCTTGGGCAAAGATGGCCCGGGGACAGATGATCCGGTATATGTCACAACATCAGCTAACCGATCCGGAAGAATTGAAAGATTTCTCTTTTCATGGATATGAATATGAGGAATCCCTTTCATCAGAAAATCGCTTTGTATTTGTCTCAGATTAATTGAGGATTACAATGCCAAAGTTTAGATAGAGCAAAAAAACACACCACAAAGCATAGGGCAGCGTAAGCAGCATAGATTTTGGACGGATCAGCAGCAGCTGCATGAGAAGACAAAGGTTGATGAGGGTCAGAGAGGCTGACCATACCAGAGCGAAAAAGCTTAGGCGGTATTCAAATAAAATGATAGGCCAGAAAAATAAAAAGAAATAGGATGCAAGGAATAATTTCAGCGCTTGGTTTCTCTCGAAATGAATGGAAATCCAGAGAGAATAGAGCGGGAATACGTTGGGCAGAACGAACAGGATCATAAGCAGCAGAAGAGCTGCCGGATCCGGCGCCCATGGCGGCAGGCGCAAAGTAAGGAAAGTGTCAGAAATCCTCGGAGACAAAAGAAAAGAGCAAAGGACAGCAATGACAGGAAGGATCAAACACAGTTTAAAGATATGTTGTTTCGATAAATGTTTCATAGAAACTCCAGCATTTTTTAATAATTTATGCAGAAGGGGGAAAAGAATATGCAGAGAGAACTTCCGTGCCCGGAGATTACCTCAGGGCAGGCAGTAATCGGGTATGGCGGGAACCAGGAATGGTTTTCCGGCAAATTCCAGAGGCTGGCCGGGTGCGCAAGTGTGACCGGAAGTAATATTGCGGCAATCTATGCCGCATCAGGCAGGGGAATGGATGCTTTGTACCAGCCGGAGGCAGACCCCTATAGTCAGAAAGAATATTTAAAATTGATGGAAACCATGTATGATTATATGAAGCCTGGATTTATGGGGTATCCGTTGATCGGGCGATTTGCCGGCGATTTTATCCGCTATGCAAAAGAGCGAGGGATTTCTTTAACAGCGAGGAAAATGTTTCTTCCGAAAGATCAGAAAAAGGCTTTGGATTTTATCATGGATGGAATCCGGAATGGGGATCCTATCGCGTTTTTGATCCTGCGCCATCCTTCCAGCATGCTGCGGGAAGATAATTGGCATTGGGTGACAATCACAGGATACGATGAAGAAAAACGGGAACTGATCTGGTCAAATTGCGGAGAACGGGGAAAAATCAGCTGGGATTTGCTCTTTGATCCTAATCGGAAATATTATGTAGGAATGGTGCGATTTCTGCAAATTAGTAAGAAAGAAGAAAAGAAGCTTTCGGACAGACATGTTGGATAGAAAAAACAGGCAGAAGGAGGAAACGGGATATGTATGATTTGATATTAAAAAATGGGGAAATTGTAGATGTAAAGAATCGAAGAATCCGAAAAGCAGATCTGGCGGTCAAAGATGGGAAAATTGCGGGAATTGGTATGTTTTCCGGAGAACGAGAGATTGACTGTCAAGGGAAATACCTATGTCCGGGATTTATTGACGCTCATGTGCATATTGAGTCCGGCATGGCTGCACCGCTGGAATTCGCCAGAGTCGTTATGCCCCACGGTACAACGACGATCATTGCGGATCCTCATGAATTGGTTAATGTCAAAGGCAATGAGGGAATGGAATATATTTTAGAAGCGACTGAGCATATTCCTCTGAGTGTGTATGTGATGATGCCATCTTCTATTCCTGCAACTCCGTTTGAAACAAATGGGGCAGATTTTACGGCAGAAGATATGAAGCAGTGGAAAGATCACGACAGAGTTTTAGGCCTTGGGGAAGTCATGTGTTATCCGGCAGTTCTTGCCAGAGATCCGGTGATCATGGATAAGATTGCTTTGTGCAAAGATATGGTGATCGACGGACATGCACCTGGATTATCCGGGGAGGATTTAAAGTCTTATGTGCAGGCCGGAGTTATGACAGAACATGAATGTACATCTTACGAAGAGGCAAAAGAAAAATGCCACGCAGGCATGAAAATTCTGGTGCGGGAAGGCAGCGCGGCAAGAAATATAGATAATATTATTCCGGGACTTCTCCACGATCCGCAAGATTTGAAAAATTATATGTTCTGTACTGACGATAAACACCTGGATACTATTGAAAATGAGGGGCATATTCGTTACAATATAAAGCGGAGTATTCAGCTGGGAATGGATCCTGTGGATGCTATTGCGATGGCGACTTATCATGCCGCATCTGCTTATGGACTGAATCAGATCGGCTTGCTGGAAGAGGGAAGAGATGCGGATATCGTAGTCCTTGATTCTCTGGAAGAAGTTTCTGTGGATCAAGTGTATCGCAAAGGAGAACAGGTGACTAAAGATATGTTTGATATCGAATCTGCTCCGGTACGGGAATCCATGCTTCATACAGTTGTTTTGCCGGATGTGACGACGGAGAAGATACAGGTAGAGGCAAAGGGTGAGATACCGGTGATCGGCATGGTTCCGAATCAGATTACAACAGAGTTCCTGAGAGAATAAGTACCTGCTCAAGATGGACCGTTCGTTCCCGATAAAATATACTCCAAGCTGTGCGTGATCGAGCGTCACAGAGGAACCGGAAATGTCCAGGCCGCGCCTTTAAAGGGCTATGGGATTACCGGCGGAGCAATTGCTACTTCGGTTGCCCACGACTCCCATAACATTATTGCCGTTGGAGATCGTGATGAAGATATTCTTTCGGCGGTGAAAGCAATGGAAGAACTGCAGGGCGGATATGTGCTGGTTTCAAAGGGAGAGGTAATTGGAACACTGTCGCTCCCGATCGCGGGCCTTTTGAGCATGGAGCCGTCTCGGAAGATACAGGAAACCATCGATGAGATGCTCAAAAAAGCTTGGGATATGGGGATTTCCAGAGAAATCGATCCATTTATCACGCTGTCGTTCATGGCGCTGCCGGTGATACCGGAACTTCGTCTGACCGATCAGGGGCTCGTGGATGTCACTCATTTTCAGCTGCTGTAGGTGAAGATTAAACTTTGTTTACAGCAAAACAAATAAGGAAAAAGGAAGGGTAGTAAGATGCGTAGGAGAAAAAGAAGAAGATGGAACAAAGGAAAAGGTGCGGCATTGTGCCTGATACTCGTTATAGCAGCAGTCGGTATTGTTATCGCAGCGCGGCTTATGCGAACGGAATATCGTTCCGTAAGTGATCATTTTGGCGAGTACGCGGTGCGGGCCAACGAAGGCATCCTGGACAAAGACACCAAAAAGAAATTGGAACAGTCTTTGTATGTTCCTAGGAAGATTGACACCAGTAAGAAACTGATTGCATTTTCGTTTGATGACGGACCGAAACGCGGCAATACGGAAAGGATTCTGAAAGCTTTGGAAAAACAGAATTTCCGAGCAAGCTTTTTTGTCCTGGGGCAAAATGCCAAGGAGTATCCGGATGTTGTAGAGAAGATTTATAAATCCGGAAATGAAGTTTCCGGTCATTCCTGGAGCCATCCGCTTCTGACAAAGCTCAGTCAGCAGGAAATCAGAGAGCAGCAGGATAAGATGAACGATGCGATTTATAAAGCATGTGGAACATCTGCTGTGTCTTTCCGGCCTCCATACGGCGGAATTAACGAAAATGTGAAAAAAATTATTGATGGACCGCTGATCTTATGGAATGTAGATACGTTGGATTGGAAGACCAGAAATGCAAAAAGTACTGAGAAAGTCATTTTAGATAAAGCAAAAGATGGGGATATCGTATTGATGCATGATATCCATAAACAGACGGTGGAGGCGGTAGAAAATGTTCTGCCGATCTTAAAGAAAAAAGGATATGAGGTGTGTACAGTCTCTGAGCTTTTGGAGGCAAAAGGCGTGAAAGCAGGAAAAGGCGATGTCGTTATCAGTGCGCACCAGATAAAATAATACATAAGGGCTTCCGTTATCACTGCGGAAGCCTTTTTTCAGCTAGGAAGGATTTTCAGACTATCCTAAAAGCTCGCCGGAATATACACGCTGAGATTAGAAATATGTTCAGAAAAAGGAGAATGATTGATGAAAAAAGAATGGTGGCACGACAAAGTGGCTTATCAGATTTATCCGAAAAGTTTTTATGATTCCAATGGGGATGGAATCGGAGATCTTCCGGGAATCCTGGAGAAATTAGATTATCTTAAGGATCTTGGGATTGATATTTTGTGGATATCTCCGGTATTTCAGTCGCCGATGGTGGATAACGGCTATGATATTTCTGATTATTATGAGATCGACCCGACGTTTGGAACGATGGAAGATATGGATCGGCTGATTGCGGAAGCAAAGAAACGTAATATTTTCATTCTGATGGATTTGGTGGTGAATCACTGTTCCAGCGAACATCCGTGGTTTCAGGAGGCATTAAAAGATCCGGACGGTCCATATGGGAAATATTTTTATATTATGGATGGGAAAAACGGACAGGTTCCAAACAATTGGAGATCTTATTTCGGAGGCAGCGTCTGGGAAAAACTCCCTGGATACGATAATAAATTTTATTTCCACTCTTTCGCAAAAGAGCAGCCGGATCTCAATTGGGAAAACCCGGAATTAAGGGAACAAATCTACCAGATGATCTGTTGGTGGATGGACAAAGGACTGGGTGGATTCCGTATTGATGCAATCATGAACATCAAGAAAGATCTGACATGGGCAGACCTTCCGGCCGATGGAGCGGACGGCATGGCGGATGTGTATAAAGTATCCCGGAAAGTTCATGGAATCGGGGATTTTCTAAAAGAGATGCGTCAAAGATGCTTTGATCCATACGACGGATTGGGCATTGGAGAAGCGATGTTTTTAGAAGAAGATGCAGTGAAAAATTTCATTGGAGAAAAAGGATATTTTTCATCTATTTTTGCTTTTGAACCATGCCATGTTTATCGGAAAGGGAAAAATTATAAAGAATATTTGTGGCCTCAGCCGTTTGATGATTGGAGAAAAGAAACAGCAAGCAATCAGAAAATGTTGGGGGATATCGGATTTGAAGCCAACATTATTGAGAATCATGACCAACCAAGAGGATCCAGCCTGTTTATCCCGAAAGAAGATTATGGATTTTACAGTGTGACTGCCCTGGCAACGATTATCTTATGTCAAAGGGGCCTGCCGTTTTTATATCAAGGGCAGGAGATTGGAATGTGCAACCGGGAATGGAAGCTGGAAGAATTTAATGATGTGGAGACGATGAGTCAGTATGAGATTTGTTTGAAAGAAGGTCTTTCCCCGGAACAGGCATTGAAAATCTGCTCAAATCACAGCCGGGATAATGCGAGGACACCAATGCAGTGGAGTCATGAGACTAACGCCGGATTTACCAGTGGTGAGCCATGGATGCCGGTGAATGAAAATTATAAGGAAATCAATGTAGAGAATCAAGAGAAGGAGTATGGTTCGGTTCTGAATTTCTATAAACGTCTGATTCGTTTCCGGAAATCAGAAGAATATAAAGAAATCCTGACCTATGGAACTTACGAGCCGCGATATATGGATCAGGACCATATCTTTGCTTATCAGAGATGTCTGGAATCAAAAAAGCTGACGCTGATTTGTAATTTCAGCAGTCAGCCTTCCAGTGTGACGTTAGAGTCAGATTATGAAAATGTCGTATTTGTCAATTATGAACAAACAACAGTCATAGGAGCCGACCTTCAATTAAGGCCTTATGAGGTTGTTGTTTTGGAAAACTAGAAATCCAGGGTTTCCAGTCCTTCAAACTGCATGCGGTAATAGCGTGCGTAAATGCCGTCTTTTTGAATGAGTTCCCGGTGAGAGCCACGCTCTTTGATGGTATGATCATTGACCACCAGGATCTCATCGGCATGTTTGATCGTAGATAAACGATGAGCGATAGTAATCGTTGTCCGGTTCTTGGAGAGGGCTTCCAGACTTTTTTGAATATGGCGCTCGCTTTCATTATCCAGAGCGCTGGTTGCCTCATCGAGGATTAGAATCGGAGGATTTTTCAGGAATACTCTGGCAATAGAGATTCGCTGTTTCTGACCTCCGGATAACCGGGTGCCTCGTTCACCGACGAAGGTATCATAGCCATCCGGCAGATCCATAATAAAATCATGGATATTGGCATTTTTTGCAGCCTGAATGATCTCATCCATGGAAGCATCCGGCTTGCCGTAAGCAATGTTTTCCTTTATGCTGCCGCCAAATAGATAGACATCCTGCTGAACGATTCCGATGGAATTTCGGAGACTCTCCAATGTCATATTCTGAATATCTTGTCCGCCGATGGTAATGCTGCCGCCGGTGATATCATAGAAACGCGGAAGCAGGGAACAGATCGTTGTCTTTCCTCCGCCGGAAGGCCCTACCAGAGCGATAGATCTGCCGGCTGGGATCTGGAAACTAATATGATTTAAAACGATCTCGTTGTCTTCATAGCTGAAAGATACATCATTATATGAGATATCTCCCTGCGGGTTTTGGATCGGTACGGCAGTTTCCGTATCAAAAATCTCCGGCTCTGTTTCGATGATATCCAGAAAGCGTCGAAAGCCGGAAAGACCCTTTTGCATCATTTCCGTTAATTCCACAAGAATCTGGATCGGGCTGATGAAAATACCGATGTATAAAGCGTACATCGCCAGATCGGTTGGCGTCATTTCCCCAAGAGCGACGAAACAGCCGCCGATGGTGAGCGTGATCAAATACATAAGTCCCTGGAAGAAAGTATTCCCGCCTTGGAAGGTCCCCATGGCGCGGTAATTATCTTTCTTTGAGACAAGGAAACCTTCATTTCCTTTGTGGAATTTCTCACGTTCGATTCCTTCATTTGCAAAAGACTGGACAATACGAATCCCGGACAGGGAATCCTGCAGTGTTGCATTGATATCGCCGATCTTCCTGCGGTTGTCTAGGAACGTTGCCTGCATCCTTTGATTCTGTTTCGCACTAAAGAGGATCATGAAAATAACCACGGCGGCAAGAATGAAAGCAAGTTTCCATTGAATCAAGAACAGGAAGATGAAAGAACCAACGATTTTGACCACGGAAATAAATAAGTTTTCAGGTCCGTGATGAGCAAATTCAGAAATATCAAATAAGTCGGAGACCAGTCGGCTCATCATCTGCCCGGTATTATTCTTGTCATAATAAGAGAAAGAAAGTTTTTCATAGTGTTCAAAAAGTTCTCTTCTCATATCTCGTTCCATTTTTGCACCCATGATATGCCCCTGACAGCTGACATAGTATTTGCAAAGAGCCTGTACAATATAGCAGATCAGCAAAACAGCTGCAATCCATGGAAGTGTTCTTAAAATGGTATTAGAATCTTCCAAGAACAATGTACTCGTCAATGTGCGTAAGATCTGAGGGAATGCCAGATCTACAATGCTGATAAAAGCCGCACAAAGCAGATCAAAAAAGAAAACAGCTTTGTAAGGGCCATAATATCGAATAAACTTTTGAAACGTATTCATAATTTACACTCCTATCAATAAATTGTCCGAAAAAGAACGGCCGGACTAACAAATCATTATAGAACAAAAAGGGAAAAGAAACAAATGGAAATTGGTTTAAAGTTAGAGAAGCTGTTTTTCTTGGCTTCCTTGAAATCCCTCTTTTTTAATGATAATATGAGGTCAGATAGAGGACATGAATACTCTGAATCCTGGACAGGATTTTGATGAACTGCCGGAGACTTATGTGATTTTTATCACTCGTGATGATGTGTTTGGATATGATCTTCCGATTTATCATATCGAGAGAAAGATTAGAGAAGTTCAGGCGGACTTTAAGGACGAAGCGTATATTATCTATGTGAATTCCCATCGGCAGGATGACACAAAACTTGGAAGATTGATGCAGGATTTTCACTGCAGGAATGCCGAAGATATTCACAGTGAGGTTTTGGCAAAACGTGTATATGAATTGAAAGAAACTTGGGAAGGAGTTGATTTTATGAGTCGTGAGATGGACGAGATATACAACGAAGGAGCAATGGAAAAGGCGAAGGAAACTGCACTGACACTTGCAGACAGAGGGATGTCCGTACCAGATATTGCAGATATCGTTAAGGTCAATGTAAAATTGGTGCGGCAATGGTTGTCTGAAAACAGGAGTTTGGCAAAGTAAAACTGTATCGGAAATATTAAGATAATAAATGAACAGGGTTTTCGTTATAAAAATGCGGGAGATATTTGACAGCAGGGGATTAGCAGAATGTGTATATGAACGAAAAGAGAACCAGGAAAGTGGGGAAAGATGAAGATTGCGGATCAGCTGCTGGATCGTATTTCCGGCACGACTTTTCGATATCATGATATTTTGGAGCAAAGGCCGGATATGAGCTATCAGGAGCTTTATGCGGTGCTTGACTGTTTGGAAAAAGAGGGAAAGATTCGGCCGATAAAGAACAGCGGCAGGACGTCATTTCGCCCGTCTGTTTATCAGAAATATCGAAAGATTCCGAAGAAGGATGATTTCAGCCGCTGGATTCCGGAGATTCAGCGGCTGCATACGAAGCTGAATGTGGAAGGCTATTTAAAACACCCGAAGTCCTATGCGGCGAATCGGGAAGCAATCCATCAGCTGAGTGAATTTTTGTGGCAGGAAGAGGTCGTGTGCAGGCTGGAAATGTCTGTGAAAGAAAAATCCTTTGCGATCTGGGGAGATGAGAAGTTTCTGGAAAGTTCCTCTGGGAGGCAGATCCTGCGATTTAACGAGATAACAAGGAGAGATCTTGGCTTTTATGAGACCCCGGAGCCTTTTTTCTCCAGAGAATTTCAAAAAGATGGAGCGGTTCTGGTGTTGGAAAATAAGGATCCCTGGTATTCGATCTGCCGAATTTTTCTAAAAGATAAGAAATATTCTCTTTTGGGAGAGCAGATCGGCCTGCTGATTTACGGGGAAGGGAAAAAGGTTCAGAGGCAAAGCGCTTTGACAGATTATCTGGAAGAGATCGAGTGGGATCATGCAGAGATCCTTTATGTGGGAGATATTGACCGGGAAGGATTTGCTATTTTTGATGGAATGTGCAAAGGAAATCCGAAATGTGAGATTCGGCTGTTTGCCGGGATTTATGAAAAAATGGTGCAGAAAGCGGAAAGTTTGAGCAAGTTTCCCGATGCGCCTAGCCGAAGGAATATTGTGTGGGATCAAAAGATCCTGGATGTTTTTTCAAAAGAAACGAAAGAAAAAATACAAGAGATCTTAGAACAAAAGAAGATGATTCCCCAGGAGATCTTAAATTACCAAGATTATAAAGAAATGTGCAGAGGTGGAGAATGCTGGAATATTTAAAGGGATTTGAAGAAAGGATGGGATTTATAGCGGCCGTGGATTCGATCGTTGGCCGCAGGAATCGTTCTGCCGAGATTGAGGAGTGGTTTGAAGGAGAGGAGCTTAACAACCTCTTTTTCTCACTGCTCGTTTATATTATGGAACAGACGTTAAACGAGAATGATCAGTGTACAATGGAAAATATGGCAGAGTTTCTTGGTGAAGTTCTTCCATACTATGGGAAGAAGTTTTCCTACGAACAGACGTATCGGCTGACGGAATATATGGTACGGGATATCCTTCAGAATAAGGGGGAAGGAAAAACATATCAGGTCATGGACTATGAACATGGCGAAAAAGAGATCTATATCCGTCTGATTCGGGACAAGATTACCCCGGAAGGCAAAATCGTTTATCAGCTGACAGATCAGGGGTATGACCTGTTATTCCGTACCAGAGAAGTGGATAAAGAATTAGATTTTAAATTAGAGCAATTAAAGCTCAAAGAGCTGTTAAAACGAAAGAATTACAAACATGCCTTCCGTCAGAGCCAAGAGCTTATGAGCATGCTGCGCCAAAAAGAACATGAGCTGGAACTTTTTATCGAGCGGATCCGACAGAATATCCACACGATCGACCGAGGGGAGCATAAAAAACTCCTGGAAGAGACCTATCATCTTTTGGACGAAGAATATCAGGGAATGTTAGAGCTGAAGAAACAGGTAGAAAAAGATAAAGAAAGAATTTACCAAGAACAGGCAGAGCATACGATGGAGGACGAAGCTGTCTCCGAAGCTCTGCAGAATCTGGAAATGATCCGGAAGAATCTTTCAGCCGTGACGACACAGCAGAGGAATCTGATCGGAAAGCGGTTCGAGATGAACGATATTTATGAGGAGACAATCAGGGACAGCTTTTATACGGCCATTGTAAGACGTTATGATTTTCAAAAAGAGATTATGGAACCGTTGGAAAAGCTTCACGGAGAACAAATCGAATCTTTGTGGAAGCTGTTTGTGCCGCTTCGGAAACCGAAGGTCAGAAAACAGCTGTTATTGTCCATGCCATATCAGCCTCAGGGAAAACTTGGCGAAGAAGAGGAAGAAGAAGCTCCAATGGAAGAGGAAGTATTTGAGGAAGACAAGAGATTTCAGGAGCAAAAACGCCGCGATATGATCCATGTGAAATTGATGGAACGAATTTTCTCTTATGCAAGCCAATTTGGGACGTATGAATTTTCAGATCTATATGACTATATGGATGAAGAAGTAGAAGAATTTGAAAATTACACAGAGGAAAAAAGAATTTTCCTTGTGATGCTGAAACTATATGATTACAAAACCATCGATCTTAAGGAATGGAGGAAGCGGGAAGATAAGGAAATCCCGGAAGCCAATGGAGAATTCGATTTGTCTTATTGTCTCTCACAGATGGAACTGCGCCATCCGGATCTTTATGGGATTGAGAGTCTTTCTTTTGAGAAGACAGGGGAGAAATTCCGAACTCAGATGGAAGAGAAATCTATGGAAAGTGACGGCATAACGGAGAGAAACGTAAAACAGATTTTGATGGATGATATCAGGATCATTGTACGAAAGACAGAAAGCGAGGGAAGAGCCAATGTTGAGGGAAGCGCTGGCAGTGTATCATAAATTATTAAAAGATGGGGAACTTGACGCGAAACGAGATGGAGAGCTGTATTTGGAATTTCGGAAAGAAGAAGTGAGGCAGACCTTAAGTCAGTTTGAAGAAGAGCTGGGTTTTCGTCTGCTGGATACAGGAAAGACCATTTATTTGGTTCCGAATCAGGACAATGAAGTGCTGGGATATACCCCAAAAGAATATCGGCAGAACATCTCCTTGGATGCACGCCTTGCAGACGCTTATCTGCAAAGTTACATTTTCATGATGATTTTTCAGATGTTTTATGGCGGGAAAAATACCAACCCGATTCAGAGAGAATTTATCCAGACTAAGGATTTGATTGAAGCGTTGGATCAGAAAATGAGAGGCTATTTGGAGGACGAGGAGCATACCGGGGAGCTGGAACAGGAAAAAGATATCAATTTCGGAAAGATTGCAAGACTCTGGGAGAGTAAACAAATCGGTGATTGGAATCTGCGGAAATCAAAATACGGAACATTAAGCCGCGCCTATCATCAATTGGAACATGAAAGCTTGATTCGGATTTTCGAGGAAGGACAGCAGATCCGCAGGACGAAGCGTATGGACGATTTGTTCCTATATCATTATCTGGACGAAGAGCGAATACAGGATCTGCATAAAATACTAGGACAAGGAGAGGAAAATGCCGAAGATTAATAGAATTCGTATCATTAATTTTGCTTATAACGACGATGCCAGAGAGATCACCGATGAAATCTTTCGATTTTATGATGGAGAAAATGCGCTGCTGAACCTTGCCAACGGAGGAGGAAAGAGCGTATTGGTTCAGCTGATGATGCAGCCGATTCTTCCGGATCTGAAAATGCAGAAGCGAAGGATGGCGGACTATTTTAAAAAAGGAACCAGCCCGGCGTATGTGATCTTAGAGTGGAAGCTGGATAACGAAGTCCGCAGAGAATATCTGATGACCGGGATTGCCATTGCGCCTAGAACTTCATCGGCAGATGAGAGCGGCCGAATCCATTATTTCACATTTGGGAATTATTATCGCCAGGCATCTTCCTTTGATCTGGAATCTCTGCCTTTTGTGCGGAAAGAAAACGGACGGAATCTTCTGCTTCCGTTTGAAAAAGCAAGGGAGAGCGTAAAGAAGATCATGTCTTCTAACAGGGAAGCTTTTTATTACAGCCGGGAAGATGCGCCGGAATACCGAAGAAAACTTTTGGAATTTGGGATTTCTCAGGAAGAATGGAAAAATATTATCGTGCGCATGAATAACGATGAAGGTGGAATTACAGAGTTGTTCGAGCGATGCAATACATCCGACAGCATTTTGAATGAATGGATTATTAAAAATATTGAAAAAGTGCATTTGGCAGGGGATGATGAGCAGGTCGGAATCCAAGATCTTTTGCAGAAACTGGCAGAAGAGACGATGCGAAAAGAAGGTTATATCCAGGCAAAGGAAATGATGAAGCGGTATGAGTCTTCCCACGAGCAGTTGGAAGGAGAACTGGGTGTATTAAAAAAGAAACTTAGAAAAGAGGAAGAAGCGCAGGATCGTTTTCAAGGCATGTATCAGGCCTTGGGCAGTTTGTATGGAAAGCTGAGAGAAGAGCAGTCTCACATGGAAGAGATGATTTATGAGGCAGAACGGCAGGCAGAATCTTCCAGAAAGAAAACAGAAGAGCAGAAAAAGGAAAATATGTATCTGCAGGATTGCCAGCAGGCGGCTAAATTATGGACAAAAGCCAGAGAACTGCAGGGTGCCGCAGATGCTTTGAGATTAAAGATCCAGATGGATCAGGAAGGGAATGAGACTACTGCAAGGATACAAGATCTTGCCTACTCTCTGAGAAAAACATGGAAAAAACGGCTGGAAAATGCCGAGGCGAAGGAGACCGCTTACGGTCGGCAGCAAAAAGAACAGCAGGAAGTAAAAAAGAAGAAAAAACAGCAGAGAGATGAGATCGATGTTTTGATGCAGAAATTGTATCAAAAGAAAGGAATGCTTGAGAATGAGACAAAGCGTTTCCTGGCAAAGGAGCCGGAAATATTGGAACGAATCGGCATTTCCCTCTTGCGTAATATTCTTGGCAATCTGGAAACAGAGGAAGTTCGTCAGGCAGAAGAACAGTTAAAAGAAGCAACCTTAAAGACAAAAGAACTCTATGAAGCAGGAGAAGCCAGGAAAAAAGAACTGGATCAAAAGGAGAAGCAGCTGTCCAGGCAGCATCTGGAGACAGAGAAGGAACTGATCTTATTAGATGCAGAAAAAGACAAACTGGAACAGGAGCAGGAAATCTTTGCTCAGGCGGTGGAGAAGTGCGGAAAGATTCTTCGTTTGTATGATCTGGATCAAGAAATGCTGTATGACCAAGAAGCGCTTCAAAAAGCCATGGATGAGAAGATCGGAGAGCAGTCAAAACGGATTTCCGGTGAGCAGGCGCAGGAGCGGCAGATCCAAGATCTCTTATATGGCTTAGAGAATCACAGAGTTTATCTTCCTGAGAATCTGCTTGTCTATTTGGAGAAAGAGGATATTTCCTATGAAACGGGCGAGGCTTATCTGCAGAATCTTTCCGAGGAACGGAGAATGGAAATTCTGGAAGAAGAGCCGCTGCTTGCATTTGGTATTGTCATTTCCACGGAAGATCAAAAGAAGGCAGAAAAACTTTCCTTTGAAGGATGTACCTTGCGCCAGATCGTTCCAATTTATACGTATCATGAATTAAAGACGGAGAAACCGGAAGGAGGACCGCTCTATCATTATGAGAAGGGACCGGGCTTGCTGGCAGTCCATGAGAAGGCCATCTTCGAAAGCCGGCAGAGAGAAAAGTATCTGAATCGGAAGAAAGAGCAGCTGGAAGAATGCAGGACAAGGAGAGCCCATTGGGAGCAGGAGCAGGCCAGTTTGTTCCGGGGCAAGAATGTGTTGGAATCTTTTGCTTATGAAAAAGGAACGGAAGAACAAATTCTTCAGAAGTTTCGCATGCTGAGGGAGAAGAAGGAAGCGCTGGAACAGCAAAAAACAGAATTAGAAGGACAGCAAAAGCAGACAAAAGAACAGCTGGACATGCTGCAGGCAGAACTTCCGGAAAGGAAAAGGAACTGGCAGGAATCGTTTCAAAGGGAAGAAGAATTCCGGCAATTCTTAAAAGAAGACGAATTGTATCAGGAAGCCAGAAAAGAATTGGAACAGGTTTCTGATCGGCTGGAAAAGGAACAAGAAACCCTGCAGACTATAAAGGAAGAGCAGACCGCCGCAGAGAAAGAAGCAGAACGGCTGATGCAGATGCTTCAGGAAGCTCGGACAGCGAAAGACAGCGCAGCGAGAAAAGCAGCGAAGTACGAATTTGCCAAAGAAGGAACTTTTCTTGAGATTAGCCTCCAACAGATGGAAAAGGAATATGAAATGTTAGTGTTGGAGCAGAGCGCCGGTTTGGAAGAGAAGAAGAGTCAGTTGGAAGAAAAAGAACTGCAGCTTAGGGAGAATGCCCAGGAACTGGAAGAGATTGGAGTTCCGAAGGAAGATTATGAAGAGGCAGAATATTCACAGGAAGAAGCACAGAGACTGAAAGCAGAAGGAAAAGAGCTGGAAGAAAAGATCGCCGAACTTCATCAACAAGTGGAGCGTGTTAAGGAAGCCAAAGGAAAGGCAGAGTCTGATCTTTCTTTTGCACAGAATCGCTTAAAGGAAGTTGGGCTTACAGAGCCCCTTGGCCGGGAAGAGATCCATCGGGATTATGACCTCAGAAGAAAAGAGACGGAAAAGGTTCTGAAAGATTGCCAGATTCGTCAGGCGGAAAATGGAAGACGGCTTTCTGAGGCGCAAGGACTTAGAAAGAGAATCGAAGATCTGATGGAAATCGAAATACTGCCGGGAGTCCGAAAGACGGTCGAGCTGGAAAAAGATTTAGAAAAGCAGTTTGCAAAGTTTCGAAATGATCTTAATGGTTCCAGGAAGCAGAGCCGGGAAGAAAAACAGCGATGCCAAAAAATGTATCAGAAAATCAAAGAGGAATTTTACGGAAAAGATGCCTGCATATCAGACATTTTGGACACACTTTTGTTGATCCCGTTTGAGAAAGAAGATTTGAAACAGGAAACGATCGATCTCTGCCTGGAAGAATTTGTGAAGAAAAAAGAGAGCCTGAAGAAGCTTCTGGATTATTATGATACCCAGTTGGAAAATATTCAGCATACGAAACAGCAGGTTGTGGATCAATGTATGAGTTATGCTGCTATGCTGCACGAAGAAATCCGAACTATTGTACAAAAGTCCAGGATACGTTTGACCGGAAAGAGCCGGCCGGTCCAGATGCTGCGTATCGATATTCCAAGAGAGTTGGACGGAGAAGCAAGGCAGCGGATGGAGGCTTATTTGGATACTTGTCTGGGAATTGTAATCGATTATCGCAGAAATGCCCGGGAATCCGATGACCGCAAGATCCGAAATCGCCTGACTGCGCTGACATCGGGTCGGGAACTTTTGAATCAGGCGATCGGTACGAGTAAGATCCCGGTTTATGTCTATAAGATTGACTTGAATGAGAAAAACAGCGGAATGAAGCGGTGGCAAGACGCTATGTCTCAAAACTCCGGCGGAGAGAAATTCGTTGTTTTCTTTACCTTGGTGTCTATCCTGATTTCTTATATCCGCGCAGCCAATCGGAAATATGCGGGAGAAGACCCGATGGAAGAATCTAAGGTATTGATTATGGATAATCCATTTGCCAGAACTTCTTCCGAACATCTTTTAAGAGCGGTGATGGATATTGCGGATACCTTCTCCATTCAGCTAATCTGTCTGTCAGATTTAAGTCAGAGTTCGATTACCAATCGATTCAGTTTGATCTATCAGCTTAGTATCCGAAAACGGATGTACAGTGACAAAGAAGTTTTAAAGATCGGGGATATGAGAGTGAATCAACCGGGATTGACAGAGAATGAGAAACTGGAACACATGGAACTCTATGAGACAGGAATGCAAGGTGAAATCTGGGATTTGATGGATAAGTTATAAACAAACGCCTTCTTGGGGATGAATTAGATCCCCAGGAAGGCGTTCATCTTTTTCCCGAAAACAAAGGAAAAGAGGTTTGTAATGTTTCCGCTTAAGAAGGCAGTAAGAATGGTACCGACACCGATCGGTGATAAATTGTGGAGAAAGGTAAAGGCTACAATGGCAGAGCAGGCGGTAAGGGAAAGTTCCAGGCAGACACGGATGCTGCCGAAGCTATGGTGTATTTTGTCTGCAATACTTTTTACCAGTCCTTCCATTGGCATAACTGCGAAGCCGGAATGGATGGTGAAGGCAACACCGACAGATAAGATCACACATGCCAGAAAAGAAAGGGAAAGTTTCTCTGCGATTCCATATGGCTGGATAAAATATAAACACCTGGAAGTGCCTTCAATAAAAGCAGAATACAGGAATGTGAGAGCGAGCTGGATTAGCTGACTCTTTTTAAATTGTTTTAACACGAGAGCCTCACCAATCAGGAAAGTCGTGTTGATCAAAAAGTTAAAAGAAGCATAGCTGTGGAATGGGAAAAGGTAGGTCAGTGTCAGTGCAATCGTACAGCTAGGCGCCACTCCAAGAGCTGCCTTTATAAATAAATTAGAGCCTGTGGACATAATTAATAATCCGGCAATGTAAATGATCATGCGATGATAGAAATAGTTTTTATTTCTTTGGTTCATGGATATCTCCTCTTATCTTGCTTATCATTTTCTTTGTCTTAGTATAGGGATGAAAATGCTTTACAGTCAATTCCACTTTGTCTATAATATATTCCAGAAAGGAATATATAAGATGGAGATACAGCAGTTATATTATTATATGGAATTATGCCGGCAGAAAAATTTTACAGAAGCAGGGTACATCTGCAGCATGACCCAAGGGGCGTTGTCAAAACAGATCCGAAAGCTGGAAAATGAACTGGGGATGACTTTGATTCGCAGAAACACCAGAAAATTTGAATTATCGGAGGAAGGAAAAGTATTTTTAGGGTATGCAGAAAAAATGACAGCTCTTTATGAGGAAATGCTGTTTTCTCTGCAGGAAAACCAGGAAATACGAATCGGAAGTATGCCTGTGCTTGCCCCTTATCATTTTGCGGATATTGTGGCAGATTTTCATGAGACATACCCGGATATTCAGCTGATCCTTAACGAAAAGAAAGGAAGGGAGATTGTTGCTGAGGCGGACGATTATGATTTTCTGATTTTGAGAGATTCCATGATCAAAGACCCGGAGAAATACTGGTTCTATCCGTTATACGAAGACCGGCTCTGCGCAGTACTGTATGAAGATCATCCGCTGGCTTGCTGTGATAAAATCTCCCTGAAAGAATTAAAGGATGAAGTATTTGTATTTCCGGTAAAAGAAAGCGGAAGCTATGATATTTTTTATGACAGCTGCAGGAAAGCAGGATTTGAACCGGATATTCAATTTGAATTCCCACAGGCAAATACGATCATGAGTTTTGTGAAAGCACGGATGGGCGTAACTGTAACTTTTACAAAAGTATATGAGGAAGTATCCGGCCAGGGGATCTGTATGATCCCCCTGGAAGATGACTTCCGATCCCCAATTTCCTTGATCTATCCAAAGAGACAAAACTTGGATCCGGCAAAGAAAATATTTCTGAAATATATACGGTCGTTACGAAAATAATGGGAATACAACTTATTCTTTTTGAATGTGTTACTAATTTGACGGCAAATAATACTTAAATAATATTTGTATTTATGAGTTTTAAAAATGAAACATATAATAATAAAAATGTTACAAAAATAGAACATTTTTATTGACGGAAAACATTTCTATGTTATAATTATTATGTAAATAAATGGAGGGATTGTCATGAATGAGTTGTTAGGAAGTCGCATCAAAAGTCTTCGTAAGGCTGCAAATTTTACACAGGAAGAGATTGCCAATGAAATCGGAATAAGCAGGCAGAAATATGCTCGTATTGAAAACGGTGTTAATAGTATTACTCTTGATATTTTAATGAAGATAGCAGATGTTTTGGAAGTTACGGTAGCTGATATAACAAGAGTACTTGATGAAACTCCATCTGTAGAATATAGAGTAGGAACAAAAGATACCTCTTCTAAAAAAATTTTTGATATGTTAGATCTTTTTTATGCGAATAAGCATATGTATGCAAAGTTACAGAAAGATGCAGGGAACTAAGAAGGAGATGACATATGCGGAAATTACGGAAAAAACAGATTCGAATTAAAGCGAACTCTATTAGAGAAAAATGTAAAGTAGGCAGATATGGAATTATAGACTTGTTCAAAGAGTGTGAAAGATTAGGATATAATTTAATAAGATATCCGCTTGGGGATAATGCAGACCTTGGATTTGTTTTGATGAAAGAGAATGATATTATTATTTTTACAAATACAAGCAGCCGGCTATCCAGAGAGATTTTTACATTGGCACACGAGATTGGACATGTGATTCTTCATATGAACAAAGAAGAAACATTTATTGATGATAATGTTACAATCTCAGGAGGAAGTACAGATGAAAAAGAACAAGAAGCAAATTATTTCGCTGCATGTTTATTAATGCCAGAAGCCGACGTTGAAAGATTTTTGGATTTTGAACTGGATGAATTCCCAGAAAGAAATTTATCTGCAATGGACATTGCAAGAATTATGTCAGAATTTAATGTAAGTTTTGATATGGCATTGAATCGTTTGGAAAATTTGGGGAAAATAGACGCAGAGGAACATCTTAGACTTGATAATGAGAGAAATCAGAGACGAGTTGGAAATCTCCTTCGCAGTGTAGGAGGCAATGCAAAATTAAACGAAGCAGCAGAGTATATCGATATACCATATGAGTATATGGAATATGTGATATACAATTATAATCATAATGCTATACCGCAAGGAACCTTAGAGAGGGCGCTCGAGTACTTTCACCTTACAATGGATGATATAAGTGACAGGCTTAGCGATTTTACAGAAGAACAGGATGATTTAGATGATTTGATTGGAGGTTTGATAGATTGAGAGCCTCTTTAGATACAAATGCAATTATTCATTTTTATAAAGCAAGTTTACAAGATATCTTATTCCAATTTTTTGAAGATGGTGTGTTTATATATGAGCAGATACGAGATATAGAATTGGAGCACCATGGAAAAGACATATTGAACCAGGTTGATGCAGATATTGAAGCAGGGAAGATAAAAAAATATACAGATATAGAATTAAAAGAACTGCACGTTTTTAGAATCTTTGAAAATAATGTTCTTGATAACAAAATGTTGTATGGAGCAGGAGATTTGGGAGAAGTTTATGCAATTGCACTTGCACAGACAATAGGAGCCTATTCCTTGGTGACTGATGATATAAAGCAAGGTGGCCCATATATGTCGTTAATGCAGTTTGATGACGATATTATGCCATTTAATTTTGCAGATATATTGATTCTTAGATATCTTGTAGGGGATGCAGATGCTTTAAAAACGGTGAAAGATTTTGATTTGATTAATAAGAATTCTGATTTGAATTGGATATTTAGAAGTCAAGTGATAAAATTTATTAGAAGGTTTTGGAAAAGTCCATATCGGCTGGAAGATTCGAAATGGATGCAGGAATTGGTTATTCAAAATAAAATTGCTGTGAAAACAAAATTTACCGAGTTACAAAAATTAATATAATGCATTTGCTAATAGGAATATTTTCCTGGATTTATTTACAAGATAAAATGGGGGATATCTCTTCATTATCTAATTTGATGATGAAAAGATATCCCCTCTATGATTTCAAAATAAGAACTTGTGAAGTATATTTATAATTTCCGGAAGCGGTTGATGCAGGCGAAGATTTCCTGTCTTCGCGGCATTGCAAGTCCCGATTTTAAATAATTGCTTCCTGTGACAGAAGATAATCCCTGACGTTTGATTTGATCCAGAAGTTGATCAACGATCTGCTGAAGGGATTTTTTTCCGTCCATCACATGAAGCTGCGCATAGAGGAACACATAGCCGAGAGCGGCGGTTTGTTCTGTGTCTGCCAGCTGTTCCACATATCTTAAATCAATCAATTCTTTATTGATAGAAACGCTGTCTTTTCCCATGACTTTGACTTTGGTGCGCCGATCTTTTAACAGGCTTTTGCAGGGAGCAAAACAACGCTGAAAATCCGGGAGTGTCGGTTCATCTTCCGGAATAGAAACCGCAGGAAAATCTTTTGCGGCTTCTTTTGCTTCCCGGGTGATATCTTTTGGCAGGTAACGATCCATTTGGATAATGTAATCTGCGGTATGGAAGAAAGACCCGGAACTGCCCGCCACCAGAATCGAAGATATTCCATGTTTATCATAAAGATATCGGATCCGCTCAATAAAAGGTGTAATCGGCTCCTGATCTCTATGAACAACTTTTTGCATCAATTCATCACGAATCATAAAATTAGTTGCGCTGGTATCTTCATCAATGAGAAGAAGGGCTGTCCCGGATTCAATAGCCTCCATGGTGTTGGCTGCCTGAGAGGTACTTCCGCTGGCGTCTTCCGTAGAAAAGGAAGAAGTGTCTTTTCCATTTGGAAGGTCATTGATAAAAAGAGAGATATCGGTACGGCGAATACTTCTTCCATCCTCGGCACGAAGCTTGAACGCACTGTCATCGGTCAGGACATATTCACGGCCATCTCCGGCAATATGATTATAAACCCCCAGTTCCAATGCTTTCAAAAGGGTTGATTTTCCATGATACCCTCCGCCGACGATTAATGTGATTCCTTTTGGGATTCCCATTCCGGTGATTTTTTTGCAGTGGGGCGGAGTCAGCGTTACTTGAAAGCTTTTTGGTGATACAAAAGGAACCGAATGTTTCATTGGCCGCTGGGAAACGCCGCTTTCTCTTGGCAGAATAGAACCATCTGCGACAAAGGCACAGAGCCCATGGAGAGGAAGCTGTTCCCGAATGTACTGCTGATCATCGGAAAGATGGAGGTCTCGGATCAGATCTTCCCGGCGGATTCTGCGATAAAATAAGGAGGCTTCTGCAGCTTTCGGAACAAGCTCAAACAACATTTTTTCCAAAGATCTGGCGTCGATGGTTCGTCCTCTTGCCGGGAAACCGGCTTCGAGACAGGCGGTAATATCTCCGGTCTTTGGATCTACGGTCAATGCGGTACGCTCTAAGATTTCCTGGCCACAGCTGCTGGCAGACAAAAGACCGCTTTTCCCGGAACCCTTTGCCTGAAAGCTAAAACGAGCAAGCTGTTTTCCGAATAAACGGAGCAGATGATCCTGAAAAGCGATCCTGCGCCATGGTTTGTCAAAAAACTCTTTTGGAAAGCCGGCATCTTTCCCAGGGACACTGAGGCTTAAATGGGAAGGTGAAGCAAAAGGATCCCCCTGCACATGGTTGATATTTAAGCGATAAGATGAAAATTGATAAGTTCCTCGAAGGCTTTTATAAGCCGGATACCCTTTATGATCCATAGATCTTAACATGCTTCTTAAAGAAGATGAAGGTTTCATAGATTTAAAACTCCTTTCTTAGGCTGACTCTTTTTTTCATAACACAAAACAGGAAGAAAGTAAAGGGAAGAGGGGTGTGACAAATCACGTGAAATGTGAAAAATTATAAACTAATTGGCGTTGTTTCTAAAAGATCCCGATCTATTGAGAAAAAATATCTGCCATGATATGATGCGCTTGTAGTTAAGAAATACCGGTATTTATAACGTTTGAAAAGCACAATGAAAAGAAAAGGAGTGAATGAAAAATGATGCAGAAAATTCAAAAGTTCGGTGGAGCTATGTTCACACCGGTACTTCTGTTCGCATTCGCAGGTATCTCCGTAGGTATCGGAACCCTGTTTACAACAGAAGCGATCATGGGTGGATTAGCAGCACCGACAAGCATGTGGTATAAATGCTGGAACGTCTTCCTTCAAGGTGGATGGACGGTATTCAATCAGCTGCCGCTTCTGTTCGCAGTTTCTCTTCCAATTGGTATGGCAAAGAAACAGAACGCAAGATGCTGTATGGAGGCATTGGTTCTTTATTTAACTTTCCACTACTTTGTAAACACAATTCTTACACAATGGGGCGGAGTATTTGGCGTAGATATGGCTGCAGAAGTTGGCGGAACCAGCGGACTTGCAATGATCGCCAGCATTAAGACACTGGATATGGGTATGATCGGTGCTTTAGCAGTTTCCGGAATCGTTATTTGGGT
>ERZ1643249.1543-NODE-1543-length-22982-cov-6.349588_pt1 | contig 22982 bp, 20 predicted proteins | sample MGYA00579263_ERZ1643249 | MGnify/ENA primary metagenome ERZ1643249 (study PRJEB29033, sample SAMEA4952264) | chicken gut metagenome | biome: Broiler Chicken; feature: Gastrointestinal Tract; material: Caecum | place: Ireland | collected 2018 | study: Broiler... | reverse complement strand
TTACTTGGCTATTATGATGCAAAACAAGTGATAACCGATATTGCCCGTGGAGAAGCTGACTTAGATACCCTAAAAGCGGGTGCAAGTCTTATCCCTGTGGCAAAAATTACGAAAGTTCCCAAAGTCGTAAAAGCGATAGGAAATGTTGGGAAGACCGGGTCTAAGAAAGGAAAAGAAGGAGAAAAAATAGCAAAATCCGGTCAAGCAAAACAGAAATCTAAGTCCAAGGAGGCACAAAAACGCTCTTCAAAACATAATCATCGGCTTCCTCAAATGGAGGTTAAATTTAAAAGAAATCCTAAGCATAATTCAAAAGAATTTAATAGGCAACTTGAAAATCAAGAAAAAGGAATGAATGAACGAACTGTAGATGAATTTATTAAGAATAGAGATAGGTATTTAAAGGAAGGGCGTTCAAAAGAAGGAGATAAAGCACAAAGAAGCATTCGAAAAAAGCACTTAAAGATGAAATTAAACGTTTACGTAAAGAGGAAGGATTAAGTAAATCAGAGGCAGAAAAAAGGGCAAATGATTGGATTAAAGATAAGGCTGTTTTACATAATCCTGACCAAATAGCAGGAGGAAATCCATTGGGGACAGGTGGTGGATTAGGTGATAAACAAATTAATTCTTCAATAGGTTCTCAGTGGCGTTCAAGAATTGATGACTTAGATAGTGCAGTGAGAAGACAAGCTGAAAAAATGACAAAAGAAGAAAGGAAAAATACGTATTTAAATATAAAATTAACGAAATGAGGTAGAAGTATCATGCATTATGAAGCGTTAAATGATTTTGTTTTTGAAAAAAAAGTTCCAAAAGAAATTTTAAAGAAATATGAGAATAAAATTCCAGAAGAGCTGTATCAAGTGTGGAAAGAATATGGTTTTGGGAGTTTTATGAGTGGATATTTAAAGATTATAAATCCTGATGAATATCAGGAAATAGTTGATGAAGATTACTTTAGGGAAGATTCACCTATTCCTCTTTTTTCTACTGGTATGGGTGATATAATTATATGGGAGGAAAACAAGTATTTGATATTATTGAATTTTAAGTTAAAAGATTTATCTGTTATATCTTCAGGTTTTGATTTTTTCTTTGAAGATATAGTTGAAGATGAAGGTTTTGGAAAAAACGATTTGGAATGGGGATTATATCCTAAAGCAGTAGAAAAATATGGACAACTTGCATATGATGAATGTTTTGGATTCGTTCCTCTTTTAGGACTTGGTGGTGCTGAGAAGGTGGAAAATATGGAAAAAGTAAAACTGATTGAACATATTCAAGTGATTACACATTTGTTAGGACCGATTGAATAGATAAGGTAATAAATGAAAAAACAAGGTCAGTGAGTCGTAAACTACATTAAGCATGACCTTATTTTTATTTGCAAGAAAGGAGGAGAAAATATGCAAAAGTAAGTCAATCAATAGGCGGACAATGGGAAAGTCAGATCGGTCAAATCGATAAACAAATTAGGAAGTTAGAAAAAATATGACCGAAGGAGAGAAAAAACAACTTATTTTACATATGAGGTTATCCAATGATGAAAGTATGAAGGTTATGCGATTTGAGATACTAAAGGATTTTCCATTTGAATAAAAAGTGCCACAAGAGGGAATCCAAAAATATCAAAATTGTATTCCAGAACAATTATTATATGTTTGGCAAGAATATGGTTTTGGCAGTTTTATGAATGGATATTTAAAGATTATAAATCCAGATGAATATCAAAAGTTAATTGATGATTTTTTATTTTAATAGTCACATTTCTTTTCCAATTTTTATAACAGGAATGGGTAATAGTATTGTATGGAAAGAAGGAACCAATTTTACTGTGATAAATTATAGAAAGCAGAATAAAGTAATCTCTGTGGGATTTGAATATTTTATGGATGACTTACTGGATAAAGAATATGTAAAGGACAGTTTTGATGGATTTAAACATTGTAATCAAGCTGTGAAAAAATATGATGTTTCTTTGTATAATGAATATTTTGGCTATGTGCCTTTCTAGGATGAGGTGGTTCAGAAAAAGTCGCAAATATGTAGAAAGTGAAATTCATTGAACATTTACAAGTAATTGTACATTTATTGGGTTCTATTGAATAAAAAATTAGGATATAAAAGCAAGGTTAGACATATTTTACAGCGAGTAGCCTTGACATTGAATGGATTAAGTAATATAAAATGGTGAATTGAAGAAGAGTTTGGTTATTGAACATCAAAGCATTATGAATTATATTTAAATTAAGGTTGGTTTATATCAAATTTATAGCACAGAGTTTTGAAGTGGAGAAAAAATGAATTACATTGAATTAAGTAAAGAGATATCCTATGCACTTCGTCATGCTCCATGGGAGTATGAATTGGAAATAAATGAAGAAGGTTGGGTACAAGTAGAACAATTGTTGGATGCTTTGCATAAAGATGAAAAATGGAAAAAGATATCTGAAAAAGATTTGATTACAATGATTGAAAAGTCAGAAAAGAAAAGGCACCAGATTCTCAATGGAAAAATAAAAGCGTATTATGGACATTCTATTCCGATAAGAATTGTAAAAGAGGAAAAAATGCCACCAGAGGTATTGTATCATGGAACTGCTAGAAAATTTACAAATTCTATTAGAGAAAAAGGGCTGTTGCCACAAAGTAGGCAATATGTTCATTTATCACAGGATATTGAAACGGCATATCGTGTTGGTATACGACATGATATGAGGCCTTGCATTTTGAAAATTGATGCCATTCAAGCATGGAAAGATGATATAAAGTTTTACTACGGAAATGAAAAAGTTTGGTTGGCTAATGAAATACCAAGCAAATATATCGTTGAAATATCATGTTGATAAAGTCAGTAGATGTAAAAATCTATTGACTTTTTTATGCTTCAAATTTTATATAATCAAATCTGTAAAATTTATTCCTCTTCTTCTTTTTAAAATTCCAATATCAACTCTTTTTCTTTTGAACATCTGATAACAGACTATTTTATTGCAAAATCATATGTAGAAAAAATGCTGGCAAAGTCTGAAAAAACCTCTTTTATTTTTGTGTTCTTATTACAGTTTTTCTATACAAGATACACTATCTGTAAAAACTATATATGGCATAAGCTGCAAACCTGTTTTGTTTACGAGTTAGCGAAAATGATGCAGGAAAGAATAAAAAAGGCTGGAATTTGATATCTGAGAAAAGTTGTTTAAAAACATGCACCACCATGAGAATGGTTTTTCAATATGCTTTATGGCTTTTTGGCTCAGGTGTTAATATGGATAATGATTATGCATGTTCCTAATGTGTAACACTTTCCCTTGTATCGATCTTTTGTTTATCCGTTGCTGTGTGAAAAAGGAATACGCAAATTGTTTTTTATGCTTATCTTTTACATTCGTAACTATGTTGATACTCCATTGAGTATGGTTTGATTTTTATTTTATTATATTTTATTTTTCCTAAAGTGTCTCTTTATCAGCATGTACTTTTCTATTCAGATCTTCTGTTTATCGCTGCTCATTTTCACATGTATAGAATCGATATGTATAATTTTTCATTCATCGGAAAATCTATGCTGGAATGGAGCGATGAATGTATGCAAAAATCAAGAAAAAATTTTTTCTTTTCTGTTCTGTTACTTATCTTTTTTTATTTAATGTATGATCCGAATGTACAAGTCTGTTCAGCGGAAATATCCAGTCGGAAATCTTTTTCTGAGAAGAAATTTATGTATTGTTTAAAAGAAGAAAAAACACATCAAGCATTGGAAAGAATCTTTTTACAGTCAGATTATGAGCGTGTCAAAGTAATGGCAACTGGGTATACGGCTGGCTATGAGTCTACTGGAAAAACTGAAAGTGATCCGGATTATGGCATTACTTATTCTGGTTTGCCAGTCAAGCGCGATCTATATTCAACAATTGCTGCCGATTTGCAAAAGTTTCCGATTGGTACCATTTTATTTATTCCTGGTTATGGCTATGGCGTAGTTGCGGATATTGGCGGTGCCATAAAAGGCAATCACATTGATTTATATTTTGAAACGGTTTCGGATGTTTACACAGAATGGGGAAAACAAGAGATTGAAGCTTATATTGTGAAGAGAGGAAGAGGCAGTATTTCACAAGAAGAATTTGATCGTCTCAATAAAAATGAAGCTGTCCAGGTTTTCCGAAATCAGTGAGTTGATCTATTATATATGAATCGATATGCTATAATAAATGCAGTTTAAATAAAGAGAGGTGGTTTTGACAGTGCATTTCTATCAAAATATTGACGGATTTTTTATCGGTGTATACCAGGAGGATTTACAAAAATTACCTGTTCATCCGATTGTTAAGAAATATTTTTCTGCTGCAATGCATGATTATGTGCAGAAAAAAATGATTTCTACAAAGGAAAAGACTGTAACTGTATTGCCAACTTTACATGTACAAGAAATTCAATATTTTTATTTTGTTGGACTTGGGAGCAAAAAAAAATGTACACGTGAATTGTTAAAGGAAAGCTTTGCTGTGGCAGTGAAAGCTTCGCAGGCGTATCAAGCCCGCCAACTTGTAGTGGATATGCAGTCCTTTTCCAAGCATGGAGCAACTCTGGAGGAGACTGCAACTGATTTGGGTGAAGCATTTGAACGCAGTGCTTACCGTTTTTCAGGTTATCAAACAACGGAAAAAAGTCAAATAAAATCTCCATATACGATTGATTTTTATGTCGGAACAGATAGTTTGAATCAAGCGACGGTTCGAACTGGTTTTCGTTTTGGGCGTATTTTGGGAAATGGGCAAAATTCAGCGCGTACGCTTGTGAATATGCCTTCCAATTATTTGACAGTCGATACTTTTTGTCAGTACTGTAAGGATTTAGCCAAAGCTTATGATTTGCGGATTCAGATTTATTCCCGAACGGAATGTGAGGAAATGGGGATGGGTGCGTTTTTGGCAGTCAATCAAGGTTCATCTATACCGGCACAACTTGTTGTATTGGAATACCAAGGTTTGGATGAGTGGAAGAATCCGATTGCTTTCATTGGGAAATCTGTAATTTTTGATACAGGTGGTTACAGTCTGAAATCCTCTGCTGGCATGCTTTCTATGAAAACTGATATGGGTGGCGGTGCGGCGGTTCTTGGTGCAATGGAAATCATTGGTAAATTGAAACCGAAAGCAAATGTGTTGGCTGTACTTCCAGTAACAGATAATGTGGTGAATTCTTATGCGTATAAGCCAGATGATGTGATTACAAGCATGAGCGGAAAAACAATTGAAATTACAAATACAGATGCAGAAGGACGGCTTACATTGTGTGATGCAATTACATTTGCCAAAAAACAAGGTGCGACTGAGCTAATTGATGTTGCAACATTGACTGGTGCAATGATGATTGCGTTAGGAAAAACTGTGACGGGTATGATGACAAATAATCTTGCGTTTTTGGCGCGTTTTCAAAAGGCGGCTGAATCTGCAACAGAATGTGTTTGGCATATGCCGATTTTTGAAGAACATCGAAATAGTATTTTATCAAGTAAAATTGCGGATATGGTCAATACACAGCTTGGAAATCGTTACGGTGGAGGACTTGCTGCTGGTGCATTTTTGGAACAGTTTGCAGGGGATACACCATGGATTCATTTAGATATTGCTGGACCGTCAACGACAAAGGGAACAGCATTGGATCCAGCAGGGGGAACGGGTGTTATGGCACGTAGTTTGGCATATTATGTACTGCTTTTGTCACAAGCACAAAGCTCAGATGAGAAAAATATTGTGAAAGCCCAATGAATTTTAAATCGAATGGAAAAATGAAAAGCGTTTAGGGTAAAATATTTGGTGTAGGAGATGATTTGTTTTTTGGCTGTGGATATAAGCTTGTACATATTCATCTCTGTAAAAGTTTCATAATTTTCCAGAAATTAAGTGGAAAATGATAAAGTATTGGTTGGATATTTTGTTATCCATGTTAATAAATATGGAAGAACCATTAAATAAAATTGAGAAATGAAAAATATAATTTATTTTCTGCGAATTAAATGGATTTGTTAGATAAAAAGGGTATATAAAGACAATAATGCCATTGAATGTATGAATCAAACGATTTTTTCTGATTTACATGGTGGTGTGAATGTGATGTTTACAGAAACGACGATCGATTTTTGGTCGTCGTTTTTAATTGATGTCAAAAATTTTGGTGTATTTTAGAGTATATTACAGTTATCGGCTGTAAACTTTGCTTTTGATAAAATCTAGGCTGTTTAACAAATTTTTACAACATATTTTGGCATTTTATATGATTTTTGCGAAGGATTTTTATTCATATTTTAATGATTTTAAAAGTAAAAATATTATAATTCAAAAAAATAAAGTTGCGATAATTTTTAATACAACATTAGCAATTTTATAGGACAATGATTTTTCCCCGTTTTTTTGGTTATGTTTTGCTTTTGGAAGATGGCATTCATTACAACCGCTTTTAAATCTGACAAGGTCTTTGTGTTATAGATCCGTGTTGTGTATTCAAAATGTAATAAATCTAGGCTGTGGTTTTTAGAATGGGTAAGACAAACTGACAATGCTGCCTATATCATTATAGATTATGCAAATAGCAGCATCTTCTTTTCTTTTTAAACAAGAATTTCTGATCCCATTTTCCTTCTTTAAATGAGAAAAAAACCTGTAAAATAAATTGTCTTGTTCGCTTGAATTTGTTGATCATATCTGCGAATATTTTTCTCTCATTGAGAGAATAGGTGATGAATGTATTTTGATCACATATGGATTTTGCTTGCGTGATTATATATTAGAAAATTACAGTGTATTGTGCATTTGTATGTTTTAATTTGGTTAAAATTACTGGCCCCTATATTTTTGTAGATTGTGAAAATTTGATGCAGTTTTTTGACTTCTATAAAGTTAAATATAAAACGATTTCAAATAGAATAATGAGAATTCATATGATTTTGTAAGCGGGATGATCGTCCTAATAATATACAAGATGAACAGTGTACGTAAAATTATGGTTCTATATAAATCTAATTTATGTTTTGCACAAGTTTTGTAATGGAGAAATAGAATAAAGATGACTTGTAATGAAATCATTGGGTACAGTAATCACAATGTGGTTGATCGTCAATTTTTTATAAATAAAAGTTTAAAAGGAATTTTTTCTAGATTTCACCATACCTTTTTCTGATTGATCTATGTATTTCATGCGACTTTGTTGAAGTGGAAAAATTATGTGGCCAGTTATGTTTTTCTTTTGTTACAAAAAATAAATTAGATCAGGAAAACCGTTCAAATCAGAAGAAGTTTTAAGGATCAATCGGGGCAGAATATCCTAAATAGAGGAAAAAGTAATTGACAGAATTTTTTGCATGGTATATAGTTATACATGGATATAGGTATAGAGTTTGTAATAAACTTTTTCAAGTGGATAAATTACAATTTAAGGAGGAAAGTCAATGAACGCGAAAACAATTGAATTTAGTGAGAGATCAAGATTATTGGAACAAACGGCATTTGAATTCAGCTTGCAGGATATACCAGAGCCAAATTTATATAGAGAATTGTTCCCATATGATGAAGTACCCAAGGTCAGTTTTAACCATCGTAAAGTACCGCTTCATATGCCAGATCATATTTGGATTACAGATACAACTTTTCGTGATGGTCAGCAATCCCGTGCACCATATACAGTGGAGCAAATTGTACATTTATTCAAGCTGCTTCATAAGTTAGGTGGTCCGAAAGGATTAATTCGTGCTAGTGAGTTTTTCTTATATAGTGAGAAAGATAAAAAAGCAGTTTACGAGTGTCAAAGTTTAGGTTACGAATTCCCAGAGATTACAAGCTGGATTCGTGCTAGCCGCAAAGATTTTGAACTTGTAAAAGACATGGAAATTAAAGAAACTGGCATGTTGGTCAGTTGTTCAGATTATCATATTTTTAATAAATTGAAAATGACACGTAAGCAGGCGTTGGAGCACTATTTGGATGTGGTGAAGCAGGCGCTTGAATTCGGAATTATTCCACGATGTCATTTTGAAGATATTACAAGAGCAGATTTTTATGGATTTGTTGTTCCGTTTGCAGCAGAATTGATGAAATTAAGTAAGGAGACTGGAATTCAAATTAAAATTCGAGCATGCGATACAATGGGATTTGGTGTAACTTATCCAGGTGCGGCATTGCCACGTAGCGTACAAGGAATTATTTATGGCTTGCGACATCATGCACATGTACCGTCCGAAGCTATTGAGTGGCATGGTCATAATGATTTCTATCGTGTGGTAAACAATTCTACAAATGCATGGTTGTACGGTGCGGCTTCTGTAAATTGTTCATTGCTTGGAATTGGAGAAAGAACCGGAAATTGTCCGCTTGAGGCAATGGTATTTGAGTATGCACAGCTTCGCGGAACCTTAGATGGAATGGATCCGACTGCAATTACTGAAATTGCACGTTATTATGAAAAAGAGTTGGGATATAAAATCCCACCGCAAACACCATTTGTTGGACGAAATTTCAATGTAACACGTGCAGGAATTCATGCAGATGGTTTATTAAAGGACGAAGAAATTTATAATATCTTTGATACTGGAAAAATTTTGGGTCGTCCACCAGAAGTTGCCATTACCAATGTTTCTGGCTTAGCAGGAATTGCACATTGGTACAATGGTTTTTATCATCCAGATCAACCGATTGATAAGAATCATCCGATGATTGTAAAAATGAAGGAAAAAATTGATGAAATGTTTGCAGAAGGGCGTTCTGGAGCAATGGCAGATGAAGAACTGGAGGCAATGGTTCAAGCGTTTTCTACTGCATCTGCAAAATAAAGCTGAACGTTTTCACTATGGTTCTCTATCTATTAAAGACCAATATTAATGATATATGAAATAAGTAGAAATCCCATAGGGTTTAAAGCAAAAGAACAGTTTGTGAAAAGGGGTATGTTAGATTGGCTGCCCCTTTATCCATGGATAAAAAATTAGGTTATAGGAGATGAAGATAGATGGGTTTAACAATGTGCCAAAAAATTATTAAGGAACATCTTGTAGAAGGAGAAATGGTCGCTGGACAAGAAATCGGTATTCGCATCGATCAAACCTTGACACAAGATTCAACAGGAACGATGGCATATTTGCAGTTGGAAGCCATTGGTGTTGACCGTGTAAAAACGAAAAAAAGTGTAGCATATATTGATCATAATATGTTGCAGCAAAGCTTTGAAAATGCCGATGACCATAAATATATCCAAACTGTTGCATCCAAGCATGGCATTTACTTTTCCAAACCAGGGAATGGAATTTGTCATCAAGTTCATTTAGAGCGTTTCGGCGTTCCAGGGCAAACGATGGTTGGCTCAGATAGCCATACGCCAACCAATGGGGGAATCGGTATGTTGGCCATTGGTGCTGGTGGTTTAGATGTTGCCTTGGCAATGGCAGGTCGTCCATACTATACAATGATGCCCAAAGTATTAAAAGTGAATTTAACTGGAAAATTAAAGCCATATGTATCAGCAAAGGATATTATTTTGGAAGTATTGCGCCAACTTAGTGTAAAGGGTGGCGTTGGAAAAATTTTGGAATACGTTGGTGAAGGTGTAAAGCATTTGACAGTTCCAGAGCGTTCCACCATTACGAATATGGGAGCTGAGCTTGGTGCAACGACTTCTATTTTCCCAAGTGATGAGCAAACATTGAAATTTTTAACGGCACAAAATCGTGCGTCGGATTATTCTCCACTTCAACCAGATGAAGATGCAGTTTATGATGAAGAAATTCATATTCATTTAGATACGTTAGAGCCACTTGTAGCGAAACCGCATAGTCCGGATAATGTAGACAAGGTTACAAATGTGGGTCCGATTAAGGTAGATCAAATTGGAATTGGAAGTTGTACAAACAGTTCTTATACAGATTTGATGAAGGTGGCAAAAATTTTAAAAGGTAAAACGATTCATCCGGATGTCAGTTTGGTGTTGGCACCAGGCTCAAAACAGGTATTGTCTATGATTGCAGAAAATGGTGCGTTAAAGGATATTGTTGACAGTGGCGCACGTATTTTGGAATCTGGTTGTGGTCCTTGTATTGGAATGGGTCAAGCACCGGCTTCTAATGCTGTTTCGTTGCGTACCTTTAACCGGAATTTCTATGGGCGTTGTGGTACGGTTTCTGCGAGCGTGTATCTTGTCAGTCCGGAAGTTGCGGCAGCCTCTGCAATTACTGGTGTTTTAACAGATCCTCGTACACTGAATGATGATATTCATGTTGAAATGCCAGAGAAATTTGTTGTACATGATAATATGATCTTGGAACCGGCGGTAGCAGGTACAGAAGTTGAGGTAGTTCGCGGTCCGAATATTAAACCATTTCCATTAAACAAGGCTTTAACAACTGATTTAAGTGGCGAAGTATTGTTGAAAACTGAGGATAATATTACAACTGACCATATTATGCCAAGTAATGCTGCATTGTTACCATATCGTTCTAATATTCCATACTTAGCCAATTATTGTTTCCAAACGGTTGATGAAAGTTTCTCTGATCGTGCAATTGAGAAAAAAGGTGGTATTATTGTTGGTGGTTCAAACTATGGGCAAGGCTCGTCTCGGGAGCATGCGGCATTGGCTCCGCTTTATTTAGGGGTTCGTGCTGTAATTACAAAATCATTTGCACGAATCCATAAGGCAAATCTTATTAACTCTGGTATTGTACCGTTAACTTTTAAAAATGAAGCAGATTATGATACTGTAGCACAAGGAGATATACTTGTGATCAAAAATATTCGAACACAAATTGAAAGTGGCAAAACAGAGTTGGAAGTAACCAATGAAACAAAGGGTATGACCTTTGTATGTCAGTTGGATGTTTCTGACCGTGAAAGAAATATGTTGATTCATGGTGGTGCGATTTTAAGTAGTCGTGTGGCAGCGCATGCTTAGTTGATGGTTATATTGGTGCCAGATTCTGTCGCTGTTTAGGTATGAAGTCCTTTTGAAACTCGTTTAAGCAGATTCGATTTTCAAAAGGATTTTTATTAAAAGGATGAATTTGAATTATTCAATTTATCTGACTGATGAATGGATATGTCGAATTGCAATTTTTTTTGAATCAGGGTTTAGGTTTATCAATTGAAAAAGTATAGAAGTTAGCCTGCTCAAGAACTGTCTACAAAAGAGGGGTATACATAACAAAATAAGAAGTATGAGATGTTACTTGCTTTGTTACAAGTTTGTATATGTTTACGCCCATCCTTGTCATTTATTTTTTGATAAAATATAATGATTTAGATGTGTATATGAAAATGGGCAGCATAGATTAACATTCAAATCTTTTCATAAATCATATAAAGGAGAAGGGGTAAAGAATATGAAAAAAGTAACACTTATTCCAGGGGACGGAATTGGTCCGGAAGTCAGCGAAGCAGTTGTAAAAATTTTTCATGCAGCAAATGCACCGATTGAATTTGAAAAGGTTGAGGCTGGTTCTCATATGATTGAGACTTATGGCGCACCAATTCACACTTCTGTTATTGAAGCCATTAAGAAAAATAAGGTGGCCTTAAAGGGTCCGATTACAACACCAATCGGAAAAGGTTTTAAAAGTGTGAATGTAACATTGCGACAAGCTTTAAAACTTTATGCAAATCTGCGACCAGTAAAAAGTATACCAGGAATTAAAACAAGATATGAAAATATTGATCTGATTATTGTACGTGAAAATACAGAAGATCTATATATGGGTATTGAATCTATGGTAGACAAAAATACAGCAGAGAGTACAAAACGAATTACCAGAGTCGGCAGTGAGAAAATTGCTAAGTTTGCTTGTGAGATTGCAACCAAACAAAAACGAAAAAAAATTACAAGCGGACATAAAGCAAATATTATGAAACTGGCTGATGGATTATTTATCAGCTCGACAAAGAAAATTTGTAGTCAATATGAAAATATTCAGTATGAAGAACAAATTATTGATGCATTATGTATGAACTTGGTTATGAAGCCAGAAGCTTTTGATGTTATTTTATTGCCAAATTTGTATGGAGATATTGTTTCTGATTTATGTGCAGGCTTTGTTGGTGGTCTGGGTTTAATCCCAAGTGGAAATTTAGGTGATGATTATGCGCTATTTGAAGCGGTTCATGGCAGTGCACCAGATATTGCCGGACAAAATTTGGCGAATCCAACGGCATTATTGCAAAGTTCAATTATGATGCTTCGTCATTTAGAAGAATACGAAATTGCTGATCAGATTGAAAATGCAATTTTTGCTGTATATAAAGAAGGTCAAATTTTAACTCGGGACATTGGTGGGACAGCATCCACAACTGAGTTTACACAGGCTGTTATCGATCATCTATAAGGAGGATGAAAAAGGGATGCATTCGCCAGAAAAGGATCATGGACACTACGATAAACATTCCCTGCGCTGGAAGGTATATCATTCATTAAGACATGATATTTTACATGGGAGATATGCCGATGGTGAATTTATCAACGAAACGGCTATCGCAAAAGAACTGGGCGTTAGCCGTACACCAGTACGCGAAGCGATTCTTCAGTTGGAATATGAAGGGCTTTTGCATACGGTGCCAAATCGCGGAACGTTTGTCAACGGAATTTTTGAGGAAGAACTGCGTGATATTTATGAAATTCGTTTAAAAATCGAAGGTTTGGTTACAAAGCGTGCGACGCAGAAAATGACAGATGAAGAACTGAAAGAAATGCAGCATATTTTAGAGCTGATGGAGTTTTATTTTCAAAAAAAAGATGTTGAGCATTTCATTATTCAAGATGAACAGTTTCATCAATTGATTTATCATATTTCAAGAAGTCGAACGCTCAAGCACATTTTGAAAGATTATCACCAATATACGGAACGCTACCGTGAAAGTTCTGTAATGTGTACAGGCCGTATGCAGGCTACATTGTCTGAGCATAAAAAAATTTTTGAAGCAATGAAGAACCATGATCCGAATGCAGCACAAATTGCGATGGAAGAACATGTATTAAATGCATATAAAAACATACTGAAGAACGCAAATCAATCTTTTTCAATTGAAGATAACTGAAATAACTAAAGTATTGATCAGAAATAATGATTTTACACATGATATCAATATTTTATCGCAATTTTGTATTCACTATAAAAAGAATACAGACCTTTGACAATAATTTTTAGCAAATTCTAGTAAGTTTATGGAAAAGAGATCAAGAATTGTGCGGTTTGTTATATAAAAATATGATCCAATGGTTGAATTTGAGTCGAAGTGATCCGATTAGAAATGGGCACTTCGGCTTTTTATGTTTTACAAAAAGTTCTCAGTTACATAAATGATCACAAGAAGAAAAGAGTGTGCCATTACAGATACACAAAAAATTTCTGACATTATGAAATATTGTAATGTATGCAGTGCTGCCTTTTTGTATATTGTATCAGTGAATTATCGGTGTGCAGTATAATCAATTGCCATTTCTATTATATTTTTACGAATTAGATAACGCTAATGAAGATAGAATTGTTTTGATGAAATCCTCCTGTGGCTTTTCAAATGAATGGTGCTCATCGATTGATATGATGTGAAGAAAGAATGTGTAAGTCAGAAAATGTAAGCAAAAACGACATCCTTCTAATGGTTTCTGAAAGCAGAAAAAATTTCGGGGCTGAAGTATTCATGACTCAGTATGAGAAAGAAAAAAAGTGATTCATGTGATGAAAAAGCCGTATCAAAAGTTGGTATGTTGAAATTTGAAGTTTGGGAAATCATGGGGAAAAACCAAAACAAATGTGAACGGTTAGGTAGAATTTGAAAAAGATAAAGACCATATAGGGGATTTGTCAGAAAAGAAAGATTTTGATTTCAAAGGGATAAAAGTAAAAAAAGTAAACAAAAATATTTGATTTTGTAGTAAAATAGCGCCTCTCATTCAGTCGAAAATGAGAGGCGCTGGATTTAAAAAAAATGGATATGTTGTTATTGATGTGTAAATCTTATGCTGCACTTGATAATCATGGTTTATGAATCAATGGATTTTTTAAAGTTATTGATAATTTTTGTCACATTTTGATCAACAACAAGTAAAATATAGTTTCCTTTTGTAACCACTTTCCCTTTTCTAGCAATCGTAACTTGCTCAGGATAAAAGGCATTGTTTTGGATGTTCTCCAATCTTTGTTCGATTTGAGGTAAAACTTTATTCATATACTTTTTATTCTTTAATTGAAAAACAGCGATTTCATTGGAATGTACATTCATAATTGGTGCATTGACTTGATAACTTTTTAAATATGCCCGGTTTACTTTATACGTATCCTTAAACATTTCAATATTCATTGGTCGCTGACTTGGAAGCTCAATTCCAGTTGTAATTTGTTTTAATAATTGACTCGCAGAAAGGTTGGTTGTTGCTTTTACCGATGCAGCTTGACTGATTTCTGCATGGACCGTTGTAAAAGGAAGAATAGCAGTTGTGCATAAAGTACAAGTGAGTATTCCGCTTAATATCCATGATTTTTTTTTCATAGGGTAATCCTCCTTTAAAGTTGATTTTTGTTTTGGGATGGGGAAATGGGTTCAATTATTAGACAGAGAAATACAGGAAAATGTTCCCATAAAAAATGAATGTTTGTTTTAAGTGGTATTTTTTCGTTTTTTGTTTTGAGGTATTTGAAAAAGTCGATCAGATCTGAATATGTGGTTATATGGCTGAATTTTGCTCTCTTTTCATTTGACTTATTTTATGGATGTATGAAAAAGTCTTGCTTAGCGTATGAAATATGGGTAGGAAATGTATACATGCAGCTTCATACGTAATATAAAATTTTGTTTCGCTCCTTTTATTACTAGTAATAAAAGGAGCGAAACAAAGAGATCAAACTTGAAAACAATTTTTGTGGAGTGGTAGATGTTTACAAAATTTTGTGTCTTAAATTTATAAAAAAAAATCAAATGAATGGTTTGTTTTATCTCAAGTGATTTTCATGAAAAAGGGAAAAGTGCCACAGGGGAGAACACTTTTCCTTTTGTATTTGAACCTTATTTTAAAAGGGGTTCAATAAATCTAAAATTGTGCGGCTTCAGTTGATCCTTTCAAAGCTGTTGTAGAGGCCGTTCCGCCAGTAATAATATTGGTTACTTCATCAAAGTATCCGGTACCAACCTCCCGCTGATGTTTTGTAGCTGTATATCCTTCTTTTTCACTAGCAAATTCTGCCTGTTGTAATTCGGAATATGCACCCATGCCACGATCTCTATATTGGCGTGCTAGCTCAAACATGCCATGGTTTAATGCATGGAAGCCTGCTAAGGTTACAAATTGGAACTTATATCCCATTTTTCCAAGTTCTTTTTGGAATGTTTCAATTTCTTCTTGACTTAGTTTTGCTCTCCAGTTGAAAGAAGGAGAACAGTTATAAGCAAGAAGTTTGTTTGGATATTTTTCATGAATGGCCTCAGCAAATTTTTTGGCTGCTTCTAAATTTGGTTCACTTGTTTCACACCAAACCAAATCAGCATAAGGTGCATAAGCCAATCCGCGAGAAATGGCTTGTTCAATACCAGCTTTTGTACGGAAAAATCCTTCTGGTGTACGCTCACCAGTAATGAACGGTTTATCATTATCATCAATATCACTTGTTATAAGTGCAGCTGCATCCGCATCAGTACGTGCAACAATAATTGTCGGTACGCCCATTACATCGGCAGCAAGACGAGCAGCAATTAAGTTTTTAATGGCTGTTTGTGTTGGAAGCAACACTTTTCCACCCAGATGACCACATTTTTTCTCAGAGGAAAGCTGGTCTTCAAAGTGAACACCTGCTGCTCCGGCTTCAATCATTGCTTTCATCAGTTCGAAAACATTTAAAACACCACCAAAACCGGCTTCTGCATCGGCAACAATTGGAGCGAACCAATCGATTTCCTCGTTTCCTTCACTATAATAAATTTGATCTGCTCTTTGAAGGGCTTGGTTGATTCGTTTTACAACGGCAGGTACACTGTTCGCAGGGTATAAACTTTGATCTGGGTACATATGTCCTGATAGGTTTGCATCTGCTGCAACTTGCCATCCACTTAAGTAAATGGCTTTTAGTCCAGCTTTGACTTGTTGCATAGCTTGATTTCCAGTCAAAGCACCTAAAGCATGTACGTAGTCTTCCTCATGTAGCAATTTCCAAAGTTTTTCTGCTCCTTTTCTTGCCAAGGTGTAACGAATGTCGATGGACCCCCTTAGTTTGATTACATCTTCCGCAGTATACGGACGTTTGATTCCTTCCCATCTGGAAGCTTCTTGCCAACTTTTTTCTAACGCTTGAATTCTTTGTCCTCTCATAATTTCTCTCTCCTTTGTATTCATAATTCTTTACACCATATAATCTATGGTATTTTCCTAAAAAATTGTGCTGGTACTAAGATGGATTGAATGTAGCGGTTCTTGGATGATATGTTTCGAATGATGAATCGCCAAATGGTGTGGATATAGGTAGCGACTCATATTCAAGTAGATAAAGTGGTTGACAAACAATATAATTCTTCCTGCTCCCCTCCTTGTTATAGAACATAGTTCATTTCTTGTTTATTATTATATAACAGATTCATATTTTTGTCACGTATTAATTTTAATTTTTTTTCGGTTGTATTATGAATATGGAAAGATGAGAAAAAAAGAATTGGATTTTTTGGTTACGTAGAAGGCAAATGTCCCTAATTTAATAGATAAAAAAAGAAAATTAAAGATGAGATTAAAAATTAATTGGCTCATTTTTGAAGATGTAAGCATATAATTTTTTATAAAGCACGTAAAAAAATGAAAAACATAGTATAATAGAAAGAATGGAAGGAGAAAGAGTTCATGAAAAGAAATATTTATTTGCTAGGGTATATTCCTTTTATTTCAGTTTTGTTGTTTGCAATGGCATTTTCATTATATTTTTATCATTTTGTGAAGGAAAAAATTATATATTTGGGACTGTATGAAGGTTTGAGTGTCTATATTTCGGCAACCCATTTAAATGTGGCATTGTTTGTCTGCATTTTAATTGTTGTTATGATGGTGTTGGCACTGTTAAAACTGTTTGCTGAATTCTTACTTCGGCTCAGTTTATTGTTTTTTTCTAAAGACAGTACAGGTTTGTTTTTTATACATAGTCAGACTGGTGCAATATTTTATTTATTTGGCGGTGTTTTTTCCATTTTTTTATCTGCTTGGTTGGCGCCGATTTTGGTTTTATTTGTTTTGTCCACACTTTGCTTTTTTGTATACATTTTATATAAGTTAGGAGATTCGGTCTCCATTTCAGGGATTATTGGTATTATTTTTTTTCAAGTATTTGTATGGGTGGCGATTGGTAGCTCGCTTTATATAACAGTTATACAAATGATCAACTATGGTCTGAAAAAGTTTTTAGATATTATATGAAAAAACAGGCGTCTTTTACAAAAGAAATGGCGAAATGATAAGCTGCTTTTGTGAAAGACGCTTGTTTTTTTTGTAGCGTATAAGTGATAAGATTATGATTTAGCATATTTTTGAGAAAAAATATCTGATTCAATTAAGAATTTTTGCTGACAGGTATATATTTATGTTTTGCCTTTGCTATAAAAACATAAAAATACATTGAATCTGTTTTTGAAGATCGTTTATCAAATCACTGAATATGAGTTGAATCATTGTTACAATGGTATTTAAAGTAGCATGTACAATGATTGGAACAATTAAGCGGTTGGTCTTATGGTATAAATAAGCAAATACAAAGCCCATGAAAAAATAGCTGATAAAAAAGGTAAAATCTTGATGAACAAAAGCAAATATAATTGCGCTGACCAAAACGCCAACAAAAAAATTGGTTTTCTCAGCAACAGATTTAAAAATGATGCCACGAAAAATAATCTCCTCTAAAATTGGCGCAAAAATACAAATGACAAAGATAAAAAGCGGGGCAGTTTGTGCTATACCAATTAGACTTGTTGTATTTTCACTAGGTTCCTGTACACCTAGTAAAAGACTTAAAATCAGTCCAGAAACAATTTGTGCAGCATATGCTAAGAAAATACCAACAATTGTCCAAAAGAAAACCTGTTTGGCCGAAATATCATCCTGTTTTTTTCGGAAAAAATCTGTATAGGTAAGCCAAATAATTAAAATTGTTGCAATGAGAAAAGAAAAGAACCCCCATTGACCGCTCATATATTCAGCAGCTTCTTTGGCACTGAGGTTATCAGGCAGCCATCCAAATACTGTAAATGGATTGAAAATCTGAAGCAAAAACGCAGAAAACTGCATACCGATATAAATGAAAATCACAAGCCCGTAACGAAAAATTTTATTGTGAATGAATTTGTTTTTTGTCAAATTATATGGTTGCACGAAAAAATCCTCCTTGAAAGTTCAATTATGTATGTAAAGTATATGAAAAAATAAAAGAAAATACAATGAAACTGTATAAAATAAAGCATTTCGGGAAAAAGATAAGTTGTGGAAAAAATACCCAAAATAAGTGAGTGAAATGACTTGATTTTTGTAAGAAAGTTCAGTATGATAATTACTGTTAGCACTCATTAAAAGAGAGTGCTAAGAAATTATGGAAAATTTTAAGGAGGTTGTTTGGATTGATTAAACCGTTAGGAGATCGTGTTGTAATTGAACTCATGGAAGCAGAAGAAAAAACCGCATCAGGAATCGTATTACCAGGAACGGCAAAAGAGAAACCACAGCAAGGAAAGGTTGTTGCAGTCGGACCAGGACGTGTATTAGATAACGGAACACGTGTAACTGTTGACGTACAAGTAAATGACCAAGTTATTTTTTCTAAATTCTCCGGTACTGAATTGAAGTTGGATGGTAAAGAGTACCTAGTTTTACGTGAAAGCGATATTTTAGGAGTACTTTAAAAAAACCGGATCACATAATGTAAAAATGAAAGTAGATAAAGTAGATTAAGGAGGAAAATGAAATAATGGCAAAACAAATTCAATTTGGTGAAGAAGCACGCCGTGGGATGTTGCGCGGGGTTGATTTATTAGCAGATGCAGTAAAAGTAACATTGGGACCTAAAGGACGTAATGTTGTTTTAGAAAAAAAATTTGGATCTCCTTTAATTACAAATGATGGTGTTACGATTGCAAAAGAGATTGAACTGGAAGATCCATTTGAAAATATGGGTGCAAAGTTGGTTGCTGAAGTAGCAAGTAAAACAAATGATGTTGCTGGAGATGGTACAACAACAGCAACTGTTTTAGCACAAGCTATGATTCGTGAGGGATTAAAGAACGTAACATCTGGTGCAAATCCAATGGTTGTCCGCAAAGGAATCGAAAAAGCGGTTGCAGTTGCATTAGAAGAATTGCGCGCAATCTCTAAACCAATCCAAGACCGTTCAGAAATTGCACAAGTTGCAGCCATTTCTGCAGCAGATCCAGAGGTGGGAGAATTTATTGCTGAAGCAATGGAGCGTGTCGGAAAAGATGGTGTGATTACCATTGAAGAATCTAAAGGTTTTACAACTGAATTGGATGTTGTAGAAGGGATGCAATTTGACCGTGGATATGTCTCTCCTTACATGGTGACCAATTCTGAAAAAATGGAAGCAGTACTGGATAATCCGTATATTTTAATTACAGATAAAAAAATCGGAAATATTCAAGAAATTTTACCAGTATTGGAAGAAGTTGTTCAGCAAAGTAAACCGTTATTGATTATTGCTGAGGATGTAGAAGGGGAAGCAGCGGCAACATTAATTATGAATAAGCTTCGTGGCACCTTTAATGCAGTAGCTGTAAAAGCACCAGGGTTTGGTGACCGCCGCAAAGCGATGCTTGAAGATATTGCAATTTTAACTGGTGGTGAGTTAATTACCGAAGATTTAGGCTTAGAATTGAAATCAACACATATCGGCCAATTGGGTCGTGCGGCAAAAGTGGTTGTTACAAAAGAGACAACAACCATTGTAGAAGGTGCGGGTGCCTCTGAAGCTATCCAAGCACGTGTTGGCGTGATTCGTGCACATTTAGAAGAAACAACTTCTGAATTTGATAAAGAAAAATTACAAGAGCGCATGGCGAAATTAGCTGGTGGTGTTGCAGTTGTAAAAGTAGGTGCGGCAACAGAAACTGAATTAAAAGAACGCAAACTTCGCATTGAAGATGCACTTAACTCTACACGTGCAGCAGTAGAGGAAGGTATTGTATCTGGTGGTGGTACAGCATTGATTAATGTTTATAATAAAGTTGCTGCAATCGAAGCGGATGGTGATATAAAAACAGGTATCAATATTGTACTTCGCGCGCTTGAAGAACCAGTTCGTCAAATTGCCAGCAATGCAGGATTAGAAGGTTCTGTGATTGTTGAACGTTTGAAAAATGAAAAAGATGGTATCGGATTCAATGCAGCAACAAACGAATGGATTAATATGTTCGAAGCTGGTATTGTTGACCCAACAAAAGTTACCCGTTCTGCATTACAAAACGCAGCGAGTGTATCTGCTATGTTCTTAACAACAGAAGCAGTTGTTGCGGATATCCCAGCTCCTGCACCTGCAATGCCTGATATGGGCGGAATGGGTGGCATGGGTGGAATGGGCGGTATGATGTAAGGCTTTTAAGCCAATCTCATGCTCTTGAAAAGCCATGAATTATTCCGTAGCAACACTTCTTATACTGAAGTAGTGTTGCTCACAATTAATTAGTAAGACAACTACCACTTCTCAGAAATTAATCTGAGAGGTGGTTTTTTTTATGCTTTTAAAGTTTGCTTATGAGGATTTTATTGCAGACAGAAGATTCAAAAATACGACAGAAAAAAACATTAAGAACTATCATCAATTGCTAAAGCCATTTATTGAATACTGTATTGCTAAGGGGCTAAACAATGTTGCTGATGTACGATATTCGCACATTCGAGATTATCTAATAGAATGCCAACAAAAGGGAAATCAGCCTAGTACAATTAACTCTAAAATTCAGCGTATGAGAGCTTTTTACAATTATTTGTTAGAGGAGAAAGTGGTTAAGGAGAATATTGCCCTAAAGGTTAAGCAACAAAAAGAAGATGTGAAAATTGATGTGTTTACCGATGAGCAGATATATCAGATGTTGGCTTATTATCGCAGTTTGAGAAGAAAGGAACAGACATATTTTAGCTATCGTGGTTATTTGCTTATCTTATTGCTATTGGGAACAGGATTAAGAAGAAAGGAAGTAATTCAACTCAAATGGACTGATGTGGATATTGCTAATTTAACTCTGAGTGTCTATGGAAAGAACCGTCAGTATGAAACTGTCTTTTTAACAGAAAAATTAGCAAAGGAATTATCAATTTATGGGGCATTTTGTAAGCAACATTTTGGTCATGATAATGAATACGTGTTCTTGAATCGTGATAATGCTCCAATGACAGATTTCTCAATCTCACAAGTATTTGATAACCTACGGGTGAAAATGAACTTTAAGGATGTTCGTGTAAGTCCCCATACCTTTAGGCATACATTTTGTCATAGATTGGCAATGAGTGGGATGTCTGCCTTCGCAATACAGAAGGTGATGCGACATAAATCGATTGCAGTTACAATGCGTTATGTTGCAATGTGGGGTAATGAATTGAAAAAGGAAAATGAAAAGCACAATCCTTTAAATTCACTGGATATCTAAGGAGTCTAAAGCATGGAAAAGCAAATGAAGCACATTGCCTATTATACAAAGATGGTGGCTCAAGCGGGTGTGAAGGGAAGACTGTCTTATAAAGGGAGCGGTTAATTTCTACCGTAATAATTGTTGTCTTATGTATAAACAAATAACTATTGAATATGATGCGAGGGGAAATTACGGATAATAATATAATAAAAGAGTTCATAAGAGATTCAAAAAATATTATGTTTCGTTTTGTGTATGAGGAAAGTAGCGGGAGAGTTCGAGTCGTAGACAACAATGGATACGAAATTAGTCAAGAATCTGCAGTAGCGATAATCGAGGGAATGACCAAGGCATATGTAAATTTAAGTGATGTTGAAATTAATAATATTAGAAAACATAATGCAGATAATGAACTGTGGAATGATTCTTATTTATATGGACCTAGTGCATTAGAAACACTTTTTAGAAAAAATCTAAAAAAGGATTGGGGGTTTACTTGTAGAAAGTGCGGAAAAAAAGTATCTAGCAAAACTGATAATAGTTGGTGGAGAATCTATGGTACTGGTTATGATTCTAACCATAAATATTGCTCAGAACAATGTATTCAACCAGTAGTATCCGAAATAAAACAAAAAATTAAAATAGAAACATATGAAAGATTTGGAGTTAAATAATATATTAAAACTATTTTGGATATAACTAATAGTATCCTAATCGTTAATAGGACAGTAATAGGTTCCTTGACATATATCACCAACTCTAGAAGCGGAGATGATTGAGTAAGATGAATTAATTTTTTGGACAGCCATGTGGCTGTTCTCTTTATTTTTTCTCCACACCCCCTTTTCTATAAATTACTAATAAAAAGTTCTTGGTTGGCACTTTTGCCAGATTCCTAAGCTTTTTCCTAATGGATTTAACGAAAATAGCCAATTTGAGGTTTTGTATAATGAAAATATGAATTGCAATAAAGGTTTAATCCTCTGGTGAATTTTATTCAATATCTTCGAGAATGAGAGTAAAACATAGGGTTGCCACCCCGACCTACTAACGTAGGTGTCCTAGGCAGTAGCACCTTCCTTTCGGAAGGCACTACTTTATATAACTATTTGAAAAAATAAATCACTGCAATGGTCAAATTTATTAGTAAAATCTAAGGTTAATATAAAATCGTGCAACTTTTGACTTAATATTAATATATATAACCATACTATATATTAAGACAAAAGATGCACGATTTTAAAGAGACTAGCCTATGAGTAAACTTAACTAAACTATGAAAGGAGTGAATTAAATGTGGTGTATCATTTGATACACCCCTCTATTGAAAAGGCAGATGTGTAGTGGAAAAAG
>ERZ1643249.1538-NODE-1538-length-23008-cov-5.625670_pt1 | contig 23008 bp, 16 predicted proteins | sample MGYA00579263_ERZ1643249 | MGnify/ENA primary metagenome ERZ1643249 (study PRJEB29033, sample SAMEA4952264) | chicken gut metagenome | biome: Broiler Chicken; feature: Gastrointestinal Tract; material: Caecum | place: Ireland | collected 2018 | study: Broiler... | reverse complement strand
CGCAGTTATAAGCCCGACCAGCAGAAGAAACTCGCGGAGATCTTCGCAAAGGTGTTTGCCCTGCTCGCCTCCGTCGTGTACGACAACGGCAAATTCAACGACAATCTCGGCGAAATCTTTATGCGCTGCAATCTCGGAAATAAAAACGCAGGGCAATTCTTTACGCCCTATCATATCTCGGAGCTTATGGCGAGAGTTACCATAGACGAAACGCTCGTAAAAGAGAAAATTGCGGACGATGGAATTCTGGCGATAAATGATCCGTGCTGCGGCGGGGGCGGTATGATTATGGCTGCACTCGAAGTCCTACACGATTTAGGCGTCAACTACGCACGGAACTGTTTTATAGAGGCAAACGACGTCGATTTGCGCTGCGTACATATGACCTATCTGCAACTTGCACTCGCGGGCGTTCCCGCCATCGTGAGGCACAAAAATACCTTGACGAGGGAATGCTGGAGCGTATGGTACACGCCAGCTTACCTGTTTCAATACCTGCGTTTCCGCAAATTCGATACCCTTTACGAGAGGAGAACTGCTCATGCAACAGCTTGACACACAAAACATTAAACCGGGGTTTCGGTTCAAAAACAATTCTATGCGCCTAACCGTCGTACACTTTTACGGAACGGACAAGCGCAACCTCGCCCTGCTCGTGCGGGAAAACGATGCCTGCCCCTACATTACCGTCCGCGATCTGTCCGAAACGGGAAACGGCAGTTATGACTGGGCGTGGGGACATTACTTTTCCGACTTTGACGAGGCGCTCAAAGATTACCGGGAACGGCTCTCCGACCTGCTGTAAAAGCATCTTCTGAACACAAGTAAAACCACCTTTCAAAGGCAGCAGAAATGCTGCCTTTTTTCATGCGGAAATCAACGCAAAAACACAAGCCGGAAAAGCATGAAAATACCCGAAAAAGGGCAAATGGCAATTAGGCGTGTGCTTATGCTCACATAATATCCCCTGCTCCAAAAGTGCCTGTTCCCATACTTGTATTTCAGGCGAGCATACCGCTCGAATATGATCATCGTACTCTTGCCTTTCAGGTACCCCATAAACGATGATACCCTTTCATTCGGCGGTATGCTCACCAACGTGTGTATATGATCCGGCATTGCCTTTTTAGATAGAAAAAAGCAGTTCTTCGGGAACTGCTTTTTTCTATTGACAGATTTATAAACGCTCCAAAAATCGTATAATCGTTTCTGCCAAAATTTGATGCCCTTCGTCATTCGGGTGTAAACCGTCAGGAAGACAATTGGTGAATAAGTACCTTAATTGTTTATCCGATGAAGACATGTGATAAAGGTCAAGGCATAATATTTTATAAAATGCCGAAGCGGAAACTATTGCGTTTGCATAGTCTTCCAAACATCTCTCGGCTTCAACGGACTTGGCTTTGCGCGGAAGCGGCGTTAGCGACAAAATCAGCGCATGCGGAAACATCTTGCGAAGTCCTGAAAACAAAACATTTAATGCACCATTAAATGTATCGGGCGTTTTATCTTCAAAACTTCCAAACGGAGCATTTCCATGCCCGTAATCGTTTGTTCCTCCAAACACAATAATCATATCGGCGCCCTGCTCCATCTCAATAAACCGTGCACAAAAATCCTTGCCTTCATCTTGCGGACAATTTAACTGACGAGCAATCCGCGTTCCGCCGACTCCATAGTTATGTACGACAGCTCCCGTCTTCCGTCCGATCAGCGAAACAAAACAGTGCGATGCATCCGTTGCGCCAACTCCCTCCGTAATGCTATCTCCTAAAAAATGAATTACTTTCCCTTCGATGTTCATCGTATTACTCCGTGTTCCTTGAATTGATGCCAAGCACAGCAATCGTTCTCTATATTGCGGTCCGCCTGCGATACAGGAAAGCGGGAGGACGAAGTTTCGAAGTCGTCCCCCCACCGCATAACTTTAAGTATTCAATTTACAGAATCGAAACCAAAAGCACCTGTTTTTGCACCCCATGGTTCGGCGAAGCAATTTTTTACGCGGGGGATACTTCCAAATTTTTGAAATACGCATCCGAGTCGCAAGAATATAAACCTATACTTCCTCGACTGATAACATAGGGATCGGTAAAGGAAAACAAGTGTTCCCCGTCAAAACTGACAGAAATCGTATTCCCTATACACGATACTTCAAATTCGTGGTATGCCGCAGCGTCAATAGTCATATCAACGTAAGCAACGGAACGATGGTTGTAGCCGATCTTTTCCAGACAAACACCCAACCTGTCCATATAGACGAAATAGCCATAGGCACTGCCGTAATCCAGGCGGATACCGTCGCTTGCCTGCAAATAAATAGTAGGTTCACTCATTCGCACGATCAAACCCGCTCTTCCTTTCCCCTGAGCGATAGCCGTTTCCGACTTTACCTCTACTTTTACGGTGTAATCGGTAAGGGTTCTGTCCCCGAACTCTGCAAGACTGCGGTACCCCTCGTTCGCATAATGCGCACCGTCTTTTATCGTCCAATCGAGGTAGTAATTATTGTTATACATCTTCGAAAGGTCATCGGAATACTGCGGAGAATTCGTATGGGTTCGGATAATATTGTACTCGACCGCCGTATAATTGCCTTGTACCGCCTTTACGGTAAATGTATGCAGCCCCTTTTCCAATTCGATTTCATCGATCATCCTCTTTTGGAATTCCAGCTTTGAATAATCGAAAGCGGTCATGTTTACTTCACCCGAATTGGCCGAATAATCGAGCTTCTTTAATTCGTAACAGGTTGGCGTTTTATCATCGATCTGAATCTTTATAATGCTTCCGTCGCTGTCATTTGAAAACAGAGATTCGATTGCATAAAGCCCTGTTTCGGGCACATCGATTTTATAAACAGCCCTGTCGCCCTCGGCAAGCCTTAAAGCCTCTGCTTCGGAGTAAATATTAAAATCGTCTGCCCCTTGGACCTTTTCAACCATATACGTTTTACTGCCGGAAGAAATCACGCTTGCGCTTTCCCCTTCTTTTGCAACGTAATAATTTGCCGCAAAAAACGAACCGTTTACAATTTTCGCTTCGTCATTGTCGGAAGATCCGAACGCCTGGTTGCTGAATACCGTAGCGCCGATATAGGTACTTTCGGTCATCCCTTCGTAACCGATCGCACCGTTTCCGAATCCGCTTGCCTGCACGTCGATTTTCGTTAAACTATCGAACCGAATGCTTATCCGCCCTTCTTTATAGACAACCGTTACGGAATGAACGGCATCATCCCAGTCGAAATCGTTTTTCAAAGTACCCGTCGCTATCTTTTCATTCCCCTTATACAGCTCGATATTTTTGCCGTTGATCGTAACATATCCGCCCCCGAAAAGGCATTTGAATGTCCCGTTCGGCTCGATCCCTTTGAAATTGTATTCGGCAGTAAACATATCTCCCGTATTTTTAGAAGACAAAATCTGCTTTCCGTCCGAGCTCTTATAAAGGCCTTCTTTCTCCTGCGTGCGCTCTTCCGTATACGAATTACCGCTTCCGTCCACATAAAAATCCGGGGCCGCGGGAATTTGCATTTCCGTTCCGAAATCCCCCATCAGCGTCATATGCCCGCCTGAGAATTCGACACGGTTAAACGCCATTGTGCGCCGCGTATTCGTTGCCCGAGAAACATGATACGGCAAATACCAGCTGTCCAAATCGGGACCGATCGTTAAACATCCGTGCCCGGAACCGATATAATCACCGTCTGTTTCCAAAACCAAAACGGAGTCTTCTTCCGTTTTCCATTCGTCGGGAGAAGCGACCTCCCCGATGCCGTCATCTTCGCTTAAAGCGCTTGTATTATACGCATAGTTGATTCGATAACTCGGCTTGCCGACGTCTTCACCGGTATTGATCAGATAATAAATACCGTCTCGCTTGATCATAAACGGCCCTTCCTCCCAGCCGCCCGTTATGCCGCAATCGGTTATGAGCGTATAATCGCTGCCCGAAGGCGTATGCTCCATATCCGACATCGGCATAACGGCAACCTTGGCTTCTCTGTCGACACTGCGTGACGGATAAACAAAATACATGCTCTCGTCATCGTCGATAAATACCGTTCCGTCGATCGTGACTCCTGACTGCCCGAACGTATCGTTTACCATTTGGTAATCGCCCCAAGGCGTGCCGTTTACGCTTTTGAAAACATAATGCTTGGTCGCGTGCGGAGAAAAATACATATAAAAATCGCCGTTCCAATAATGCACTTCGGGAGCATACGCACATTGGAAATCCGGATTATTGGCATTCCCCTCGGCATCGAGCAGTTTGCCTACCCCCATAAATTTATACGTCATGAAATCCGTCGTTTCCCAGCAACGATATTCGCTTATCCACTCATCGGTGGAAACATAAACGTAAAATTTGCCGTCATACCTCAAAAAATACGGATCGCCGCTCAAGCTCATATTTTCCAGCCCCGTAAGTTCAGGCGAATCGGCCCTGTTCGGCATTTGCTCGTCCGTTATCGGGTTGGTGTAACGGGCTCTCTCCGTCAAATCGATATTGACCGTTTCAATGGATGCATCGGCATCCACCTTTTCAATCCGTCCGTTTACTTCCGTACCCGAACATGCCGCCGTAAGGCATAAAACAACCGATATGAACAACCCGCAAGCCGTCGCTAATATTTTTTTCATCCTGATTCCTCCCTTTTTATTCTTCAACTGAAACAGAAAGACTGTTGAATACTGTTCCCGCTTGTTCGGCATACATACCTACATAGACGCCCGACAATGCCGCCCTGCCCGAATTATCCGTCACATTCAACGTTCCGAGCCGTATCGGTTCGCTTTCGCCCCGAATCAAATCGATTGTTGCCTGCACCGATGCTTTTCCTTCGGATGTAGTCTTTGTCAATGTAAATTCGATCGTATCCCCGCTCGCATAAGCATACCCGCCGCTCGAAGCATTGGATACCCCGGCAAAACCGTTCCCGCCATTAAAGTTAATGATCGGAGAGGCTGCCGTTTTATCGATCTCCGCAATGCCAAACCAATAACCGCGAGCGTCGTGTTTTACATACAGCTGGTAATAGTGCGTCATGTCTTCGTTTCCGCTAAAAATCACGCCGTTGAGGCCGCTGATTTGGGAACCGCCCGAAAGCGTCATACGAACCGAAACCTTGCCGTTTCCATTCGAATCCAAACGTTTCGTGGGATCGACAAGGAGCGTTTGGCCGCTCCCCGTTTTGTAGCTTCCGTCAGAAAGTTTTTCAAATTCTCCGCTCTGCGCATACACGAAATCATCTGTCGGCGAAACGGAAATCGACCGAAAACGAATCGTATCGTTCAGTGCATAAAGGGTGTATCTGTCTCCGTTCCAAGCCGTTCCGGTATCCTGCGTGCTCCATTCGGACTTATGCGAACCGTCGTCGCCCCAAGTATAATCACATGAAACGGAAAAATTCCTTTGCCCGCCCGCAAGATAAGTTTTTACCGTGAACGCCACGGTCACCTCCGTACCGTCCGCTATGGCGCTTCTGTCCCAATAACCGGCGCCTTTCGTCATGCCGGTATTGGTAAAGTTCCCATCCGATTGGGTTTTCCATAATCCGTTATAAATGACCGACGGCAATCCGCCTACATTACTGCGGCAGTCAAAAAACAAGAAATACCCCTTTTGCGGTTCGGTTTGCGAAGTGTTGAGCACGATCCCGCTCCAGCTGCTGCCCGCCTTAAAAGTCAACGAACCGGAAATTATACCGTTGCCGCTTTGGCTAAGCGATGCATCCGAAAGCGCCCGGGAATTTGCCTGCTGCGGAACAAGCGTTCCGTCTTCGTTGACAAAATTCCCCATTACCATTGTATAGCCCTCGGCGCTGTACTGCGGTATTAAAGTTATATTGCCCTGTACGGCGTCATTTTCAAAATCCCATTCTCCGCCGCCCTGCAATTTCCATCCGACAAATTCGTTGCCTGCCTTTTGGGGAGAAGACGCGGGAGCGGTTGCCTTTTCTCCCGCTTGCACCGTGGCCGTCTCAAAAGTTTCTCCGTCGGCATCGAGGAAAGTAACCGTGTATTCCGTTTCGGCCGGGGTATATGCGGCTATCTCTCCGAATTGCATGCCCGGTTCGCCCATAAAACCGACGATGCGCCCGTCCAGACTGATCCCCGTAAAAGTTTGCGGCGCGAGAGACTGATATGCGGAATCTGCTGATTTTTTGTAGCCGACGGTTATTGTCGTATTTCCTTCGCTTACGCTTACACGGATGGTAAAATCATAAGAAGTATTTGCATCCAATTTTTCCAACCCGCGCACGTCGGAATTCCAAGCCCCCGCCGCATCGCGTTGGCGTATATATAAGAGATATCCCTTATAATCCCCGTAGGTGGCATGGCCGGAAAATTCTCTGTACCGATAGTCTAAAACAAAAAGGCTGCTGTCGCTTTCCGAGGCATTGAAAACGATCCCTTTTATTGTGTCCGAAGTGTCGTTTTCCGCAGTTGTAAAAGAAGCAGACAACGCATAATCGTCTTTTTCTTCCTCCGTCAAAACAAAGGACTTATCGAACAACACGCCTCTTGAAACGCATTGCACGCCCGCGTCTGTCCGGGTCCACGATCCGCTCGAAACAGTATAACGCGCATCGTCTTCACCGATCAGGTCCGGGCCTTCGGGTTGTTCGGCGGCTTCCGACTTTGCCAACGTGCCAAACTCCATCCCGGGCTGACCGATAAAGCCTATTTCGCGCCCGTCCATCGCCACATTCCATGTCTGCGCGGCAAGCTCCGTAAATTCGGCGTCTCCCTCTTTCTTATACTTGATCGTGATCGTCGTGCTCCCGTCTTGCTCGGTCACCGTTACATTAAAATCATAGCGGGTATTATAGTCTAATTTAACGACTGCACGCACATCGGGGTCCCACGAACCGCCGGATGCACGGCGGCGGATATATAAAAGATAGCCTTTATATGTACCGAACTCCGCATGATTTGTCAATTCCCTATAACGATAATCGAGAACAAAGCCGCTGTTATCTTCCGAATCATGTTGGAACAAGATCCCCTTGATCGATTCGGTCCTGTCGCTCGGTAAGGTTTTGTACCAGCCCGTAAAAGCATAACCGTCCTCTTCTTCCTCGCTCAACGAAAAAGTTTTATCCAGCAACGTTCCCGCGACGTTGCACAAGACCCCGCCGTCCGTATGGTCATACGCGCCGCTCACCAATTTGTACTGCGCATCGTTCGGCCCAATCATCGGAGACGGCACATAATCTTCTTGATTGAACATATCCGATGATGAAGGTTTTTGCGGTTGTACCGCATCGTTGCAAGCCGCGAACGTTGTAAGGGCTAAGGACAAGATCAGACACACCGCTAAAAAAACCAAAACAACTTTTTTACTTTTCATGGATCATTTCCCTCCTGATTGTTGTTTATCCTTTAATACCTGCCGTCGCCATCGAATTTACAAATAGATTTTGACAAGACAAATATAAAATCAAAATAGGTAAACTTGAAAGCGTTGCCCCTGCCATCAACACCGGCAAAAGGGATATCCTCGTAGAACCGGCAGAAACAGAAAGGTACTGCATCATTACTTGTAAAGTTTTATCCTCTAACCGCGTAAGATATATATCGGGCGCAAGCACATCGTTCCATATGCCTAAAAAGGTAAACACGCATTGCACTACCAACGCCGGCACAGCCATCGGAATTGCCAGAAAAAACACTCTGCCGATATGAGAAAGCCCGTCTATGGCGCCCGCCTCAAAGATATCGCGAGGAAGGCTGTGCATATATCTCTCCAAATAAAAGATAACACCCACGGTTCCGAAAAAATGGGGAATCAAGAGAGGCCACATTGTTCCCGTAAGCCCCAAAAAAGAAAACATTGCATACTGCGGCATCAGCGTAACAACGAAAGGTATCATCGTCGCACACAGAATAAACAGCAAAAATCCGTTACGAAAGCGGAAACGCACCTGCGCAAACCCGTATGCCGCAAGGATATCGGCAAAAATACCGACAAAAAAGAAGGAGCTTTCGGTGATCAGCGTATTCAGCAGCCCCCGCCAGAACGGCACAAGGTCAAAAAGGCTGTACAGGGTTTTGCCGTAATAGGCTTCAACCGAAAAATCTTTCGGAAACAGGTAGAACCCTGTATTTTGTACGACCTCCCGCGCCGATTTGAAGCTCGTGAAAATCATCCATACAAACGGGAAGATCTCAACGACCGCAAACAAAACCAATACTGCATACAGAGTAACATAAAAAACGATTTTTTGGGCAGTAAGATTTTTTTGCCGCGCCTTCCCTGCGGACGAGGAATTGTTTGTTAAAACAGACTCTTTGTTCGGTTCAGCCATTATTCCTCCCCCTTAGTTCGCTTTGACCATCCGCCTGAAATTAGGGAGCGACAAAACAAAAATAATTATACCGACCACCATGGAAGCTGCTCCGACAAGCCCGTAATCCCCGCCCATAAATTGGCGGTAAATCCAATAGATAACCGTATTGGAGTCAGCGCTCGATACTATAACATAGTTATCGCCGAATGAATTTAATCCTGCGATCAGCCCGGTGATAACCTGATAAGACGTAAACGGCCCCAACAAAGGAAGCGTGATTCGGATCATGCTTTGAAAGGGCGTTGCCCCGTCAATTGCGGCGGCTTCATATAATTCGCCGTTTATGTTTTGCATGCCTGCCAAATACATCAACATAGCCGCCCCGACGCCACCCCAAACTTGTTTAATGATCAGCGAGTTTTTTACGACATCGGGGTCGCCGAGCCAATTTATGGAAGTGCCGAAAATTTGATTGATCATACCGTAATCGGTATTGAATGCCCATTTCCATACGACGCCGATGGCGACTACGCTTGAAACGGCCGGCATATAATATATGACTCGGAATATCGTTCTGCCTTTAACCGCCTTGCTGTTAAACGCAACCGCCAACAGAAACCCGATTATTAGGCGGATCGGAAGGGATAGGAGCATATATACCGTATTCCACACCGATTTCCAAAAAACAGGCGATGTAAATACCTCTGCGTAATTGTGAAAGCCTATCTTTTCGAAATTGAATCCGTTGCCGATTATGTTATAATCGGTAAAACTGACCACCAAGCAAAACAGGCACGGTATGAATACAAATATGATGCATTTTATGATAATCGGTGAAATGAGCAGCAACCCGGCTATGTCTTCGCGCTTTTGAAAATCACTGCGCTTTTTCTTTTTTATTTTTTTCGTTTCCACGCTTATCTCACCACAAATTTGTATTTATCCGAGTTTTCATCGATCAGTTTTTGAATCTCGCTTTGGAAGTTACTCAAAAACTCCTGCCCCGAAACCACACCCGCAAGCGACGCGGACGAATCGTTTGTCGTCGGAGAAGTTGTGATCGACTTTGTATCCCAATCCCATACAACATAATTCGGGGCGTAACTGTCTATGATGCTGTCCACGCGATAAACATGTTGCAGGCTGTATTTATAATTTTGCGAAGAACAATTGAAAAATTCCGTCGTCCATTCCCCGTCCCACGTATAAGCCTCTGCTCGCCGCGGGCTGTTTTTCAATGCGTTAAGATAAACTTGCCTGTTTTGCGGCCGGTTCATCCCCAACGGATCATTTAATTCGGCGGTAAGATATTCCTCTTCCAAAGTGCGCAAATTGGGGATCGCCATACCCGCTTTATAGTTATAGCGCTGCGCATCGACATTCGTACTGAGATACTCCGCAAGCAGATAGGCGCCCTCTTTGACCTTGCTGCCCGAATAAACCGACAGGCAGACGGAACCTAAAAACGATACGCTTTCACAGCCCTCTCTCGCCGGCGAATCAACATCTTTCAAATCCCCGGATTCGTTCGGCACGGGCGTAGGCAGAATATCCCAATCGTAAATGCATTCCCATAAGGAAGTCGTATTCCACGCGCCCGTAAATACCGTTGCCGCCTCGCCTGCGATAAAGCGGTTCAGCCCGCTTACGGAAGCCTGCTCTTCCTGTGAACAAACAAGGGAACGCTTATCTTTCCCCGAGCTGAAAATGTTTTTATTCTGAATATCGCTGAAAAACTGTAAAGCCTCGGCAAATTCTTTGTTGTTTACATCTATATACGAATGCCCGTCGGCGTCCAATGCCGTAAAATTTTTACCAAATACATTGTACGCCAATTCGATCGGATACGAGCCGCCGCCATATACGTGTTTCGACGTGATGCTGTTGCTTATATCCGATGCAAAGGCAATATACTGTGCCCACGTCATCGGGACCTGATCGTTCAGCTTCTTCGTCGTCGGGTCGTAGCCTTTCGCGACCGAACGGTCTACGGTTATGCCGGCATCTTCCGCCATGTCCTTATTGTAAATGAACACGGTCGGGCCTAAATCTTTCGGCAAACCGTATAAGCCGCCGTTTTCGGTATCGCCGAATGTCTTTGTTTCTTTATTATAGCTGTAGGCGTATACCGATTCTTCGTATAAATCATCCTTTCCCAAATTGGGGGAAGCTTCTATATAAGGAGTCAAATCTTCGAATACGTCGGTATCGGTCATATAGCGTACGAAATTGTAATCTGCCATATAGAACACATCCGGCATTTCCCTCCTGTTTTGTACGGCCTGCATAAATTTGAGCATATAATCATTGCCGCCGATCGGGTTGTATTCTACATAATATTCAGGGTGTTCGTCTTCAAACATATCGATCATAGTCTCAAAAATACGGGTCTCATATATATCGCCCCACCCCATCATCTTGATAACCGTTTGGTCACTTCTCGGCCCGCGGTTATCGCATGCGGTCAAACCAAACGCCCCTACGATTCCAACCGCCAATGCCATAACGACTGTAAGCAAGCTCCTCTTTTTCATCTTATAATCCTCCTTTTATATAATACAGATATTCTGTATTTTATTGCAAAGTTTTACATTTTTCAATTGCCGCAGGTTTTTCATTGATCGCCCTTATCGTTTCAATATTAAATTTCGGCTTCCTGCCATACGTATAGATTCCGTTTGTTTCCTGCTCGACATCGTACAATTGCGTATAGCAAAACCCGAATATATACTCGGCGGAAAGCAATATTTCCGTCAGCTTTTTATATCTTTCGATAAATTCTTCTTCCGTATCGGGGGCGTCGCCATATCCCCAGCCGCCTTTTCCGTCGACGGCCCAACGGATCCCGCCATATTCGCTTACGAAAACGGGAAGCCCCGCCCTATATTGCTGTCTGCCCCCCAATTTATGTGCATGCGATCCGTCAAAGCCCTGAATCATGTTTTCCGGAGAGCGGTAGGTTTGCGCAAACACTGCCGGGTCCTGCGTATAGTCGTGCATATCAAACACATCCGTTTCTTCGGTATGATAAAAACCGCTCACATCGATGCAAGGCCGCGTCGTATCCAGCTTTTTTGTAAGCCTGTACACGCTGCGGATCATTTCGCTGTTCTGCATCCGGCCATTGTGATCCCAGGTTTCATTGAAAGGGCACCAGCCTACTATACACGGATGGTTGAAATCGCGCTCCACGATTTCCGTCCATTCATCAATAAACGCCGGCAAAATGCGCGTATCTGAAATGTCCGCTCCCCAATCTCCGTATTCTCCCCATACAAGATAACCCAGTTTATCCGCATGGTATAGAAAACGCGGCTCAAAAACTTTTTGATGCAAACGCGCGCCGTTAAAACCCGCAGCCTGCGCCAAAAGTATATCGTTTTGTAAGGCCCCGTCATCGGGCGCCGTGTATATCCCGTCAGGATAATATCCTTGGTCGAGAACAAGCCTTTGAAAAACACTTTTTCCGTTTAACAGAAATTTGAACCCGTCAAATTTAAGAGACCTTAAACCGAAATAGCTTTTGACATTGTCCTCTTCAAAACAAATCTTTACATCGTACAGATTGCCGTCGCCGATCGTCCAAACATGCTTCTCTTTCAGCGGCAATTCAAGAAAAACTTCTTCCGATGCAGTTATCGGCACTTCGCATCTTCCCATCTCCCGTTCTTTATAACTTGCCGCAACGGCGATCGTTCCCTTGCCTTTTGCTTTTATAGAAATCCCGACGCTGCACTTCTCCGCATTCGGATAAAAACGCACGTTTTCGATATGGGTTTGCGGAACGCATTCCAACCAGACCGTTTGCCATATCCCCGTAACGCGCGTATAGCAACATCCATAGGATAAAAAGCGGTCCGATTGCTTCCCTCTGCCGTGCGAATCATCCCGCGAATCATCTTCCGCACAAACGCACAGGGAATTTTTCCCCTTCCTTAAACAGCGCGTTATATTTACCTTAAAAGGAGAACTTCCCCCGCGGTGCTTTTTGACGCTTTCGCCATTGATATAAATTTCCGATTCATAGTCAACGGCGCCGAAGTGCAAAAATATTTCTTGATTTGCCCACGTTTCAGGTATTTCAAAATCTCTGCGATACCATACACAGGGCATAAAATCTTTATTGTTGACCCCGGACAGTTCGCTTTCAGGGCAAAACGGTACGATTATTTTATCTTGAAGATGTTCACGGGAATAGAACGCGCGTTCCTTGCCTGTCTTCGAGTAATCGATTTCAAATTCCCATTGACCGTTCAGATTTATCCATTCCGCCCTTTCAAATTGCGGTTCCGGGTGTTCCTTTCGAACTTTAACCATATCGATCATCACAATAATACCCTTTTCCCCTCGAACAATGCAGAATTATATGCGGCGATCATATATTTCACCAACTCCACCGCGGCATCGATGCCATACAAGTCGTCCGCCGCCCCCAAAGTGCAGGCATCGATCCAGGTTTGCATCGGAGTCGGTACGGCAGCCGGCAGCAAATTCAACGGAATTGTTTCAAGCGGTTTGCCTTCTAAACGTATTTGCGCAGTATCGCCTCCTCCGAAGCGTGCATAATATGCTCCTTTCGTACCGTATACGGAAAGTTCGAAAACGCTCATCAGCGGGGAGGTAAACGATGCCTCCAAACAACCCATGGCGCCGCTCTTAAACCGAACATTGCACGATGCGTTATCTTCCACTTTTCTGTGCAAATAATACTCGAACGACGAACTTACCGATTCAAAATCGCCCATAATATAACGAGCCAAATACGCACTGTTAAATCCTAAATCGATCATCGCTCCGCCGCCGCAGATTTTCGGATCGAACCAATACTCGGGCAAACTGCCGTTTAATCCCCCGTTGTGTCCGCAAAGGCACCGAAACATCACAGGATCGCCTAATTTTCCGCTCTCTGTCAACTCTTTTGCGTAAGAAAATTGCGGAATACTCAGCCGCATGAACGAAATGCAAAATTTAACGCCGTTTTTCTTGATCGCATCTCTTATGGCGTAAGCATCCTCCAAGGTGAACGAAAGAACTTTTTCCGTGAAGATGTGCTTTTTATGCTGTGCCGCGGCAATAAATATTTCTTTATGTAAGGCCGGTTCCGACGTGACGATAACGCCTTCGACATCGCTTCTGGATAAAACCGCTTCCAGATCCGTTTCCCAATCGCAATCGAATTCCCGCCCCCATTCCGAAGCGGTTTCCGCATTTTTATCCCATACGCAGACGACCTTGTTTTCCGGATGAGATAAAAATTCTTTTACATACCGGCCGTCGTTCGCGGCGGCGTGTACATGCCAACGGCTTAATAAAGCTGCTTTCATATCCTCTCCTGTCATTTATGAAAATATACGGGCTCTCCCGTTTGAGCCGAACGCATTATGGCATACAGTATCTCGGTAACCACCGCCGCACGTTCGGCAGTATTGATCAATTCACATTTCTTTGTTGTGGCATCGATAAAATTGCGCTGTTCGGCCTCGGTATTCGACATGCCTTTCCCGCCCTCAAAAAAAGCCACGCCTCCGGCCGAAAAATTAGGGCACTCATCGACCATTCTGTCATGTTTTACCGTATTCAACCGCAATTTTCCGGTATAGTTATCCGCGCCTGCCTTTGTTCCGCATAACAGATAATTCACCCCGCCGTTTGATTCCGAAGTGTTCAAAAGCCAGCTGCACTCCAACATGATCGTAGCCCCGTTTTGCATCACGATAAAGCCAAAAGCGCTGTCTTCCACGTCAAACTTCCGGACATCCCACGGGCCGAAAGGATTCGCGCAGTTGGGTTGATCTTTCAGTTTATCGTACATCGTTCCGACAACCATTTTGGGGGCATAATTGTCCATCATGTATAAAATTTCATCCAGAGCATGCGTGGCTATATCGAAAAGCGGCCCGGCGCCCTGCTCTTTTTTTTGCGTGAAAACTCCCCATGTCGGAACGCCCCGCCGCCGTACGACGCGACACTTCGCAAAATAAATTTCCCCGAGAACGCCGTCCGCAATTTCGTCTTTCATGTAAACGACGTCCGCATCAAACTTATGCTGGTAGCCCACCGCCAAAATTTTCCCCGAACGGTCTCTCGCTTCGATCATTTCCCGGGCCTCGTCGGGCGTAATGCACATCGGCTTTTCAACCAACACGTGTTTGCCCGCATTCAGCGCATCGACCGTTATCCTGCAATGCGCTGCATTTTGCGTAAGAACACGAACGTTATCGATGGTCGGGTCTGCCAGTAATTTATGATAATCCGTACAAACCAAAGCATTCGGAACACCATACTTTTTAGCAGCCTCTTCCGCCCGCTCTTGGATCAGATCGCAGAAAGCAACGATTTCAACATCCGGCATTTTTGCCAGGACCGGCAAATGCTTCCCGTTGGCTATTCCGCCGCAGCCTATAATCCCTACTTTAATTTTTTTCATAATCTATTTTAATAATATTGCGTAAATTTGAAACGAACCGGCGAATCAACAATATTATTCTTAGCAAACCAGTCAAGAAATTAACTTTTACTTCGACAGAATGTAAATCAAGTCAAAAACTCTTTCCTGTACCGAGACGGGGTATACCCCGTCATTTTCTTAAAGACCCGCGTAAAGTAAGATAAGTCATTAAATCCGCAGGCAAAACAACATTCCGTGAGAAAGCAGCCTTGCCGCATCATAAGGATAGCTCTCGATATACGCAACTCGTGTACATAATCGATATAAGTTTTTCCCGTGTATTTTTTGAAATAGTGACAGAAATAATATTTGCTTAAAAACATTTTTTCAGCCACATGATCGATCGTGAACGTTTCTGTAAAATGTTTTTCGGTCCACGCGATGATCTGCTGAATTATCTTATCCGTTTTTCCTGTTTTTTCGGTCGGCGCATCTGTCAGCTTGGATTCTAAGCAAGAAAAAAGGTGTGCCACTCCGCCGACTTTTTCTATAATAGATTTCTTCTCGCATATTTCTTTTGAAATAATTTGAAATACTTCGTCATAACACTCGGGAATATATTCCCGGATATTATAAAGCGATTTATTGCTCGCACGGAAGCATTGTTCAACATCGAATAAAGGCTTTAAGTGTTCCAAGGACAGCTGAAAGACATAAACGCGGCTGTCTTTTTTTGAGAAATACGTAGTAGAATGTATTACGTTGGGGGCGATGAAAAAAAGTTCTTTCCCCCTCAGATTAAATACCTTTGTTCCAATGGTGGCTTGCCCTGTAACGTTTTCGCAAAATAATATTTCGACAGACTGTGCATAATGCAACGCAGAAACGTCTTCGACCTTGTTGCTTTTTTCAATAAAACGATAGAACAAGACATTTGTGAATGCCCGTTCTTCTTTGTTGATCGTTAAATTTACCGTATCTTCCTTTTCTTCGTTCAAATAATCCATCATTATTTCTACCCGGGGTTTATTTTCATAAACCCAAAACGATATTGTTCACAAAATATCTTACCATATCTTGTTGAACCGATAACAATTATACAGAAGAATCGATCGAAAAACAAGACTCCCACAGAAAAAAGCCATGGACTGTTTCATTGCGGCAAAAAATATAGTTCCGATAAACTGCCTTTTTGCGAATTTTGGCCGCTTCGACGGCCGGAAGCCGAACGCAGATGTTGTTCTTTACATAATTATTTTAGCATAAAACTTTTTCTTTGCTAATACAATATTGCTCTCAAAAAGTAAAATATTGCTTGATTAAATCCGATCGATCCCGGAGGCTCTTTTGCAAAAAAAAGCAATATTGCAACAATATTTCGCAAAATACCGCAAGCAAACGGCGCGGAATATATTTATAATAATGCCATGGAAAAAGAAGTTGCGATCATTACGGAAATACAGCGTTTTTCTATCCATGACGGACTGGGGATACGTACGTCTGTATTTTTCAAAGGCTGCCCTCTCCGCTGTTCGTGGTGCCATAATCCCGAATGCATTTCTCCAAAGACCCAGGTGATGTATTATCCTGAAAAATGCATAAATTGCGGTAAATGTTCGGAAGGCTGTTTTAGCGGTGCAAAAGTCCTTTGCGGCGAAAAATACACCGTGAAAGACTTACTTTCCAAAATCCTACAAGATAAATCCTATTATAAAAATGACGGAGGCGTAACGCTCACCGGCGGGGAGCCCCTCGAACAAGCCTCTTTCTTAAAAAACTTTATCCCGGCATGCAAGGAGCATAAAATACATGTTGCAATGGAAAGCTGCATGTTCATTTGGGACAAAAATATTTTTTCGCAAGCGGATTACCTGATGAGCGACTTAAAAATTTGGGATAACGAAAAGCACATTCGGTTTACCGGGGTGAGCAACGCAAAAATCAAAGAGAATATCTTAAAAGCCGACGAATTAGGGATACCCATCCTCTTGCGGACCCCCGTCGTCAAAGGGATCAACGATACAAAAGAAGAAATTCAAAATATACGAAATTTTGCAAAATCTTTGAAACACGTTGTCGGCTATGAACTTTTGCCTTATCACCCTTTAGGAATCCCGAAAAGAAAAGCGCTGGGAATGCCGGTCGAAGAATTTTCGCAACCGGAGAAAGAAACTATGGAGACCTTAAAAAAGTATGCTGACCTATAAAGACAGAATGCGCATCTTGCGCGAAACTAAAATTAAACATACTCTTCAAAAAAAAGAACAGGACGGATATCGCGATTTGGATGATTTTGGTACCGTTCCTCTCCCCGAAGACTATCATGTCGAACCCTGGTTCAACAGCCCCAACCATAGTTTTTACGGCCTGGACGGAATGAGCGAAAATTTTTGCCGTATAATAGACGCACATCCCGCCTATGTCGATCCGATGGAAATGCTTTGCGGGCGCTGGCGCGATATGCTTGTCAATTATCGCGGCGACGTGCACTATCTCCCGGAGCGTATCAAAAAGAACAAGAAACTATACGCCGTTCTTTCGGAAGGCGCCAGCAATCAATGGAGCAAACGTTGGGACGAACAGCGTTTCCCCTATAACGAATTGAAGCCCCTGCAAAAAAAATATAATATAACAAGCGGCATCGACGGCGATGCCCATTTTGCATGCAATTACGCCATCGGATTATCTCTCGGATTCGGCGGGTTTCTCGACAAAATCAGAAAATATAAGGCAATCAATGCCGACAAAAAAGATTTTTATAATGCAGAAGAAAAATGCGTACTTGCCATCGTCCGGTTTATAGACAGGCATATAGAAAAAATCAAGCAACTTCTCTTAAAGGAAAACAGGGAAGAAATTCTTGCTTCCTTAAAAAAGATGCTTGAAGTTTGCCAAAACGTACGCCTCGGAGCGCCCCGCACTTTTCATGAGGCTTGTCAGTTTGTTGTATTTTTCAACTGCGCTTCGAGAATATATACGCGAGACGGCGCAGGCTTTCAATTGGATACCTTGCTGTACCCCTATTATATAAAGGACAAAGAAGCGGGCATATTGGATGATGAGACCGCTAAATTTTTGTTGGCGAATCTATACTTGACAGACCCCCATTATTACCAACTTTCGGGCGTCGATGAAAATGACTCGGATTTGACAAATGCGTTGTCTTACCTCGCCTTAGAAGCTGCCGATGCGATCAATATATCCTGCAACCTCACAGTGCGCGTACATAAAAATTGCGACAAAAATTTCCTGCATAAAGCCGTTGCCTGTCTTCTGAAAAACAAGAACGGATTTCCGCGCTTTTGCGGCGACGAGCCTTTATGCGACGGTTATATGAAAAACGGCATAGATAAGGCAAGCGCGCGCAAACGCATTGCGGTAGGTTGTAATTGGATGTGCGTTCCCGGAGAAGAATTTCCGATGAACGATACCGTCAAAATAAATATAGCCAAAGTATTTGAATGCGCGTTCAACGAAATGCGGAACGAACAATTCCCCTCCTCGGAAAAGTTGTTTCAACTTTATAAAAAGCACTTAAAAATCGCCGCGGACGTTACCGCAAAAGGTGTTAACCTTCACCTTGACCATGTTCATGAGGTAACCCCGGAACTGATAATGAACTTAATGTTCGAAGGCTCCATCGAAAAGGGATTGGACGCTTCGCAGTGCGCAAAGTTTTATACGATCGGTGTCGACGGAGCCGGGCTCGCTGTCGTTGCCGACTCTTTTGCCGCCATTCAAGTGAGAATCGAAGAAGAGCATAAGCTCTCCTGGGAACAACTTTATGAAGCGCTCGACGATAATTTTTCAGATGAACGTACCCGTCTAATACTCAATTCGACGCCAAAATATTGCTCGGGTGACAGTTGTGCCGATAAATGGGCAATACGCATTACGCAAAACTGGGTGGACACGATCAAAAATCAGCCAATGCCAAAAGGCAGGCAATTGCTTCCCGGTTGGTTTTCTTGGGCAAGGACAATAGAATACGGCTCCTGCGTCGGGGCAACCCCAAACGGCAGGCGAGCCGGCGAGCCCATTTCTCACGGAGCAAACCCAAATCCTCATTTCCGCAAAGACGGCGCTGTTACCGCGCAGTCCGAAGGCATTGCCTCCGTTCAATGCGGTTACGGTAATACAGCGCCCCTTCAATTAGAATTCGATCCGAAAATCGCAAATGAAAAAAAATCCAATGCGGTTATCACAAACCTCATTGTGACGCATTTCGAAAAAGGCGGGACGCTGATAAACATAAATATCTTAGACAAACAAACTCTTATGGAAGCGAATGAAAACCCTGCGCTACACCCCGACCTTATCGTGCGCGTTACAGGTTTTACGGCTTATTTCGCTTCTCTTTCGCCTCAATTCAGGCAATTGGTAGTAAATCGCTTTTTGGAGGGAACTTGATGAACGTTCCGGTTAAACAAATGGAGCCATACGACGTTATCGTTGTGGGAGGAGGCATCGCAGGTGTCAGCGCGGCTGTCAGCGCGGCGAGGCTCGGCAAAAATGTTCTCTTAATTGAAAAATCCATGAATTTAGGCGGACTTGCGACAAGAGGGCTCATCAGTTGGTATGAACCGCTCTGCGACGGTACCGGAACACAGCGAGCAGGTGGATTGGCGGAAGAACTGCTTAAATTAGCAACCGAAAACGGCTTTGACAATCTTCCGCCCGATTGGGACGGACACAGCAACAACACGCCTCGCAACGATCGTTATTCCACCTATTTTTCCCCTACTTTCTTTTCCCTTTCGTTAGACAAATTTGTTGAAGAAAACGGTGCACATCTTTTGTTTGACACCTTGGCAACATATCCTGTAATGGATAAAAATCTTTGCCGCGGGATCATTACCGAAAATATCGACGGACGATGTTTTCACCCCGCAAATATAATTATAGACGCTACAGGCGATGCTTCCGTTTTTGCCCGGGCCGGTGCCCGAACGCAGGAAGCAGATAATTTTATTACTTATATTGTTCATGAAACGGACTATAAAAATACAAAAGATTATATAAAAACGCACGATCTCAGCAAATTACGCCGATGGAAAAGTTGCGGAAGCGATTATTTAGGGAACGGGCAGCCGTTAAACATGCCTTTGCTCCGCGGGACAACCTCTAAGGATATAAACTTTTATATTAAATACGGAAAGCGCTGCATGCTTGAAGCCTATTCCCGTTCCGACAAAAACGAACGCGAAATACTTTCTATACCCGAAATGCCGCAAATCCGAGTTATTCGCAGAATAATCGGCGATTATACATTCACCGGAAAAGAAGAAAATTACATATTTCCCGATTCCGTCGGTTGCACAGGCGATTTCCGAAGGCGTGGAGTATTCTACTCGATTCCGTCCAGATGCCTTTTCTCCTCACAATACCCAAACTTGCTTGCCGCCGGAAGGATCGTCAGCGCCGTCGGCGACGGAATGGAAATTTTGCGCGTGATCCCTTGCTGCGCTCTTACGGGACAGGCTGCCGGCATTATTGCCGGATTGTCTGTTGAATATAATGCAGCCGTCAATAAAGTCCCTTATTCATCACTGTATGAACACCTTAAAAGCGGCAAAGCAATAATTTAAGTTTTATATTTAGGCCGCATACAATTTTTTCATTGCGAATGCCTGAAAGGCAATTCTCGCATTGCCGTCAGGCAATCGGCCGGAAACCAGGCAGGTTTTACAAAAACATATAAGGAAAATCGATTATGAAAATTATTATCAAAGCGCAGCAAGGAAACTCAACGCAAACCATTCAAAAGGCGTTGGATGAAGTGTTTTTAGCGGGCGGCGGCACAGTAGAAATCGAACAAGGAATTTATACGATCGGCGCTATCCGTGTACGCAGCAACACGACGCTCTGTCTGAAAAGCGGCGCTGTTTTGAAAGGGACCCGCGATCCCGACGATTATAATATTTTGGCGAGCGATAAAATCGAACCGCTTTGTGAAAAGGATTTGAAGCGCATTGAGTGGGTATTTTTCCCCGATATACAAAGAGACAACGGTTGTTTTTCTACTCCCGGCAGCCGTTGGAACCATGCGTTGATCCGCGTGTTTGAGGCGAAAAACGTAAATATTATCGGGGAAAAGGAATCGTTGCTCGATGGCTGCAATTGTTACGACGCATTGGGAGAGGAAAACTATCGCGGGCCGCACGGCATTTCGATAATGCGGAGTGAAAATATTTATTGCGAAGGTTACACGATACAAAATACGGGCAATTGGGCGCATATCGGCGCAAACAGCAGAAATCTTACTTTCCGAAATATTACGGCACTGAAAGGACATGACGGTGTGCATGTAAGCGGTTGCGATAACATTTATATAGAAAACTGCGAATTCTATACGGGTGACGATTGCGTGGCCGGCTATGACAATAATAATGTGGTAGTAAAAAATTGTGTCCTCAATACCGCTTGCAGCGCACTGCGTTTTGGCGCGACAAATGCTCTTATTGAAAAATGCAAGATTTATGGACCGGCTCGACATAATTTCCGTTTCGGTCTTCCTTTGGAAGATAAAATTTCGGGTACGGATGCCCCTGCCCCCGGCAGAAGAAATATGCTTTCCGTTTTTACATATTACGCTGATTTTATCTATCCTATTCGAAATTTGCCCGGCAATATCATCATCAAAGATTGCGAATGCGAAAATATAGACAGGGTTGTCAACTTTGATTATTCCGGACATAATCGTTGGCAATGCAACCGGCCTTTAAGCTCCCTGTTTATCGAAAATACAAAAATCAAACAAGTTCGTATCCCTATATATCTTTACGGCGATAGAGAAGAACCTGTCCGATTTGAAATGAAAAACAGCTCCGTCTCTTATGAGGAGCCTGTCGACCGGCTTATTTATGCCTGCAACTGCGCCGCGATTACCCTTTCCGATGTTGCCATAGAGGGCGTAAAAGGAGAACTGGTTAAATCATGGGGAAATGTAGGAGATATCCGTTGTGAAAACGTTTCGGGCGCAAAAATCGCGAAGGCGGAAGCAACCGAAGAATGGAATTTCCCCGTTGTATAAACCGAATCGATTATATCTTTCTCTTATTTAACTTTACCGTTTTCACACTCCTCCTAATTTTCAATGAGTCCGGTCACAAATGCTTCCATAAGATTTTCCGGCACAAGTTCCAAACGCGGAACTCCCTTTACTATCGACTCGATCTTCCATTCTTTCTTGTTCATGCCTTACCTCCCGCCTTTCATTTTGATGAAAAGCGTGAGTAGGCAAACAGCACCTGTTTCTCACCGATAAATCATTTTTTTGTATCCGAACCGCATATCTCCCGCATTCCCGTCTGTCTTTCTCCGTCCTTTGGTATCGGAAAATTCGGCCGCCGTCAAGGAGGAAAAACTATCGATTCCCCTTTTCTTTTATATTTTTCAAATGTTTCAACCTATAATTTGATAAAGGAAATCAGAATGCTCTTTATCCTTAAGGGAACGAGTTCAACTCCTCTTTTTTACAAATTTGCTGAAAATACAGCATAAAAATTGAATGGCGAATGCAATTACAAAAAACCTGTTTTAGCCCGCTAAATAGCAAAAGCCCTTGAAAAACGATAAGTTTTTCAAGGGCTTTTGCCCGCAGCATTTTTCACCGCGAATCATGCCCTATGTGGCGGGTCTTGAACCGACAACTTTGACGAATCTGCTATTTATTATAATTCCCCAAGGATATTTACCTTGTCTGAATTGACACATCCTTGTACTATTTTTCGCTATACGTAGACAGTAATTTTGTCACTTAACATACAAAACATTGCTGCAGGCCCTTATTTTTTATCCATGCCAAAGAACTGTCACATAATCTCTATGACAAATCAAAACCGACTTTTGATAAACAACTGTTATCAAATCACATACTTTTTGAAAATCAATCGCCAAATTTATTCGGCGACCCCCCTCCCTCTGCAATATCAAGTGCGCTCTTCACAAAAAATCCACGACACCTTATCCGAACACCCGAAATTCTTTCTCTTGTGCCCCTTCCTGCCACAAAAACTTCCTTCTCGATAAACTTATCGACGAACATTTGTTTGCCTTTTAAGAGCCTTTTACGGGTTTATTTCGACTTCCCCTCCAAAACACAACGTCCCTCCCCGCCTCTGCTCCCAGAAGTCCAACGAAAAAGGCAGCCCAATCCCCCTCTCGAAGACCTGTTTTTCGCCCGAAAATCATGCCGTTTTTATGTCCCGAAAATGCACCTCAAAAATGCAAATGGCTGCAGTGTGTGCGCTTGGTTATTAACAAGCGGCGGTCTCCGACCGGCGATGCGGCTGCGCCGCATCGCCGCCCTCGCGCTTCGC
>ERZ1643249.1534-NODE-1534-length-23020-cov-11.003092_pt1 | contig 23020 bp, 23 predicted proteins | sample MGYA00579263_ERZ1643249 | MGnify/ENA primary metagenome ERZ1643249 (study PRJEB29033, sample SAMEA4952264) | chicken gut metagenome | biome: Broiler Chicken; feature: Gastrointestinal Tract; material: Caecum | place: Ireland | collected 2018 | study: Broiler... | reverse complement strand
CCGGGAAATATTTCTTTATATTAAAATTTACTCTATGTTTAATATAAAGAATCTTGATATATATTTGCTTTTGTAAATATTGCCTCTGTTGATTGAAAATATTATTGTAAAAGGTTTCACGTGAAATATCAATTTAGAAAATTATCAAAAATATTAATTTAATATATAAAATTATTTCCCGGGAAATATTTTTTAATTTGTAATTAATATAGTTATTGAAAACTAAAGCATTTACGAACATTTGTTTCTATTGTTTACAAAAATATATTACTTTTTTATATTTAAAAATTTATCAATATTTAATGCAAAAGAATATTTATAAATATTTTTCTTTTATAGTTATTACTACTATTATTTAAAAACGTTTTTATAGAAAAATATTTCATATTTTAACAAAAGTTAAAATGATATGTTTTTAAATTTTTTATTTCCCGGGAAATAATTTTAAATTTGCAATTAATATAATTATAAAAAAGCAAAAACAATTATAAACATTTGTAATAAATTTTATTTCCCGGGAAATAATTTTGAATTTTCAAAGTATATTTATTTTATGTATTAATTTTTTATATAATAAAATCAATTAAATTGTAAACTATTACTTTTAATATATCTTTTTATTTTTGAAAATAAAAAAAGAAACTTATATAATTATATTTCTTGTGTTTCTTCTTCTTTTTCTTTATTTATAATTGCTACAGAACTTACCAATTGTTTTTCTTTTAAGTTGATAAGTTTTATTCCTTGTGTAACTCTACTTAGTGTAGATATTTTTTCTACTCCTAACCTTATTATAGTACCTATATTAGTAATAATCATTATATCTTCTGTTCCAAATACTGTCTTAAAAGATACAATAGAACCATTTTTCTCTGTTATATGTAATGTTTTTACTCCTTTTCCTCCTCTATTTGTTATTCTATATTCATTTAAATCTGTTTGTTTGCCATAACCTTTTTCTGTTATAATTAGTACTTTTTGAGAACTATTTGCAATTTCCATACCTACTAAGTATCCACCATCCAAGTTTATTCCTTTAACACCAGAAGCAGATCTTCCCATAACTCTTAATAAATCTTCATTAAATCTAACCATTCGTCCATTCGATGAAGCCATTAAAATTTCATCATTTCCCGTAGTTTTCTTTACTGAAATTAGCTCATCATCTTCTCTTAATGTAATAAATTTTTTACCATTGGATCTTATATTATCAAATTCTGATATTTCAGTCTTTTTAATAAAACCTTGTTTAGTAGCAAAAACTAAATATTTATTGGTCTCTTCTTTTTCTATTTTCAGTAAAGAAGTTATTTTCTCATCTTTATCCAAAGACAATAAATTAATAATAGGTAATCCTTTTGACTGTCTACTATATTCTGGAATTTCATATCCTTTAGTTCTATAAACTTTACCGCTACTAGTAAAAAATAATATATAGTCATGAGTAGTTAAATTAATAATATTTTCTACAAAATCATCTTCATTCATACTCATTCCTTTTATACCTACTCCTCCACGATTTTGGGTTTTATAAGTACTAGAAAGCATTCTCTTTATATATCCCTTATTTGTTAAAGTAATAACTATGTCATCTTCGGGTATTAAAGATTCATCATCAATATAATCTATTGCTGTCATATCTATATGTGTCTTTCTTTCGTCAGCATATTTATCTTTTATTTCCAACAATTCATTTTTTATTACATTTAATATTTTGTTTTCGTCTGATAAAATTTCTTCTAATTCTGAAATTAGTTTTAATAATTCATTTATTTCATTTTCTATTTTTTCTTTTTCTAAACCAGTTAACCTTCTTAATTTCATTTCTAAAATAGCTTGAGTCTGTGGTTCAGTTAATCCAAATTTGTTTATTAACTCCTTACTAGCAATTTCATCAGTTTTAGATGACTTAATTATCTTTATTACTTCATCTATATTATCTAATGCAATTTTTAGTCCTTCTAAAATATGTAATCGAGCTTTGTATTTGTCTAAGTCAAATTTGCAACGTCTATAAATGACTTGTTTTTGATGATCTAAGTATTTTTCTAATATAGTTTTTAAATCTAAAACTCTAGGACTACCATCTACTAACATTAAAAAATTTATGCCATATGTTATTTGCAATTGAGTATGCTTAAATAAATTATTCAGAACTACATTGGCGTTAGCCTCTTTTTTTACATCAATAACTATTTTAATACCTTCTAAAGCAGATTCATCATTTAAATTTGCTATTCCATCTAATACTTTATCCCTAACTAACTCTGCAATTCTAGTAATTAATGCTTTTTTATTCACCTGATATGGAATTTCTGTTATTATTATTCGACTTTTTCCATTATGTTCTTCTATATTAACTTTTGATCGTACAGTTATTGTCCCTTTACCAGTTTCATAAGCTCTTTTTATACCACTATTACCTAAAATAATTCCCCCAGTAGGAAAATCTGGGCCTTTTATTTTCTCCATTAATTCTAAAACAGTAATTTCTGGATTATCAATATAAGCAACACATGCATCAATTGTTTCTCCTAAATTGTGAGGAGGTATGTTAGTTGCCATTCCAACAGCTATCCCCATATTACCATTAACTAAGATATTAGGAAACCTACTAGGTAATACTACTGGTTCTTTTCTTTGACCATCATAATTTTCAGTAAAATCGACTGTATCCTTATTTAAATCTCTTAGCATTTCCATTGAAATTTTAGCTAATTTTGCTTCCGTATAACGTGATGCTGCAGCCGAATCACCATCTATACTACCAAAATTTCCATGTCCATCTACTAAAGCATGTCTATATGTAAAATTTTGAGCCATTCTAACCATTGTATCATATATTGCGGCATCTCCATGTGGGTGATAGTGTCCCATTACTGCACCTACCGCATTAGCACTTTTTTGATGCTTTTTATCAGGAGTCATTCCCTCTTCATATAAAGTATATAATATACGTCTATGAACCGGTTTTAACCCGTCTCTTACATCAGGTAATGCTCTGGAAACAATAACGCTCATAGAATAATCTAAAAATGACGTTTTCATTTCATTAATAATATTTACATTAACTTTTTTATCATTCTCGTTCATAATACCTCTCCTAAATATCTAAATTTTTAACTTGTAAAGCATTTTCTTCAATAAATTTCTTCCTAGGTTCTACTTCTTCTCCCATCAATACTTGAAATATTTCATCTACTTGAATAGCGTCATCCAAATTGATTTGTTTTAATACTCTACTTTCTATTCCCATTGTTGTTGCTCTTAATTCATGGGGATCCATTTCACCTAAACCTTTCATTCTACCTATTTCATATTTGACTGTAGAAGGAAGCGTACTTAAATATTCATCTCTTTCTTTTTCATCTAATACGTATTTAATCGTTTTTCCATGTTTTATTGAATATAAAGGAGGTTGGGCTGCATAAATGTATCCTCCCTCTAAAAGTGGTTTAAAATATCTATAAAATAAAGTTAATAATAAAGTTCTAATGTGTGCCCCATCTACATCGGCATCAGTCATTATAACAATCTTATGATATCTTAATTTGGATATGTCAAATTCATCACCAATTCCAGTTCCTATAGCTGTTATCATAGTTCTAATTTCTTCGTTACTTAATATCCTATCCAATCTAGCCTTTTCAACATTTAAAATTTTTCCTCTTATAGGCAAAATTGCTTGAGTAATTGGATCTCTACCCATTTTAGCAGAACCTGCAGCTGAATCACCCTCTACTATAAACATCTCAGATATTGTAGCATCTTTAGAAGAACAATCAGTTAATTTACCCCATTGATTAGTAATTTCTAAACCACCTTTTCTTCTTGTTAATTCTCTTGCTTTTTTTGCAGCAATCCTCGCTCTAGCAGCAGTCATTGATTTTTCTACAATAATTTTCGCTTGATCTGGATTTTCTAATAAAAATCTTTCAAAAGCTTCTCCAAATATATTAGCTGTTATTTTTCTTACTTCACTATTTCCTAATTTAGTTTTAGTTTGTCCTTCAAATTGTGGTTCAGGCACTTTTACAGATATAACCATAGTTATACCTTCTCTTACATCGTCTCCAGTAAGACTATCATCATTATCTTTTAATAATTTATTATTTTTACCATAACTATTTATAATTCTTGTTAAACTACTTTTTACACCATCTTCATGAGTTCCACCTTCTGGTGTAGTAATATTATTAACAAAAGAGTATATTGCACTATTATAACCATCATTATATTGAAATGCGGCCTCTAATACTACATTATCTTCTTCACCTTCAACATATATAATATCGTCATGTATTGGTGTTTTATTTTTATTTAATAACTCTACATACTCTTTTATTCCGCCTTCGTATACAAAAATATCTTTTTTATTTTCCCTATCATCAACTAAAATTATTCTTAATCCTTTATTTAAAAAAGCTAATTCTCTTGCTCTTGTTTTTAAAGTATCATAATCAAAATGAGTTGTTTCTTTAAATATTTCATCATCTGGCATAAATGTTACAGTGGTTCCAGTTCTATCATCACTACAATCGCCAATAATTGTTAATGGTTGAACAATGTGGCCTCCATTTGCAAATTTTGCTTGATAAATTTTTGAATTTTTATATACTGTAACATCTACCCATTTACTAAGAGCATTTACTACCGAAGCACCAACGCCATGAAGTCCTCCAGATACCTTGTATCCACCGCCGCCAAATTTACCTCCTGCATGTAATACTGTGTAAACAGTTTCAACAGTAGATATCCCTGTTTTAGGATGCTTATCAACGGGTATTCCTCGTCCATCATCCTTTACTGTAACAGATCCATCCTTGTTTACTATTATTTCTATATCATCACAATAACCAGCTAAAGATTCATCTATCGCATTGTCAACAATTTCCCATACTAAATGGTGTAATCCTTTTACACTAGTAGAACCTATATACATTCCAGGTCTCTTTCTTACTGCTTCTAATCCCTCTAGCACTTGAATGTCTGAAGCATTATAATGTTCTATTTTATTATCCATTTTTATCATTCCTTTCAAAAATTATTTCCCGGGAAATATTTTTCCATTATTTATTATAAAAACACTCGCTTTTTTTACCAACTTTTCATCTATCATATTTATATCCGTCGTTGTTATGATAGTTTGAACATTGTCTTTTATATATCTTATTAAATTATTTTTCTTTTCGCTATCTAATTCACTAAAAATATCATCTAATAATAAAATTGGAGATTCACCAGTTTTATTACTAAACAATTGAACTTCTGCTAATTTTAACGATAACACTATACTTCTTAATTGTCCTTGTGAGCAATGTAAAGAAACATTTTTATCATTTAAGACAAAAATAAAATCATCACGGTGGGGACCAATTAATGATATTTTATATAAACTTTCCTTTTCATTATATCTATTTAATTTTTCTATACATTTATCAATCATTATTTCTTTATTATCATAAAAATCAATGTTTGATATATATTTTATTTTTAAACCATCTATCCCCATTATTTCAAAAAAAATGTCACTTAAAATTTTATTTATACTTTCTATAAAATCTTTTCTAAATAAAAAAATTTCAACTGATAATTGAGCAATTTTATTATTTAAAATACTTAAATAATCCATATTTATATTATTTAATTTTAAATACTCATTTTTCTGTTTAATTATATTATTATAATCCATTAATATTTTTACATATTTTAAAGATAATTGACTTATTTCCATATTTAAAAACTTTCTTCTCACTCCAGGGCCTTCTTTTAACATATGAATATTTTCTGAAGAAAAAATAATAACTTTTAAATTTGAAATGTAATCACTCATTTTTTTTATATCTTTATCATTAATCAGAACATGCTTACCCGTATCACTTATTTTTATTTTAAATTTTTTTAAATAGTCATGGTATTTTACTTCACCTTCTATAATTGAATAGTTACAACCAAACTTTACTAAATTTTTATCATTAACACTCATATATGATTTAGTTAGTGCCAATACATAAATTGACTCTAAAATATTAGTTTTTCCTTGAGCATTCTTACCAATAATTATGTTTAATTTTTCATTTAAATTAATATCTAAATTATCATAATTTCTATAATTAGTTAATTTTAGTTTATTAATTATCATTATAACCTATTTTCTTGCCCAATATATCACCTTATTTCTAAAGTTGGTATCCCTATACGTATTCATTATACCATAATTCTATATAATAATAAAGAAAAAAGCATAAAAATCCTTTATTTTATGCCTTTTTTAACACTTTTTTTCTAGTATAAAGCATTTTGAAATTTGTGAACTAATAATAGAATAATTGACTGGTACAATTATTGATGATCCATCGTTGAAAATTAATAAAGTATTATTTTTTTTTCTTAAAAATGTAGTTATATTATTATAGGAAACCCAAATATTATCTTTTGATGTAATAGATTTTAATGGAAAAAATATTATTTTTTGGTCATTATCTATAATTATAGGTAACTTATAATTTTTTTTAAATTCTTCTTTACTTTCATATAGTCTGTACTCTAATGAAAATCTATAATAACTACACGAATCATTAATTATAGTCAACATACTTTCTTTAGAATTTTTTTCTTTACCTCTCTCTATTATTTTTGTTCCATTTTTTTCATTTGCTTTTAATAAGAATGTATTTTTGGTTATAATATATCTCATAACAAAATCCCCCTTTCAAAAATACGACTTTTATTAAATCATTAAAATTTGTCTAATTTTGTCAAAATTTGTCGAAAAATATAAAAATTCATAAAATACATTACAAAATTACACTTTTAAATTGCTAATTTATTAAAAAATTTATAATATTTATAAAAAAATCCACAATGTTGTAGATTAATAAGTTTTTATTGGCAAAACTAATTGGATTAAAGAATCATCATCCTGTGATTTAATTATTATTGGACTATTTTCATTATTCATATACAATATAACTTTACTTTGACCAAAACTTTTAATTGCATCTAGCATGTACTTTGATGAAAAAGATATAGATATTTCTCCATTATTATCAACTAGCATTTTTTCTTCTACATATCCTATTTCTGGTGAATTTGATGAAATTTTTAGCTCTTTGTCACATAAATCTAATTTTATAGTATTTTTATCACGATCAGATGTTAATAAAGAAGCTCTATCAATCATTTCAAATAAATTTATATAATCACATTCAACTGAAATTTCAAATTGATTAGGTATTATTGAAGAAGTTGCAGGGTATGTTCCATTTAACAATCTTGATAAGAATATAATATCATTATATTTAAATAAAATTTTATTATTAAATAAATGGATCTCCATGTTATTATTTTTGTCATCTAAAATTTTAGATAGTTCTAATAAATTTTTACCAGGAATTACAATATTGACTTCATCTTTATTAAAATTATCTAATTCAATATTTTTTTTAGCTAATCTATAACTATCAGTAGCAATAACTTCAAGTATATTATTATGTATATGAAAATTTATTCCTGTTAATAAAGGTCTAGATTCATTTTGTGAAGTCGCAAAAAACGTCTGATTTATTATAGTTTTAAATGTATCAGTATTCATTATAATAGGTTCTTTGGTTTCCTCTAAATCTAAATTAGGAAATTCATTAGGATTAACCCCATTTAATTTAAATTCTGAATTAAAGGCGCTAATAATCATTTTATATCCATCAATAACTTCAATAGTTATATCTGTATCTGGTAATTTTCTAATTATTTCTACTATATATTTACCACCGATTACAATTTCCCCTAATTCAGAAATTTCTGTAATTTCTTTTTTGTTTATAAAACTCCTTATTGATATATCAGTATCACTAGCATATAGATACAATCCTTCTTCTTTTAATTCAAATTTAATACCTGTTAATATAGGTATTAAATTTTTAGTAGATATTGCTTTTGCTGTATGATTTAACTTCTCAAGTAAAATATTCTTTTTAATAATTAATTTCATTATTTTTCCTTCTTTCTTATTTATTATATTTATTATTATTATATTGTGGAAATTGTGGAAAACTTAAATTTTTATTATAAAATAAGTGTTTTTTTTCCACAAGGTTGTTGATAAAAATATTAGTTATCAACATTTTTTCACAACTAAGTTGATAATTCTTTCTTTAATTCATTTATTACCTCTTTTAAATTCTGATTATTTTGCAATTCATCACATATTTTTTGATATGCACTCATAATGGTAGAATGATCTCTTCCTCCAAAATAGCTTCCTATTTTAGGAAAAGACTCATTAGTCATAGTTCTACATAAATAAATTGCTACTTGCCTTGGATAATTGATTGTTTGATTTCTTTTTTTTCCTTTTAATTCTTCTATGTTTACTTTAAAATAATCACATACAACACGTTGAATCCTATGAACATCGTTCTTATAAGCACTTCTATCTGTTAATTGTTCTTTTAAAGCTTCAATTGCTATATCTAAATTAACTATTCCTTTGTTCATCATTAATGCATATGCGAAAACTCTAGTAATAGCTCCTTCCAATTGTCTAACATCCGAATCAAAACAATTAGCAATGTACTCAATTACATTATCATCAATGTCTTGACCAGTTTCTTGATGGGAAATTTTCTTTTTAATAATATTAACTCTAAGTTCAAAATCGGGTGGCGTTATATTTGCAGCCAAGCCTGAATTAAATCTAGTTAATAACCTATTCTCTAACATTTTTAAATCATCTACTGATCTATCTGAAGCTATAATTATTTGTTTGTTGGAAGCATATAGTTCATTAAAAGTATGAAAAAATTCTTCTTGTCCTTTAGTAGCGGTTCCCAAAAACTGAATATCGTCAATTATTAATACGTCTATATTTCTATACTTATTTTTAAAATTATCTATTTTATTAAAGTTATTATTTTCATTTCCCCTAACTGCATATACAAAATCATTAACAAATTTGTCAGAAGAAATATATAAAACTTTTTTATTTGAATTTTCTAATATATAATTTCCAATTGCTTGCATTAAATGTGTTTTTCCTAATCCACTTTTACTATACAAAAATAAAGGATTATACGCTTTTCCTGGTTTTTCTGCTACTGCTTGCGCTGCAACAAAAGCAAATTTATTACTATTTCCAACTATAAAGTTATCAAAAGTATAATTTGGATTTAAGTTTGCATCTTCAATACTTTGATGTGGGACTCCTTCTTGTATATCATTGACAATTGTATTTTTTTGAGTACCTACATCTTCTTCCAATTTAAATTCAAAATCAAAGTTTGTTCCAGTTAAAGAATTAAAAACTTTTTCCATTAAGTCTTTGTAATTATCATTTAAATGTTTTATATGTAAATTCATAGGTACAATTACAGTTGCTACATTGTTAGATAAATCAAATAATTTTGTATCTTTGAACCATGTCTCAAAAGAAAATGAAGAAATATTGTCTTTTATTCTTTCTAAAAAATTTGCCCATAGACTATCTAAATTCATATAAGACCTCCTTATCCACAATTTAATTTTACCACAAAATTATAAAAAAGTTTATATAAAAAAACTAATAAACAGGTTTTTCCACAAGATATCCCCAACTTATCCACAGATAAAATACATATTATATAAATAAAAAACAGAGTTTTCCACAAAATTGTTGAAAAAATTAAATCAACAGGCTATTTTTTTAGTTTTCCACAAGGTTGTTGAAATTGTTGAAAAGTGAAATATGTCTTGTATTATAATACAAAAATAAAATAAAAACTCCACAATTAACTGTGGAGTTAGCATTTTTAACAAAAAAAATAATAACAATTAATTGTTATTAAATCCGTATTTTTTATTGAATTTTTCTACTTGTCCTTTTCTTCCGCCTAGTGTTTGTTTACCAGTATAAAATGGATGACATTTTGAACATACTTCTACACTTATTTTATCTTTTGTAGATAATGTTTTGAAAGTATTTCCACAAGAACATACAACAGTAGATTCAACATATTTTGGATGTATATTTGCTTTCATTATATCTCTCCTTCCGCCATGGCAGTGCCATAGAAAATTAAATTCGTACTATATTATATCAATATTTTTTTAAATTTTCAACAATTATTTGTGAAATTTTATTATAACCAACATCATTTAAGTAATAACTGCCTTTCTCAAAGTATTTTTTATTATTCAAAATATCATTTATATTAATAAATGTATAATTTTTATTTTCAACAAATTTTTTTAATTTATAATTAAAGTAATTAATTATATCTTTATTTTTTGAATTTACGTTATATAATCCAAAAATATATACTTCTTTATAATTGTATCTATTAATTTCTTCTAATAAAATTGAATATTCTTTAAGCATACTATTAATGTAAGTATATAAATTATTATTATTTGTATTTAGTTTAAAGTATAATTCGTTCATTCCTAAAGATATGGTTAAAATATCTGCTTCCTTTAATAATTCATGTAAAGTAATTTGTCTATTATTTTCAGTTATAGTTTCTTTATACTTTAATATTCTAATAAAATCTGAAATACGATAATCTTCCTTAATAAAATCAATGTTATATGATTTTAATTTATTATTATTAGATAAATAATTAATAATAGCATCAGTATAGTTATATTTTGATGCGTTTGCATCTTTGTCTTTATTTATGGCTAAAAAATCTCCAATTGATACATAATATAATTTTTCCTTAATGGTAAATTTATAAATAAAAAAACACGATAAAAAAAGAATTAATATAAACATAATCTTTTTCATTTTATTACCTCAATAAATTATATTTATATTAATTCTATATTAGCACCAACATTTTTTAGTTTTTCAACAATATTATCATACCCTCTTAATATATGGTTAACATTATCTATAGTTGTTATACCTTCTGCAATTAATCCACATATTAGCATTGACGCTCCACCTCTTAAATCTGTAGCACTAACTTCCATTCCTCTTAACCTAGTCTTTCCCTTTATAGTAGCTACTCTATTGTCAACGACTTTTATATTTGCCCCCATTTTTATAGTATCAGGAATGTTTAAGAATCTATTTTCCCAAATAGTTTCGGTAATTTTACTAGTTCCATTACATTGTGTTAAAAATGGGACTAAAGGTTGCTGTAGATCAGTTGGAAATCCAGGATATACTAATGTTTTAACTTTAACTGCTCTATATTCTCCAACGTTTTTAATAGTTATATAATCAGTACCAATTTCCATATTTACTCCAGCTTCTTTTAATTTAGAAACTAATGATTCAATGTGATTTGGAATAATTTTATTTATAGTTAAATTTTTTCCTAGTAATGCGGCTATAATTAAGTAAGTGCCTGCCTCAATTCGATCAGGAATTACTTCGTGTAAACATCCTCTTAAAGTACTTACTCCTTTTATTTTAATGATGCTAGTACCAGCACCAGTTATATTTGCTCCCATACTATTTAGATAAGTAGCAACATTAACTATTTCTGGTTCTTGAGCAGCATTTTTTATTGTAGTCTGCCCCTTTGCTTTAACTGCAGCTAACATTATATTAATCGTAGCTCCTACACTTGGTATATCTAAATATATTTTAGAACCTATAAGTTCTTTGGCTTCAATTTTTATATAATTTCCTTCTTCAGTAATAGTCGCACCTAATTTTTCAAATCCCTTTAAATGTAAATCTATAGGTCTTTCGCCAATAGAACAACCTCCAGGGAAATACATTTCAACTTTTTTAAATTTACCTAATAATGATCCCATAAAGTAATATGAAGCCCTTAGCTTCTTTGATAATTCTTCTGGAATAATTGTGTTTTCAATTTTGCTTGAATCAATTTTTACGCTATTAGATTCACGATTAATTTTTGCTTTTAAACAACGCAGTATTTCTTCCAAACTATCAACGTCAGAAATATTAGGAACATTTAAAATTGTAGTTTCTTCATCGCATAAAATAGCAGCAGGAATTAAAGCAACAGCACTATTCTTAGCTCCACTTATATTTATTGTTCCAGTTAGTAATTTTCCACCCTCTATTCTAATTTTAGACATAATACTCCTCCTACCTTATTATATGTTAAGTTAAAATTTTGTGCTTTGATAAAAAACAGGTGAAAATTATATATTTCGCCTAGCGCGTTTTATTCTAGCATACATAAATTTATTTGTCAATTAAGAAATTTTTTATTATAATTTGTATTTTTCCTATTGCAATTTCTAAATTATCGTTCATTATAACGTAATCATAATTAATTTTTTCTTTTTCTTCATATATTGCAATTTTTAACCTTTGTTCAATTTCTTCTTTATTTTCCGTTCCTCTTTTAATAAGTCGCCTTCGTAATTCTTCAATATTTGGAGCCGTTATATATATTAATATACAATCTTTAAAATTATTTTTTATTTTTTTAGCACCGTTAACATCAAGCTCGCTAATAACGTTAATACCTTTATTTATTTTATCTAAAACCTCAGTTTTTAAAGTACCATAATATTCTTTATTATACAAATTATATTCTAAAAATTCGTTATTTAAAATTCTTTTTTTAAAGTTATCTCTACTAGTAAAGTAATAATCTACTCCATTTTTCTCATATATTCTCTTCTTTCTTGTAGTCATAGAAATAGAATAACTTAAATTATTTTCCTTTTTGCTTAATAATATATTACAAATGGTTCCTTTCCCAACTCCAGATGGACCTGATATTACTATAAATTTTCCTAATCTATTTTTTAATGTCATTTATTAATGTATCCTTTAAAGTTTTGTCATGTTCAATACTATTATTACTATTATTATTATTATTATTATTATTATTATTATTATTGGTGTGATTATTAGTGCTAGTATTAGTACTATTAGTGTTAGTACCAACATCAGTATTAGAGTTTTGGTTATTTTTTTCATCTACATTGGTAATACCTATAATACTGTCTATTTTATTTCTAAATTTTTGAGTATATTTATTAATGATAAAAATATTATATTCTTTATAATTCCAAACTTTTGAACATGCGATTACTCCGATTAGTGACATAATAACTAAAAAAGTAGTAATAATTATATAAACTGCAGTCATTGCCAAAGTTGATCCTTCAAAGTTTCTTAAATTAAAAGAAAGAGTATAACCACTTGGAAATAAAACTCCCCAAAATATATTGGAAATAGCGAAAATCAAGGAAACAATAAGAAAAAATAAAGTGGCTTGAATCATTTGCTTTTTAACATACTCATTTTTAGTTTCTAATATATATATTCCCAATGGCAAAGCCCATGAAAAAAATGCTAAACCACCCATCCATAAAAGTATAATAGCTCCTAAATATCCAATTAAACAAATGACTTTAGCTTCCATATTTCCAATTGACGATCTATTTTCTTCTTTTTTCATTATCTCACTCCTATTAATTTATATTTTAATTATAATACATTTTTTTTAATAAGTCATTAATTATTACAATAATATTTTTATTAAAACTTAAAAAAGTATGATATAATATTTAAATAAATGTTAAATCACATATTTTTAACACAATTGGATTATATAATTAAACGGAGGGATAAAAATGAAAATTTATAATTCGCTTACTGATAAAAAAGAAGAATTTATACCAATAAAGGAAAATGAAGTTACTATGTATGTATGTGGACCAACGGTATATAATTATGTACACATTGGAAATATGCGACCAGTGATTACTTTTGATATGGTTTATAAATATTTAAAATATTTGGGATATAAAGTAACATACGCTTCTAATTTTACTGATATAAATCCTAAAATAATTAATATGGCAAAAGAATTAAATATTACTGAAAGAGAAGTTGCTGATAAATTTATAAAGGCATATTTAGAAGATTTACAAAAATATAACTGTCTAGATATTGATAAAAGGCCAAGAGTAATCGAACATTTGGATGATATATTTGTGTTTATAAACAAATTAATAGAAAAAGATTATGCATATGTCAATGATGGAGATGTTTATTTTAGAGTAAAAAAAGTAAAAGATTATGGAATTTTATCTAATCAAGATATTGAAGAATTAGAATCAGGAGCAAGGGTAGATATTGATGACAAAAAAGAAGATCCACTAGATTTTGCATTATGGAGAAAAACAAGTGATGGCGAGCAATTTGACTCTCCATGGGGAAAGGGAATTCCTGGTTGGCATACAGAATGTGTGGTAATGATTAACAGTATTTTTGGCAATAAAATTGATATACATGGAGGAGGAATAGATTTAAAATTTCCTCATCACGAAAATGAAATTGCTCAAAGTATGGCACTAAATAATAATCATTTAGCTAATTATTGGATGCATAATGGTCATATTAATGTAGATGGTGAAAAAATGAGTAAAAGTCTAGGTAATTTTATATTAGCAAAGGACTTTATAAAAATGCATGATGCTAATGTTATTAAAATAGCATTATTTAAAACTCATTATCGATTACCCCTTAACTTTACAGATGAATTGTTTAATGAATCTACTAATATTAATAATAAAATATATAATGCGCTTAAATCCGCAAAATTATATTTGGTTTTAAATAATGAAGATATAAGCATTAATGGAATAAGAGATAATAAATTTGAAGAATACATGGATGATGATTTTAATACTCCAAATGTTATTACATATTTATTAGAATTGTTAAAGGAATTAAATGTAGCAATTAGGACAAAAGGAGAAAATATATCATTATTATATAAAAAGATAATGGTAATTACAGATATATTAGGATTAGTTTACGAATTACCAGAAATTACAAAAAGTGATATAGAAAATTATAATAAATGGCAAGAATATAGAAATAAAAAAGATTTTGAAAATGCAGATATTTATAGAAACAAATTAATTGAGAAAAATATAATTTAAGGAGATGATAATATGGACTCTTATTTAATCAATTATGGATTAATAATTTTAGGATTTATAATTACGTTAATGGCACAAATATATGTTAGTTCTAGTTATAGTAAATATAAGATGGTAAAAAATAAAAATAGAATGACAGGATTTGAAGTTGCTAGAAAAATATTAGATGAAAATGGACTACAAGATATTCATATAGTTGAAATAAAAGGTAATTTAACAGATCATTATGATCCAAGTAGAAAAGTAGTAAGACTATCTAGTGATATTTTTAATGGATCATCAATTGCATCTACTTCAGTTGCAGCTCACGAATGTGGTCATGCAATTCAAGATAAAGAAGATTATAAATTCATGAAGATGAGATCCAAACTAGTCCCTATTGTAAATTTATCTTCAAAATTAGGTTATTTTGCAATTTTTATTGGTTTTATTTTTGGACTATTAGATTTAGCAATATTTGGAATTGTTTTATTAATATCAATATTATTATTTGAGTTAATTACACTTCCCGTTGAATTTGATGCTTCTAACAAAGCAGGAAAACAAATAAATAAATTAAAATTATTAGAGGGAAAAGAAAAAAGTCAAAGTAAGACAATGCTAAATGCAGCAGCTTTGACTTATGTGGCATCAGTTATAACGACAATATTGCAAATATTAAGATTGTTTTTAATTGCATCTAACAGGAAAGATTAACTATGAGTGTTTACTTATAGTTTTTTTTTAATTTGCGTTATTATATATTTTTTGGTATAATATGTATAAATTTTGGAAGTCCAAAATCTTTTTGAACGGAGGATTATAACTATGAAGATAGAAAAGGTTGATATACCAATAATAACAGTTAGAAAGAGTCAATATCCGGTAGATAATAAAAACGAATTTTTATTAGTCGGCAGAAGTAATGTGGGGAAAAGTAGTTTTATAAATACATTAATAAACAGAAAAAATTTTGCAAGAACTTCATCTACACCAGGAAAGACACAGACACTCAACTTTTATTTAATTAATGATTTATTTTATATAGTAGATGTTCCTGGATATGGATTTGCAAAGGTAAGTAAAAAATTAAAAAATAATTTTGGCTTAATAATGGAAGATTATTTAGAATCAAGACAAAATCTAAAAAATGTATTTCTTTTGATTGACTTTAGACATAAACCAACCAATGATGATATAATGATGTATGAATTTTTAAAATATTATAATATATCTGTTACAATTATTGCAACAAAAGTAGATAAAGTAAAAAAGTCAATGATCGACAAAAATATAAAAATAATTGAAGATACTCTTAAAGTAGATAAAAATAATATAATATTGTTTTCAGCAATAACAAAAATTGGCAAAACTGAGGTACTTGATTTAATAGAAACATTTTTATAAATTTAGTTGCATATTCGTACTTATATCATAAATTATCATAGGTGATTTAATGATTTTTATTAAATTAGAAGATAATTTGTATCAATTAAAAATATTAAATATTAATAATATTGATTTTAATATGGATAACTATGATAAATTAAAAAATTATATATTAAAAGTATTAAAAAAAAACATTTTAAAATATAATATTTTTGGATTATTAAAAGTAGATATATATATTTATAAATTTAATATTTTAGTTAATATATATAAAATTTCTAATAATGATTTTATAGATAATTTAACTAATATGAAAATAACTTTTTATATAAGTAATAATCTTTTACATAAAATAGATTATTTTGATTTTGTTGAAAATATAAATTATAAAAGTAAAACTATGTACTACTATAAAAGCAATTTTTATATAGATGTTGAAACATTAGAAGAAAAAGATTATATGAAAATAATAGAATTTTTAGATAATACAATAAGTAATGATAACTTTATAAAGGAGTCAATGATTATTTACATATAAAAGGAAGGTGTAAAAATGAAATTACCAACAGTAGCATTAGTAGGTAAACCAAACGTAGGTAAATCAACAATTTTTAATAAATTAATAGGAAAAAAAGTCTCAATTATTGAAGATACTCCTGGAGTTACTAGAGACAGAATTTATGGAGATGTAATTTATAACGATTATAAGTTTCATATTATAGATACTGGAGGAATAGATGTAGGCAAAGAACTTTTTAATAATGAGATAAAGGTTCAAACACAAATAGCAATTGATGAAGCTGACACTATATTATTTGTAGTAGATGGTTTAGAAGAATTAAATGTTAATGATTATGCTATTAGAGATATGTTAATGAAGTCAGGAAAAAAAGTAATTGTTGTTGTAAATAAACTAGACAATGTAAAAAGAAGTGATAATATTTATAATTTTTATGAATTAGGTTTTTCTGATGTAATTGGTATTTCTGGAGAACACAATTTAGGATTTGGTGAATTACTTGATTTAATAGTGAAAGATTTTAGTAAAAACAATATAAATGAAGAAGATAATGAAGTAATTAAATTTGCTATTATAGGAAGACCAAATGTAGGAAAAAGTAGCTTATTAAATGCTCTATTAAACGAAAACAAGGCCATTGTTAGTGATATAGCAGGTACCACTAGAGATGCTGTAGATACTCCCTTTAAATATGATGGAAAGGAATTTATAGCAATAGATACAGCAGGTATTAGAAAAAGTGGAAAAATATATGAAAATATAGAGAAATATAGCGTGCTTAGAAGTATGAAAGCAATAGAAAGAAGTGATGTTTGCTTACTAGTAATAAATGCAGAAGAAGGAATAATAGAACATGATAAACATATTGCAAGTTACGCATTAGAATCAGGAAAAGCAATTGTAATTGTAGTAAATAAATGGGATACAGTCAAAGATAAGGATGATATAAAAACATATACTAAGTTAATTAGGGAAGAATTTAAATTTATATCCTATGCACCAATTGTCTTTTTATCAGCTTTAACTAAAAAACGTATACATACACTATTACCAGAAATAATAAAAGTTTATGAAAATCATCATAAAGAAATAAAGACAAGCATTTTAAATGATGTCATAAGAGAAGCTGTATTTTTAAATGAACCACCTTCTTATAAAGGAAAAAGATTAAAAATATACTTTGTAAATCAATCTGGAACAAAACCACCTAAATTTACTTTAAATGTAAATAGCAAAGGATTGGTCCATTTCTCATATGAAAGATATTTAGAAAATCAATTAAGAGGAAATTTTGATTTAGAAGGTACTCCTATTATATTACAATTTAAAAATAAGAATGAATAATATTAAAGAACTATAAATAACCTTTTACATATATTATAATGTAGGAGGTTCTTTTATGTCTTTTTCAGATAATTTTTTTAAAAAAGTTGAAAAGAAAACAAATGTAAGTAAAGAAACTATATTATCCCTTGCTAATAAATTGCAACAAGGAAATATGAAAGATGAAAACACCTTGAGAGAAGTAATTCGTGATATTTCAAAAATGACTGGTAGAGAGGTATCTAAAGAAAAGGAAGAAAAAATTATTAGTGCAGTAATTAATGATAAAGTACCTAACAATTTAGATAAATTTATTTCAAATGAATAATGATATAATAATTGGAATAATAGCAAGAGATGAAACAATTAATAATACTACATATCAAGCTATAACTAAAAACAATTTAAAATATTTAGATGGTAAATGTACATATATTGGAATATTAAATTATGATAATAAAAAAGATATTAACAAAAAATTAATTAGCATTTGTGATGGTATTATTTTTCAAGGTGGATCAGATATATATGAATACCATTTTAATTTATTAAAAGAAGCAATAAAAATGAATAAACCAATATTAGGAATATGTATGGGACATCAAATAATAGGGTTATATAGTAATAAAGAGAAAGAAAAAGATTTAAAAAAAGTAGACAATCATTATAATTATACAAAAAAACACAATATAAATATTAATAAAAATTCAATATTATATAATTTATATGGTAGTAATTTACAAGTAAATAGTAGGCATTTATATACTTTAAATAAAATTAGTAAACCATTTATATGTTCAGCAATATCAGATGATGGTGAAATAGAATCTATTGAATATATAAGTAGAAATAAATGTATAATTGGAGTTCAATGGCATCCAGAAGATATGGATAATATGAGTAAATTATATAATTATTTTATTAAAAAGGTTAAAGAAAATAAAAATAAGGACTAAATATAGTCTTTATTTTTCATATTTATATTTAATATACATAATATTAAATGAAATACGAAAGAGAGGTATTAAATGGAAAAAAATGAAATAATTAAGAGTATTGCTGAACGAAGCGGTGGTGATATATATTTAGGAGTAGTTGGAGCTGTTAGAACGGGTAAATCTACTTTTATAAAAAAATTTATGGAAAAAATGGTAATACCGCATATAAGTGATGATAATGAAAAAAAGCGAACTATAGATGAATTACCACAATCTGCTGCTGGTAAAACAATTATGACAACAGAACCTAAATTTATTCCCGCTACTGCCGCAAAAATTCAAATAGATGACTTTAGTGCAAATATAAGAATGATTGACTGTGTAGGTTATGTAATTAATTCTGCTAAAGGTTATGAAGATGATAATGGGCCAAGATATGTAATGACTCCATGGTATTCTGAACCAATTCCTTTTGTAGAAGCTGCAGAAATAGGTACAGAAAAAGTTATAAAAGAGCATTCAACAATAGGAATTGTAATAACTACAGATGGTTCAATTGGAGAATTCTCCAGAAACGATTATATAGAAGCAGAAGAAACAGTTATTTCAGAGTTAAAAAATATTGGGAAACCTTTTATTGTAGTATTAAATTCAGTTCATCCAATGTTACCAGAAACAGAAAATATAGCTAATAAATTAAAAGAAGAACATAATGTTCCTGTAATTCCTTTAAATATTGAAAATATGCAAGAAAAAGATATGTATGATATATTAAAAAATGCATTATATGAGTTTCCAATAGAAGAAGTAAAAGTAAATATTCCTGAATGGGTGGCAATATTAAATCCAGATCATGAATTAAAAAAAGAATATATTAATATGATAAAAGAAAGTGTTATTGAAGTAAATAAATTAAAAGACATAGAAAAAATAACACAGCATTTTACAAATAGTGATGTTATTGAGAAATCATATATATCGGAAGTTAATACTTCAACCGGAGAAGTAACAATTAATATAGAGTCTCCTAGTGGATTATTTAATAAGGTCTTAAGTCAAACTATAGGAAGAGATGTTTCTACAAAAGCACAGTTATTATCAATGTTTCAAGAATACAACATAGCTAAAAAAGAATACGACCAAATAAAAGGAGCATTAAAAATGGTTAAACAAACGGGCTATGGAATAGCATCTCCTACTCTAGCGGATATGAAGTTAGATCCACCAGAAATAATCAAACAAGGTGGTAGATATGGAGTTAAACTCAAAGCAAAAGCGCCATCTATACATATGATAAAAGTAGATGTAGAAAGTACATTTGAACCAATAATAGGATCAGAAATGCAAAGTAAAGAGTTAATTAATTATTTAACAAAGGATAGTGGTTCAGAAACTATATGGAAATCAGAAATATTTGGAAGAAGTTTAGATGTTATAGTGCAAGAAGGAATACAAGCTAAACTATCAATGATGCCTGATTCTATTAGATTTAAATTAGGGCAAACTCTTACTAAAGTAATAAATAAAGGTTCATCTAATATGATTGCTATTGTAATATAGTAAAAATGAAAGTAAACTTTTGTAAAAACTATTGATTTATATGGCTTTTCGTGATATCTTTATGTAGTAAGCATAGATATATGCTTGTTAGATGGAGGTAAAAAAATGACAAAAGCTGAATTAGTTGATTTTATTTCAGAAGAAGCTGATTTAACAAAAGCTGAAGCTTCTAGAGCTTTAGATGCAGTAATCAATGGAATTACCGAAGGACTTAAGAAAGAAGGTAAAGTTACTTTAGTAGGATTTGGTACTTTTAGTGCTAAGAAAAGAGAAGCACGTACTGGACGTAATCCTCAAACTGGAGAAACTGTAAAAATAGCTGCTCGTATTGCTCCAGGATTTAAAGCTGGAAATAAATTAAAAGATGCATTAAACTAAAAATAAGACAACAGTAAGTTGTCTTATTTTATTTCTCTAGTAATAGAAGTTACTTTTCCCAAAATCATATCTGTTGAAATAATATTTACATTAATGGTTTGATACTTAGGATTTAATGCTTGTAGAATAATTCCTTTAGGGTATCTATATAGTCTTCTTACAACTAAAATGTTATTTTTTATAGCAATAACTATATCATCACCGTTACTATAGTCATTTTGTTTTTTAAAATAAATTTTATCATTTTTAAAATATTGAGGTGCCATAGAGTCGTCTAATAATTTTATACACAACTCTTGTGGTTTAGAAATACTTTCAAAAGAAGCATTTTTATATGTATTAATAATTTTCTCTTCTTTAACACTTAAACCATTATTTTCTCTCATGTTATTAACATAGTTCTTAATCAATTTTTTTTCTATTTTCTTTCTTTCATCATCACTCATTGATACATTATCTAATATGTCATCTTTAATATTAAATATTTGACATATTTCAAAAAATATATCATATGGAATGTTTAAAGTACAGTTTTCATATTTATGTAAAGTTTGCCTATTTTTTTTATGTCCTAAAGCTTTTGATAAATCTTCAAGTGAATAATTATACTTTTCCCTATATTCTTTAATTATTTTCCCTATAAATGGCTTTAGATCATCACTAACTAAATCATTTTTTCTTGTTCTCATATGACCTCCTTATATTTTACTAAATTTATAAATTAATGGTATTCCTAAAATAAGAATAATAAATTTTATTAAAAACTTGTAACTCAAAGATGTTATAAATAATACAATAGAATTGTTAAAGTCAAACGTTAAAATTGAAAAAATTAAACATTCAATAGCCAAGGCTAAGATCCCCGAACTAATCGTACTTAAAATAATATTGTTCTTATTCTTTTTAATATCATAATACATATAAGAATTAACGTATATTCCTATGATTAATGCTAACGAATTGCTTAAAATAATTTTAATGTGTGGAAGATATATTAAATCAGATATGATTAAATTAGAATTATTCAAAAAACTAATAATTTCATTACTAAATATAATTAACATAAATATAAAAGTATAAAAAATTATTTCTTTTAAATAAACATTTATTTGTTCAATGCCTTTTTTTTGAATTACTATATTACACAATATGTATATTATGGTTGAAAATAATAATCCTAATTGAATATCTGTGGAATTAATTGTGATTAATTTAACTCCCATAACGCTAGATAATATAATTAACTGAATAATCAATATATTCCTAGGAATATTGTGTTTAAAGGAAAAATATATAATAATAAAAGATAATAATAATTCTAATATAAAAATAATTAAATTCATGATATCCTCTTCCTTTTATCGGTAATTGTATATATTAAAGGAATAAATAATATAGTCAATAAAATTTTTATTAAGTAGTTTCCTAATGCTATTCTAAGTGAACCAATAAATCCAATATCAAGTATATTCCCTATGGTAAAATATAAAATTGTATCTATAATACCAACAATAATTGTAGTAATAATAATTTTATTAAAAAATATATTTTCTTTTTTTTGAATATATTCAAATATTTTATAAGTTAATATAATAGAAATAATATTTATAAATGGAAATAATATAAAAATTAATTTGTTTTCAAAAAAAGTTAGTAAAAAGTTTTTAGAAAAAGTATCATTAATAGAATGATTATATAATAATGTTAATATTAAAGAAATTATAAATATAATATTAAATATAATGTAATTAAATAAATATTTTTTATTTTCTTTTTTTGTTTCCTTTATGATAAAAATGTATTCAATAGCAGTAAAAGAAACAAAACTTATAATAGCAATATTATAAGTAATAACATTAAATTTTATTAGTTGATTTAATGTTAAAAATGATACCATAAAGAAAAGTATTGATAAAGTAAAGAGTCCATTTTTATCAAAATACCGATAAGACAAATAAATACTAATAAAATTAATAAAAATATATAAAATAATTAATAAAGTATCCATATATCACCTCCTATAATAAAGTCAAGTATTTTCTACAATAATTTGACTTATTTTTTG
>ERZ1643249.1532-NODE-1532-length-23036-cov-18.905008_pt1 | contig 23036 bp, 19 predicted proteins | sample MGYA00579263_ERZ1643249 | MGnify/ENA primary metagenome ERZ1643249 (study PRJEB29033, sample SAMEA4952264) | chicken gut metagenome | biome: Broiler Chicken; feature: Gastrointestinal Tract; material: Caecum | place: Ireland | collected 2018 | study: Broiler... | reverse complement strand
CTCATTTAGAATGTTTGTTTATAGTAAAGCACTGAATAATGTTTTCAGGACAGCCTCTACAGAAAACGGTTATATTCAGCAAAATCTCATTTTAAGCGGTATATTTATCAGGAAAGTACGGTTACATCACCGAGAATACCTTCATTTTAATTAATATCAAGTCTCCCGCTGTGAGAAATATCTTGCCCACGCCGCAAGTCCGGCGCCGTGCATAAACTGTCCCTCAGCCACAAGTTTTCTGAACTGCTCCTCCGTCATCTCCTCCATCTGAATGATCTCTCCCGGTTCTCTGTGGGAATCTCCTGCTTCACCGCACTCTGCCGCAAAAAGCCAGATCTTCTCATTCGTCGATCCGAAGGACGGGTAGAATGCCCCGAGAGAATGCAGTTTCTTAACGCTGTACCCTGTCTCTTCTTTAAGCTCTCTCTCGGCCGCCTCATCCGGAGTCTCCCCCGGATCAACGAAACCGCCCGGAAGCTCCCATTGCCAGGAACGTACAGGATAGCGGTACTGCCTCTGCAAAAGTATATTTCCATCCCGGATAGGAAGGATGCTTACCCCCTCCCTGATCTCCAGATAATCATACGGCTGTTCATGGCCGTTCACGCGCACACGATCCTGGACGATCGTGAAGCGTCCTGCCTTCATCTTCTTTGACTCCAGTGTCTCAAAGGGTGTTTTTTTCTCCATTTCAAGCCCTCCTAAAATACAACAAGGGGCAGGTCCCTCTAGGCAAAGGGGCTGCCCCCGATTTCAGACATAATCAGTATATTTTACAAAAGTCCTGCCGCTCCGATCATTCCGGCGTCATTGCCAAGCACTGCCGCTTCAATCTCCGGCACATCTCCTTTTTCTCCCCCAAAGCATTCTTTTTTCACGATCTCGCGAAGGGGGGCAAGAAGGGTCTCGCCCTGCCTGGAGATGCCGCCTCCCAGCAGCACAAGCTGGGGCCGGAAAATATTCACGATATTTACGATACCCAGACCCAGTCTGCGGATATAGGCATCCACAACTGTCTTCATCACGGCATCACCCTGTTCTGCCATTGCAAATATCTCTTCCGGCTCCAAATCCCTACCTGAAGCGCGGCGTGCATCTCGCTTTAAGGCAGTCGCGGAAGCATAGGCCTCCAGACATCCCCGCCTTCCGCAGGTGCAGGGTTCCCCATTCTCCACAATAACCATATGTCCCAGCTCGCTGCCGCCGATTCCTCTCCCTTCATAGATTTCGCCGTCCAGAATAATCCCGCCGCCGACGCCGGTTCCCAGAGTCAGCATAACCACATCGCTGCAGTCCTTTCCCGCTCCCGCCACTGCTTCGCCAAGAGCCGCACAGTCCGCGTCATTTGCGATCTCCACCGGGATGGGAAGATATTTCCCGATCTCCTGTGCCAGAGGCACTTCCTCCCACCGGATATTGTTGGAATAGCGGACAACGCCGTTTTTACGGTCCACGGTACCAGGGACGCCGATCCCCGCTCCCACACACTGATCCATGGCGATTCCGTTCTTCTCCAGAAGAGCAAGCGCTGTCTCTCCAGTGGTCCGGATCACTTCCTGGGCCGGACGCTCTGCTGCCGTTGGGATACACACAGAGTCGATCAGCTTCTGGTGCACGTCCACAAGACCGATCTTCGTGTCCGTTCCTCCGATATCGATACCGATCCTGACAGGCGCCGCCTTCTCCCGGATCGTGGTGAGCAGAGCATCGCAGCTTCCTTCGATCACATAGGCGCCGCTCCCTGCAGGAAGGAACAGGCTGTCGCCTTTCTTATAGGATACCTGTGTGTCGTCATCTGAAGCTTCATCCTGCCCGCCGCAGGAAACAGTTCCCTCACCGTCAAGGATCAGGATACTGACAAAGGACTCTTCGGATACAAAGCCTTCCATCCTGCGCATCATCCGTCCGTCCAGATTCAGTTTGTCTACAGTGAAATAATCACAGTCCGCAACGTGAGGATAGCTGCTCTTGCTCTTGATCAGCGGGACCCGGTTGGTAACGGCAAGGGCTTTCTCGATATGGAGATCACGTTTTTTTCCATCCTTTCCCACTCTTCCGTAATCATAGACACGGTAAGTCACATTGGAATTCTGCTGGATCTCCGCAATCAGGATGCCGGCTCCGATGGCATGGATCGTACCGGACTCAATGAAGAGGACGTCTCCCTTCTGTACAGGCACTGCATTAAGCACCTCCAGAAGTGTATCTTCCTGAATTCTTCTGGCAAATTCTTCCTTGCTGATCTCCGTCTTAAAACCATAGTAGAGAAACGCGTCTTTCTCGGCATCCATCACGTACCACATCTCGGTTTTTCCGTACTGGCCCTCATTTTTCAGGGCATACCGGTTATCCGGATGGACCTGGATGGACAGATTCTGCTTTGCGTCGATAAATTTGATCAGAATCGGAAAATCACGGAATCTTCTGCAGTTGGTTCCAAGGACTTCTTTTCCTGCCGCCTCTATGTACTGTTCCAGTGTCTTTCCGGCATACGGACCGTTTACAATCGTAGAAGGACCGTCCGGATGACAGGACAGTTCCCATGTCTCAGCCAGCACGTCGCCGTCATATTCTTTCCCGTACTCATCCGCCAGCCGGCGGCCTCCCCAGAGATAGTCCTTACAGCTTGGTTTCAGTTTATAAACACTCATAATCTCTCTCCTCTTTCAAAAAACTGCTTCACAACTGCTTCTGCAGGTTTCCCGTATATTTCATAATATCTGTGCCCCTTTGCCTCTTCTTCCGACCCAAGGCTTGGATTCCACGACCAGAGAACCGCGCCCCTTATCCACGGACGTTTTTCCATAGCATGGAATGCTTTTTTATACCATTCTTCCTGTTCAGAGAGACTGACATCCCCCTCGACTTCCCAATCATTGGGACGCAGGGATGAACCGACTGTGGACATACATCCCGTCTCCGCAAAGAAGAACGGCTTCTGGTATTTCTCCACAACATTCTCAATCCGGTCAAGCTGATTTTCCCAGTCATCCGCCGGATAATAACCGCTGGATGAGATCACGTCCACACAGTCCCACCATTTCACATTATGCTCCTGATATTTATCGGTATTATAGCTGACCGGACCATGGTAGACTTTCCTGATGTCCCCGATCAGTTTTCTCCATTCCTGCTCCCTGTGTTCCGCCATCACCATCTCACATCCCGCGATGAACATCTCACAGTGCATTCTTTCTGCGATCTGCGCATAATGAAGCTGGAACTGGGTATAAGAGGCAAACCACTCTGACCATTTCGGTTCGCAGGGCACATCTTCATCGAAAAAGTTGATATGTGCCCGCCACGTTCCGTTCAGGCAGTTTACAGTGGGTTTTATAAAAACTTTAAGTTCCAGACTTTTCGCATAACTGATAAATTCCATCAGTTCCCGGTCAGACATCGTACGTTCCGTATCATAACGGATTTCCACCGACTGAGCGGTTTTCTGCACTCCTCCCGGGGCCAGAAGCACCGTATCCGCACCGGTCCTCTCTTTCATGGCGCGCAGGCTTTCTTTTGCTGTCTCCCGGGAAAGCACTCCGCGTTCTGCAAACGGAGCAAATGTGATCCCTCTGATGTACTCAAAATCCATATGCCTGTACTCTCCTGTTCTCCATATTTATACTGCTCTTTTATAACTAAATCCCGGCTCCGTTTGACCGGATAACTTCTCCGTACCAATACGCCGAGTCTTTCAGGATGCGCTTCTGGGTCTCAAAATCCACATAGACAATGCCGAACCTCTCTGCATATCCTTTCTCCCATTCAAAGTTCTCCATAAGTGACCACTGGAAATATCCCCGCAGATCAACCTCATCCGCCGCCCGCTTCAGTTCATGGAGATATCTCGCCAGAAAATCAATCCGGTTCGGATCATGGACCTTTCCGTCCAGCGAGACAGTATCATGGCAGGCCATACCGTTCTCCGTAATATAGATCGGCTTGTGATATCTCTCATAGAGGAACTTCGGTCCCCAGTACAGGCACTCCGGGGTTACCGGCCAGTTCACTGCAGTTTTTGCATATCCGGGTACACGGTCTGTTTCCTCCGGTCTTCCGTCCGCTCCCATACGGAACGCCCTGCCGTTATAGATATTCTGTCCGTATACATCGATAGGTTCAGAGATAAGTCTCATATCCTCCTCCGTGATCCTTGGCAGATATTTCTCATATCGCGCAAGCCCTTCTTCCAGATAATGTCCCAACAGAACCGGATCCGACCACCATGCCACATTCCATGTCCAGTCCGAATCGTCATCCTGCATGGAGAAATATTTCTGGCGCGCCGCCTCTACATCTTCCGGACGGTCAGACGCCGGATAGATGATGCCGCTTGTAGGCGCATAGCCGATGGTCAGCGGCTGCTTTGCATACTGTCTTAACATCTGTACTGCCCTGCCATGGGCGCGAAGGGCATTGTGGGCCATTTCAAAGGTATCCCTCAGGGGACATTTCAGCCCCGGCGCGTGAACCCCTGTCAGAAATCCAAGGCCCACAAAACACTGTGGTTCATTCAGCGTAAAGAAATGAGTTACCCTGTCGCTGAACCTCTCCGCGATAAGACGGGCATATTCCCCGAACCACTCCGCTATATCCCTGTTCATCCATCCGCCCTTCTTATACAGCTCATAAGGCAGCTCCCAGTGGAACAATGTGATATACGGCTCGATCCCGTTCTTCAGAAGCTCATCGATCAGATTGCTGTAAAACCGGATGCCTTCTTCATTCACCCTACCTGTCCCCTCGGGCAGGACACGGGACCAGTCGATAGAAAAACGGTACGCTTTCAGCCCGATCTCTTTCATAATCTGCACATCCTCACGGAAACAGTGATAGTGATCGCAGGCTGTATCGCCTGTATGTCCTCCGTACACTCTCCCCGGCTCTTTCGTATACACATCCCAGATATGCATCCCCTTGCCGGTACCATGAACGCCGCCTTCGATCTGATAGGCGCTGGTAGCGGCGCCCCACACAAAATCCTCAGAAAAGCCCATATCTAAATCCTCCTGTATGTCAAAATCTGCTGCTAAATCCTTCCTGCCGCATCGCCCGGGCTTCATCTCAAGATTACTCCGCCAGTGCTTCTACAGCTTTTGTCAGCGTATCCAGCTTCTCCTGTGCGTCCGCGTCATCCGAACCCTTTACACCGATGTAAAACTTGATCTTGGGCTCTGTCCCTGACGGACGGATACAGCACCACGCGTCATTCTCCAGCTCAAAGTAGAGCACGTTTGACCTGGGAAGTCCCGTAGCCGTCTCTTCGCCTGTCCCACAGTCTCTTATAATATTTTCTCTGTAATCCCGGAACCGCAGTACCTTCAGCCCGCCGACTGCATCCGGTACGTTTGTGCGGATCTGCTCCATCATGGACTGAATCTTCTTCGCGCCTTCCTGTCCTTTCAGCGTCACGGTGCAGAGACCTTCCTTGTAATATCCGTATTTCTTAAACAGCGTTTCCATCTGATCACACAGAGTGATGCCCTGATGCCTGCAGTATGCCGCCACTTCGCAGAGTGCCATCACCGCAACCACCGCGTCCTTGTCTCTTGCATGAGTTCCTACAAGGCAGCCATAGCTTTCCTCATAGCCGAACACATACTCATGGCTGCCTGTCTGCTCGAAGAACTTGATCTGCTCCCCGATGTATTTGAATCCGGTAAGTGTCTCGATGAGCGTCATGCCGTACTCTTTTGTGATCTCCTTTGACATCTTTCCGGATACGATGGTGGTAACCACTGCTCCGTTTTCCGGAAGTGTTCCCAGCGCTTTCCTCTGGGAAAGGATATATTCCAGAATGAGCATGCCGGACATATTCCCGGTAAAGCTCATGTATTCCCCTGTCTTTGCATCTTTCGCATATACGCCGAGACGGTCCGCATCCGGATCTGTGGCAAGAACGATATCCGCGTCCACTTCTTTTGCAAGCTCCAGCGCCAGCGTGAACGCGTTTTTATCCTCTGGATTCGGGTAGGATACTGTCGGGAAATTCCCGTCCGGGAGTTCCTGTTCTTTGACAACATAGACCTTTTCAAATCCCAGCTCTTTCAGGATTCGCCTAACCGGAATATTTCCTGTCCCGTGGAGCGGGGTGTACACGATTTTTAAGTTCTGTGCCTCCTCGCGGATGATCTCCGGGTGAATGGCGAGAGATTTCAATGCCTCGATATATTTATCGTCGATCTCTGATCCGATCACCTGATACAGTCCGGCTTTTTCCGCCTCTTCCCGGCTCATTGTCTTCACGCTGGCATAATCTGTCACCGCGTTGACCTCTCCGATAATCTGCTCATCCTTCGGGTATGTGATCTGGGCGCCGTCCTCCCAGTATACTTTGTATCCGTTATACTCCGGCGGATTATGGCTGGCAGTCACCACGATTCCGGCTGTGCATCCCAGCTCTCTGAGCGCAAAGGAGAGCATAGGGGTAGGACGAAGGGACGGGAAGATATAGGCCTTGATCCCGTTTGCCGCAAGGCAGAGCGCCGCTTCTTCGGCAAACTCAGGAGACATATTTCTCGAGTCAAACGCGATAGCCACTCCCTTTTTCTCCGCCTTTTCTTTCAGGATGAAATTGGAAAGACCCTGGGTCGCCTTTCTCACCGTATAGATATTCATCCGGTTGGTTCCTGCTCCGATGATTCCACGGAGTCCTCCTGTCCCGAATTCCAGGTCACGATAGAATCTCTCCTCTATCTCTTTTTCATCCTTTGCTATGCTTTTTAATTCGGATTTCGTAGCTTCATCAAAGTATGGATTTTCCAGCCATTCCTCATATCTTTTCTTTGCATCCATTTTGTTTTTCCTCCTTTTTTCCGGCAGCCCTGCCGATATATTTTCGGCCGTTCCGGCCGTCTTATTCTTTTTATGCTGTGATGAGAGCCATCAGATAAAACGGCTCTGCGGTCTCATACTCGTCCGGAAGCACTTTGATTTCCACCGTATGTCTTCCGCTTTTTCCGTGGTGGAGCACCGGTTCCAGATACAGGCAGTCTCCCCAGTCTTCATCGAAATTTCCGTCCAGCAGCACAGGATGTTCCATGTCGCCGTCCAGGATCAGCTCCGCTTTTCTTGCAGGATGACGAATCGTCTTCCGGTACTGCGCCGCGATACAGGACGCCTGGATTTCAAATAAGATCCGGTCACCTGACTTTTTCCCGATCCATCCGTTCTTAAAGTGATCAAGATGTCCTTTCTTTTCTTCTGTATCAGCCCGGAATCCGTCAAGCTCCGGACAGCTCTCCCGGATTGTAAGTCTGCGGGCATTCTCATAGGCGTTGTCGGTCATTGCTGAAGGGACAGGCTGTTCCGACTCATCCTCCCACATGTGTTCTTTCACCTGTTCCAGATATGACGTGATCTCCGCCGCTACAAGCCCATGTCCCTTATCATTGGGGTGAAGCCCGTCAGGGGTGATCTCCTCTCTGATAAACGCTCCGGCTTTCATCCTCAGCCACACCGTATCCTTTATACTCACATGGGGCAGATGATACCAGTCTCCCACTCGATTGTGGTATTCCTGGGCATTTTTCCCTGTATCGTAAAATACATTGTTAAGAAGCAGGACTGCCGGTTTTGAACTCCATGTCAGCAGCTTTCGGATCAATCCTTCATAGGTTTCCTGAAAAAATTCATCCGGATCATCATTTACGGAAAAGTCCACTGCCACAAAATCCGGCTGATACATCAGCATATCCGTCACCACGCGGGAAACTCCATAGTGAGAGGTGGTTCCGCCGATCCCACCGTTTACATAATGGAACGCAGCTTTCGGGAAGGTCTCTTCCCACCACCGGAACACTCTGTATGCATAACAATTCTCGTGCTTTGTGGCAAGGCTGTCCTGGGTAATAGAACCGCCGAAAAATCCGATTGTCAGTTCTTCACCTGCCTCCGCCCGTCTCATACATGATTTCAGTCTGGTAAGATCTGGTCTGTTCATCTGTATTTCCTGCCTTTCTCCGGCGCCTTTGTCCTGAAGCGCCGGTATTTTTCGATTTATTACCACTGGACATCCAGTTTCTCAATATATGCGCTCAGTTCTTCCGCCATCTCCTCAGCCTCGGGAATTCTCAGATGCCCCGGCGTTCCCCTTCCATTTCTGCGGAACACAAAATGACGGATCTTCTCATCCTGCAGCGAGCTGCACACTTCATTAATAGACTGATCCCATGACGGATCGTGCTCCAGCAGAGTGGTAATACACACAATCCATGCATCCGGGTACTGACCGCGTATCTTTTTCAGCAGTTCCCCGTATCCTCTTCTCCAGCGCACGGCACGGTCACAGTTATAATCCTCTTTCATATAATCTTCCTGGTGATTGTCGTTCTGTCCGATGGCAACGATTACCACCTGAGGCGTATACTGTGTGAAATCCCAGTCTGTCGCCGGTCCGAATACCGGATTGTAATGTATCTTGTTCCATGCAGTCTCCATTCCTATATAGTCCGGTTCGTTGAACCAGCCCGTACCGTCAAGAAGAGCAATGCCGCCCTGGGCTATGTCATGGATTTCCGCACCCAGTTTCCGGGCTGTCATCCACGCGTAAGAATACCAGCTGTTGGAATACTGTCCGTTATGCTCCGGGTCCGGTTTTCCCACATAATCCACAGCCTCCGACACCTCGCCTGCCGAAACCGAATCGCCGTACACTTCGATCCTGCGCCGGGATCTTTCCGGAGGAGCAAGGAACTCTGCTCCGTCTTCTATCTCAAATCCCAGAAATGCCACCTCATGACAGGAATCCTGCCGCTTAAACAGAAGCACCTCATGGAAACCGTCTTCTGTCGTCTGATTTACGGGGATTTCAATAACAGCTTCCCCATTATCCGGCAGGCGGAGCTTTGTCTGCTCCCCGTCCAGAATACAGCCGAGATAATTCTCCCAATATGCTTTTTTGTTTCTCACATATACTTTCAGCGTGTCGCCTGTAAAACGCATCCGCACCGACGTACAGGGGAATACGAACACAGGGGCAGTCCGATTCCTCCAGTCCACTCTTCCCGTATACTGCAGATACTTATGCTCTGGCATGATCAGCATTTTTTTCCTCCTTTTCTCCGAAAAGTCCGGAGTCATAGTCCTTTTCATTTTCCGCCGTTTCCTCAGAAATATATCTCTGGAAGATCTTATTCAAAAATATGGCATTGATTCTGGCTGTAAGTGAAAATCCAACGGCCACATAAACCGGCGTGGCAAGTGCCATCGTTACACTTCCAAAAACAATACAGACTGCCGGAATCATGTTCAATACCAGCATAATAATCGTAAAGGGAAAATGCCGGACTGCCATGTACCCGGCGTTCTTGAATATATTTTTTACCGTATTTTCAAATCGGGCCTGCACAGCGAATACATATGTAAACACCATTCCCCATATAAAAGTCAAAGCGCCTACCGCTATATTAAGAAGACTCCACATATTTTTCGCCACCATCAGATCAAAAGTCAGCAAAATGCCTGTGGCAAGCATGATCAGCCAGATTCCTGTGCTTTTCTTCCATTCTTCTTTCCATGCCGAGAAATATTCCTTTGCCACATAAACGCATTCTTTTCTCTCCATCCGCAGTGTTACCCGGTACATGGCAGAAAGAGACATTCCAATAGTCACTATCGGAATACTTGTTATAATAAACAGCACATTTAATATAAGGATATCTCCCACTCTGCCCATAAATCCGAAAAACGGATTATCAATCCCGAACCTTTTCATTCTTTCATCTCCCAAAAATCTTCTATTTTCCTTAATCAAATATAAAATCTATTACTTTCGAATAAAGTCAAGAAATGCCTGACATTCTTCCTCATTCTTGCCGGTATCCGGAAAGGCAAGAAGAAGAGGCTCTCCTGTCTTATTTTCCAGATATCCTGAAAGTTCCGTATTTTCCACTTCTACCGCTGTAGCAATTCCTTTATCTCTATATAAAGTAAATCCTTCTGTATTCCAGCCTTCGAGATTCCTGAAAGTTCCTCCCAGCTTCTCACAGTACTTATAAAAGCTTTCAGGCAAAACAACTGCGTCCAGCTCTCCATTCTGCCATTTAAAGAAAAATTTTTCATAAGAACTCTCATTAATCCCCTCCGGTTCAATATCTCCATAGGCTATATTAAAGTCTGAATTAATCTCCATCCGTTTTTCGTCAATTCCTGAAACAGCAGAGAAATCTTTTTCTATTTCTTCATCTCTGGTAAAATTTATTTCCTGATTCACCAGCGCACAGGTAAAAAGAGGGGGAGCCTCCCTAAAACCAAAATGTATAATAAGAAAAAGAATCAGACATATAGCTCCGATCATTCCCAATATGTGATACCAGTAATACGTCAGAATATATTCTCCTTTTTCCCTTCGGTTCATTCCGGCGGTATTTTTTCTGATCTCTCTGATATAATGTCCCATGACTATCAGCCTCTCCTGATTCTTTTTTAGATTTCTAATTTAATTTGTCTTTTAAAAAAAAGCAGCGGTCTTGAACCGGTATGTCCTTACCGCTGCTTTGATTCTGCATGTATAATCTTATTGATTATTCTCTGACTTCAGCAGTTCTAAGTTTTTATGGATCAGTTCACATCTCTGTTTTACGCAATCCGAAGACCTTAAAGGATCTTTCGGCGTATGGAACAGATAATCTTCCATCTTATCGATAGTAGTTGTTGCCACATGCATCCTTGTATCACAGGATGCATAGTATATATAAATATCGCCATTTTCCTTTGCAATAGCCCCGTTTGTAAATACAACGTTGGAGACATCTCCTACCCTCTCAGAGCCAAGAGGCACAAGAAATACTCCAGAGGGCTCTGCGATCACCTGATCAGGATGTTCAAGATCCGTGCCGAATGCATAGAGTACATAGCGCAGTCCTGCTGCTGTATTTCGTACTCCGTGGGCAATATGGATCCAGCATTTGCTGCCCCGGATCGGTACGGCGCCCGCGCCGTTCTTTGATTCCGTCAAAGTATGATAAATACGTCTGCTGATAATCTTTTCTTCATCAATCACAGCATGCTCAATATCATCACACAGTCCGAATCCGATTCCTCCGCCTGACCCTGTTTCGATAAATCCATCCATAGGCCGGGTGTAAAAAGCATATTTCCCATCTACAAATTCCGGATGAAGGGCTACGTTTCTCTGCTGGGGAGAACGAAGGGTCTTCAGATTATCCAGACGCTCCCAGGTTTTCAGATCCTTTGTACGAACGATGCCTGCCGCCGCCACTGCTGCGGAAAGATCCGGGTTCTCCTGATCCTTGCTTTCGGAACAGAATACCCCATAAATCCATCCATCTTCATGTTTTGTAAGCCGCATATCGTAGACGTTAGTCTCCTCCGGACAGGTATCCGGAAGTACTACCGGATAATCCCAAAAATGAAATCCGTCAATTCCGCTGTCGCTTTCTGCCACTGCAAAAAAGGACTTTCTGTCATTCCCTTCCACACGGACAACAAGATAATATTTCCCGTTCAGTTCTATGGCTCCTGAATTCATGACCGCATTAATGCCCAGCCTCTCCATAAAATAGGGATTTGTCTCTTTATTCAGATCATATCTCCAGTGGACCGGAGCAAAATCTCTTGTCAGCACGGGAAACTCATATCTCTCATAAATTCCATTATAGAAATCCGTCTTGCGGTTTTTTCTTTCTATCAGACGGTCTACTTTTGCTTTTTCTACATAATACTGCTCATGTAACATTCTCTGTCCTCCTGATAACTTCCATACACATCCTTCCGTTGTGATACGGGCATTTCCATGGCTCTACCACAGGCTTGTCAAGAGGATTTCCTTCCTGATCCACTGCCCAGAACCACTCAGATCCGGCTCTGTGATCTACTATTTTTTCCTTGATATATTTCCATATATCTTCTGCCGCCTCCAGATATTCCCTGTGTTCCGGGGATCTCTGCCATCCGTTTAGAAATCCTACTACAGCTTCCGCCTGAACCCACCAGACCCTTGTGGTATCTACCATTCCATTTTCTGCTTCATTTACAAGAGAATGGCCGATATACGCACGTTCATAAATATTCTTTGTGATCTCTTTTGTGATCGGGCTCAGCCGCTCCTTATATACCGGATCTCCCAGAATATCCAGCCCCCGGTCTACCAGCCATGCCGTCTCAATATCATGGCCATAAGAATACAGGTCAATAAGACTGTTCCATTTTCTGTCAAAAAACACTTCCTGCCTTCCCAGATCACGGTTATAGATTTTCTTCTCCACCAGATCCAGCATAAATTTTATCTTTTCTTCCACTTCCGGAGCTTTTGTCACCCGGTAAAATTCTGTATAGGCTTCAAAAACATGAAGCAGCGTATTCATCGTTTTTTCTGCCATAACCCCGTTTTCTGAAAGTTTGTCATTATCTTCCGGCTCAAACCGGATATTAAAAGCTTCCAGATATCCATATTCATCCCTGCATCTGGTCTCGATCAGGTGATACAGATCCCAGGCCAGTTCCAACGCTTCCCTGTCTCCCGACGCATCATAATAAGAAGACAGGGCATACATAGCAAAAGCCTGATTATAAGTATGCTTGGTTGTATCTTCTGGTTTTCCATCATAGGAAAGGGACCAGTAGACACCCCCGTTTTCACGGTCCACACACCTGTCTTTTAAAAAGTTCCACCCATGTTCTGCTTCTTGGAGAAGACTTTTCTCCCCCAGAAGCAGATACGCATTGGAAAAGAACCACAGGATCCGGCTGTTCAGGATACAGCCTTTTACCGCCTTCTTGTCCAGTACCAGATCATAGCCAAGCCATCCGTAATACCCGCCGTATTCCTCATCCCTCAGACTTTTCCAAAAGGGAATGATCCTCTCTGTCAGATGTTTTTTTACATCACCTGCAAATGTTCTGATGTCCTGCATAATCATCGTCTTCCTATCTCTGAATCACTTTCTCTCACCACAGAATGCTCCTTAATATAAGAAACCACCTCATCTGCTGTAGTAAAGGCCAGTCCCACATAAGAGTCTGCCGCGCCATAGTAAATGGCGATCCTTCCGGTAGCTCCGTCATGGATCGTAGCACATGGGAAAGTTACATTTGGTACAAAACCTCTTTCCTCATACCATTTCTCAGGTGTAAGCAGAAAGTTTTCACAGCGGTATTTCACTACAGAAGGATTGTCAATATCCAGGATAGCGCCTCCGATACTGTATACATAGCCATTGCATGTACCTGTTACACCATGATAGAAAAGAAGCCATCCTTCACTTGTCTCAATAGGAGCAGCTCCTCCCCCGATTTTTACAGACTCCCACCATTCCGGGCTTTTTCCCATAACATGGCGGTGTTTTCCCCAGTAGACCATATCCGGACTTTCGGAAAGGAAAATATCGCCAAAAGGTGTGTGGCCGCTGTCACTTGGTCTTGAAAGAAGTACAAAATTTCCGTTTATTTTTCTTGGAAACAGTACCGCATTTCTGTTAAATGGGAGAAAAGGATTTTCAATTCTTGTAAATGTCTTAAAGTCCGTCGTCTTCGCCATGCCGATAGACGCACCGTAGAAATCCTGGCACCACATGATATAATACACGCCTTCTACTTCCACAAGTCTGGGATCATACGCATATACAGGCATAAAATCTCTGCCTTCTTCGTCTTTAAAAGGAATCTTGTCTTTTTCAAAATCCCAGTGGATACCGTCATTACTTCTCCCAAGATATATATAGGGAATCCCATTAATCTGCTCTCCTCTGAAAACTCCGATAAATCCATCCTCATAGGGAATTACCGCACTGTTGAAAATGCGGGCTACGCCTTCTACAGGATTCCGTCCGATTACCGGGTTTTCACTGTACCTCCACAGGGGCATCCATGTCTTTGCATCTGCAGGACGATCCTGCCAGGGCATATTGGGTACACTCCCTCCGATAATTTTCACATTGCTCATAAATAACCTCCGTATAATAAGTTTTGAACTCTAGCCTTTTACTGCTCCTGCTGCCATTCCTCCGTACACCTGTTTCTGGAAGATCAGGAAGAGAATAAAGATAGGGATAATGGTGATCAGTACGCCGGCGCAGATATAGTTGTACTGATTTCCATAAGGTCCTGTAAACGCATACAGGGCCGTAGATATAGTTCTCAATTCCTTTGTCTGCAGATACAGATTGGACATATAGTACTCGTTATACACGCTTACTCCTTTTAATACCAATGATGTCACAATAGCAGGTTTCAGAAGAGGAAACAGAATTTTGAAAAATACGCCGAAATATGTACATCCATCCATGATCGCCGATTCATCAAGAGATACCGGAAGATTCTCGAAAAACTGCAGGAAAATATAGATGGAAATAATATCCGTCCCCATCAGCACGATCATATATCCATATAAATGGTTGATGAATCCTAAAGAATACATGATCTGATAAACCGTTACCTGTGTAGCGATTCCCGGGATCAGAGACGCAAACATAAACAGGTTCTGGATTACCCCATTGCCCGGGAACTTAAACCGGTTCAGCACATAGGCCAGCATAGCGCTGATAAAAATAGAGCAGGTAAGAACCACCACAAGAATGATCGCTGTATTAGCAAATCCCCGAAGCATATTTGCCTGTTTAAACGCTATGGAAAAATTTTCAAACATCCACTGGGTAGGCAGATCTAGAACCGATGTAGTATTATATTCTTCCGTCGTTTTGAACGCAGTGAATACAAACACTATAACCGGAAGCAGAGAAATAACCGCAGCGCCAACAAGCATTACATATTTAAACAAAGTAAAAAAGATAGTTCCGATTTTTATCTGCCGTTTCATGCTGTCTGTCCTCCCTTCCCATTCTGGGCCATTTTCTTTGCCGCTTTTTCCGCTCTTTTTCTCTTTCGTACTGCTGCCTTGGACTCATCGGAAGTTCCATCGTCAAAGGCATATTTAAAGAACAGTTTCTGGGCCACTGTACAGATAATTATGATCGCCAGCAGCACAATAGCCATGGCACAGGCCAGCCCTACCTTCTGATTTTCATGGGCAATACGGTTCATGATAACAAAATAAGTGCCGGTTCCCATTGTACCGTTTGTAATAACATATGGAGGTTCAAACGCACTGAGAGAACCGCTGATGGAAAGGATCAGATTCAGGACCACAATAGATTTAATGCTGGGAAGGATGATATAACGGAACTGATGCCATTTATTTGCACCGTCCAGTGATGCAGCCTCATAAAGGTCAGAATCTACGGACATCATTGCTCCCAAAAACAGAATCATATTCTGTCCTGTGTATCTCCACACAGAGGTAGCCGCAAGAGCGATATTATTAATCTTTTGATCTTGAAGCCACATAGGAATATCTTCAAGATCCATTCCCAGCAGCTGAAGCAGAGAATCAAGGACAAAACCTCTTGCATAGAAAAATTTAAAAATAAATCCTACGGCGATACCGCAGATCAGATAAGGAAAGAACATTGCGCCTTTAAAAAAGCTGGCACCCTTTACTTTAAAGACCATAAGAGACGCGAAGAACAGTGCCAGCGCAAGCTGTACAACCGCTCCGCCCATGTAGTAAAGGCTGACAAATAAAGAGCCAAAAATATCATCTCTTTGGAATACGTCTATGTAATTTTTAAGACCTACAAAGGTTCTTTCCCCGATATATTTCATATCGTAGAAACTGAACTGCACCATTTTTATAAAAGGCACATAAGTAAAAACAACCAAAAGGAGCAAAGGAATAAACATGAACAGAACGATCACCAGAATTCTCTGTCCTTCTCTCCTTTTCATCAGCCCTGTCAATCCACCTTTTTTCTTGGGAACTGCAGCTTCCTGTTTACTCATAATATTCTCCTCTCTTGACTGAGAAAAGGCGGCCGTAAGACCGCCCTTCCCTGTACGTCTTACATGTTGACGTCCACACCTAACGCTTCCTGGGCAGCAGACCACTGAGCGTTCCACTCGTCAATTACTTCGTCTAAGGTTTTACTTCCATACAGAGCACACTCCAGCAGATAGCAGTTAGGATAATCGTCATTGTTGATTCCTACTTCACTTTGATTATTCACATCATTAAATAATGTTTCCTCACCTTTCACTGGAGGATTATCAGACAGAAGTTCTACACCTTCAAAATCAGCCAGTGCATCTGGAAGATCTTCTCCTTTAAGAGCCGGGATACTTCCCTCGTCTTCATATATAGAAGAATCTTCGATAAGCCATTTCAGATAAACCATTGCTGCGATCTGGTTGTCGCTGCTTGACTGATTGTTAATACCAAATGAATAGTTTCCGCCTGCTCCTGCATACTGTTTTCCGTCTACTGTAATAGGGAATGGCATATATCCTACATCTTCCGGTGTGTCTCCCGCGTCTTTACACTGCTGTACCGCCCAGGAGCCAAGTACCATCGTGGCGATCTCTCCATTATTGATTCTGGCCTTAGAAGATTCCCAGTCGCTGCTGGCTGGATCCTCTTCAACAAGTTTTCTTGCAACAGACTCATAGCAGGTATAATAAACTGCGTAAGGACCTGTCATATCATCTCTTTTTGCAAAAGGATCTTTCATATGCACAATGTCATGGTTCATAAAGTCCGGATTTCCTGTTGCCGCAATACCAATATAGGCATCCCATGCTCCCATAGGCCATCCTGCTGAAAAATTGGTATACAGAGGAATAGCATCTGTATTATCTTTAATGATCTGGAGATCATCTAAAAACTCATCCGGGGTCTTAGGCAATTCTGTAATTCCCGCATCTGCCCAAACTTTCTTGTTATACACTACTCCGTTGGCTGTACCGCCGTTGGCGATTCCATAAACTGTTCCGTCATAGGTTTTCTCGGAAACGAAATTGTAAACAGGATCAAGGGTATCGTAGTCTCCCAAAGGAGTAAAGTAATCACTCAGTTCACTTTTATCCACACCTGTAGGGATAAAGCAAAGATCGCCCCAGTCTCCGGTGGTCAGACGCAGTGTCAAAGATTCTTCATAATCTGTAACAGCTTCATACTCTACCTTAATGTTAGGATACAGCTCCATAAACTGATCTGCGTATCCTGCATACACAGTATCTACAATATCTGTTCTGTTTGTCAGCACTTTAATAGATGCCTTGATGTCCTGATAATCCTCTCCGACTGTGATCTGGTCGATTGTAGGAATAGCTTCTCCGCTGGAAGAGCTTCCTTTGTCGCCTCCTCCGCCGTTGCCGCAGGCTGTCAGTGAAAATACCATCGCTGATGCCAGAGCCATTGATACTCCACGTTTTAAAGTTTGTTTTTTCATCTTTTTTCCTCCTTTTTAAGTTATTTTAATCTTATCATTAATTATTTTTAATTTCAATATTTAATCCATTTTTATCGTCATTTCTACTATTTAAACAGTTTTATAATTTGTTTTTTATACAAATTTAACATACTTTTTTCAAACTTTTCCAGGAATTAAAAGATTAACTCTAATTTTAGCTAACTTAAATTTATTCTTTTTTTTAATCAGCGTGTTTCTTTAACATACACAACCCTTTCTGTTACGGCAGACAACAGACTTTACGAATTGTCCTTTATTAAAAAAGAAGCACAATTCCTGTCTTTCCAGAAACTGTGCTTCTTCTTTTTCTCATTATAAAATTACTTCCAGATCCTCAAATCTTTTACGCTTTGTCTTTCTATAATCCTGCTGTCCACATATCTTGTGCCGCAGTATTTCTCTTTTCCCCGTATCTTGTCTCTCAAAATTTTCACAGCCTGTCTGGCCATTTCCTTCATATCTACATTATAGGTGGTCAGCATATCAGCAAAAGCATTTCCATACAGATAATTATCATATCCCACGATAGAAATGTCCTCGGGAACCCTATATCCTCGTTTTGTCAATTCATCGTACAGCATTCCCGCAGACCAGTCGCTGTTACAGACAAATGCCGAAGGCATATTTTCAGGGACCTCTACTTTGCTCATTCCTACCAAAAGATCACGGTCTTCCAAGATCCATTCTTTTCTTTCCCGGATGCCCGCCTCTATCAAAGCCTTTCTGTATCCGTAATAACGATCCAGAATATTTTCATTTGCCCGGATTGATCCAAAAAAAGCTATACCTCTGTGTCCCCTTTCCAAAAGATATCGGGTCATTTTATACATTCCCACATAGTTATTAGACATTACGGCATCGCATTTCATATTCTTCAGCTGGAAATCCAGAAGGACAATAGGGACTTCCGCCCTTTTCACAATTTTCTCCACATAAGACCGGGACATCCAGCCAATGATAACAAGGCCGGCAATAACCTTTTCCTGCATCAATTTGGGAAGCTCTTCTTTTTCTTCCATAGCAAAAGTCAGGATTTCCAGCATGGTGACATTCTGGTTTTTGGCAGCTTCGTATGCCACATTCTGATACATTGCCCAGTAAAAAGAATTTCCCACTGTAATGTATTTTTCTGAAGCTATAACGCCTATAACATTTGCCGGATCTTTTTTATTATGTTTTTTATTATCATATCCCATTTCCCTGGCCGTCTGTTCCACCAGTTTTCTTACATCTTCACTGACTCCCTTTTTTCCGGAAAGCGCATTGGAAACTGTAACAACACTGACTCCCACCTCTGCGGCAATATCTTTCATTTTAATATCTGCCATTCTAAAGGTCTCCTTTCCGTCTCACCGTATTTCCCAGCACAATGCTGCCCCCTACGATTCTCACTCCTGAAGGCTTTTTTCTCCCTTCAATCCTCTTTAAAATAGTGTTTACACTGATCTGAGCAATGGCTTTTTCATCATTTTCGTAGGTCGTCAGCTTTAAAGGCGTAAGATTTCTGGTATTATAATTGTCAAATCCAACTACAGAAACATCTTCCGGCACATGGATCTCTCGTTTTTTCAGCTTTTGCAGCAGAATCTCGGCAGTCTTATCACAGTTGCACACAAATGCCTCCGGTAGTTTATCCGGCAGTTCAAACTGGATACGATAATCTCCATTACTGAAATCCCGGTCCGGCAGAATGTTGTTCTGTGCCTCTTCCTCCCCTGCCAGCTCCAGGGCTTTGCAATATCCCAGATACCTGTCGGTGATGTTTTTAGTCCCGTCCGGAGTCCCTACAAACATTAAATCCGAAAACCCCTGATCCAGCAAAAACCTGGTCATCTGTTCCATGCCGCCGAACCCGTCTGTAATGATATAATCCATGTCTTCATAGACATCATAATAATCCACACACACTACAGGTATATCATAGGTGCTTCGTATAGCTTGAATATATAATTCGTTCAGTTCCCCGATCAGAATCAACCCCGCTGTTTTCTGTTCCAGGAACGGTTCAAAAGGCTTTTCCAATGCCTCTTTTTCAGCGGTGACAACTTCCAGGACTGTAAGATGTCCTTTTTTTACCGCTTCTGCAGCTATTCTTTTATATATATCCATATAAAAAGAGGGAAATTCTTTTACATATTTTTCAGCTACTGCCACTCCGATGATATAAGATTTCTCTTCCTTTTTTTCTCTTACCACACTGCGGTATCCCATTTTTTCCGCAGTATCTGCAATTTTCTTTCTGAGACTGTCGCTGACTCCTTTTTTTCCTTTCAGCGCATTGGATACTGTAACGATACTGACTCCCAGCGCCTCTGCAATATCCTCCATTTTCACACTCTTTTTCTGACCCATGATCCACCTCTTTTCTTAAATCTGTATCTATCCGGCCTTTACTGACACATACTGATCTCTATAGTCCTGCTGCGAAAATCTCCCATTTCCGGCGTGATTCTAAGGCCTGCCTGCATCAAAGTCCTGCCGGAATACTCTTTTCCATCAACCTGATATCTTTTGTCCGGATCCAGCCCTGCGAGCCTTAAAAATCTGCTCTTCACATTTGCCCTGGACAGTACCTGTACATAAAACAGCAGGGCTTTGGATTTATCCTTTTCTACGATCATCCAACTATCATAGTATCTGTTTTCAGCCGCAGATGCAAGACGATAATAATCTCCTTCTCTGATCAGGTCATTATATTTATGATATTTTTCCACCTGAACCTTCACCAGGGTTTTCTCTTCCTCAGTCAGCTTGGTGATGTCCAGTTCATATCCGAATGTTCCAAGCAGGGCTACGTCTCCTCTTGTTTCAAAAGGCGTTACCCGCCCTACGGAATGATTCGGACATACGCTTACATGAGCTCCCATGGCAGATACCGGGTAGACCAGAGCTGTCCCTTCCTGGATCGCAAGACGTTCTATAGCATCTGTGTCATCCGAGCACCAGATCTGAGGGCTGTAGTACAACATTCCCGGATCAAACCTGGCTCCGCCACCGGAGCAGTTTTCCAGAAGAATATCTGGGAAATCTCTGATCAGCCGTTCCTGCATCCTGTAAACTCCCAGCACATACCGGTGGTACAGCTCTCCTTGACGGTCTGCCGGAAGAGCGCTGCTTCCCATGGTCGCCAGCTGCCTGTTCATATCCCATTTCACATAAGAAATATCCGCGCTTCTCAGTACTTCTGCGATCATCTCATAGACCCCGTCCACGACTTCCTGTCTGGAAAAATCCAGTACATACTGAGCCCGGCTTTGTGTAGTTTCTCTTCCCGGAATCTGAATCGCCCAGTCCGGATGCTTTCTGTACAGCTCAGATTCCGGCGAGATCATTTCCGGTTCTACCCAGATTCCGAACTTCATCCCCAGTTTTTTAACATTTTCCACCAGGTTGTTCAAACCGCCCTTAATCTTCTCTTCATTGACAAACCAGTCTCCCAGAGAACTGTCGTCCAGATTCCGCTTTCCAAACCATCCGTCATCCATGACCAGCATCTCAATTCCCAGTTCAGAGGCCTCTTTTGCGATCTCAAGCAGTTTTTTCTCATCAAAATCAAAATATGTAGCCTCCCAGTTGTTGATGAGAATAGGACGTTTTTTGTGAAGATAAGGGCTTCTGATCAGATGCTGTCTGTACAGATCATGGTAGGTCCTGGTCATCTTCCCAAGGCCCTGATCTGAATATACCATCACCACTTCCGGAGCAGTAAAATGTTCTCCCGGCTCCAGCTTCCAGGTAAAGCCCTCCGGATGGATCCCCATGGTCATTCTCACAGAATCAAACTGGCTTTTTTCCGCCTGGGCAATGAAATTTCCGGAATATACGAAGTTCATCCCGTAGACTTCTCCAGTCTCCTGGGTAGTTCCTGGCGTCACCAGAGCCATAAATGGATGCTCCTGATGACTGGACTCCCCTTTTAAAGAGGCAATGTTCTGCCTTCCGTAGCCCAGAGGCATTCTCTGAATATGACGTTCTCGTGCCCAGGATCCAAAAAGTCCCAGCACCTGGAAATTCCGGTCGTCCATATCCAGGCAGGCAGAAAGTACTTTTTCAAGATAAACGCTTTCCTTCCCCTGGTTTTCAACAAAAACTGAACGGATGACCGCATCTGAATCTTCCATTACAGAATAGAGAAGGGTCACTTTTATTCCCAGAAGCCTGTCCAGGCAGAAAATCTTCAGTGTTGCACATTCCTCTTTCTTTCCCCACACAGAAGGAAGCCCTTCCAATGCCGGTTTTCCTTCCATGATCTCATATCCTGTGTAAACCAGTTCACTGGCTCTGTGCCCATCCTGGCTTCTGACACAAAATGCACTTTCGCGATAATCGCCCATACCTGTCTCCGGGTATTCAAAAGCCGCACAGTCCAGAAAAGCCCCTTTCTCCCGCAGATTCACAGATGGCACTAAAGGAGCCTCATCTTCGCGGAGAAGATAGCGCAGATCCCTTTCATCCAGATATTTTCCATAATACATATGAGCCACATATTTTCCATCTACAATAGCAATACCATAAGTAGTACTGTTGGTGTGGATTAAAAATACTTTTTTTTCTTCATCAAATATGATTTTCATCTTTTTCTCCTATTTTTAATTAATTTTAAGTTCTTATTTAACTATAATTAATTATTTTCTTCTTTTTGTCAATATGCTTTTATAAGATTTGAAAATATTTTTTTGGATTTTGATAGATTTCCTTTTCTTTTTGCGAATATAAGGTATAACCATCAGATGTGTTTACGCTATACTTTTACTATGGCACGGCAGATCTCCTGCCGAATCGAGTATGCATACCGGAGCCAGAAGGAGAGTTTATGAAAATAACAGAACAAAATTTTATAAATGAGATAAGTCTTGGAAATGAAAAGGCACTGGAATACTGTATGCTCCACTATGGCGGTCTGGTCCGTTCTGTGATACACCGGCATATAGGAAACCTGACTCAGTATGAAGAGGATTGCATCAACGAGGTATTCTTCGCAGTATGGGAACATATTGATTCCTACCGTCCGGAGAAAAATCCCTTTGCCAACTGGATCGCAGGGGTGGCCCGGCTAAAAACTCTGGACTGCCTGCGGAAATATTCCCACCACCTTATGGAGCATAGCTGGGAAGAAAACGTCCCCCATACTGCCTCCCGGGAAGATACGGCCCTTCAGGCCATTGAAGAAGAAATTTCCCGTGAGACTCAGCAAATGCTGGACTGTCTCACCCCCCAGGACAAAGACTTATTTATCCGCCTTTATGTGGAAGAACAGGATATGGAAAAGATCAGCCGGGATACAGGCATGTCCAGACCGATGATCTATAACCATCTATCCCGGGGAAAACGAAAGATCCGAAAATTATTTCCCGGAAAGTCCAGAAACCAGAAAGGAGACTGACCTATGAAAGAATCTATCTACAATTTATTAAATGATATTGACAGCAGCCCGGAATCCTACACAACTGCTCAGGTAACCCAAAAAGATATAAAAGACTGGAAAAAAGCTTTTAAGAATAAGGAACAAAATTCCGGTCTACCCGGTAAAAGAGCCCTCAGAAAGCATCGTTATGTGAAATATGCGGCCGCTGCTGCCGCCGCAGTGGTCCTCATCTGCGCCGGATCCATCCCTTCTGTCAGGATCACCGCCTATGCCGCAGTAAAATCTGTCACCTATGATCTGGGACAGCTCCTGGGAATCTCGGCTGATCTCTCCCCCTATACCACAGTGGTAGGAGAATCTGTTTCCAAGGATGGCATAACCGTAACCTTAAATGAAGTGATCATGGA
>ERZ1643249.1531-NODE-1531-length-23041-cov-31.420212_pt1 | contig 23041 bp, 34 predicted proteins | sample MGYA00579263_ERZ1643249 | MGnify/ENA primary metagenome ERZ1643249 (study PRJEB29033, sample SAMEA4952264) | chicken gut metagenome | biome: Broiler Chicken; feature: Gastrointestinal Tract; material: Caecum | place: Ireland | collected 2018 | study: Broiler... | reverse complement strand
CTCCGAGCTTGGCTCCGGGTAATATTAGTCTGCTGGGCCTTGTTGGTCTCCGACTTATAGGTGCCGCTTGCGCAGTGATACCGACCGATATAAGAGAAGTCCAGTTCACCCAGACCATCCCCACGGTCCATATTCACCGGGTCCACATGGAACCCTTCCACCGGGCCGTCCGCGATCTGGAGCTTCAGCTTCTTCCCAGTCTTGGTCCATTTGTACCAATACTTGGGCTCTTTGACCATTACGCCGCCGGCGCGGGTCTCCTTTACCATGCCGCTCCACGGATAGAGGTTGTCAAAGGGGGAGGAACCAGAACCATTGTTCACTGCCGGATTCGGATCTGCGAATAAGGCGGAATCGTCAGTCCTTGTACCAGAAGTGGAGTTTCCTGTGTCCCAGTCCCACTCCACGCCGTAGATGTGAACTTTTTTTACCGCCCACAGCTTCGGATCAATAAAGATCACCTACCCCACCTCCCACAGACGGATATTGAGATTGATGGTGGCCGTCGGTGCCGTAGTACATGTAAACGTCAGCTGATTGGCCGTAGTGGGATTGGAGCACCACACGCCTCCCGCTGCCCATGCGTCGGCGCTGGCCTTGTCTGCGCAGGAGATATCAATGTCCTGGGCGCTGGTGTTGGTGATGACGCCGTTGACGGTGATGGTCTGGGCATTCCCGCTCCACCCCGAGGCGGAGAGAGTGGCGGTCTGGCGGTTGGGCTCATAAGCGGCGCCCGCCGGTCCGGTGGGGCCTGTGGCTCCTGCGGGGCCCGTAGGACCCGTTGGCCCCTGTACGGTACTGGCAGCTCCTGCCGGTCCCGTCGGCCCGGTCGGTCCCTGAGCTCCTGTGGGCCCTGTGGGACCAGGCACCGCACTGTCCGCTCCCGCAGGACCTGTCGGCCCCGTGGGTCCGGTCCCGCCCTGGGGCCCTGTTGCCCCCTGGGGCCCCGTCGGTCCTGTTGCGCCCTCCGGGCCGGTGGGGCCCGGTACCGTGCTGGCAGCCCCAGTGGGCCCCGTTGCCCCCTGGGGTCCGGTAGGTCCGGTGGGGCCTGTTTCGCCCGCGGGCCCTGTGGGACCCGGCACCGTACTGTCCGCACCGGCGGGTCCGGTGGGTCCCTGGGCGCCTGTGGGACCCGTTGGCCCCGGTACCGTGCTGGCAGGCCCCGTTGGGCCGGTGGGCCCCGCCGCGCCCTGGAGCTTGCCTCCGTTCTTCCACCCAGAGAGGGTGTAGGTGTAGACGTCGTAGGGCGGCACCTCGCCCACATAGTAGTTGGCCCCCAGCGCCGGCTCCGGGACCGCCTCCTCCAGAGCCTCTTGGCTCTCGTACTGGTCGATGATCTCCAGCCCCGTCCCCGGTTCTCCCGCAGGTCCGGTGGCGCCGACCGGCCCGGTGGGACCGGTGGGACCCAGCGCCCCCGTGGGACCGGTGGGACCGGTAGGTCCGGTCGATCCCTGTGGGCCTGTTGGCCCCGTCTCACCGGCAGTGCCCCTCGCTCCCGTGGGACCTGTCGCGCCCTGGGGGCCGGTGGGACCTGGTACTGTGCTGTCCGCTCCCACGGGACCCATGGGCCCCGTGGGCCCCGTCGCTCCCGTAGGTCCCGTGGGACCGGGCACCGTGCTGGCGGCCCCTGTCGGCCCGGTAGGGCCCTGGGCGCCTGTGGGCCCGGTGGGTCCGGGCTCGGTGCTGGCCGCTCCGGTGGGACCCATGGGACCTGTGGCGCCTGTGGGGCCCGTCGGCCCCGGCACGGTACTGGCAGCTCCGGTGGGACCCGCGGGACCGGTGGGGCCGGTCATGCCCGGGGGTCCAATGGGACCTGTGGGCCCCTGCCAGCTCCCGCCGTCCGTCCAGTCGTTTTCCTCTTTGTCCCACCAGTACACATGGGTCCCCACCAGGTAACAGTCCCCCGGCGCCCCTGTGGGGTGGGCCTGCCGCAGATCCTCTTCGGTGTTGTACTGGTCCTTCCAGATCACCGGGTCGCCCTTGTCGCCCTTCAGGCTTGCCAGCCACTCCTCCTCCGTGCCCCGGAAGCCGTGCTTCACAGCGATGCCGTAGGCCGTCAGGAAGTAGGGCGGCTCACACCAACCCCGATAGCTCATCCCTTGCCCCCCCTATCCCCTCGATAGAATTTCATGTTGCCCCGCAGCCGCTCATTTCCCGGCTCCAGCTCCAGGGCACGCTCTGTGGCTGCCGCCGCGCCCTCCAGATCCCCCAGCCGGTACAGGGCGTAGGCCATAGCGTCCCAGGGATAGGCTCCCCAGGCCCGCTCCTCGTTGATGTAGCAGCCGGATTTCTTGGTGACGGCCACCGCCTTCCCACCGAAGAAGGCCGCCGCCGGCCAATCCTCCCCGGCGTAGGCCGCCTCCTCCGCCTGGACCCAGCTCTCCCGCAGCTCCGGGGCCTCGGCAACGGCCCGCAGCGCCCAGCGCATGGCCTCCGGCTGGTCGCCCTTCGCTAGGTAGCACCGGGAGATAAAGCGCATGGAGGCGGACCGCTCCGCCGCCCAGGTGGCGGTGGGCAGGGTCAAGTGGCGCTGGAGCTGGGCGATGGCCTCGTCCCACCGCCGGTGGAACATGTACTCCCGGCCCAGGTAGTGGGCGTTGCGGTCGTCGTTTGGCCGCTCCCGGACGGAAAGCTCCAGCAGGCGGAGATACCCGCCCCGGCTCTTGCCGTGGTCCGGGTGGTGCTCCAGCACGATCTCGGGGACCTCTGCCACCGGCCAGGACGCCGCGCCGTCTGTCCGCTCCAGCACCTCGTGGACCGGGTGGACCCAGCGGAACACACCTGGGGCGTGGATCTTCTCCTGAATGAACTCTGTCCCCGGCCGGCCATGCTCGTCGAAGGACCAGATATAGCTGTACCGCAGCTGCTCCGTTCCCGGCCGCCAGGCCCGCTCCAGAGCCGCCCGCCACCCCGGGCGGAACACCTCGTCCAGATCTGTGCAGACGCAGATGTCTGTGTCCTCCGGGATCAGCTCCATGGACCGGTTGCGGGCGACATCGAAACGCCAGGGGACGATCTCCTCCCGTCGGACGATGACGCCCAGGTCCGCCAGGATCTCCACCGTTCCGTCCGCACTCCCGGTGTCCAGGACACAGATGTGGTCGGCCTCCGCCATGGACTTCACCCACCGCGCCGCGAACTTCTCCTCGTTCTTCGAAATGGCGTATACCGTGATCTTCATTCTCAGCTCCCCTCCGCCGCGTAACCATCCGCCGGCCGGTAGATCTCCGCGAACCAGGCCACGAAGGCGCTCCAAGCCGCGTTGAACATGCCGCTGGTGTTCTGGTATTTGTCGTACTCCCCGTTCTCGAAGTCGATCATGGCCTGGAGCCAGTAGCGGTAGACTGCCGTGTGGGGCGGGGAGAGCAGCAGCTCTGTGTCCTTGTCCTCAGGCAGCGCGTATTGCTCCATCTCTCCCTGCCAGCGAAGCATGACCTCCGTCTGTATCCTGGCCTCGATCTCGTTGAGCCAAACCAGTTTGTCACTGTCTGAAAAGGCATTTGGCTTTACGCCGTCCACATAGGCGAACAATTCACTGACCGTCATTTCCGCTTGCCCTCCTAATGAGCGATGTCCCGCCCCCGCTTGCGGGAGCGGGACGCTCTCTCCTGTCTATCAGCCGCCCACGCCGGTGGGGATCAGCTGGGTGCCGCCGCTGATGCCGCCGCAGCAGGCAAAGCGCCAGTCGTTGAAGCCGGCGGACCACCGGGCGTAGCCCTTCCAGACGTTGGCGTCGTTGCCGGCCAGCTCGCTGCGGACCTCCAGGTTGACCCGGTCGAACCACACCGCGCCGCCGTAGGCTTCGTTGTAGGCCTCGTCCAGCAGAACCCAGGGGAAATCCGTGTAGGCGCTGAGGAACTGGTTGAGATAGGTCCAGCAGATGACGTTCCACCGGCCGAACTGGTAGTTGAAGGCGTTGTTGGCGGTGGCGGGGTCCTTGTCCGCGCCGATGGCCTCGAACACGGCCTTCTTTGCCTTGTAGTCGTTGGGGATCAGGATGGTGGTGGGGCTCACATCCAGGATGTTGTCCGCGTCACCCTTGAACTGCTGCATTCTGGTCTCCGCCGCGCCCAAGGAGTCCGCGCTGAAGGCGTCGGCGAACACGTTGGACTGGCTCCCCTTCCCCAGAATGCTGGGGTGGTCCGTGGCAAAGAGCTTCTTGCCGTCGGCAGCGGTCACCGGGTAGCTCTTGCCCCGGAAGGTCACCTTGGTTTTCCCGCCGATGGCGCCGGCGTACAGCGCCGCGCCGAAGAGCTCTCTCGTCCTGTGGTACCCCTTGATGAATCCCTGGGGCTTCTTCTTGAAGTCCACGAGCTTGCTGTCGTCCACCGCCTCCCGGCTGATGGAGAAGGAATCCTTCCAGGTCTCGTGCACGATGGTCTTATCGTAGCCTTCCTGGGTCTCGTCCTCGGGGTAGGCGCCGTTCTCGCCCACGGGCTGGAAGCCCTCGAAGGCCGTCATTCCGGTCATCTTCTCGCCCCAAGTCTTGCTGGACTCCATGTTGAAGAGCTTGCTCAGAGGGCTGGACTGCTCGAACAACTCCCCCTGGCTCTCCAGAAACATGCGGATCGGCGCCTGGCTTTTGCCAAAAATGCTGTCGTTGACGCCGCTCCCGAAGGTAAAGGTCATGCCTGCCATGGTTTGTTCACTCCTCTCTGTGTCTTAGAACCGGACCCGCACCATGCTGCCGGCGGCGTCCCCGTCCTTGTATACCACCTCGGCTACGCCGCTGGTGGTGGTGGCGGTGACCTGCAGACCGTCGGTGTGCAGTGTCACCTTGTCGCCCAGGTTGATGCTGGTCATGGCCGCCTGAGCGGTGGTCTCCCAGATGATGTCGCGCCCCACACGGAGCACGGGGATGATCTCGCCGGCCTCGCAGGCCTCTGTCCGCTCGCACATGCAGATGTAGCTGGGGGCCGTGGTACCGCTGGCCACTGCCAGCTGGCCGCCGGTCTGGGTCAGCGCCAGCCCCATTTTCGGCGTGATGGCCGACGCCGGAAGGTACTCGATGGGCACGTTCCGGCCGTCGTCCACGCTATAGATCTTGAACATAGCGTTTTCCTCCTATTTGAAGTCATGAAGGGTCTTGTTGTAGTGCGCCGAGATCTCGGCGTCTGTCGCCTTGGGCATCAGCTGGCGGTAGAGCTCCAAAGTCTCCGCCGGCACGGCCACGCTGCCCTCGCCCCGGGTCCCGGTGGCCGTCATGTGCTCCTTGCTCCGGGTCCGGTTGCGCTCCGCCTGGGCGGCCCGCTGGGCGGTCTCCTGCCGCCGGCTCTCCTGGAGCCGGTCGAAGTTCGCCAGACGGAAGGCGTCCAAAAAGCTGTTGCCCCGGCGGACCGCCGCCACGAAGGCGTCCCGGGTATCCATGCCCATGATGTCCTCCAGGGTCTCCACGCTGGGGTCCAGCCGGTGGATCTCCGCCAGCTCCTGGTCCACCTGCTCCTGGGTTACTTGCCTTTCCTGGTTCCGCTGATGCCCGCCCGGAGATCCAGTCTGGCCACCGGCCTCAGCCGTCGGCCGCTCGCTGACGCCGTCCTGCTTCTGTCCCGCCGTGGGAGCGGAGCCATTCTGGATCTGCCCGGACTGGCGCAGAGCCTCACGGACCAGGGCGGAGAGCCCGTCCGCCGACAGTGTCCCGGACTTCAGCTCCTTTTGGACCCTGGCCAGATCTGCCGCCTGCTTCCAGGAGCGCAGCTCCTCCACGTTTGTGATGGGCTGGCCCTTGCTGTCCCGCAGGCCGATTTCCCGGAAAATGTCCGCCAGGTTCTGCTCCTGCCGCTGCCGCTCCTCCTGGAGGGCCCGCTGCACCGCCGCTTGGGTCTCCTGCTGCCGGCGGCGCTGGGCGTTTCTGGCCCGCTGCTCGGGGCTCATGGCGGGTCTCCCGCCGGCCATGGCGCCCTCCTGCTGTTCCACCTGACCGCTGGAAGCCTGGCCACCCTGTTCTCCCTGGGCTCTCTGGGAAGCGGTGGGCGCGGTGCTCCCGGCGCCCTGGCTGCGCTCCCCCGCGGGCTGCTCCTGTACGTTGGCAGCAGCACCGCTCTGGCCCTGGGGATCAGCTGTGCCGCCCTGGCCAGGTTGTCCGCCGTCGCTTTCCGGTGCTACGCCCAAATAGCCGAAGATCTCGTTCGTTTCCATATGTACCTCTCCCGCCCTATGGGCGGTTCTGGATGTTTTCCCTGTCCCTGGGTAATCGTCGGGTCAAAGTCCGCTCCGCACCCGCAAGGGGCACGCCACATCCGTAAGGCGGCAGAGCCGCCAACGGCTGTGCAGCCCGCCCCGGCTGTTCGCCAGGTCTCGCCCCGCTCCCTTGCCCCTCCTCCTTCCTCGGCAAACGCTTCGCTGGTTTGCCGAGGAGCGCCCCCTCCGGGGGCTGTTTTTTCGTTCCCGCACCCCCTTGGGGGAGAATCCAAAGAGGGGGCGGCGGCCCCCTCATTGGTCGTCGCGGGGTGGGGGTCAAGGGGGAGGGGACACCATCGAAAGTGTCCCTTCCCCTTGCGCCCTTTTGGTTACTTTTCCGGCGAGGGAAAAGTGACCGCAGGGGTATGGGGGCGCGCAGCCCCTAAAAGACCGCGGCGTGGGGCCGAGAAGGCCCCGCTACTTCTTTCCGGTCCGCAGGTCGTTCCCCTTGACCACGGTGCCCTTCTTGGGCTGGGTCTGCTGATGGGGGGCCTTCACGTCCATATTCCCGCTGTTGGGGATCTTGCCGATATAGCCTTTCTCAGACATCTCGCTACCTCCCTTCCCGTGGATTCCGCATCTTTTCCCTATCGCCTGGGTAAATGGGCTCTGTCCCTCGCCCACATGGGTATAAAATTCACTGCCCGCCGCCGAACACGGCGTTTATGGCGTCTTGGCGGGCCCTCTGGTCCACGGCGGCGGCCGCCGCCTCCATCTGACCGCCCGCCGCTCCGGCTGCCTGTGCTTGCGCCTGCGCCTGCATCTGGGCTTGTGCCAGCTGCATCTGCTGGGCCTGGAGCGCCTGCTCCTGTTCCAGCTTCTCCTCCAGGTATGCCCTGGTGTCTGCCGCTCCGGGATAGTGCAGCAGCTCCAGCTTTGTCCAGAGCGCCACCAGAGTCTCCGTCCGGGTGGGATCTCCAAAGCACCCGGCGGAAAACAGGCTGATGGTCTCCTCCCACATCCGCTCCCGGTTGTTGGCCAGAGCCGCCGAGGTGTCGGTGGAGAAAAGAAACTGGTCGTTCCAGTACCAGTCCCCGTTGGCGTCCTGCTCCAGGAAGTCGTACCGGTCGAAGGCGTCGTAGGTCCTGTTGCCTTTGCTGTCCTGGCTCACCACGGGCCGGGGCTCGTCGGCGTAGGCCAGGCGGAATTGGAAGATCAGGCGGAACAGGTCCGCGTAGGCGGCGTGCTTCATGGTCCGCTTGCTCTCCAGCCTGCCGGCGGCCTGTGCCGCAGAGAACTGCTTGGCTACGCCGCTCTTGGCGCTGGAATCCTCCTGGCCCTGGAAGCTCCTGGTGATGCCGATGGCCTGCCTGGCCTCCTCGTAGACCTGGGCAAGATAGGTCATCTCGTATTCCAGATTGCCTGTAAAGTTAATGTCCTTTATCAGTGCCGCGTCGGAGACGTTGTCAAAGAACCAGACCGCCTGGTCCTCCTCGTCGATCTTGTGCCGGGCAGTGGCTGGCATGATGACCCGGGTCCCCGCCTTGACCAAGCGGTCGATGATTTTCTTCTCCAGGCGGTTGGTGGTGTTCTGGGCGTCCTTAATTTTGTCTACATCGCTGTCCCCCAGCAGCTGGCCGAAAACGGAGACGTTGCGCTGGAGCACCAGGGGATAGACTGATGGCTTGTAGTAGGGGATCTTGGTGGGCTGGTAGGTGATCGTCCCGTCCTCCCCGATCTCCTCCCGCTGGCCGGGGATGACTTTCCCGTGGGCCGTCTGGACCGGGTCCCACAGCTCCTCATACTCCTCGTCCCGCCAGTCCCACTTTGTGCCGCCGCAGTAGGGGCAGGGGTCCCCCTCGTGCCAGACGTGGCTCTGCTCCACCACCTGGGGCCCGCCGCCGAAGATGGCCTCCTCCACGCTGCCGGGGAGTACCAGCTCCTGCCGGTCTACTACCACGTCCCCCTCCCTGGGCTCCACCTCGCCGCACTGACGGCACCGGCGGAGCCGTCGGGCCTGGTAGTCCTCCAGGTCCTCCAGCTCCGTGTCCCGGACCCAGGCGTATTTGCTGATCCCGCCCTTGCCGTTGTGGGCATAGCCCACGTACATGGTCACCATCTCGTCCGCCGGGGACTCCCCGTCGCTGCCCCGCAGCTCCGGCAGCTCCTCCCCCTCGTCGCTGATGTCCACGCCGTACACCGCTTTCACCCGCTCCTTGGTGGTGGGCAGGCGGAGGATGATGTAGTCCATGTCCTCCAGGGCGGTGTAGACCCCCTCCTGGGGGATCACCTGCTTGGGGTGTCTGGCGGCCACGGCCACCTCCCCGGTGGTGTTGTGGGTCCTCTGCCGGTTGTCCCACTCCACGTGGTAAAAGCTGCCACCCTGGATGGGGACCGTCCGCTCCTGCATGTCGTTGATGTACTCCATGGGCAGCCGGTCCAGCTCGTTTCGGAGCATGTCCTCGATGATCTTGGCCAGGGGCTCGTCCTCCTTCCGCCGGGCGGTGACCTTGGGCTGGGGAATGTCGCTGGAGACCTGGGCCTCGATCAGCTCCGCGGTGATGTTGCGCACATGGGGTGTCTCCTTTTTTCCGCACTTCGAGGTGTCGTTTTCCGTCAAGGGACGAAGCACCCGATCCCCCAGATACTGCTTTTCCCGGCCGTCCATCTTGTTGAGCTGTTTCTGGTAGGCCGTCTCGCTGTGCGACAGCCTCTGCTGCCAGAGCCGCAGCTTCTCGCTCTTCTCTTTTGTCTCCATCGCTGTCACCTCAACTCAATTCACGGGGCAGGCTGCCCCCATTTGGCGATCAGATACTGCCTGCCGCCCTCGTCGCTGCTCAAATAGTCCTCCCACATGTCGTCGGTCCACCGCTTCCGCTCCACCGCCGGCTTCTCCGTCTCCATGGCCTGCTGGCCCCTGGCGTAGAAGGCGATGGCCAGGGCCATGACACAGTCGTCGTGTGCCCCCGGCTCCGCCTCCATCCGCCTCTGTTTGGGCTCGCGGATGAAGGTCAGCATCTCGTGGAGGGTGTCCTGGTCCTCCAGCAGATCGTAGCGCCCCCGCAGGATGGCGATCAGTCCCGAGAGGATCACCGGCCTGGTGATGGGGTCCGTGCGGAAGCCGAAGGCGTGGCGCACCCCGCCGTCGAAGGTGTCCTCCCGCTCCCGGACAAACTGCCGGGGATACCCCAGCCGCTGCAGCTCCTTGATGGGGTAGGTGGAGAAGTTGGCCTCCACCGCCAGCAGGGCCGTGTTGTAGAAGGTCCCGAGGCAGTACATCTGCCTGGCAAAGAGGTCCTCGTCCACCTCACTGGCCCGGTAAACGGCTACCTGCCGGCCTGTGATATTGTCGATGCACTGGCCCACGAACCAGTCCTTGTTGTCTCTGACGCTGTCGGCTCCGCCGGCGGTGTCCCCGCCCACCACATAGGGCCGCCCCTTCTCCGGCCAGCGGTAGATCTTCACCGGTCCCCCGGGGCCTTCCGCCCACCGGACGTTAGAGATCCTGAGACCGTCGTAGTCGAACACGAACTCGCCCTCGGCCACCGGCCCCTGCAGCTCCTCCAGCCGCCGGGAGATGGCCATGGCGTCGAACACCGTCTTGCCCGTCACGCCCCACTGGTTGAGGGCGTAGACCTGGTAGTAATACAGGTCCGTCTCCTTGAAGGCCTCCAGCGTGCGGATGGCCTCCTCCGTCAGAAAGCGGTTGTCCTTGTAGGTGCTCTCATGGACCCTGGCCCGCGGGTCCTGCCGGTCGAAGAACCGGCCCTTGAGCCAATGGGTGATGGAGATTGGGTTGAAGCTGAGCACCATCTGGAGGTAGTAGGGGAAGTCCGTCCGCAGCCGGATATCCAGCTGGTTGAAATCCCCCTCCTCCAGCTCGCTGGCCTCCTCGATCCAGATGCCGGTGATGTCGAAGATAGACTTCAGCTTCTCCACGTCGTCCAGCCCGGCGAAGAGGATCTGGCTGCCGTTGGCGAAGGAGAGCTGCATGTCCGTCTTGTTGACCTTCATCCCCGTGCCGCTGTAGTAGCGGTTCCCCTGGCTTACCAGCTGGGCAAAGCAGCTCTGCCGCAGGGTCCTGGCCACCTTCCGGGCCACCAGCCAGCGGTGCCCCGGCTCCGTGGTCACCCGCTCCAGGACCTTCCGCCCGGCGAATATGCTCTTCCCCGAGCCGCCGCCGCCCTTGAGCACCAGATACCGGTGCTCGTCGAAGAACAGCGGCAGGAAGCTCTCGTTGTTGGTCTCCCGCAGCGCCTTATACCACAGGGCGGCCTCCGTGTAGGCCCTCAGCCGCTTATCCGGGATCTTCGCCATTGCCGATCACCCCGACCATTTCCCGCAGGAGCGCCATCTTCTCCGCCGTAGTCATCCCGGCCGCCGAGGGGCCGCTGTCCGCCCCGCCCTGGCCCTGGTCGCCCTTCCCAACGGCCAGCCGCCTGGCGTAGCCGTAGTTGGCCTGGAGATCCAGGGTGAGGCCCTTGAGCATCTTTCCCGGCCGCCGAAGCAGTTGCTCCTCCCGCCAGGAGAGCATCTGCTCCCTGGCCCACTCCGTGGTCTCCCGGAACTTCTCCTCCTGGCAGTATTCGTGCCAGGTGCTCCGGGAGATCTCAAGGAAGGCGCACAGCCCGCCCACCGTCGGCGGGATCACGTACTCCCGCTCCCGCATGTAGACCCCGTTCAAGTCACTGACCGGCCGCCACTCAAACACGAAATGCCCCCAGGCGTCCTTGCATCCGGTGTTGTAGGCCTCCATGACCAGCTTTTCCCGGCTGATGGAGCGGAAATAGGCCTCCACCATCTCCCGCAGCGCCTTGTCCGTGCGGTATTTCCGGTACCGGCCCATATCCCTCGCCTCCCTGTTACGCTGACTGTGGAAATACCTCCTGCCAATAGGTTAACATAAAGCAATAGCCTCGGAGTGCCAACTTTTCCCGCCCCTCCCTACTGATTCTTGCCTACGGCGCGCGCGCCCGTGCCCCCGCGCGTCCGTCCCGGTGTACGAAAAAAGGCAGCACGAAAGCCGCCGAGGACATCTCCCCGGCGGCAGTGCCGACCGTGCCTTGATTTTAGGCAGCCTAACCGCCGCTCCTCCTGGAGCGGTTTTCTTTTCGCTTACGCATCTCGAAGGATATGTACCACCCCCGATTAACGCCATTCTGAGTGCAGTCCGCCTCAATCAGCTCATAACCTGGGAAACGGGCCTCAAAGTACTGGTGGGCGCTCCGGCTCTCGATAGCCTCCCGCATTTCATCTACATCGCCCATGGTGTACTCATTGTCCTTCACGATTGGTTCAGGCTGGCACAGGTTCCGACTGCCGTTCCAGCGCCGGAAGGAGGTCTCGTCCTTGACCATATAGTGGGCCAGGGCGGCCATGCCGTCCTCCTCAAATTGCAGCCGCTTACTGTTGGCGTACCCCTTCCCCCACGCTTTTTCCAGCGTGTCCCGGTCCACGCCTCCGGTGACGATCAAGTGGTGATGGTACCGCCCGCTCTTTTTCCCCCTCTCTGTGCAGCTGATATATTTCAGCTCGATTCCCCGCTTTTTGTAGATCCTCTTCAACCGGCGGATGTAGTTGTACAGATCCCGCCGGGCTTCTTCCATCGTGCCGGGCTCCTCCCCAGGTCGGTAGGTCAGATGCTCCGCCATATCCTCCGGGCCGAAGTTTGACCGGACCATGTGGACCAGGTGCTTCGCTGCGTTGCGCTGGTTCAGTTTTTTCTGGATCTCACTGGTAGGTTTGCATTTCTTTCTCCGCTTCCCTGCTGGTTGGAAGACAGGATAGATGTCCGCGTCTATATAATCGCCGCAGACATTGACCCGTGACCGTGTGAAATATCTTCCCTGGTACATCTCCTGTCCTCCTCGGAAATGGTTCATGAGTTAAGATTGATTACAAGCCTGAATCGCGCGTGCGCGCGCGATTAAAAATAGTATACGGATCATGCTTTTGAAACTTATGTCAACCGCGCAGCCGTCGGCGGCTTTGCTGCCTTACGGATGCGGCGTGCCCCTTGCGGGTACCTCCCGGCCTGGGCGGCTCAGATAAGGTCCAAAAGTACCGGGCTCACCAGAATTGCACTGGAGCGCCGCGCCCCTGGGGGCTTGTCCGGCGTGACCCTTACCCGGCATGTGGTCATATGTTGAAAGGAGGCACATGCGGGGTCCGGGGTGCTGCCCCGTCCCCCGCGTATCTACAGAGGGTCTGGAAAGAACTCGTAGTATCTTCTTACCGCCCGGTATAAAGTGGAGCGGCTGAGGAAGTGCCGCTGGCAGATGGCGGTGGCGGTGGCATCCGTTGTCACAAACTCCAGCAGGGCCTCGCTGTACTCCCCTCCCGCGGCCTGGCACAGCCTATGGATGGCCTCCCGGCCCTTCCGGTCCATCTGGCTGTACAGCCGGGAGGCGTAGTAGACGTACCCCTGCTTATCCTCCGAAACAGGGATCGACCTTTTGTAACGGAACATCCGCCACCGCCCCCTTCCTTAATTCTCCATCCCGTCCGCCCGGCACAGATCCATGCAGCTCTCCAGCCTCTCCCAGCAGCTGCCGCAGATCCCTGACCGCTCGGTCTGACTACACATTTGAGGCCCGGTCTTGCCCCACCGCATCCGGCCGAAGGAGATCTGCACCCACTCCTCCCCCAGCTCCCGGCCGCACAGGCAGCACCCCGGGGCCTTCCGTTTTCCAAATCCTGCCATGGCCTATCCCCCCATTGCGGCCGTCGCCAGCTTCGCCAGCTCCTCCGCCGTCCTGGCCACCAGCCCGGCCCCGTCGCCGCTCTCCGCCAGCTCCTGGGCGGTGATCTTCCGGTTTACGGACACATGGCCGCCAGCGTTGGCGCTGGCTCCCACCAGGACCCCGCCGAAACGCCCTGATCCCGTGTTTGCCGCAGTCTCCGCCACGGGCATGATGGTGACAGTGGCCCCGGCCTTTATGTACTCCATCAATCTCTCTGTCATTGTGATACCTCCCCGCCCGCGGCGGCCATTATGGTTTTGAGAGGGATCCTCCTGGGCTTTTCACGGCCCCGCCGGTGCCGTCCCGGCCGGTACAGGGACATGCTCAGGCCCCGCTCCGCCTTTACCGGGGCGAACCGCGTCATTCCGGCCCTGGCCGCCTGGCGTTCCTTCTCACTTCTGTGGGATCTCTTCCTGTGGTTCCGCATACTGCTCATAGCGCATCCTCCTCGTCATTGTCGTTTTCAGTCCCATTGATTTTTGTGTACAGTTCCGCAGCGCGGAGCTGCAGGACCGCCGCCACCTCTGCCAGCTCAAAGGGCCCGCATCCCCAGGCCGTCACCGCATCATGCACACCCCCGTCCTTGACCAAAGCCACCATGGCCAACCCCCGGACATTCATGTTTGCCAAGCTTCGCAGAAACTCCTCCACCGCTGGGAAATAGTCCTTTTGTTCCGGTATCATAGCATTACTCTCCTTTTCGTGATCACCGGCGCTCCCTGGCGGCCGATCACGTCGCTCAGGTAGTCGTTGAATTCTCGATCCTCCAGGGTCCTGGCCGGCGCGGGCCCCGGGAGCTTGTCCCACCACGCGATCCTGGGCCCGCGCTCGAACCGGGCGCAGTCCTTTCCAGGTTTGCATCCCCGCCGGCGCTTGACGATCAGGATGTAATCGCAGTCGTTGACCTCCGGGGTAGAGGAGCGATACCGGCACTTCCGGCATTTATCGTCCATCCTCTGCCGCTCCATCTTCAGGCCTAAGTCCCAGCCGCTCACCGATGGCGTCCGCCAGCATACTCATAACGAGGTTGTAAGCCCTTGTTCTGATTTCCTGGCTTGCCCGATCCGGCAGGGCCCCCAGGATCTTGTCTACCCGTTCGTATATGGTCAGATCCTCGACCACGACGCCGGGCTGTCCGGGCTCCCCCACCGCATTGGGGCACACGATCCCTTTCAGCTTTGGCTCCTTGGGTGAAGCTGTCAGCGGCGGCTCCGCCGGCTTGTCCGCCCTGGGCCGCCGCCCACGCTTGGGCGGGTCCGGCGGCAGTACCCCGCCGTCGATCAGCACTGCCCGGATGCTGGCCTCGTCTGTTTCATTGAGCTCCGCAAGGATGGTAATATCCTTTTTCCGATCTGCCGCCTGTACATAGTGCCGGCAGATCTCCTCCGATGTCATCTGCATTTTTGCTCCTTCCTCGGCGCTAAAAGTTGCCTGTGTATTTCTGTCCCTCTGGGGCATCCTATGTTTGAGGTGATCATATGGCAAAACAGGGTATGGCACGTCCTGACTGGACCCACCCCCGCCCCCGCAACAGCACTCCACCGGTCCCAGAGATCCAAGGGAAAGCCAAGCATGGCAAAGTCAAGGCAAAGCCCATCATCCCCGGGACCTCTGGGCCTGAGATGAAGGTCTTTCACGAGCGGCCTATCCCCTCCCGTCTCTACCCGGAGATTGACAGCGACCTGGCCCGGGACAACCTGGAAAACGACATCCCGGCCGCCGACCTGGAGGATCTGTAGCGCCCCCATTTTTATCGAAACCGAGGTGATCATCATGGACCCGGACCTTCCCATGGGTTTCAGCATGGCTCTCGCCCAGAATGAGGCCGCAATGAAGCAATTTGAATCTTTGTCAGAGGCGGAGAAGCAGGCCGTCATCCAACGTACCCACAGTGTGACCTCCAAACAGGAAATGCGGCGGCTGGTGGCCAGCCTCTGCGATCAGGGCGGTGCGCGGGCTTAATGCCTGCGCGCCGCTTTTTTGCCTTTCGCTCAGGTTGCCTTTTCTCCCTCCGGCGGGCGGCTGATTCGCTCAAACCCGATAACCCACACCCAGGGATTTGCCTCCCAGCCGTAGAGGGGGCAATCCTTCGGCTTGACGGTCCTGTTCCATAACTCGTCGAAAGGCGCCCCGATCTCCAATCCCTCGGAAAGCACACCGTCATCATCAATATCTTGCAGACGTTCTACCCGCACCCCTGTCACCCGCAGGAAGATCCTGGCGGCCTGACGGGGCATGTGGATGGAGGGATGCCAATACAGACGGTCCGGTTCCGGGTAGTCGGCCCGGTAAACGAAGCACCCCTCACTGACGCTGTCCTTGACCTCATATGTAACCGGTGTATCCCTACATCCCCCATGGACATAGAGTCGGCAGTCGATGCAGGGGATAAACTGCCATGTCTCCCGAACCCACAGGACGTCGCCAGGCTCGCATGGTGCATCACAGAGGCATTCGATAAATTTGAAATCCTCAATGTCTGGATTCTCAAGCCGCGCCGGACTACTGAGAACAGCGTCTATTTGTGGCTTCTTCACCACTCGCCGGGTAACGGTCTTCCGCCCCTCCAGCAGGGCCCGGACCATCTCCGTGTTCATCAAAATCGGCTTTGTGCTCATGCCGTCCTTGCCTCCTGCCGCACCGCCTGGACCACCGGCTTTCCCCGCTGGTCCCTGTGGGCTCCAGACCGGACCCAGCCCAACCACAGCTCCTCAAAGGCCAGGACTTCCGGCGTACGGGGACAGTTCCGCAAACCCCGATTCTGCCGGACCACCAATTTCCTCTCGTCCAGCTCCAGGGTATAATACGACTCCTTTGGCTTACTCCTTCGCCGCACGAAGAAGATTGCCGTCCTTCCTTCCGCATGGTCCTTGCCATAGCGGCTCACGCAGTGGTGCAGGCTGTTCCCCTCGTCCGTCAGCTCCTTCTGGCTGGCTGCCGGCCGGATCAGCATGTCGCCCCAGGCGAAGGACCACCGGGCCAGCTGCTTCCGACGGAGGCGGAACAACTGCGCCCGGCCAGCCTCCGCCAGCTTGGCTACCTCCGCCGCGACCTCATCGTGGGCAGCCATCAGATTATGGGGGAAGCGCAACTGACTGTCTGTCAGATCCCAGCCCAGCTGTCCCGCCATGGTCCAGTAGTCGATCAGAGTCTGCACATCCGGGATTACGGCGTCCGGCGGCGGGTCCTCGTCCTCCGGCTCCGGCTCATAGGCGTCCTCCCACTGCCCACACTGATGGAGCAGATACCGGATACTCCTGGATACCGGACCCCGGCCCACCAGCTCGCCTACATGGTCGTCGCCCAAGTAAAAGGCGTTTACGATGTCCTGGCCGGTGAGCACCTCCCCCGCCTCCTTGCTGCGGCGGTACAGGTCCCAGTACAGCATCCCCCAGTCCTGTTCCCGCCCCAGCCGCAGTTCGTCCTTCGTAAGGCCCAGGATCTGGGCCGGCCTGGTTTGGCTCCAGTCCAACTCCGGCAGCTCCGGCAGTCCTTTCACATTCTTCTCCCACAGGTCCTCCCTGTTGCGCTCCCGGAGCAGATCGTCCAGGACCCGGGGCAGACCGTGAATCAGGACGGCCTCCGCGTTGGGGTGGGCCTGACAGAGACGAAGCCACGCCACCGGGTAGTGCCGGACCCCCGGCCGCTCCGCCATGTACACGTCCAGCTTGCAGTGGGGCAGGCAGCTGGCCGCCACCAGCTCCGGCGTCAGGCCGAAGATGTGCTCCTCCTGGCCCCACCGTTCCCGCCAGCCCTTGGGCTGCCGCCACGCCCGGGTGTACTGGATAAAATACCCTCCGTTCCCGCTATAGCCGTTGGTCCAGCCCATCAGCTGGGCGCACTCTGTCGGGCTGAATACATACGCCTCCGCCGGGATAGCCACAAGACGGGACCCGCCGCCAACACTTGCCTGCCGCTGGATCATCCAGCAGGTGAGGGCCAGGAACCGGCCCTTGCCCACCAAACTGGCGCTCATAGCCTGGGTCTCCGCAGTCACGAAATAACCCTTCTTGCGGACATCTGCCCTCTTGCGGATCAGCACCGGTGTCCCGCACTGGGGACAGAGGATGTTTTCTCCATCTCCGTATACGGCCCCACCCTCCACCTCGGTGTAGCTCTCCGGCAGCACAAAACCATATCCGGTTTTATAGTCCCTGCCATAGTGGTACAGGTCCCGATACCCGCAGCAGGAGCACTCCACACGCACCATTCTGCGCTTCCTGGGCTTGGCCCACTCGTCCAGGAGCTGTTCCAGCCCCCAGTCCTCCGCCCACTCCTGCTCGTACAGGAAGCCGAAGGTGTCAAGCTCCCCCGCCAGTTCTCTGGCCACCCACTCCAGGAAGCCCTCCGGCGGCTCCCGGGAGATCTGCTCTCTCATATCCTCCATGCAGTCACCCCCAGAAGTCGGCCAAGTCCAGCCCAAGGGAGCCGCCCGTCTGGTTTGGGCGAGGTGGCAGCCCGTAGAACTCCCGCAGGATTCGGTCGGACTCCTCCGGGGTGACACAGGCGAAGCCCCCTGTCTTGTGGCCATCAGCAAAGGCCTTGATCTTCTTTTCCGCCTCGGTGATGGACATGGCCTCCACCTCCAGGTCCTGGACCAGGATTTCCGCGCAGGCTGGCTCCGCCCGGCACAGGTCCATCAGCTGCTGGGCCACCATCCACTGGGGGGACCGCTCCCTGACCTTGCTCTGCTGCTCCCGCAGCTTTCGTATTGCCTCCTGGATCATTCAGCGCACCTCCCCACAGCCTCCGACAGCGCTCGGATAGCCTTCTCCAGCCGGCTGGCGGCGTCCTGATCGCGCCCCCGGACCTTCAGCAGGATACTGCGCATTTTTCCCACGATCTCCTGGGCCTGAGAAAAAAACACCTCAAAGGTGGCCAGATCCTTGTCCATCCCCAGGGCGGCCTTTTTCTCTTCCCGCGTCTGCTCCTCCAACTGAAGCCGGACCTGCTCCAGAGCTTCTTCTGCGTTTTTCCGTTTTGCCTCGGCTTGGTTCTTGGCCTCTCGGGCCTTGTCCAACTTTTTCTGCATCTCAGCTACGGCCTCCGCCCTGGCCTTCTCGATGGCCGCCGGGTCCGCTACCTGTTCCACGGCCACCTCCACCGGCCGGGCCTTCAGCTCCGCCAGCTCCGCTCCCAGGCGGGCGGCCTCCTGGTCCGCTTTCCGCTTCTCCTCCCGGGCCGCAGCCAGGGAGGCGTTAGCGGTCTCCATGTCTGCCGCCATCTTGGCCCGGGCAGCCTCGGCGGCGCCGGCGTCCGCCCGGGCAGTCTCCGCCTCACGCCTGGCTTCGTCCCGCTCCCGGATGGCCTGAGCCAGCTCCCGGGAGGACAGCTCCTCTGTGGTCTTTTCCGCCCCGTCCACCACATGGACGGAGGCGATGAAATCCGCACGCTCTTCCGCCGGCAAAGCCAGCAGTGCCAAGGCTTTGGAGGCTCCCAAATCCGCAAGCGTCTGCGGATTTGACCACTCCCTGGCAAGGCGCATAAAGTTCTGCGCGCTGCGCTCGGAAAACTCCACCCGCTCCGTCAGCCAGGGCAGCCACTCCCCATGGGCCAACAGCGCCTTAGCCTCGATCAGGCCGCGGCCGATGGTGAGGATTGCCTCGCCGCCGGCCCGCTTGGCCTCCAAGATCTCCGCCGTGATGTCCTCGATGTCACGGGTGCAAGTAATCTCCAGTTCGTTGGTCCGCTCCAGTTCATCGCTCATGCTTCAACGTCTCCCTTCCGGTCTCCTTCCTGGGTCCCATCTCCCGCCAATACCGCTTGGCGTTGCTCCGCCGGTTCAGCTCCCGGTCCCGGGCCTCGATGGTGCACCGGGCGCACAGCACCGCCTCGCCGTGGAACCGCTCCCCGCACTTCTGGCAGATGCACCGCGGAGCCAGTTCTTTCTTCTCAAGCTCACACAGGGCAGCCACCTCCCGCCAGGGCACGTCCCACCACTTGGCGGCCTCCACCGTGGCCTGCTCCCAGTTGGGAGCCCGCACGATGGCCACCTCGTGGTCCGGGTGCCGCACCCACCACACCGGTACCGGCGCGGCTTTCTTGATCTGCGCCATAGTTCAATCCTCCTCCATGATCCATACATCCGCCCAGCGGACGCCGAACGCGTCCGCCTCCTGGTGGGTTGCCATTGCCACGTCCACGTGGAGGCCCTGCACCGCCCCGCCTGTGTCGGCTGCCAGATAGGCTTGTCCGTCGATGATGACCGTGGAGCCCAGAGGAATGACCTCGGGGTCCACTGCCACCACCCCCGGCGTCGCCGGGATGCCCGTGGCGGTCAGGCCGTCACCATCTCCGCAGATGTGGGCGTAGAGCTCACAGCAGTAGGCGGAGATCTTGCACTCTCCCACATACCGGTAGGCCCCGATGGCCTCGTAGGCTTCCGCCTGAGCCTGCCGGGCCTCCGCCTCGGCGTCCACCTTGGCTGCCAGTGCGCCATAGGCCGCCACGGCGTCCTCCTCGATGGCCCGGACAGCGTGGTACCTGGTCTCCCAGTCCGCCCGCTCCCGCTCCAGGTGGAGGACCGCGGTATACAGTGCGGTGTTGATTCCCACTGACAGGACCAGCAGCCCCAACGCCGCCTTCTGCCAGGATGCCAGCGCCCGGCGGGTCCTGACCATGACCTCCCGGCTCATGACCGCACCTCTTTTCCAAGGTCCGGCGCGATGGTGGGGGCGGCCGGCCTCTGCGCTGACCGCTCCCGCTCCGCCTGGATCACGGCCCCGGCCGTGGCCTCCAGCTCCAGCAGTCTGGCCCCGATGGCCACCCGCAGGGGGCGGAGGGCCTTGTTCAGCCCCTGGATCTCCCGGACCAGCCGCTCCCGGAGCGCCCGGTGCTTCTCCGCCCTCTCCGGGTCCTCAAGATCCACCTCACACATGGCGTCCACGATGTTCGCCCTGGTCTGGAGCCCGGCGCACAGTGCCTGCTCCTCCTCCAGCAGTTCCGATAAGCTTTTGTAGTTCATAACGTCTCCTTTTGATCGCCCACAAGGGGCGCTGTCATTCGTTTACGGCCTCCGCCTGCCGCCTGGCTTCCTCCCTGGCCCGGATCTCCGCATTGCGGAAGATCTGCCGGGCGATGTTCTCCGCGTTCCGGCGGATTACCGCCAGCTCCTCCGGGGTCTTGTCCCGGTAGGCGCTGTCGTCTATGTTGCATTTGATTCCGTTGATGTAGTAGGTCTCCACGATTGCCATGAAAAACACCTCCGCCACAGCCTACTGAAGATCGTGGTTGTCCTATGCCTTGCGCTCCCCGCCGAGATCTGATACAATGTCGGTGGGGAGTTTCCTGACTGCCCAGCCCGGCCCCCGCCGGGCCTCCCGCGCCTGAGGCACCAGGCGCGGGCTTTTTGTTGCCTCCCTCTGCCGAACCGTGGTATACTTGCTTTGGGAGGTGATAATTGCTATGAAAATCAGTCAATACTATGTACATTTTGAGAATCCGCAGCCACTGGATAATATCGAAGCCACTATTTTTGCACTTGATCCAGACGCACATATCATCCCAATTTTCTCCGGCAGTTTTCTAATTGCAGCTGCAACATCGTACAGTTCTCTACAACATGCTTTGGATACCCGCTTTAATGGCACTCCTCGCATTCTGATGAAAATTAAGGAAAACTCTGCTGTTCACGTTCAAGGGAAAACTCCTCCAACAAATCTGTAATTTTAGCTGCAAGCCTTATGAAATCATTTCGAGTCATGTCTTCTTTTAGGTAGTAGATTATTTTATCTTCACCAGAAATAAGCTCTAACCGATTCCACTCCCGGCTGCTGCCCCTCCCCGCCGCTTCCCCGGCGGGGAGCTTTTTTTCGTCCATATGATCCTCCTCTCTTTGGTTGCGTTTTTGACACATTAGAGCACTGCAAGGCAGATTGAGAAGAGGAGGGCACAAATATTTAAGCCTGTTATACACGCCCATTGGCAAAGGTCTCCCCAAAACGATTTCAGTTCCGTAATATTCTCAGCGTGCCTTGTCTGCCACCAATTTGATCGAAGTCTTGTGAACATCCAAATAGTCGTGAAAACTTGTGAAATCACAAGCACCAAAGGGCCCAAGATTTCTAAAAGCTGTTGCACGAGCTGTTCTCCTCTCTACCGTTGTCTCCCCCCGCCGGGTCGTGCTATACTGGCCCCAGAAAGGGGGTGAAATGATGTCTATATTGAAGAACTACTCAGATTTTGAAGTCCATTACGCGCTTTCTCTGGCTTCCGCGCTGTTTGCTGATTACCTTCGTACAACTCCATCGGCTTCTGCCCAGCAAAAGGCCGACGCTTTCAATCGGTGTTTGGAAGGCGCTTTGACCGAAGCAAAGCTATTCACTGCCGAACTTAATCGTGACTGATCTCCTGACCGGCGGCTCCACCCGTCGGTCACTTTTTATCCTCCGGCAGCCTGATCTCCAGCGCCGCAACCTTCGCTTGGGACGCCCTGCGCTCCGCCATATCTTCCAGCATCCCAAACGCATCCCGCATCTCAGACACGGTGATCCCCGATTCCGCCGCGATCCGCAGCACGGCCTCTGCAAATGGCCTTATTTTCGGCCTGGCTTTTAATATTGGCCGAATCAAAAAACTGTCGTCCATATGATCCTCCTCTCTACGCCGCGCCGCAGTGAAAACGGCCAAGAAAGCGTTTTGCCAAGCGCTTGTGATTCTCACATGCAGTCGTTTTACTCTCTCAAAATCTTACTTACCTCTATACCTAAAGCCTTCGCAATTTTTTGTATCGTATCGGTGGTTGTGTTTTGTATTCGCCCGCTTTCCAGGCCAGAAATAATTGTCCGTGAAACACCTGCCTTTTCAGATAGCTGCTGCTGACTTACTCCCGACTTCTTGCGGTATTCTTTAATTTTGTACTCCAATGTGTCCTCCTCTCTACCATTGCCTCCTCTTGCCGCGCCGTGGTATACTGGCCCCGGGAGGAGGTGAAACCAAGTGAACGATAAGGAGATTCGTCTGCGTAACATTGTCAAAGAATTCGATACGATGGCCAGAAATATCGTGCCCGCCGACAACACCCCTGTCACGGGCTCCGACTTCCAGAAGCTCATCACATTGCTCTCACATACGCAGGACGATCTGATATCTATCCTTTTGAGTAAGTAGTCCCCAAGAAGCCGTCAGTTGCCGCTGGCGGCTTCTGTTTTCTCACGCACAGTCAGCACGCCCATCTCCGCCAGCTTGTAGTAGCACTCCCGGATGGTCTCCTGCGCCTTGTTCAGCTCTTCCAGGGTCCTCTCAAGCTCTCCGCTCTCGACCTCAATGTGAACGAGATAGTTTTTCATACCTTGCATTCCTCCTCCCTACGCTCCTTTCTGATTCTCCTCAGCAAACAGGTAATTAAAATCCGCATGGTACAGCTCACACAGGGCTTTCGCCTCTGAGAGCTTGAAGCTTCCCGTTCGCATCTTTGCGGCAAATCCTTGCCTTGAAATTCCTAGTTTTTCCGCTACATCGCAGTTTTTCTGCCCGTTTCTTGCCATTTCTGCTTTTAGGTTTGGAAACATTTTGTCACCTCCTGATAATTAGCAATATGGTAATCACACGGCTATAATATCACCGTTTTGCTAATTTGTCAACCGAGATATATAAAAAATTAGCAAAACGGTATTTTTGCTGTTGACCTATCTATTTTATCGTGATATCTTAGAGATACAAAATTTAACCTTAGAGAAAGGATAATTCAATGGACACTTTTGGAAAACGACTTGTTTCTGCTCGCAACAAACTCAATTTATCTCAAAAAGACTTAGCAGAAAAACTTGGAATTACTCCAACACGTTTAAATTACTATGAGAAAGATAAGAGAGAGCCAGATATTTCGATGATAAAAAAAATTGCCTCCATATTGAAGGTAGACCCAAATTTTCTAATTGGCGTTTGGTCTAAAGATATGTACGAAGATTTTCAAAATGCCAAAACAGATTCCGAAAGATTACTTCTATTCAATAAGTGGGGGGCTCCTGTTGATCTCTCTGCGGAGTATAGATGTTTAGCGTCTTCCACAACGACTTCGGATGTCAATGAAGATGATCTTTACCTTCTCGAACTTTTTCATCGAGCATCGCCCTCTGACCAGGATACAATCAGGTATATTTTGAAAAGATATGAAGACTCTGAATCGGTAGTGTCTCGGGAGATCAGCTAAAATAATTCTATTTTCAGATATCAAGCGGCGT
>ERZ1643249.1528-NODE-1528-length-23060-cov-7.021039_pt1 | contig 23060 bp, 21 predicted proteins | sample MGYA00579263_ERZ1643249 | MGnify/ENA primary metagenome ERZ1643249 (study PRJEB29033, sample SAMEA4952264) | chicken gut metagenome | biome: Broiler Chicken; feature: Gastrointestinal Tract; material: Caecum | place: Ireland | collected 2018 | study: Broiler... | reverse complement strand
CGATTTTGGCTCGCAGTTGCCCCATTTTTTAATCATAACGGGGTCAAAAAGGGCCGGTTGCCCCATTATTAATCAAGAAAAACCGGGTCAGGCGAGGTCAAATCCAGCCAGAAACAGACAAAGGGCAACAAAAGATGTGAAATAGAAAAACCCCGAAAAACCGCAGTTTTTCGGGGTTTTTGAGCATTTTTGAACCAGTTTGAAACGCTGATTAGCGTTTGCTGAACTGAGGCGCACGACGGGCAGCCTTGAGGCCGTACTTCTTACGCTCCTTCATACGAGGATCGCGGGTCAGGAAGCCGGCAGCCTTCAGAGAGGCGCGGAACTCGGGGTCCATCTCCAGAAGGGCGCGGGAGATGCCGTGGCGCAGAGCGCCAGCCTGACCGGTGACGCCGCCGCCGGCGACGGTGGCAACCACGTCCACCTTGCCGATGACGCCGGTGGTGTTCAGGGGCTGACGGACCACCATCTTCAGGGTCTCCAGGCCGAAGTACTCCTCGATGTCACGGCCGTTGATGGTGATGGAGCCGGTGCCGTTGGGGAACAGGTGCACACGAGCCACGGAGGACTTCCGACGGCCGGTGCCGTAGTGATAGGGCTTCTTGCTCTTATACATAGTCGGTTACCTCCTTATTCAACAGTCCAAGCCTCGGGCTTCTGAGCCTCGTGCTTGTGAGCGTCGCCACGATAGATCTTCAGGCGGCTCAGAGAGTCCTTGGTGATGATGTTGCGGGGCAGCATGCCGCGCACAGCCACACGCATAGCCAGCTCGGGCTTCTCCTGCATCAGGATGCGGTACTTGGTCTCCTTCAGACCGCCCACATAGCCGGAGTGGGTGCGATAGAACTTCTGCTCGCCCTTCTTACCGGTGAGGACGGCCTTGTCAGCGTTGATGACGATGACGAAGTCGCCGCAGTCGGCGTGGGGGGTGTACTCGGGCTTGTGCTTACCACGCAGCAGGGTAGCGGCGGCGGCAGCGGTCTTGCCCAGAGGCTTGCCGGCAGCATCGAGAATGTACCACTTGCGCTCGATGTTACCCTTGTTTGCCATAAAGGTAGACATATCGGTTTCCTCCATTTATCTTGATTTATTATAAAAAAACACGGGGTTTCCTTCCTTTACAAGAAGGCGCAGGATGTATTATAATACGGGGGTTGCCTGGTGTCAACAAAAAAACATGCTTTTTTTAATTTGTGTTTTATATACTCTTGTATTCTCGTGTGTTCTCTTGAATACTCTTAAAATCTCGTTTTCATTTTGCTATTTGGAGGTCAAATAAATGCAGCTGATTTTATCCCATTTGCGCCGTTGTATTGAGGATTATGATATGATTCAGCCCGGAGACCGTATCGCTGTGGGGGTTTCGGGGGGGAAGGACTCCCTGGTGCTGCTCACCGCCATGGCCCGGCTGGAAAAGTTCTACCCCGTGCCCTTTGAGCTCCACGCCTTGACGGTGCATCCCGGCGTGCCGGAGATGGACTTCGGCCCGGTTCAAACGCTGTGTGACCAGCTGGAGGTGCCCTATCATATCATCCCCACCCAGATCTTTGACATTATTTTTAATGTGCGCAAGGAAAAGAATCCCTGTTCCATGTGCGCTAAGATGCGCCGGGGGGCTCTCCACAATGCCATGGCCGAGTTGGGGCTGAATAAGATCGCCCTGGGCCACCACTACGACGATGCCGTGGAGACCTTCTTCCTCTCCCTCTTCTATGAGGGACGGCTGTCCTGCTTCCAGCCGGTGACCTACCTGGACCGCATGGGGATCACCCAGATTCGCCCCCTGCTCTACTGCGGGGAGGGAATGGTGCGGGGGGCCGCCCAGCGGCACAACCTGCCCATCGTCCACAACCCCTGTCCGGCGGATGGAAATACCCGCCGCCAGGAGGTGAAGGAGCTGGTGGCGGAGCTGTCCAAGACCTACCCCAATCTGAAGAACTATGTGTTTGGAGCCATGCAGCGCCTGCCCCTGCCCGAGTGGGGGCCCAGAGAGTATCGCCGCCGCCCCTTGGCGGAGGAGCCCACCAAAGAACATTGACCAGAAAAATGCCGTGGTGCTTGGTTGCACCACGGCATTTTGAGTCCATCAGGCTTTTTTGCGTTTCCACACCAGCCAGCCCAGGAAGGCTACAACGGTGACGCAGCCCAGACCCAGGCCCAGGGTGAGCCCGGGCGAGGTGTAGCGGAAGGTGACCTGGTGGGTGCCGGGGGTGAGTTCCACGGTGAGGAAGGTGTCCCAGCACACCCCGGTGTCCACCTTTTTCCCGTCCACATAGGCCGTCCAGCCGTCCTCGGCAGGGATGGTGGTGACCAGAGTGGAGGGTGTGTCAGTGGTGGCCTGGAGGGAGACGCGGGAGTTGGTGACTGTATCCACCTGGGTGTTGTCCAACAGGGCCAGCGCGTCGCTGAGGGCGTCCTGGTCCAGCTGCTGCACCAGGGCATTCCAGTCCAGGTTGGACAGGGTGGTGTTGCAGGCGATGGTTACCTCCAGGTTCTCTCCCTCAGCAGGAGTGCCCAGGTAGTGGATGCGCTGCTCCTCATAGGGGGTGAGGGAACAGCGGTACTCACCGTCCACAGACAGAGCGGTGAACCCGTTTTGGTCCAGATAGGCGTAGACGGGATTCCCGGTGCCGTGGATGCGGAGAGTGATCTGCCCCTCACCCTCTTGTACCTCCAAATCAATGGGGGAGAATACCTCTTGGGTGGACCCGGTGAGTTGGGTCAAAAGGTCATTTTGCGTCTGGAAGGGGGTGTATCCACGGGGAAGTTCGGTGGTCACTTGGCCCTGAGAGACATAGGCCAGGGGCAGAGCGTCCGGGTTTTCCCATAGGGTCAGACTGCCGCTGTGGCCCGCCTCTTCATAGTCGGGAAACTCCTGGTCGCTGAGCACATAGCGGACTCCCAGCAGGCTGTCGGTGACGGGGGTGGAGCCGTAGTAGACACTCCACATCCAGCCCTGTGCAAAGCCCAGTTGCTTTAGGAAGTTGTTGACCTGTTTGTTGTAAATGCTGCTGTAGTGGGTGATCCCGGCATAGCCGAAGGAGAGGGGGCTGTTGTCGCCCCGGTCGTAGGTGGCCCCCATGCGGTAGAAGTCGGTGTCCTCCTCCTGAGCCTGTTCCACCAGAGCCTCATTCTCCTGATAGTAGGCCACGTAGTCGGCGTAGGACTGGCAGTGGAACACCTCCCGAATGTCCAGCATGGTGGTCTGGGTGTTGTAGCCCAGCTCCCAGGCGGTGAGACAGAACAGCACCAGGGTGACCACCGGGGCCAGCTTCCAGGTGGTGAAGGACTTTGGCAGGGCGGCCAATACTTGGCCAGCCAGAACCACCAGAAAGAAGGAGAAGACGAAGCTGTACCGATAGGGGAACCAGTTGGGCATTTTGAAGAGGTGCCACACCTTGTCCAGAGGGGACAGCCACAGAGAGAGCACCAGCACTACCAACACTGCCAGAGCGGCCAGCTTGTTCCGGCCGGAAATGGCTGGGGAGAAGAAAAAGACTAGCGCCAGCATCAAGATCACAGTTCCGCAGAACAGATAGGGCAGGGCAGAGTTGGTTAGTCCCGCCGATTGGCCGGAGAACAGGCGGCTGGGCAGCTGCCACAGGGGGAAGTTGGTGAGACTGGAGTAGTCCATGGTGGCGTCCCCCAACTTTCCGCTGAAAATGGCCAGCAGGGAGGGCACCCACATCCAGGCGGTGACCCCCAGGGCGGCCAGAGCGGAGAGAAGGAAAGAACGGATGTGGCTCAATATGTCCTTCCACGCAGGGACCTCACACCATTCCCGGTAGACCAGCCATATACAGCAGAAGATACCGATCATGTAGGAGATGTACCAAGTGGAGATGAAGCACATCACCAGGCTACCAAAGAACAGCCAAGGCCGACGCCCTGCCAGAATCCGCTCCAACCCTAAGAGGATGACAGGCAGCCAGATGAGCCCATCCAGCCACATGATGCACAGGGAGTAGGCGGCGGTGTAGGAGCACAGGGCGTAGCAGGTGGAGAGCATGGGGAGAAACAGGGCGCTGTGCCGGAGGTAGGAGCGCAGGAAGATGCAGCAGGTCAGCCCCGCCAGTCCCACCTTCAACACCGTGAGGAACATCAGCCCCATGGGCATGTACTCGTTGGGTACCAACAGAGTGAGCAGGGACAGGGGGCTGGAGACGTAGTAGGAGAACACCCCGATATAGGAGGTGCCCAGGGCCTTGGACCAGGAGAAGAACACGTCCCCGTGCTTCAAGGCGCAGAAGAACTCCACATACTGGGAGGACATGTCGGACATCAGAATGGTGTTGTCCCCCCAGGGGGCCAGTCCCAAACGGGCATAGACCACCAGCAGGAGCAGGGCGGGGACGAGAAAGGCCAGAGCGTATAGCAGGGGCGTGGGCTTGATACGGGATTTCAACAAAATCACCTCTTGTGGTGGAAATTTGGTGTGCCTCTGTGGGGGGCAATGGAAAAGGCTGCAAGAGGGGTATGCTCTTGCAGCCTTGTTTGAGTCAGCGCCGTCCGCCGCCTCGGCCACCGCCGAAGGAACGGCCTCCACCGCCGCCAAAAGAGCGGCCACCTCCGAACGAACGGCCGCCGCCCCCGAAGGAGCGACCGCCTCCGAAACTGCCAGGGCGGTTGGAGCGTCCACCGCCGACCCCGCCGCCGGGACGGGAACCGCGGAAGGAGGTGGTGGGGCCATGTCCCGGCCGTCCACCCATGGGCCGACCGCCACCCATAGGACGCCCACCCATGGGCGGGTGAGGGTGGTGGTGATGATGGTGATGGGGACGAGGGGGGAACATCCAGAAGGGACGGTACATGTAGTTGGGGCCGTAGTAGCCGCCCCGATACTGGCGGTACCGGGAGCCCTCCCTCAGGGCCAGCACCACAAGTATCAGCAGGAAGATGATTAAGATATCCATAATACCTCCCAAGTTAGGCCAGATAGTGGGTCTGATACCACTGGGTCAGAGCGTCGGAGAGGGAGAGCAGGGCTTGGGTGTAGTCTCCCTTGGCAAAGGGCTCCTCCATATACTCATGGGCGTAGGCGGCACAGTCATCGTCGGTGAACAGTTCGGTGAGGCCGCTGCCCTGAATGAGCCAGTAGTTCTCCCCCGAAATGTCCAGCACCACCATAAAGTCGTTGGCGCCCAGGCCCATTTTTTCGGCCTGTTCCATGGCGTAGTTGCCCAGGTCGGCTTTTCCATAGTTGCAGGTGACACAGCCGATGACCACACCCATGGAGCTGTCCAGAGAGCGGTTGTTGCTCTCCAACTGCTTGATGCCGGAGGAGCTGAGCACCCCGGCTTGGTCAGAGACGAACCACGGGGCATCTTGGGTGGTGGCAACGTGTCCGCCGCGGCCGGGTCGGCGGGCCAGACCGATGCCCACCGCCAGGATGATCATCATGACGGTGAGTAGGACGGCCACGCCGGTTCGTTTGAATAGTTTCATCCAAGGTCACCCCGGGGATCAGCCCCGCAGTTCCAGCAGCTTCTGCTTCAACTCACCCTCGATGCGCTGAAGCTCCACCTCTGCCTCCCGGCGCTTCTGTGCGCCCTGGGTCTGGATGTCCATGACCTCGTCCAGGGTGGCGATGAGCTGCTGGTTGGTGTGTTGAAGGGTCTCCAGGTCCACAATACCCCGCTCGGACTCCCGGGCGGCCTCCACGGTGCCCATGTGGAGCATCTCTGCATTCTTTTGCAGCAGCTGGTTGGTCATATCCGACACCGCGCTCTGGGCTGCGGCGGCCTGACGGGAGTGCTCCAGGCCAAGGGCCAGCACCATCTGGCTCTTCCAAAGAGGAATGGTGTTGACCAGAGAGGACTGAATCTTCTCCAGCATCAAGGCGTCGTTGTTCTGAATCATCCGGGTCTGGGGGCCCATCTGGATGGACACCATGCGGGTCAGTTCCAGGTCGTGGAGCTTCTTTTCAAAGCGGTTGCACAGGTTGGCGTAGTCGTTGTACTTCTGGGCTGCCTCCTGGGTTTTGGTCTGGGTGGCGGTCTGCTGGAGCTGGGCCAGGGTCTCGGTGCGGGCCTTGTCCAGAGCCTTCTTGCCCGCCAGGATATACATGGTCAACTCCTTATAATATTTGGTGTTCAGATCGTACATCTGGTCCAGCATGGCGATGTCCTTCATCAGGGTCAGCTGGTGGTTTTCCAACACCGCCACAATCTTATCCACGTTGGCATCGGCCTTGTCAAAGCTGGCCTTCAGGGCCATGGCTTCCTTTTTCTTCTTCTGGAAGAAGCCGAAGATGCCGCTCTTCTCCTCCTCGCCGAAGGTCTTCAGCTCCACCACCAGGGAGGACAGAGCCTGACCTACCTGGCCCAGGTCCTTGGTGCGCACGTTGTTCAGGGCGTTTTCCGAGAAGTCGGCAATGTTCTTCTGGGCGGCAGCGCCGTACTGGAGCACCATGGCGGTGTCGGTGAGGTCAATTTTCTGGGCAAAATCCTCCACCATCTGCTGCTCCTGGGGGGAGAGTTGAATCTCTGCCATGGCCTCCTGAGGAGCAGGAGTGGGAGCGGCGGGCGCAGCGGGGGCAGAGGAGTCCAGGGTGGGATTCAAGGTGAGGGTGGGGGTGAAATCGGGATGGTCGTTCATGGTACATTCCTCCTACGGGTCATTTTTGGGTGTCATCGGCGGACAGATTCATATCACCCAGGCCTTCCCGGGCCAGCATCTGTTCCAGTACGTCGATGTCGGTGCTGATGTCCATGGCCTCCTGGCCGTACAGGGCGTCCAGTTGGCGGTCAAAGGCGGTGCAGATGGTGGACATGATGTCCTCAATGCGCCCCTTGGTGCCGTCGATGTTGGTACCCTCCACCCCGGTGGCGTCCATGCGGTCATAGGCGTTGAGCAGTTTCAGGGTGGTGGGGAGATAATAGTTGAGGAATCGGCGGATTTGAGGCAGCTTGTCCGGGCTCTTGGCCACCGCATCCATGATCTTCTGAGTGGTGTGCTCCAAGCGGTCGATCTGCTGGGAGAGGGTGGGGTCCTGAATGGAGTCGTTGAGTCGGCGCATCTCGGACAGGGCCCGGTCCCGCTCCTGGAGCAGCTGCTGGACCTCGGGGCTGACCGGCTCAGCCTGAGTCTTCTGGGCCTGGGGCTCAGAGGCCTCCTCTTCCGGGTCATCCAGTTCATAGCCCCGGTCCGGGAAGATGATCTTGCCCAGATAGTACACCGCCGCAGAGGCCAGACCGGCCATGATATAGTGGGTGGGTTTATACAGAGGGGCGGCCAGAGACCACACCAGCCAGGTGCCTCCTACCATATAAATGGGGAGGACGCTTTTTTTGCGAATGAAAGCCACAGCGCACGCTCCTTTCTACCAGCGTGATATTGGCTTTATTGTAACGCACTAAAGTGGGGGTGTCAAGAAAATGCAGCGCAGGTCAAGGCATTGACTTTCCCCATTTGGTGGGTTAAAATGAGAGCCTGAATGATAAAATAGGCAGGTGTACAGCCATGATGACCCTAGAAAATTTCAAACAGGCCAGAAAGGTTCTGGAAGGTGTGCTCCACCCCACGGACCTGATTTACAGCACCTTCTTCTCCAAGTCCACCGGCAACCATGTCTACATTAAGCCGGAGAACATGCAGGTGACGGGGGCCTACAAAATCCGGGGCGCTTACTTTAAGTGCTCCACCCTCACCCAGGAGGAGAAGGAGCGGGGGCTGATTACCGCTTCGGCGGGCAACCACGCCCAAGGCGTGGCCTATGCGGCTCAGGCCGCCGGCATTCCCGCCACCATCATCATGCCCACCACCACGCCCCTGGTGAAGGTCAACAACACCAAAGACTACGGCGCCCGTGTTATTTTGCACGGGGAGACCTTTGATGATGCAGCATCTATGGCGACCCTGATGAGCCAGGAGGAGGGGTACACCTATGTACACCCCTTCAACGACCTCACCGTGTCCACAGGCCAGGGCACCATTGCCTATGAGATTTTCAAGGACCTGCCGGATGTGGATGTGATTTTGGTGCCCATCGGCGGCGGCGGTCTGGCCGCTGGCGTGGCCACCCTGGCCAAGCTGCTCAACCCCTCGGTGCAGGTCATCGGCGTAGAGCCCACGGGGGCGGCGTCCATGAAGGCCAGCATTGAGGCCGGGCACGTGGTCACCCTGCCCACGGTGAACACCATTGCCGACGGTGTGGCGGTGAAGACCCCCGGCGACCTGGTGTTCCCCTACATCCAGAAGAACGTGGACGACATCCTCACCATTGGAGATGGAGAGCTGGTAGACGCCTTCCTGGATGTGATGGAGAAGCACAAGATGGTGGTGGAAAATGCAGGCCTGCTCACCATCGCCGCCCTGCGCCATCTGGAGTGCAAGGGCAAGAATGTGGTGTCGGTGCTCTCCGGCGGCAATATGGATGTGATCACCATCTCCTCCCTGGTGCAGCACGGGCTCATCAACCGGGGCCGCATCTTCACCTTCTCGGTACAACTGCCCGATCGGCCCGGCGAGCTGCTCCGTGTGGCGGAGCTGGTGGCCCGAGAAAACGGCAACATCATCAAGCTGGATCACAACCAGTTTGTCAACATCAACCGTCAGGCTGGTGTGGAGCTGAAGGTGACCCTGGAGGCCTTTGGCCACCAGCACAAGGAGGAGATTCTGTCCTCCCTGGCCAAGGCAGGATATCAGGTGAGCGAAGTGGCCACCTCCTGCGTCTACGAATAACTTCCAATTGCCGTCCGGCAAAGGGGAATCCTTTGCCGGACGGCTATGCCAATGCGGCACACAGTCGACCCGGAGACCGGGCGCGCGTGGGAGATGGGGGGAGAACGCCCGGGCAGCCGACCGCGGTATCCGCTTGTGGTATCCTATGAGGATGGCCCGTGGGCGGTGTGCTCCCCCAACCCCTGAGAGAAGGTAAAAGAATCGGAGAAGAAAGACAAAGGTGAAAGAGAACATGGTAAAGATTGCGCCATCCATTTTATCAGCAGATTTTTGCAATCTGGAGCGGGAGATCCAGCGGGTCCAAACCGCCGACCTGCTCCATGTGGATGTGATGGATGGGGCGTTTGTGCCCAACATAACCCTGGGCCTTCCGGTGGTTCGGTCCATCCGCAAACACACGGACATGCAGTTGGATTTACACTTGATGATCGACAAGCCGGTGCGGTATGTCGCCCAGTTCTGTGAGGCGGGGGCGGATTTGGTGAGCGTTCACCTGGAGTCGGACCACCCTCAGAACATCCAGAAGGCCCTGGATATCATGGGAGAATACGGCGTGAAAAAGGCGGTGGCCCTGCGGCCCATCACCTCCCCGGAGGCCATTCTGCCCTATATTGACCAGCTGGACATGGTGCTGGTGATGACGGTGGAGCCGGGCTTTGGCGGCCAGCCTTTTATGGCGTCCCAGTTGAAGACCATCACCCGGGTCCGGGAGATCATCCAGGCCCACAACCCCAGCTGTGACCTGGAGGTGGACGGAGGCATCAACCCGTCCACTGCCCGGCGTGTGGTGGAGGCGGGGGCCAACGTGCTGGTGGCGGGCTCTGCGCTGTATGAGGCCCCTGACCTTTCTGCCGCCATGGCAGCGCTGCGGGTGACAGAGTAAGAAGTACAAGATCTGGAGGCAAGAGCATGGATTATTTTCCCCCGGCTTTGGAAAACTTAGTGGAACAATTTGCAAAACTGCCCGGCGTGGGGCGTAAGAGTGCCCAGCGTCTGGCCCTGTACGTGTTGGGCCGCCCGGAGGAGGAGGCAAAGGCCTTTGCCGACGCCATCCTCCAGGCCAAGGGGAGCATCGGCTACTGCCCCAAGTGCCAGAATCTCACCCAGGGGGAGGGGCTGTGCTCCTTGTGCAGCTCGCCCCGGCGGGACCAGCACACTGTGTGTGTGGTGGCCGACCCCAAGGACGTCATCGCCCTGGAGCGTGCCCATGAGTATCAGGGGGTGTACCACGTACTCCACGGGGTCATTTCCCCCATGAACCACGTGGGCCCCGACGACCTGCGCATCGCTCAGCTGGTGGAGCGGGTGTCTGGGGGAGAGGTGGAGGAGGTCATCATGGCCACCAACCCGGACACGGAGGGGGAGGCCACCGCCATGTACCTCTCCCGGCTGCTCAAGCCCTTCGGGGTGAAGGTCAGCCGTCTGGCTTACGGCATCCCGGTGGGCAGCCACCTGGAGTTTGCCGACGACGCCACGTTGATGCGGGCCATGGAGGGCCGCCGGGAAATGTGAGAAGAAAAAGACCGTTGCAGAAATTTCTCTCTGCAACGGTCTTTTTGCGTGTTGGTTGGCGTTACACCTGATCGTCGGTCTTGACCTCAGGCTCCTCAAAGTCGGAGGCATCGGCGTCGTCCGCCTGGGCCTCTGCTTCTGCCTGGCCAGCGGTGGCCTGGGCGTCCTCGGTGGGGGTGTTGCCCACGTACTCCCAGTCGGCGTCCTCGAAGTCGGCCTCGCAGGCGTGCTCCACTTCCTCGTCGGTGAGGTTGCCAGAGGACTTGAGATCGGCAATGCGCTGCTCGTTGACCTGAATCTGAGCCTTGGACCGGGTGATCTTGTCGCACAGATCCGCATAGGCGGCCTCGGGAGCGGAGCCCCGCTCGGCGTAGTACAGACGGCCCAGGTCCATATAGGCCCGACGAATGGCGTCCTGCTCGCTGAGGTTGAGTACCTTGAGCTTGCTGATTTCAGCCAGCTGCTTGGCCTTGGACACGCCGGTGTCGGTGAGCTCCAGGGCCTTGGCCATGCCGCTTTGGGCCAGATCCTTGGCGCGCTCCTTCAGGTCGTTGAGATCGATGTTGATGTTCATAACGGTGCCTCCTTATAGGGGATGGTTCCCATAGTCTCTTTGAGGCTATTTTATGCTGAGTTGGACGAAAAAGCAAGGACTTTCTAGGACAGACTCAGTCTTGTTCGTCCACCACGTCCTGGACAAGGAAGCGGGGACGGCCTTTGGCCTCCATGTATAGCTTGCCCACATATTCGCCAATTACCCCCAGAGAGAGCAAAATGAGCCCGCCAATGAGCCACACCGAGCAGGATAGGCTGGCCCAGCCCGTGACGGTGTTGCCCGTGACCCAGCGGATAATGTTGTAGAGAATCATAAACAGAGAGACGAGGAAGACGAAAAATCCCAGCCCGGTGATGAGGCGCAGGGGCTTCACCGACAGGGAGGTGATGCCCTCCAGTGCAAAGGCCAGCATTTTTTTCAGCGGGTACTTGCTCTCTCCGGCAAACCGCTCGCCCCGCTCGTAGGTGACCACGTCGGTACGGTAGCCGATCATGGGGACGATGCCCCGCAAAAACAGGTTGACCTCCCGGAATTGGGACAGCCCTTCCAGGGCCCGCCGGGACATGAGGCGGTAGTCGGCGTGGTTGAACACCGTCTCCGCCCCCAGGGCGTTCATAAGACGGTAGAAGGCTTCAGCGGTGGTGCGCTTAAAGAAGGTGTCCCGCTCCCGGCTGGAGCGCACACCGTACACGATGTCCACCCCTTCCAGGTACTTGTCCACCATCTCATCCACGGCGTCAATGTCGTCTTGCAGGTCGGCATCCATGGAGATGGCCATGTCCGCCCGGTCCTTGGCGTACATTAGACCCGCCAGCAGGGCGTTCTGATGGCCCCGGTTGCGGCTGAGGTTGAGGCCGGAAAAGAGATGATTTCCGATGTGCAGCCGTTCAATGATCTCCCAGGTTCCGTCCCGGGAGCCGTCGTTGACAAAGAGAATGCGGCTTTTGCGGCTGATGCGGCCACGATTCATCAGATATTGCAGCTTGTCCCGCAGCCGCCGCGCGGTTTCGGGCAGCACCTCCTGCTCGTTGTAGCAGGGGACCACCACATAGAGGGTATTTTGCATGGGAACCCACACCCTTTCCTTGGGATAGACTGAATTAACTGTTATTATAGTCTATCCCACGGTGGTTGGCAAGGACTCTTCGGTGAGCCACTCCCGCAGGTGCCCAATAGCCCGCCGCTCCATGCGGGAAATCTGGACCTGGCTGACCCCCAAAATCCGGGCCGTGCGCTCCTGGGTGAGGTTTTTATAGAAGCGCAGCAGGATGACCTTTCGCTCCCGCTCCGGCAGGGCGTCAATGGCCTGGCGCAGGGCCAGCCGCTCCACCACTTCCTCTTCCATGCCGTCGCAGCCCAGAATGGACTCCAGGGTGAAGCCGTCCTCTCCCGTCTGGCTCTGGAGGGAGGCCACCGAGAGGGTGGCGGTCTCGGCGGCGGCGATGTCCTCCGGCTCCAGTCCGGTGGCCTGGGCCAGCTCCCCCACGGTGGGGTCCCGGCCCAGGCGGTGGTACAGGTCCTGGCGGCACTGGCGCAGGGCCATGGCCCGCTCCTTGATGCCTCGGCTGACCTTCACCGAGCCGTCGTCCCGGAGAAAGCGGCGGATTTCCCCGGCGATCTTGGGCACGGCGTAGGTGGAGAACTGGGTGCCGTAGCTGGTGTCGAACCCCCGCACCGCCTTGAGAAACCCCAGGCAGCCCAGCTGATACAGGTCCTCCGGGTCCACCCCTCGGCCATAGTAGCGGCGGGCCACCGACCAGATGAGGCCGCTGTTTTCCAGCAGCAGCCGCTCACAGGCATCGTTGTCCCCGCCCCGGGCGGCGTCCAGCAGAGAGAGGGTGTCCAGGGTGTTCATTGCCCCCCACCCACCCGGCGGGCGATGCGGCGGCGCATGGTGACGGTGGTGCCCTTACCTACGGTGGAGCGCACCTTCACCGTGTCCATGAAGCTCTCCATGATGGTAAAGCCCATGCCGGAGCGCTCTTCATTTCCGGTGGTGAATAGAGGCGTGCGGGCCTGTTCCACGTCGGGAATGCCTACGCCGCTGTCCTTGATTTGAATTTCCAGCTGCAGGTCCTCCAGTAGCCGCATGCGCATGGTGATCTTGCCCAGGGTGTTGGGGTAGGCGTGGACAATGGCGTTGGTCACCGCCTCGGACACGGCGGTTTTGATGTCGGCAATTTCGTCCAGGGTGGGGTCCAGCTGGGTGGCGAAGCAGGCCGCCACTGCCCGGGCAAAGCCCTCATTGGCGGACCGGGAGGTGAACACCACGGTGGTCTGATCCAAAGCTTTCACTATGTAGCCCTCCTTATTCCAATGTGATGAGCCGTCCGATTCCGGCGGCGTCCAGCACCCGGCGGGGCTGGGGCGGAATCCCCACCACCCGCAGATTTCCGCCCAGCTGGTCCATCTGTCTGAGGGCACGGAGCAGGACGGCGATGCCGGAGCTGTCCATGAAGGTGACGCTGGACAGGTCCAGCACCAGGCGCATGGGCAGGGCGGAAGAGATGGTGTGGTCGATGTTTTCCATAATGGTACGGGCGCTGTGATGGTCGATCTCGCCGCGGACGGAGATGACGGTGGCCCCGTTTTGCTTGTCAATGGTAATGGGCATGGCTTGTCCTCCTGAACTGTGATTGCTCTCATTATATCCGGCATGGGACGGGAACCGTGGCGAAGCCTGCCAAAAAGCAAAAAAATTCCGGGGTGTGCCACGCACACCCCGGAATGGGGAAGAAAAATTTAGTTCATTGCGCTGAGTTGCTCTTCAATCTTGGCAATGAGCACCTTCAGCTTTTCCGCCCGGTCCTTCTCGGCGGCCACCACGTGCTCGGGAGCCTTGTTGAGGAAGCCAGGGTTGGACAGCTTGCCTTCCAGGCCCTTGAGCTCACCCTGCTTCTTGCCCAGGTCCTTCTCCAGGCGGGCCTTCTCCTTGGCCAGGTCCACCAGCTCGGCCAGAGGCATATACAGCTTGGCCATGTGGGTGATGTCGCACACCATGCCGGCGGTGTCGGTGAGGTCCTCCTGCTGGACGGTGACAGAGGAGCACCAGGCCAGACGCTTCAGGTGCGCCTCGCCGGAGGCGAAGATGTCTGCCTCGTTGGTGACGATGGTGAGAGCGGCCTTCTTGGAGGGGGGCACGTTCATCTCAGAGCGGCGGGCACGGATGGCACGGATGACATCCATGACGGCCTCCATAGACTCCTTGGCCTTCACATCTGCCCAGGCGGGATCGGCCTTGGGCCAGGACTGGAGCATGAGGAAGTCACCCTCATGGGGCAGAGCCTGCCAGATCTCCTCGGTGATGAAGGGCATGAAGGGGTGGAGGAGCTTGAGGGTCTCGGTGAGGACGTACACCAGCACCTGCTGGGCCTGCACCTTGGCCCCCTCGTCCTCGCCCTGCAGGCGGGCCTTGGTCAGCTCGATATACCAGTCGCAGTAGTCGCTCCAGATAAAGTCGTAGACCTTGGCGGAGGCCACACCCAACTCATAGGCCTCCATGTTCTCGGTCACTTCATTGATGACCTCACCCAGGCGGCAGAGAATCCACTTGTCCTCCGGCTCCAGGGTGTCGGGCAGCTTGTTCTCGGTGATGGTCAGGTTCATCATCACGAAGCGGCTGGCGTTCCAAATCTTATTGGCGAAGTTACGCATGGCCTCGCACTTCTCCACGTAGAAGCGCATGTCGTTGCCGGGGCTGTTGCCGGTGATGAGGTTGAAGCGCAGGGCGTCGGCGCCGTACTTCTCCGCCATCTCCAGGGGGTCGATGCCGTTGCCCAGGCTCTTGGACATCTTGCGGCCCTTGTCGTCCCGCACCAGGCCGTGGATGAACACGGTGTGGAAGGGGGGCTTGCCGGTGTGCTCGCAGCCGGAGAAGATCATCCGGGCCACCCAGAAGAAGATGATGTCGTAGCCGGTGACCAGCACGTCGGTGGGGTAGAAGTACTTGAAGTCCTCGCTGTTCTCATCCGGCCAGCCCAGAGTGGAGAAGGGCCACAGGGCGGAGGAGAACCAGGTGTCCAGCACGTCCTCTTCCTGGGTGATGTGCTTGGAGTGGCAGTGCTCGCACTCGGTGGGGTCAGTCTCGGACACGGTGATGTGGCCGCACTCGGAGCAGGTCCAGGCGGGAATCTGGTGGCCCCACCACAGCTGACGGGAGATGCACCAGTCGTGGACGTTCTCCATCCAGTTGGTGTAGGTCTTGGTGAAGCGCTCGGGGACGAACTTGGTCTCGCCGTCCCGCACCACCCGCAGGGCCTCCTCGGCCAGGGGTCCCATCTTCACAAACCACTGGGCGGAGATGATGGGCTCCACGTCGGTGCCGCAGCGGTAGCAGGTGCCCACGTTGTGCTGGTGGTCCTCGATCTTCTCCAGCAGGCCCAGCTCGTCCAGGTCAGCCACAATGGCCTTGCGGGCCTCGTAGCGCTCCATGCCCTGGTACTTGCCGCCGTTTTCATTGACCACGCCGTGGTCGTCCAGCACTCGGATGGACTCCAGGTTGCACCGCAGACCCACCTCGAAGTCGTTGGGGTCGTGGGCGGGGGTCATCTTCACGCAGCCGGTGCCGAACTCCATGTCCACATACTCGTCGGCCACAATGGGAATTTCACGGTTGACCAGAGGCAGCAGACACTTTTTGCCGATGAGGTCCTTGTACCGCTCATCGTTGGGGTTGACGGCCACGCCGGTGTCGCCCAGCATGGTCTCGGGCCGGGTGGTGGCCACGATGACATAGCGGCCCTCCTCGCCCACGATGGGATAGCGCAGGTGCCACAGGTGGCCGGGCTTGTCCTGGTACTCCACCTCAGCGTCAGACAGAGCGGTGACGCAGTGGGGGCACCAGTTGACGATGCGGCTGCCCTTATAGATGAGGCCCTTCTTGTACAGGGAGACAAACACATGGCGCACGGCCTTGGACAGGCCCTCGTCCATGGTGAACCGGGAGCGGTCCCAGTCACAGGAGGCGCCCATCTTCTTCTGCTGGGCCACAATGCGGTTGCCGTACTGGTGCTTCCAGTCCCACACCCGCTCCAGGAACTTCTCCCGGCCCAGGTCGTGGCGGGACAGGCCCTCCTTCTTGCGCAGCTCCTCCTCCACCTTGATCTGGGTGGCGATGCCGGCGTGGTCGGTGCCGGGCACCCACAGGGCGGCGTAGCCCTGCATCCGCTTGAAGCGAATGAGAATGTCCTGGAGGGTGCAGTCCATGGCGTGGCCCATGTGCAGCTGTCCGGTGACGTTGGGGGGCGGCATAACGATGGTGAAGGGCTTCTTGTCCGGGTCACGGTGCCCGGCAAAGCAGCCGTTCTTCTCCCACATCTCGTAGATGCGGCCTTCCACCTCTTGAGGTTCGTAGACCTTGGGCAGTTCTTTCTTCATAACAACACTCCTTATTTGTCATGGGGCAAAAAAAGTTCGCCCCAAGTCGTAGACTCAGGGCGAACGGAAAATGTCCGCGGTACCACCTGAATTCGGACCGGATATACACAGCCCGCACTCTTTTCCCACTGACGTAGGGACACGGCGGCATTTACTCCTTATGTTCAACGCCGCAGCTCCGGGACCACCTTCCCCACGCCCTCTGCCATGCCTTGCACCAAACCGGCATCTCTCTGAACCAGAAGCGGGTGGGTACTCCTTCCCATCACAGCCATTGTACCGTAACAGTATATGCAAAATCGGGCGCGTTGTCAAGGAAAAGCCCCCGCCTCATGGGGAGACGGGGGCTGAGAAAAGTGGAAGGTTACTTCATCAGGGAGCACACCAGCTGGGTGTAAGCGGCGGCATCCTCAATGGGCAGGCCTGCAATGAGCAGGGCCTGGTGGTAGAGCACCTGTACATAGGTGGCGGCCTTCTCCTTGTCGCCGCTGTCCACAGCAGCGCGCAGAGCGGCAAAGGCGTCGGAGTTGGGGTTGAGCTCCAGCACCCGCTCCGCCTTCATCATGCCGGCCTGGGCGCCCTCCATGCGGGAGAAATACTTCTCCATCTCCAGGGACATGGGGCCGTCGGCGGTCATGCACACAGGGGCGGACTTGAGGATCTTGGAGATGCGGGCCTCCTTGATCTTGTCCCCCAGGGTCTCCTTGACGAAGTCCAGCACAGCCTTACTCTCCTCGGCCTGCTTCTCCTGCTGGGCCTTCTCCTCGTCGGTCTCAGGCAGGGCGTCGGGGTCGGACACGGACTTGATCTTCTTGCCGTCCACCTCAGCCAGAGCCTGCATGACGAACTCGTCCACCTCTTCGGTGAGGCAGAGAATCTCGAAGCCACGGTCGGCCACACGCTCCACCTGGGGCAGGGAGGCGGCCTGGGCGGCGGAGTCGGCGCAGACGTAGTAGATATACTCCTGGCCCTCCTTCATCCGCTCCACATACTCCGCCAGAGAGGTGAGCTTGTCCGAAGCGGTGGACCCGAACAGCAGCAGATCCCGCAGCAGGTCCTTCTTAGCTCCGTACTGGTCCACCACGCTGTACTTGAGCTGGCGGCCGAAGGCAGCCCAGAACTTCTCGTAGGTCTCCCGGTCGTCCTTCATCATCTTGGCCAGCTCGTTCTTGATCTTCTTCTCCAGAGCGGTGGCGATGATCTTCAACTGACGGGTGTGCTGGAGCATCTCACGGGAGATGTTCAGAGAGAAGTCGGGGGAGTCCACCACGCCCTTGACGAAGCGGAAGCAGTCGGGAAGCAGATCGGCGCACTTGTCCATGATGAGCACGCCGGAGGAGTACAGCTGCAGCCCCTTCTCATACTCCCGGGTGTAGAAGTCAAAGGGAGTCTGGCCGGGGATGAACAGCAGGGCCTTGTAGGTGACGGTGCCCTCCGAGGAGGTGGTGATGGTGGCCAGGGGAGCCTGCCAGTCCATGAACTTCTCCTGATAGAAGCGGTCGTACTCCTCCTGCTCCACCTTGGAGCGGGGACGCTGCCACAGAGGCACCATGGAGTTGATGGTCTTCTCCTCCTGCACCGTCTCCCACTCGGGCTTGTAGTCCTCGGGGGCGTCGGCGGGCTTCTCCTTCATGCGGTAGTCCTCCACCACCATGCGGATGGGGTGGCGGATGTAGTCGGAGTACTTCTTGATGAGGCTCTGGAGATGGTTGCTGTCCAGATACTCGTCGTAGTTCTCCTCCTCGGTGTTGTCCTTGATGGTCATAATGACCTGGGTGCCCCAGCCCTCCATCTCACAGGGGGTGATGGTGTAGCCGTCCACGCCGGAGGACTCCCAGCGGTAGGCCTGCTGCTCACCAAAGCGGCGGGTGAGCACAGTGACTTGTTTGGCCACCATAAAAGCGGAGTAGAAGCCCACGCCGAACTGGCCGATGATGTCGGCGGCGTTGTCCTTGCCCATCTCCTGCTTGAACTGCAGAGAGCCGCTGCGGGCGATGGTGCCCAGGTTGTTCTCCAGCTCCTCCTGGGTCATGCCGATGCCGTTATCGGTGACGGTAAGGGTGCGGTGCTCTTTGTCCGGTGTCACAGTGATGGTAAAGTCAGAAGGCTTTACATCAATGCTGCCATCGCTGAGGGCCAGATAGGCCAGCTTATCAATGGCGTCGCTGGCGTTGGAAATGATCTCACGCAGGAAAATCTCTTTGTGGGTATAAATGGAATTGATCATCAGGTCCATCAGCCGTTTGGACTCGGCTTGAAACTGTTTTTTCTCCATGAGTGGTACACCTCGAATTGCATGTTTTAGCACTCGTGTTGGTCGAGTGCTAACTGTACTATAATACTTACTCCCATGTTTTGCAAGGGGTGTAACAAAAAATTCACAAACTTTATTAGAATAGTAGCCCCTGAACGGGAGAGACTATGGGCAAAGAGGAGAAAATCCGGCAGAAACAAAATTTAGGTTGCCATGGGGTGGGGGCAATGCTATAATATATGCGCATTAAAGCAAAGTTGTACGTTCTATCCAAGGGATAGAATTCTTTCATATAGATAGCCCCCATTTCAGGGAGCGATTACCAACCCGGACAGGCCGGGGACGCTATGAGGTGTCTTGTTTGAAAAAATATTTCATTCACGGCGGTAGACCGCTGTATGGCAAAGTCGAGATCAGCGGGGCCAAGAATGCCGCTGTCGGTATCATTCCCGCTGCTCTGTTGGTCAATGGCGTGTGCCGCATTGGCAACCTGCCTCAGATCAGCGATGTGACCTTGATGCTCAATATCCTCCAGGAACTGGGGGCCAACGTGCGCACCATCAACCGTTCCACGGTGGAGGTGGACTGCACCGCCATCCATAACAGCCCGGTGGCCTACGAGTCCGGGCGTAAAATCCGTGCCAGCTATTACCTGCTTGGCGCGCTTTTGGGGCGTTTTGGCCAGGCAGAAGTGCCTCTGCCCGGCGGCTGTGACTTCGGCGGCCGACCCATCGACCAGCACCTGAAGGGTCTGCGGGCCCTGGGGGCGGACGTGGAAGTGAAAAACGGCTTTATGTGCGCCAAGGTGCCCGACGGACGGCTCAAGGGCAGCCATATCTACCTGGATGTGGTCACCGTGGGCGCCACCATGAACGTGATGCTGGCTGCCACTCTGGCCGATGGGCTCACGGTCATCGAAAACGCCGCCAAGGAGCCCCACATTGTGGACCTGGCCAACTTCCTCAACTCCATGGGCGCTCAGATTACCGGCGCCGGCACCGACGTCATCAAGGTGCGGGGCGTGGAGCACCTCCACGGGGGCGAATACTCCATCATTCCCGACCAGATCGAGGCGGGCACCTATATGGCCGCTGTGGCCGCTGCAGGCGGCGAGGTGCGGGTGAATAACATCATCCCCAAGCACATGGAGTGCATCACCGCCAAGCTGCTGGAGATGGGCGTCGAGGTGGAAGAGGACGGCGATAGCCTCATTGTCCGCCGCAATGGCCCTTTGCACCGGGCCAACATCAAGACCATGCCCTATCCCGGCTTCCCCACCGACATGCAGCCCCAGATCGCCGCGGTCCTCTGTCTGGCAGAGGGCACCAGCGTCATCACCGAGGGTGTGTGGGATAACCGATTCCGCTATACCGAAGAGTTCCGCCGCATGGGCGCCAAGATTCAGGTGGACGGCAAGATCGCCATCATTGAGGGCGTGCCTCAGCTCATGGCCGCCCCGGTGGAGGCCTGTGACCTGCGGGCCGGCGCCGCTCTGGTGGTGGCCGCTCTGGCCGCTCAGGGCGTCTCTGAGGTGGGCAACATCCGCCATGTGGAGCGGGGCTATGAGGACATCGTGGCCAAGCTCACCGGCATTGGCGCCCAGATCGAAGTGGTGGACCTGCCTGATCCCCAGGTGGAGAACGCCAACGCAGCGGGCTAAACATCAAAGATACACATGGACTGCGGCAGTCCCGACAAGGGGCTGCCGCTTTTTGTGGGGAGGGAGAGAAGTTTGTTGAAGTTTGCCACCGTGGCCAGCGGCTCCTCTGGCAACTGCTCGGTCATCACCGACGGCAGCACCCATATCCTCATTGACGCCGGGGTATCCGCCCGGCGCATCACCACTGGGCTCAAGAGCCTGGGCATTCAGCCGGGGGAGTTGTCCGCTATTCTCATCACCCACGAGCACAGCGACCACATCAGCGGCATCCCGGTGCTGTGCCGCCAGCTGGATGTGGAGCTGTACACCGCCGAGGGGACGGCCCGGGAGATCTGCCGAAAGAATCCGGAGCTACAGTCCCGGTTTCGGGTCTTTGACCCTGGAGAGCGCTTTGCTCTGGGGGACTTGGTAGTGGGCAGCTTCCCCGTCAGCCACGACTGTGTCAGCCCCGTGGGCTACACTGTGACCCGTGGGGACCGGAAGCTCACCTTCTGTACCGACCTGGGTGTGGTGACCCAGCCGGTACTGGAGGCGGTACAGGGGGCCAGCACCCTGGTGGCGGAGTATAACTATGACCCGGAGATGCTGCGCACAGGCCCCTACCCGGAATACTTAAAAAGCCGTATTGCAGGGCAGCGGGGCCACCTGTCCAATCAGGTGGGAGCCCAGCTCACCCGCTGGGCGGTGGAGCGAGGCACCCGGCAAGTGGTGCTGGCCCATTTATCTAAGGAGAACAACCAGCCCGCCACCGCCAAACTGGCGGCCCAGGCAGGGATTGGAGAGCGGGAGCAGAGCGTGGAGCTGTGCGTAGCCCCCCGCAGCGAGGCCTCGGCGTGGATGGAGGTGTGAGGACATGGTGAGTGTACATATCATCTGCGTGGGCAAGATGAAAGAGAAGTTTTACCTGGAGGCAGCGGCGGAATACGCCAAGCGTCTGGGTGGGTACTGCCGCCTCACCGTCACCGAGCTGCCCGAGGAGCGGCTGCCGGACCGTCCTACCCAGGCCCAAATCCAAGCCGCTCTGGAGCGGGAGGGGGCGGCCATCTTGTCCAAGCTGCCCAAGGCAGGCAAAGTGGTGGCCATGTGCATTGAGGGCAAGACCATGGACAGCCCCCAGCTGGCCCAGCGCCTAAGCAGCTGGATGGTGGAAGGGGCTTCAGATATTACTTTCCTGGTGGGTGGCTCTTTCGGCATGAGCCAGACGGTGAAGGACAAGGCCCATCTGCGTCTGTCCATGTCCCCCATGACCTTCCCCCACCACCTGGCCCGGGTGATGCTGCTGGAGCAGATTTACCGGGCATTTAAGATCCAAGAGGGGTCTGGATACCATAAATAACTTCTCAAAAATGCTAGCATTTTTGAGAGGATTACAGCCCGCTGCATGCATCCTTGGGTCAAAGGGCGACCCAAGGCCACACTGGCGGGCTCCAGAGGTGTTTTTCCCGATGCGCATGTCCCCGGGAAAAACGGATTTTGATTGATTTTCCCGCCTTGAGGGCGGGAAAATTCTGTTTCAGAGCTTTTTTATACAATGATAAGCGATTCTTCTTGCATTGGCATGGAGTGTTTGCGTGTTTGCGCCGTGCGGCCTTGAGGCCGCACGGTTTTTGCTTCAAATTTCTTAGAAAAATTTCATAAAAACTGTTGACAAAACGGGATGGTCATAGTACAATACAGACAAGAAGAAAGGAAAGGTGAGTCCGATGTACTAACCGGAACCGACTACTTCAGTAAACATATCGCGATATGAAAAATATGAAGGAAGAAGGTAACACACATCCAGACTTCGATGATTGGGTTGCGCAAAGTGAAGTGAAACTCGGAAAGTTCCAAACAGGCTTGAGTAAGCAGAAGACACGTAGGAGAATCCCCTGATGCCAGTGGCAGACAAGGCGGAAACCAAGGTGTGAGCGTTTGCAGAAACCATGAGTTCGTCATTTCTCTTCGGAATCCAAAGTCAAAAATCCAAAGAAAGAGTAGGTAGCGTCCATTGGAAATTTCTAGCCAGAAGTAAGCCCCCAGCTGCGATTTGGGACAGCTGGGGGCTTGGTGTATTTTGGAGAGAAATTCAGATAAATCCAGGGGGCGAATGATGTCGAAGTTTGTGGAGCAATGTGCATTGCAAAAATGGCTGTATTCCAGTATACTATTTCATAGTATGCATTGTATTGTGTGGAAAGTGCTATGAGGTGATAACATGTTTGCAAAGGATATCGGAATTGACCTGGGTACAGCCAGTGTGTTGGTATATATCAAAGATAAGGGCATCGTGCTGCGGGAGCCCTCCGTGGTGGCCCTGGACAAGAATACTGGGAAGCTGTTGAAGGTGGGTACCGACGCTCAGAACATGCTGGGCCGTACCCCCGGCAACATTGTGGCCATCCGTCCCCTGCGGGAGGGCGTCATCTCCGACTACGATATGACCGAGCGGATGCTCCGGGAGTTCATCCGCAAGGTGGCCCCCATCCGCCTGTTTAAGCCCCGTGTGGTGATCTGCGTGCCCTCCGGCATCACCGAGGTAGAGGAGCGTGCCGTCATCGACGCCGGCATCCAGGCTGGCGCCCGCCGGGTGTACCTCATTGAGGAGCCTCTGGCCGCTGCCATCGGCGCTGGCATTGACATCACCCAGCCCGACGGCCACATGGTGGTGGACATCGGCGGCGGCACCGCTGATATCGCCGTCATCTCCCTGTCCGGCATTGTGGAGTCCGCCTCCATCAAGGTGGCTGGCGACTCCTTCAGCGAGGCTGTGGTGAAGTACATTCGCAAGCGCCACAACGTGCTCATCGGTGACCGTACCGCCGAGGAGCTGAAGATGAAGATCGGCTGTGTCTTCCCCCGACCTGAGGAGGTCAGCATGGAGATCAAGGGCCGTTGCCTGATGACTGGCCTGCCCCGGGTGTTCACCGTCACCTCCAGCGAGATGATCGAGGCCTTTGAGGAGCCCTGTGCCCGCATTCTGGAGGCGGTGCACGGGGTGCTGGAGCGTACGCCCCCCGAGTTGGTGGCGGACATCTCCA